>MDSW01187461.1_pt1 | contig 10334 bp, 11 predicted proteins | sample 811171 | NCBI WGS metagenome assembly MDSW01 (sample SAMN05326641, study PRJNA326480) | marine metagenome | isolation source: seawater | place: Atlantic Ocean: North West | collected 2012 | reverse complement strand
GACACCCACAGATCTCGATTTATAAAAAAACTGAGCTTGCTCAGTTTTTTTTATGTCTAAAAAACCTTACAATCCACTGATGAAAATTTTCTTTCTTGGACCAGAAGGCACTAATTCAGATTTAGCTGCTAGAAATATCTTTAAAGATAATGCTAAATTTGTTCCCCTTCCCTCAATAGAGGATATCTTTGAAAAGGTTGCAATGAGTCATTCATACTATGGTGTAATCCCTTTTGAGAATTCATATCAAGGGGTAATCAACTCATCTCTGAATTGTTTAATAGATTATGATCTAAAAATTCTTAGAGAGTTTAATTTTTCTGTTAGCCATCATCTATGTTCAGCAAATACTGAGTTTGATCTACATAAAATAAAAAAAATCACCTCGCATCCACAAGTTTTTGGTCAATGTAATAATTGGATAAGAAATAATCTTCCTGACGTTGAGAAAGTAGTTGCAACGAGTACAGCCGAAGCAGCCTCAAAAGCAGTACATGACAATGAGTTCTTCTGTATAGCTAATTCATATGCTATTGAACTATTCAATCTTCATACGCATCTTGAAAATATCCAAGATAGTAACGACAACAAAACCAGATTTTTAGTTATAGGTAAGAGTATTGAAGAAAAAGCCGATCAGAATAAAACCTCTGTGATGATAAACATTGCAGACAAACCAGGCTCTTTAATGTCTATTCTGCAACCTTTTACTGAACTTAATATTAATATGACAAGAATAGAAACAAGACCTTCCAGAAATAATGACTACTTACATACTTTCTTTATAGATTTTGAAGGATATTATGAAGATGAAATTATTATTAAATTATTAGAAAAACTAGAAAAAATGTCAGAGGAATTGAGAATAATAGGCTCTTATTCTGTTTTAAATTAGCTGTTTTCTTCTAAGAATTCTACTAAAGGTTTTTCAATAAAATCCATAACTGGTTTGTCGATCAAGTGCGACATGAAATCTACACTCAAAAACGTGCTATTAGGAATCAGTTCAGCAGTTTTTTTTCCTTCCTCATAAGGTATCAATGGATCAAGTTTTCCATGAATAACTAAAGTTGGTGTTGTAATACCTTGAACTTCGTTATACCTGTCTTTATCCGCCAAAATAGCAATTAACTGTCTTGAGAATCCAGACTCATTATCGCTTCTATTTATATTTTTAATGACTTCTTCTCGAAATGCAGCTTCATCAAATTCAGTTTGTGGACTTGCTAAAATCTTGAAGATTTCTATAGATCTTTCAACTCTTTCGTCGACTGACTGATTTTTAAAAGATCTGTCTTCGATTAATTTTCTTAATTCTCCTTTAGGAGCTGTTTTAAGATCTGGTGTTCTAGCCATAGATGCTATGAGTACATATGATTTAAATCTATCTTTATTATCAGCAACCATCCGCTGAGTTATCATGCCACCCATAGATTGCGCTAGTAAGTGAGTTTGTTCAATATTTAAATGATTAATGACTGCTATGCCATCACTTGCCATGTCAGCAAGTGAATATACTGATGTTAGAGGTAGACCCAAATAAAATTTAGCATAGTTCCAAACAAAATTAGGTCTACCGTATTCTTCAAAATTTTTAGATAGCCCAACGTCTCGATTATCATAAACAATGGGTCTGAAGCCATTGTCTTGAAGAACAGAAATAAGTTCGTCGGGCCAAAAAGTTAATTGTCCACCTAAACCTTGTACAAGCAAAATTGGCTCATTATCGATAGGTCCATAATCGACATAAAAAATTTCTACTCCATCGTTATCAGCATAACCTTCTTTTGATTCTAGGAATGCAGAATTAAATAAAATAAAAATTATTGCCCACTTCAAAAATTGCATTTGTTAATTCTAAAGGGATTTTATCTTTATGCGTAGAATCTACGCCACATTCTTATGCCGAATATCAATGAAAATATCCATAACATAAGCTCAACATAATTTGGGTTTGAATTATAGCCAAAAAAACCTTTTGCAAATTCTCCAATATAACCTTTGTCATAGAGAGGATGATAATAGAGATCTTTAGCCTCATCATATTTGTATAAAATACCATTTTCTGGTTTTGTATCTGTTGGCTTTAAGATATCCCACGGTCTGGCTATTTCATCTTTTTGAATGAAACCTGATTTTTCTAAATACTCTTCTCCTTCATGTGTACCATAGGCAATCATCCCTGAAGCGAGAAAAACCAGTAATAAAGTTGTGCCTTTGAAAAAAGGCCTAAGATTGATTCTTTTACCGCCTATTACAATTAAATAACCAATTCCAATAGCTAAAGTTGCACCTGCTATAAATCCTATATATGAAAACCCATCTCCCCTATCTTGAGCAAGAAGCATAATTACTGTTTCAAAACCTTCTCTTAAAATTGAAAAGAAAACTACCCAAAAAACACCCCAAGATGACATTTTTAGCGCAGTCTCAGTTTTTGATTCTAAATCTTTTCGATCTGACACATGTTTTGATAACCAGAATACTACGTACCAAATTAATCCAGCAGCAGCATACATAAACAATGCTTCAAACAATTTCTCGTAGCGTGTATCACCTACTGTAGATTTTAAATAAACTACAAATACAGCTACAAAAATACTAGCTATAACTGATGCCCCAACACCTAACCATAATTTTTTTAGAGCATCATGCAGATTCGATCTTGATAAGAAACTATAAATGATCCCAACTATCAGAGATGCCTCTAAACACTCTCTAAAGACAATAATAAATTCATTCATGGAGATATACTAATGAGAATGATTCTCATTTACAAGCCTTTGAGGTAAATCAATGATTATTCCTGGGAGGCTAGTATGAAAATCTAAAGATGGATCCTCCATCATTGCTTTATTAATTATTTCTTGGGGTTCATAAGTTGGTTCTTGTGTAAAAAATATACCTCCCCAATGAATTCCGTAAGTTAACCCCGATTCAAGATCTTTAGACAATTGTATGGCTTCATGAGGGTCTACATGATACTCAGCTTCAATATCTCTTGGAAAATACGAACCAATAGGCATAAAAGTTAGATCGATGTTGCCTAATTTTTCTTTAAAGGTTGCAAAGATATCGTCATATGCAGTATCACCAATATGAAGAATGTTAAGATCATTAGTTTGAACAAACCATGCCCCCCATAAGCTTTGATTTCTGTCAAATAAACCACGTGCAGACCAGTGTTTTGTTGGAGCAAAAGTTATTTCAATATCTTTAAATTCTCTACTGTCCCACCAATTTAATTCTTCAATATTGATTAAACCTGCTTGTTTAAGAAGTTTTTTATCGCCTTTTGGCACATAAATTATTACTTCTTCATAGAGATTTTGAATATCAATTAAAGACTCAAGATCTAAATGATCATAATGATTATGAGAAATAAATATTAAATCAATTTTTGGTAACTTGTTAATCGTTATTGCTGGTGGAACATTCCTTTTTGGACCAATATTTTTAAATGGAGAGGCCCTATCGTTAAAGATTGGATCAAATAAAATATTTAAGTTATCGATATTTAATAAAATTGTTGCTTGGCCTATCCAGGTAAAATAATTTTCTCTCTTACTAAGATCCTCTTCAATAAGCACATAGTCAATTGAACTTTCATTCGGATTGGTTCTAAGTGTATTTAATCCAGATTTGAAAAATGTGACAACATATAAAATAAATATTAAGACTAGTACGACCAGGCCCAAAAGAATTTTTTTAAGCATTAGCTTAGATTAGATTATTGAAGAAGTTGAATCAAAAAAATAAATTAAGGCAACTAAAAGGAAACACATGAACGCACCTATAAGATCATACCTATTACCGATTTCATTCATCATTTTTATCATCCTCTCTCTTTCCCAAATACCTAGTAAGCCCGATAAAAATATAAAGAAGCCGATTATCAAAAGTATATAGTTAGAATTTACCAATGAATAAGTGATTAAAGTACCAGATACTAAAAGTTCTACAAAAAGGTAAACATTAAACAAAGCTTTATTATTAGTCACCTTTAGTAGTAGATCTAAATTATTAACAATGGAGAAAATAATGGCAAAGCCCCAAAAAGCATAATAAATAAGAGGTATTAATATTATTTCCATAAAAAAAGTGCGGCTTTTACACCGCACTAAAAAATTATTTAAACATTACTTGATAAGTAAGCTCTACACTTCTTATATCACGTAAATCTTTATAAGTGCTTACTATCTTTTCATAGTCTTCAGCATTAAAGCCTTTCTTTTCTCTGTATACTTCAAGTTTCTCAGCAAACTCAGCTTGCTGATCTTCAGTCCAAGGCTCCATATTTGCATGACTAGGATAATACAATGCTAGATAAGCAACACTGTTATTACTTGTCCACACAGCATAATCAGAAATGATACCCATTTCTTTTTGTATTTCAGCTGCTGGTACCCAAGTTTGCTCCAAGCCATCCATATAGTCATTCATATAGCCCCAATCAACATCAACGGTAGTAAGTTCCCAAACGCCGGGTGTTACTTCTCTTGATGCTTCTTCTTGAGAAAAAGACATAAATGAAAAAGTTAGTAAAGTAAGTAATAAATATTTCATATAAACTCCTCTTATAAGAGTTTAAACGAAAAATGGATTTATGTGTCAAAATGCCACATTAAGAAAAGTGGCATCCCCAAGGGGATTCGAACCCCTGTTGCCGGGATGAAAACCCGGTGTCCTAGGCCTCTAGACGATGGGGACACATTCGGTAATTATAATTACAAATTTTAAATTTTAAAGTTATTTATCTTTAAGTTTTTTTTCAACTGCTGCCAAAAACCCACGCATAAAATTCACTTCCATTTCATCAAGCCCTATTCTTGTGAACATCCTTTTGATTCTAGCACCGATCTGCCTTGGGTTTCCTTTATTAAAAACTTCAAGTTGTTCAGAAACCTCAATAAAATGATTTATCAATCTCTTCACATGATTTGATTCTGCAGTAGGGACATCCCAAAATTCAGATTTATTGGGTTCACGATTAATTATCTCATCCACATACAATTGATAACAAACAACTTGCACAGCCATTGAAAGATTTAAAACTGGATAATCAATATTGGCAGGTATGTGTAAATGCAAATTACATCGTTGTAATTCTTCATTTGTTAAGCCTCTATCTTCTCTTCCAAATAAAATTGCAATATTACTTTTTTTCTTTGCCTCTTTAATAATATTGGGTGATGCATTCTGAAGTGTTTCATTAGGCCATGGAACTTTTCTCATTCTTGATGATGTACCAACAACAAAATTGATGTTTTTTAATGCTTCATCAAGACTATCAACTACTTCAATATTTTTTATTAAATCTTTTGCATTAGCTGCCATTGTTTCTACAGCATCTGAAGGAAATTCTTTGGGTTTAACTAAACATAGTCGACTAAAATTCATTGTTTTCATGGCTCTTAGGGCAGAACCAATATTTCCAGAATTTGTAGTTTCTACAAGAATAATTTTGACTTGTTTATTTAAACTCATAATATATTGACTATGTCATTACCCCCAATTCTTAATAGAGCACTAAATGCTGCATATGAAGGTGCAAATGAAATAATACAATTTAGTAAGAGAATTGATAATCTAAAAGTAATAAAGAAAGGGACTAATGACTTTACGACAAATCTAGATCAATACGTAGAGCAAAAGGTGTTCGAAAACTTACAAAGATATTATCCAGATTTTGGCTACTTTGGAGAAGAAACAGGAACCGACGGAATAGATGATAAAAAGTGTTCTTGAGTACTTGATCCAATTGATGGCACCAGAAATTTTATTTATCAATACCCTCATTACGCGCTTTCATTGGCTTGTCTTAAAGAAGATAAAGTTGTTTGTGCTGTGATCATTGATCCAGTTAGGAATGATGTATTTTGTGCTGGTGAAGATACAGGAGCTTTGCTTAACAATAAAAGAATAAGAGCTAGCTCTAAATCTTCTTTAAATAATGCTTTGCTGAGCTCAACTGGTCACTCTAATAAAGATCAGAAATACATATATAAGCCTCTCGAAACTTATAAATTATTGAATGAATTTGATGTTACTGTAAGAAGGTCAGGCTGCACTTCTTTAGATATAGTTTATTGTGCTGCAGGCAAACTGGATGGGTTTTGGGGGCATGGTCTTAAATTATGGGATAGACTTGCGGGACTCCACATAGCACAATCAGCTGGTTGCTTGATATCTGATTTTAAGGGTGTGCCTGATACCTATTCATCAGATCACATGATAATTTCAACACCAAAATGTTTTAAAGATTTATCTAAATGCGTCAGAGCAGGATTTCAATCTAAAGAATAAGATTCTTCAGGTTCATTTTTAGGTTTTTCCATATCTTTTTTAGATAAACCTGTCAGCATCAATACTCTAACAACAATAAAAATTGAAGAGTATGAACCTACTACCACACCAGCTGCTAAAGCTAGGCTAAAGTTTTTCAAGGCTTCCCCACCCGCAACTAAGAGTGCTATTAAGACTAACAAAGTGGTAAAAGAGGTAATAATCGTTCTAGCGAATACTTGATTTAGAGAATCATTAAGTAAAACCTCTGAACTACCTTTCTTATTTTCATCTAAAAAGTTTTCTCTTATTCTATCTGATACAACAATCGAATCATTGAGTGAATAACCAACTACTGCAAGCAAGGCGGCCAGTACTGATAAATCAAAAGTTAAACTAAAAATCGAAAAAATCCCAAGTATGATCAGAACATCATGAAATAATGCTGCAATTGCTCCATATCCAAACTTTATTTGGAATCTAAAAATTATGTAGACAAGTATCACGAGCATAGCAACAAGAATAGCAATGCCACCTTGATCACGAAGCTCTTCACCAATCTGAGGAAATATTGTTTCGGACTTTTCAACTTCTCCTAAATAATTGTCAGCTGATAACTGATCTATAACGGTTTGAGCATTTATACTTAATTCCTCGTCACTTTGAAATTTGATTAATACACTGTTGTCGCTGCCATAGTTCAAGACAACAAAATTGGAATTCTCAATTTTAGAGATACTATTTCTAATTCTCTCCAAATCTGCTTTTTGCTCGTATTTCATTTCTAATGAGATACCACCAGTAAAATCTAAACCAAGGTTAAGGCCTTTGAATAATAATGAAACTAAGGTTATTAAAATTAAGCCAGAAGAGACCATAATTCCGAATTTATTAAATTGAATGAATGGTATATTCATTAAACCTTCAACTCCTTTATATCTCTATATCCATAAATAAAATTAACTAATGACCTTGTAACAAATATTGCAGTAAATACAGAAGTAACAATTCCAATGCTTAAAGTGACAGCGAATCCTTTAATTGGGCCTGTTCCGATGGCATATAAAATAACAGCAACGAGTAAAGTGGTTATATTTGCGTCAATAATCGTACTGAAAGCTTTACTGAAACCGTTTCTTATTGCATTTTGTACTTCAACATTTGCTTTAAGTTCTTCTGAAATACGGGCAAAAATTAGCACATTGGCATCAACAGCCATTCCAACAGTAAGCACAATACCTGCTATACCCGGCAAAGTTAGAGTTGCCCCAACAAGCGACATTATTGCAGTAACCAAAATTAAGTTTGAAATTAATGCAACATTAGCCGCAAAACCGAATAATCTATATCTAATAAGCATAAAGATAAAAACCAAGATAAAACCTACAATTACTGAATTTAGCCCCTTATCAATATTATCTTGTCCAAGAGTTGGGCCTATTGTTTGTTCCTCAACAAATTTCATTGGTGCTGCAAGCGCTCCTGCTCTAAGCAGAAGTGCAAGCTCACTTGCCTCGTAACTACTTGATAGTCCTGTTATCCTGAATGCTGTCCCCAATGCAGCTTGTATAGTTGCATTACTGATAACATTTTTTTCTGTATAACTCTCTTGCAGTACATTATCGTTTTCATCAAAGAAAGTTCTTGTTTTCTCTTCGACTAAAACAACACCAAGCCTCCGCCCAATATTATCTTTTGTAGCGCTTTGCATTGATCTTCCACCATCTATATCTAGATTTATATTTACTTGTGGTCTTCCGCTTTCATCAAAACTACTTTGTGCGTTAGTAACATTATCACCAGTGATAATTACCACCTTTTCTAGAAATGCACTTGTACCCGATGAGTTTTTATAATTAAATTTTTCTTTCCTAAGAAACGAGTCTGTTGGTCGAGCTTCTAATCTAAATTCTAAATTTGCAGTCTTACCTATTATCTTTTTGGCAGATGCTGAATCCTGCACACCTGGGAGCTCAACCACAATACGTCCTTTCCCCTCCCTTTGAACTATTGGTTCTGAAACACCTAATTCATTTACTCTGTTACGCAAGGCTACTAAGTTTTGCTCTACTGCATAATCAACAATCTCAGATAAATAATTGTCTGTATATTGAAGCTCAAGGTCATTATTATTTTGCAAAATATTGTATTTTGCTCCGGATGTTGTGAAATTATTTTGATCAAGATAATCTCTTGCACTTGAGAGATCTTCAAAGTTTCTAAAAGTGATATTAATACTCTCATTAGAGCTTACATAATTAGCATTGATGTTTCTTGATAGGAGCTCGTCTATTATTGAAGCACCCTCCGAAGATAACCTTTCAGCAGAGTATCTATCAGTATCAACTTCCAATAAGAAATGTATTCCACCTGCTAAATCTAAACCGAGGTTAATTGGTTTTCCTCCTATAGAGTTAAGCCATTCAGGTGTTGAAGGTTCTGAATTTAAAGCAATTATGAACTCTCCATCAGAATAAGAAGACAATACCCTTCTCGCTGCCAATTGATCGCTTACATCTTCAAAAATTATCTTCGCTGAATTCTCTTCATATTCAATTTCAGTAAAACTTACTTTTTTATCATTCAACTCAGAAGAAAGATCGCTAATAATGTTTGAACTTGTTGCTCTTATCGAATCGCCAAATGCAATTTGTATGGCAGGTTTTGTTGGAAAAAAGTTTGGCAGTGCAAAAATAACACCAAACACTAACACTGAATAAATTAATGCAATTTGCCAGACTTTATATTTGTTCACTGTGATTCAATGCTGTTAATAGTGCCTTTCGGTAATTTTGATGCTACAAACTCTTTTTGCATGTTAATAGAGACTTGATCGTTTAATTTAACACTTACATAACGGTCAGAAATGTTTTCTATTTTTCCTACTAGCCCAGATGACGTCATAACCTCATCCCCTTTTTCCAATGATGTAACAAGGGCTTCATGTTCTTTCTGTCTTTTTTGTTGTGGTCTAATGGTTACAAAATAAATAAACAAAAAGAATACTAATAGCATTAAAAATGGTAAAAAAGATGGTCCTGCTGCTTCGTTCATTTATTCTCCTATAGTTGAGGCTTCTTTAAGCTCCTCATATCGTAAAAGGAATCAAGAAATTCTTCAAATTTATTTTCCTCTAAAGATTTTCTTATATCAGACATTAATTTGTGAAAATAAGTTAAGTTATGAATGCTCATTAGTGTGCTAGCCAAAATTTCATTACATTTATCTAGATGATGCAAATATGCTCTTGAAAAGTTTCTATTTGTATAACTATCGCAATTTTCATCAATGGGTTTAGTAGAATTTTTATGCTCTGAATTTCTTATTTTCAAAATACCTTTACTGGTATATAGAAAACCATTTCTTGCATTTCTCGTCGGCATTACACAATCAAACATATCTATACCATATCTTACGCCTTCAACTAATTCTTCAGGTGTGCCCACCCCCATAACATAATGAGGCTTATTTTCAGGTAATTCTGGTGCTAAGTGTTTGAGTATTTTCGTTTTTTCATTTTTGGGCTCTCCAACGCTAAGACCACCTAAAGCTATACCATCGAAGTTTAAGTTACTCATAAATTCAAGTGATTCCGTTCTTAAATCTTTGTACATCCCTCCCTGAACAATTCCGAATAATAAATGTCCGTCTTTATGTTTTTGAAAGTAATCAATTGATCTTTTTGCCCATCTATGTGTTAAATTCATGGAATTTTCAGCCTCGTCTTGTGAAGATGGATAATTTGTACATTCATCAAAAGCCATGATGATATCGGCATTTAATGTCAACTGAGTTTGTATTGAATCTTCTGGTGACATAAAAATCTTTGATCCATCGAGTGGAGATTTGAATTCAACTCCTTTTTCAGTAATTTTTCTCAATTCATTCAAACTCCAAATCTGAAATCCTCCAGAATCTGTCAGGATAGACTTATTCCAACCCATAAAATCATGTAAACCATGAAATTTTTCAATGGTTTCTAATCCAGGTCTTAAATGTAAATGAAAGGCATTACCAAGTATGATTTCAAAACCAATATCATGTAATTG
>MDSW01067349.1_pt1 | contig 10335 bp, 8 predicted proteins | sample 811171 | NCBI WGS metagenome assembly MDSW01 (sample SAMN05326641, study PRJNA326480) | marine metagenome | isolation source: seawater | place: Atlantic Ocean: North West | collected 2012 | reverse complement strand
TCCTATATTAACATTTTTTTCTATAATTGTATTGTGGCCAATAGAACAATTTTTTCCAATCTTAACATTTTCTCCAACTAAAACGTTGTGACCATATTTAATCTTATTATCAAAATTTAATTCTTCAATTTTTTTAACAGAATTATCAAAATCATCATTGACAGAATCTGGGTAAATCTTGGATGTAATTTGAGAAATTATTAATAAAACATTTTCAACACATATTGGTTTGCATTGCTTTGGTAAATAATGTTCTAAATTTTTAAGAGTTATACAATACGATGCTTTTGTTTTGGATGCTTGTAAGTGATATTTTTTTGAATGAAAAAAAGTTAAATGTTCTTTATCTGCTGTTTGAAGGTCTTTTATATCGTGAACTAAATCATCACCAAAATTCTCTATATTATTTAATTTAAGGTCTTTTAAAAGATTATCTAAATTAAATGGACCATAATTTTTAAAAAAAGGATGTTTCACAATTTGTTAATATCAAAATTTTTAAATATTGATTATCAACAAATGTTTCTAATTATTTTTATCTACGATTGTGGCTGACCATTGAGCATCTGCCATACGTTTACCCTCAACAAATGCTTCTCCTTTATATTTCCATACTCTTCCATGGGATCTAACAGCTTCAATTTTTAACTCAAGGACACAATTTGGTATTACTGGATTTCTAAATCTAGCCTTTTCAACACTCATTAAAAAAACTAATTTGTTTTCATATTCTTTTTTATCGATACCGTGTGCAGTCAATGCGGCTGCAGCTTGACCAAAAGCTTCAACAATTAACACTCCTGGCATCACTGGATTATCTGGAAAATGTCCATTTACATAAAAAGAGTCTTTTTTTACAAACATTACTGCAGTAGCAGATTTAAGTTTAACGATGTCTTTTAACTCATCAATTAACAACATTGGTTCTCGATGAGGTAGTAATTCTATAATATCTTTTTTTACTAATTTCATTAGTCTAATCTTCTTAAATAAACATTTTACTAAAAAGTTGTTCCCAAATTAAATCTAAAACTTTCAGTTTTATCTGTACTCTTTTTTGTAATTGGTTGACTCAATGAAAAACTTAATGGACCTACAGGTGTTAACCAATTCATTCCTATGCCTGTAGAGGTTCTAATTGAATTTGAGTCATCTATAGTACTATCATAATCAACACCCCAAACATTTGCTGCATCCATAAACAATGAAAAATCTACTGTTTCTACTGTAGATAAAACCCAAGGTAAATTGGTTGATAAATTAAGTGAAGAAATATAATTACCTCCAATATAATCATCGTTATCAATAGGTCCAATTTTTCCTCTTTCAAATCCTCTCAATCGGTTATAAGGGACATTACCTCTTTTAGATATTCTTACATCTTCATTGCTATCAAGAGAATTAATTGATTTTAAGTATACACTTGCTTTACCAACCATATCAGAAGATTTAGAAAGCTTTTTAAATTGAGTAAAAACAAAAGTATTACTTATTTCTTTAGAGTCAGATACTAAAGGTAACTCTTGTAAAAATCTTGTTTGATTTCCTGAAGATGGTTTATATTTTGAATTTCTTAAATCATAATTTAATCCATAATCAAAATATATATCTGCGTAATTCCCCTCTTGTTTTTTAAGAGATTTTGAGGCACTTGAATTTGTCTCTAAATCCTCGAGAGATGTTTCAATTGAAGGGCTGAAAAAAAAATTTTCATATTGTTCATATTCTGTACCAACAGCAAATCCTATTTCAGAAACTTTATAACCAAAATCATTCAGATTATCTGTTGATGTGGATTTCAAACTAGTGAATAAAGTATTATCTGTATAAGCAAAATTTGGTTTAGAATAGACAAATTGACCCTTAATAGTTGATTCCGAAATTTCTAAATTTGTATTTAGGTTTATTCCTTTACCCAAAAAATTTTTTTCCATAATTCCACCGCCTATAGTAGATCCACTAGTACCCACACCAGCTGCTAAACTCACTTCACCTGTTGGTTGTTCTTCAACAGTTATATCGATTTCTTTAAGACTTTCGTCTGAACCATCTCTAATTTTTCCTTTAACAAATTTGAAAATATTCAAAGATCTTATGTTATCTAAAGATTTATTGTATAATATCTTATTTAGTGGATCACCTTCATCAACTATTAATCTGTTCCTAATTACTTCCTCTATAGTTGTATAATTTCCTAAAATATTAATTTTTTCTACGTAGTGATTTGTTGAGTCCGAAACATTAAATACAAAGTTAATTTTATTACTTTCTACTATTTCTTCATCTACTTTCGCATCTATAAAATCATATAATCGTGATGAAGCAATTTTTTCAATATCAAGTAATATCTTATTAAAATCATCGATTGAATATTTTTCACCTTTAAGTTTAGTGAAGTAATTTTCAATGTTTTCAAAATCATCGATATTATAATTTTTTGGTAAATTTAATCTTAAATCATTAAAATAATAAAAATCACCTGCATTTATGTTATAAGTTAGATTAAAATTACCAGTAGTAGTAAGTTCAGCAAATGAACTTAAAACTTCTACGTTATAATAACCAAGATTTTTATAATAATTCTCAATTAATCTTTTGTCTAAATTAATTCGAGATTGATCTAAATAAACATTTGTTGAAATAAATTTCCAAAATTTATGCTCTTCGGAAGCGACTATTTCTAAAAGTTTTTTATCTTTAATTTTTTTATCTCCTATGAATAAAATATCTTTAATCTTCGCTCTTGGACCTTGGTCTATATTTAATATTACTCTCACAGAATTTAAATCATTATCTTTGCTAATCGATGGAGAAACTTTTACAAAATAATATCCAGTAGATTTTAAAATATTTTGAATTAAAGTTATATCGTTTTGTAACGAAGACTCCGTAAATGATTTTCTATTTCTAAGAGATATTTTTTCTAATAAAACTTTTTTTACTGATTCTCTTTTTATGCCTTCAATTTGGATATCTTCAATAATTGGATTCTCAACCAAATTAATTGTAAGAATATTATTTGTTAAACTTATTGAAATATCCTTAAAAAATTCTGAGTTATAAAGTTGTTTTGTTAATTCGTTTAATTTTTTATCATCATAATCAGTTACTTTATTTATATTACCAATTACTTTAATTGTTTCTTCAGTTATTCTTTTATTGCCATTAATTTTGATATCTTTGATAATTTCAGAATAAGATGAGCTTACTAAAAAAATATTTATAATAAAAATCCTTAATAAAAACTTAATCATGATAGCTCTATATACCTGAATTACTTAATTTTTCATAAACATAATTTTTAGTTTTATAAATATCATTAACATTTTTTGGTATTTTTCTCTTAAATTTATGAAAAATTTTATTATGAGAATAATAATTTATTAAATTTACAAGTTTTTTATAATTAATCTTTTTTTTTAAATAAACAGATACAAAAAAATCATTAATAGAAATTAGAACTGTTTCAAATAATGTATCATTTTTTGGAAGAATATTTAGTATCCTTACAAGAGGAAACTTTTTATAATCGACATTTCTAAAATCAAGTTTATTCAAAATTTTAAAATCTATTTCTTTAGTTTTTAATTCTTTATTATCATTATGATAAATTGAATTATGGACTGGAATTTTCATATTTGGCTCATGTAGTAAAATTTTTGTTATTCCATTATTAAATTTTACTAATGCATGAATATAGGATTTCGGGTGTATCAAAATTTTTATTTTTTTATATGAAAGATTAAATATTTTCTTTGCCTCAATTACCTCAAAAAGCTTATTCATCATAGTTGATGAATCAATTGATATTTTTTTTCCCATTTTCCAATTAGGATGATTTAAAGCCTCATGAATTTTCACTTTATTTAATTTTGCTTGAGAATAATTTAAGAAAGGACCACCTGATGCTGTTATATAAATTTTATCTACATCATAAATATTTTTTTTTCCAATAATAGAAAATATAGAAAAGTGTTCTGAGTCTATTGGAAAAAAATTAGTTTTATGTTTTTTTAATTCTTTAAAAATTAAATTCCATCCACAAATTAAGGACTCTTTATTAATGATTGCAATATTTTGACTATATCTAATTAATTCTAGTGAAGGTTTTAATCCGTCTAATCCAACAGTAGAAATCATTGAATAAAAAATTTCTTTTTTTTTGAATAATTTTTTGATTATTGAAAAAGAATTATGAAATGAAATGTTGCTACTACTATATTTTTTTTTAGCTTTCAGGTAACTATCATAATCATTAATAACAACATCTTTAACTTTAAACATTTTTGCTTGCAAATATACTTTTTTAAAATTTTTATTTGTTGATAACATTTTTATTGAAAAATTTTTTTTATCTTTTTTTATTAAATTAATTGTGGTTGTTCCAATAGAGCCAGTAGAACCTAAAATTACTATTTTTTTTTTCATTAGTAAAATAATTTTACGATTATAAATGATACAGGAAAAGCAAAAATCATTCCGTCTATTCTATCTAATACCCCTCCGTGCCCTGGGATTATTTTTCCTGTATCTTTAATTTTTGATAATCTTTTAAAATATGAAACAAAAATATCACCAATCTGGCTCGCTGAAGAAATTATTAGAACTATAAAAAAAACATTTAAATCAAAAATTGCTGAGGTGTTTTCTTTTAAAAGATATAAATATTTAAAAAAAAAACTCGTAAAGATAATTGAAACTATATACCCACCTATCATTCCTGAATAAGTTTTGTTTGGACTAATCTTTGTTAATTTTGGACCTTTAAATAATTTTCCAAAAGTATAACCGCCAATATCCGTAGATATGCATATCAATAGAACAGTTAAAAACTGAATATAATCTCCGACCATTTCATATCTAATAAAGTAGGCGCAATAGAAGGAGAAAAAAATAAAAATAACACCTAATAAATAATAATTCTTTTTTTTACTCATCAAGTGCCATTCATAAATAGATATTAAAAAACAAATTAAGATAAAGAAATCAAAAAAAAATGAACCTTTAATTATAAAAAAAAGGCTAATAGGTATTAATAAAATTGAACTCAATATTCTTTTTTGAAGTTCTTTAACCATTATATTCTTCCATAATTTCTTTTTGTATTCTTAAATTTTTTTATAATTTTATTATAATCTTTTTCAGTAAAATCTGGCCACAGTTTCTTTTCAAAGAAAATTTCAGAATAAGCAAGTTGCCACAATAAAAAATTACTTAATCTTTTAGTATTTCCAGTTCTTATCAATAAATCTGGATCTGGTATATTTGTAGTTTGCAAATATTTTTCGATATTTTTTTCATTTATAGTTTTTCTATTCTTCTTAAGTTCTTTAAATGCATTTAATAATTCAAATTTAGAACCATAATTTAATGCTAGATTTATTTGTAATTTTTTATTTTTTACAGTTTTTTTTTCAGATGCATTTAATAGATTATTCAAATTTTTTGAGAAATTTTTAACTCCAATAATTTTAAGTTTAATTTTCTTCTTATTAAGATCATTTATTCTACTCTTAAGAAAATTTTCCAGTAAATTAAAAAGAAAATTGACTTCTTTTTTTGGCCTTTTCCAATTTTCTGTAGAAAAAGCATAAAGTGTTAAAAATTTAATTTTATTTTTAATTGTTTCTTTTATTACTTTTTCAACTGTATTTAATCCAGCTTTGTGACCTGCATTTCTAGAATTTTTATTTTTTAAACCCCATCTTCCATTACCATCCATGATAATGGCTACATGATTTAATGGGTTCATATCGTCATTATTTCTTTTTCTTTTGAAGTAACTTTTTCATCTACAGTAGAAATATGTTTGTCAGTGATATTTTGTACATTTTTCTCAAAAGATTTTTCCTCATCTTCTCCAATTGATTTTGATTTTAATAATTTCTTCAATTCTTCATTGGCTTCTCTTCTTATATTTCTTATTGAAACTTTACATTTTTCACCCATTGACTTAATCATCTTTTTTAACTCTGTTCTTCTCTCCTCATTTAGTTCAGGTATTGGAAGTCTAATCAATTGACCATCTATTTGAGGATTTAAACCTAATTCGGATTTTTTTATTGCAGAGTCGACCAAAGCTACATTATTTTGATCCCATATTTGAATATTTATCATTCTTGGTTCTGGTGTAGTTATGCTTCCAACTTGATTAATTGGCATTTGTTGACCATATACCTCTACCTTAATTAAATCTAGCATTGCTGCATTTGCTCTGCCAGTTCTTAAAGATGAAAGTTCCTTTGTAAAAACCTCAATAGTTTTATCCATTTTAAGGCTATAAGATTTATCATTAAACATTTATTCACCTATTTTAATTCTAACAAATTCTTTAATCTTTAAATCTGAAACAGAAAGTTCTTTTAAAATATCCTGAACCTTTTTTTTAGGCTCCATAACCCACGCTTGTGTTAATAAAGCATTCTCCTCTTTAAATTTATTCATTTTGCCTAGACTAATTTTTTTAGCTATTTCATCTGGTTTACCTAAATTTTTCAATTCTTCAGTAACTAATTCTTGTTCTTTATCAATTACTGATTGGTCAATCGAATTTTGATCTAAAGCTAAAGGGTTTGATGCTGCTATATGCATTGAAAGTTGTTTTCCAAAATTTTTTACTATCTCAGAATTATCTTTAGTCTCAAGGGATACTGCAACAGCTAATTTTGCAAGATTATCTTTTACTACTGTATGTAAATATTTTGAATTTATTGTTCCTTCATTTGAAATTGTTTTTGCTTTACCGATAGTAATTTTTTCTCCAATCTTTGCTATTAAAGCAACAAGATTGTCATCAACTGTTTGACCATTGGACATTTTCGATTTTTTTAATTCTTCAGAATTAGAATTAACTTTGTTATTTAAATCGCTCAATTCTTTTACAAAATTTATAAAGTCATCATTTTTTGCAACGAAATCTGTCTCACAATTAACTTCAACAAGTGAAATTTTTTTATCATCGCCACTTACAGCAACTACTCCCTCTTTAGCATCTCTTGACATCTTTTTTGAAGCTTTTGAAATTCCTTTAACTCTTAAAATCTCAATTGCTTTATCTAAATCACCCTTAGACTCTTTAATAGCCAAATTACAATCTTTAAATCCTGCCCCTGTTGCTTCTCTTAATTTCTTAACGTTTTTTATATCACTCATTATTAATTTAATTTCTCCTTCTTTTTCTTAGAGAATTTATTTTTTAACTTTTCTCTATCTAATTCTTCTATAGTTTTTGTGGATTTTTCTTGTTTTTTGATATCTGGTTTTTTTTCATCTTTTGGTGCAGATTTTTTGGCTGAATTAATTGTTTCTTTAATAAGATTACAATAAAGATCAATAGCTCTTCTAGCATCATCATTTCCAGGAATTGGAAAATCAATGCCATCTGGATTTGAATTACTATCTAAAATAGCAATTATTGGTATTCCTAGCTTAACAGATTCTTGTATTGCCAAAGACTCATAATTTGTATCAATTATAAAAACTAAATCTGGAATTTTTTTCATTTCAGCTATTCCACCGAGAGATCTTTGCAATTTATCTTTTTTGACACTCATTTTTAAAAGTTCTTTTTTTGTAAAACCTCTATTTTCGGCTACTAGATCTATTTCAAGTTTTTTAAGTTTCTTTATTGAATTTGATATAGTTCCCCAATTAGTCAACATTCCACCCAACCATCTATAATTTACAAAATATTGGTCAGTTTCTTTTGCTACCTCTGCTATTGCTTCAGATGCTTGTTTTTTAGTAGATACAAAAAGTATTTTTCCATTGTTTGAAATAGTTTCATATACTTTTTCTAGAGCAACTTTTGTTAATTCTAAGGTTTGTGTTAAATCAATTATGTGTATTGAGTCTCTTTTACCAAAAATATATTTTTTCATTTTTGGGTTCCATCTCAAGGTTTTGTGTCCTAGATGAACACCAGCTTCTAATAGTTGTTGAATTGTAACGTTAGGTATTTTCATATTCATTCCCGGTTAAGCCACCATAGTAATTTCCATTTAAGGACCGGAGGTATAAAACCAAATACTATGTGCGTTTTTTGTTAATTTTAGAGGCTATTTACTAATATTTTTAAAATTAAACAAGTGTAAATTACTGAATATTTAAGCTTATTTCCTTCCTTCTTAAAATATTAATTGATTTTCTGTCTATGTTTCTGGTTTTTTTTAACTTAAATTTGTGTGTTTCCTTGTCATTGCATAAATTAATAAAAACCACTGTTTTACCCTCATGTTCTATGAAATTCTGTATATCTTTAAGTTGTTTTTTAGATGTAAGATTAAACGTAATTTCCTTTATTGACTTATTATCTAAATCTTTAATAGATGTAATTTTACGAACATTAATTCTTTTCGACTTGTCATCGGTTGAAGAAATTGTTTTATTTAAAGTAAGTATTAATGATGAACCTTCTTTTAATGAGTCTCTGTTCAACTCCAAAACATCAGAAAAAACGAATAATTCAAAAACACTAGTTAAGTCTGTCAATTTTAATACAGCATAAGAATTTCCTTTTGATGTTTTTCGTTCTTGAATCTTTAACAATGTAGCAGCAATATTATTTTCTTTAATTTCATCATCAGAGTAAAATTTTTGATAATCTAAAATTTTAAAATCATTAAAAATGTCTTTAAATTGATTTAAAGGATGATCTGAAATGAAAAATCCAACAGACTCAAATTCTTTTGACAATCTTTCTTCAAAATTCCAATCTTTTATATTTTCAATTAAATTTATTTGAGTATCTTCATTATCATCAAACAAATTTATTTGATTTGCAATTTTGCTGTCAAAATGATTTTTAGATTTTGTAATAATATTTGGTATAGCATTAAATATAGATTGTCTATTTATATTTAAATTATCAAAAGCACCAGCCTTAACTAATCCCTCTAATTGTAATTTGTTTATATCCTTAGGATTAATTCTTTTTATAAAATCATTTATTGATCGAAATTTTCCATTATCCAATCTCTCTTTAACAATATTTGATATTGCTTCTAATCCAACTGCTTTTATTCCTCCTAAAGCATAGTAAAATTTATCATCTTCAGTTTTAAAATCTGCATAACATTCGTTTATATCCGGTCTAACTATATCTATATTAAGTCTTTTAAGCTCTTCATAAAACTCACTTAACTTATTTTGATTTGATATATCCATAGTCATTGAAGCTGCAATAAATTCTTTAGGGTAATATGTTTTTAAGTATGCAGTTTGATAAGAAATAATTGCATAAGCTGCGGCATGACTTTTATTAAAACCATATTCAGCAAATGGTTCTATCTTCAAAAATATTCCAGCTGCAACTTCTTTACTAATTCCATTTTTTACTGCACCTTCAATAAAATTTTGTTTTTGTTTCTCTAACTCAGACCTTTTCTTTTTTCCCATTGCTCGTCTTAATAAGTCAGCTTGACCTGCAGTAAAACCAGATAGTTTTTGAGCTATTTGCATAACTTGTTCTTGGTAAATAATTACACCATAGGTTGGTTTGAGAATCTCTTCCAATAATGGATGAAGATAATCAGGAGATTTTCTTCCATGTTTACAATCATTATATATTGGTATGTTGCTCATTGGTCCAGGTCTATATAATGCAACAAGAGCAATGATATCTTCTATATGATTAGGCTTCATGTGAGTAAGTGCATCTCTCATTCCTGCACTTTCAATTTGAAACAAACCAACTGTTTTGCCTGAAGACATTAAATCAAAAACTTTTGGATCCTCAAAACTTATATTTTCAATGTTAAAGTTTTTATTTTTTTTTCTAATTAATTTTTGTGTGTTATTAATTACTGTTAAAGTTTTTAGGCCTAAAAAATCAAATTTTACCAATCCAGCATTCTCTGCTGAATACATGTCAAATTGTGTTGAAGGTAATAATAAATTTGTCGAAGCATCTTTGTATAATGGAACAACTTCAGTCAATTTTTTATCAGCTATAACTACACCAGCTGCGTGTGTTGCTACATTTCTGTTAAGTCCCTCGAGTTTTAGTGAGAGATCTGTAAGTTTTTTGACTCTTGGATCCTCATTAATCAATTTTTGTAATCTTGGTTCACTTGAAATGCATTGTATCAAATTTTGTGGTCTAGAGGGATCGAAAGGTATCATTTTTGAAATATTATCAACAAAACCATAAGGCAGACCTAATACTCTTCCAACATCTCTTATCACCATTCTGGCCTTTAATTTTCCAAATGTAATTATATGAGCTACACTATCTTTATATTTTTGAGTTAGGTATTCAAAAACTAAATCTCTTTTTTCCTCACAAAAATCAATATCAAAATCTGGCATTGAAATTCGATCTGGGTTTAAAAATCT
>MDSW01013172.1_pt1 | contig 10335 bp, 13 predicted proteins | sample 811171 | NCBI WGS metagenome assembly MDSW01 (sample SAMN05326641, study PRJNA326480) | marine metagenome | isolation source: seawater | place: Atlantic Ocean: North West | collected 2012 | reverse complement strand
GGGTTGATCGTGTAGGTGTTGATCTCCATCCAGCGGTCAGACAGCAGTTGGTGGACTATCCGTGACTTTAGGCCCATGCACTGAAGAATGAACATGACACCCACCTGACGCATCTGATCGTCAGTGATCCCCAGAATCGGGTCCATGTCCATTGCTGTGCTTGAGCCTTCGCTGCTGTGATCCACCCCGAATCGAATTCGCATAGTTTTACACCACCGAGCCGAATCAGACGCGCGTATTCGAGCAAAATGTCCAATTGATCCTTGCTCTGAAAGCAACGGTAGCGCCACTTTGAGTGCAAAAGCTTCACTTCTACCAGATAGTCACATCTGGGAAAATTTACGCGAGCCAGACATAGTTCGCACGCGTGGAGGGCAGCTGGAAGTACTCGGGTTCCACCTCTACCTTCTGGCACTTCTTCGGCGGCTCTGTCGAGTCGTCGATTCCATGCATGCGATTCCAGATCACTTGGCCCATCTCCTCACCGACAAACTCCTGGAGCTCCGCCAACGCCTCCGACGCGGTCACGCTGACACCGTCGTCGCTAACCACCTCCTCGATGGGCGGCAGCGGCGGCAGATCGATGCCCGAGATGCCCATGACACTCTCGGCTTCACCCGCGACTCGAGCCAATGCAAAATGTATTACCGAGGTCGAGCACATCGTAGTTCTGAATGTGTGTGAAAAATCCGACCAACCGCCAAATATCGAAAGAAGCTCAGAAGCGGATACGAGTGAAGATACGCGGGCGGCTGTCGAAACAATCCATTCCCGTGCAGCCCTGTGCGGCAAAAATTCTACATCACGCGAATCGTCCAGATAGCTACATCTGGGGAAAAACGTTTCAGCATCACCAGATAGCTACATCTGGTTGGACTCCTCCCCCCCGGTCAACTCGAGTAGGGTGTCCTTTTGAGGATGCCCCTGAGAAGCGGATCTGTACTTCTCAAGCATCTTCAACGAGAGCTTCAGCGCGTTCGTCACCACCTCAAGTACCTGTTTTTCACCAGTCTAGATTTACGTTTTCGCTTTGATTTGCGACGAGTTGTTGTTCTACGCTTCCTTTTTTGAAAACCCTCTTGTGGATTTGCATTTGCCCGACCGTACCATGGACCCCCCCATGGGATCTGAAATGCTGGTGGTGGTGGTGGTGGGTGGATTTCCCACTCAGCCCTCCCCTCCATTCCCTGTGGGTTTACACGTTTAGACCGTTCCCAATAAGAAGCACATCTACGGACAAGGTTATCGTAATAGTAACCTAAACGATTTAGAGTTGGTTCAATGTCTCTCTTTTTCGCATATGTGTGCAATCCAAAAGAGTTATCGTGTTCAGAAAGAGTTCCCGTTAAAGCGTTTATTGTCAAACGTTTCCACGCATTTCGATCTTCCATGTTGGACCAAATATCGTCGTGACGCGGGCGTTGTGGTATCCCCTCCTGCTGTGACTTCGCTAAGAATACACTGTGTGGGTATTCAATTGTTTCGGATAGGATACATACAAGATTATTCACCTTTTCTGTGTCTGGTAGGGCACTCCACGAATTATAATTGTGTGGAAATTTATATTTTAAATCGTTCACTACATAATTCCTCGACAGTATTACCGGTGGTTTGTCTTCTTCTTCTACGAATGGAATAAGCTCTGTGCGTCTTCGTTTTGGTTGTCGATCAGTCATTTGTTAAATCTTGGATTTAAATGATAGACAGCTGCTGACCGCCGGCGGCGGACCTTCTCGTGGTAGATCTTCCTCTTGTCCCCCAAGATGCGGTAATATATCCGCTGAGATCGATCCGTGAATCCGGTCGTATCCTTTTCTTTCAACCAATCATGCAAAGACATCGCCAAATCCTCATGATCGGAGAGCGCAGAACACTTCGCCGGAACTTTCACCTCCTTTACTTGACGAGAGATGAAAACGTAGCTCCATTCCTTCTCCAGTGCGCACTGAAAGAGTACGGCGGTACGATTCGGATCTTTGAGATAGTCTTCAGCTATTGCGAAAGCTTCAGCTCCTGTGCGTTTCCCTTGTCGGACACTGAAACTCGAAGCAGTTTCGCGGATGCCGTTGCCGACAGGGGTACGCGGTCGATTCGTCGTCCCTTGCCGCGGCATGTCACACGCACGGCACACGCTAAGCCATGCATTGACAGTTCCAGTGGTCCAGCGGAAGATGAAGCAAGTATTGATGTTTTCGCTAGGCCGCGCCTCGCTCAAAACTCTTCCATCTATTGATCCTAGATTTTATGCCACCAGAAAAGTTCGGGCCGTGCGACTTCCAACCTCAGGAGGGTGGTGTACCGCACACCGAGATATCCTTCTACTCGGTCACCTTTTTCCATTGGTGCTAGGGAAACGCAATTCTCCGTGTGTATAAATGCCAAATGTCCACTGTCGCATCGCACCCATCCGTACAAGGTGACATTGGAAAATGTCGTAATTGTCCCCGACACCCACTTATTCCGACAGCCCATTATGCAGTCACACTCTCGGGCCAAGAACGGAGTAGCGCGTGCAGGTGCAAGTGTCACCCAATTTGTCGACAGTCACAACGACAGAAAATTCAGGTTCGCTTTCTAGTGGAAAAGGGACACACCATCGAAATTGGTGATGAGACACGGGGTATCATTGTAAAGCTGAAGGTAGTTTGTTGTGGCAAACAGTTTGGTAGTGCGCCAGACACGCTGCTTAGGGGGGAGAGCCCCCCGCATTATCTTTCCGCACTTCTGTACTACCTCGTTTCCGGGGAAAAACACATCAAAATTGTTGACGATCTTCTTTCCCCGAAAAATGACGATCACATTTCGAAGACCAATCGTTTCGCTGATCGAATGTGCAATCGCAAGTGCACCGTTTTCGGTGAATAAGCACTTGCTTTGAAAGAACAGTTCTACCGTTACAATATGGATGGGAATAAGAGACGCAACGGCAAGTGCCATTTTATCGCAAGTGTCAAAATCAAGGGCAAAGGTCAAGTGCAGCGAAATCATATGGAAGTGCTTAATAGGAGACAACCACTGTAGGAAAACCATCAGACGCTCGTACTCAAGCGATTTGTATGAATCGATATCCAATCGCAGAACGCGCAAAGAGTTCGGCTTCACATTTTCGCGCCCACGAATCAGACGGTCGAGGTACATCATGAGACACGGTCTGATGGTGAGGACCCTCCGAATCACCATGGCGTAGTCGTTGTCGCAAGTGTACGACCAGCTGCGGCACACCGTCCGAATCGGAAGCGAGTCTTCGAACCAGGGCACGAAGGAGAACAACATGTTCAGCAAGACAATCGGCCACTTCTCGATTTTGCCCATCACCGATGGCGAGAGCGTGATCGGCTTGACCTTTTTTTTTGAAATGAAGTCCAAACGATGGATCGGGCAAAGACTCCAGATATAGAGATTCCATTTAAATGTAACCGTGAAGTAGAAACGGTATACAATGCAGATGAAATTGAGACTCCGAAATATGGAGACGCAAAACGTGGATACATTCGAATGAAACTAAATGGTCAGACAAAGGGAATTCCACCAGTCCCCATGTGGACCGGCTGAGACATCTCGTGGTGCGATGGCGGCGTGCGACGGCGGCGTGCGAAGGATCACACTCTTGAGCCATGAGGAATGATGGTTGAGTCGGGATCTTCACGGATTACGCTCTCGTCAGAGGCACAGTCTCCGCCGCCGCAGTCGCCGGCGCACTCGTCGCCGTCGTCGTTAGCTGTGCATGTACGGAAATCTCACATTCCGTAGAAAAAGCTTCTCGTTGCAAACATCAACAGAAAAGGTCGCTAAAAGCTGCTGTAAAATTTGTTGATTGCAACAGTCACCTCCACGAGGTGTGCTTGTAGTGCAACGGTGCTAGCTACTCCGAACTAGCTACTTGCCCCCCTTGCGCTTTCCGAATTTGACGCGCGAATCGGGCTGGCTGCGACCCCAGCCCAGGTCGCGCTCCGAGGGGTAGTCCAGGGTCCCCTTGCGGTACGGGGAGCAGGAGCGGGTGCGGTGGCGCGTGCTCGAAGAGCGACGCGGCGAGCGAGATCGACTGTTGCGCGACGAGTCCGGAACCAAGTCGAAGTGCTTGCACACATTCGACACGATTGCCTCCTTGCTTCCGATCGATGGCAGACCGAGTTTCTGGCACATCTGACGAAGTGGCGGCATGCGAAAATCCTCTACATGCAGCATCTTGCTCATGATGGAGATCTGCTTCTCGGAAGTGAGGTAGTGGAAAAACAGCCGAGAAGCCTCCAGCAAGTGGGAGCCGCGAATGATCGATGAATCCACTACGTCGCTCATGAGATGAATCTGCTTCTCTCCGGTCAACGTCAGGAAAAGCATCTTCACCTTCACTGCCTTCGGCATGCGCACGTACTTGATCTCCGGCTTCACGAACACAACTGCTCCGGCTTGCAGCTTGCCGTCCACCACGTCCTTCGGGTTCACGTAGTACCTCCGATTCGCGCGCTTGCGAAAGATCTAAATCAACTAAAATATCTCTCGAGACGCAAACGATCCCGCCGCTCCCGCCGCAGCGCGGACACGCGCGTATCAGCGTCGCCACCTTGTGCTGCAGCCATCACCGCGTCACCCATCACCAGATCTGAGCCACGTTCAAACCATTTTTGCGCAGTCAAAAATTGTTTCCATGTGAAATCACTCAATGAGTGTGAATACAAATTCATAATTATGAAACCGACGCGAGGTACGTTCGAAAATGTAAGCAATCCTTTCTCTTGCCTTCGCCCGGAAAATATCCTGTGCACCGGGGGCGGAGTTGTAGCTCCGGCTTTTTCTACTCCTTCATTACCTTGACCGGTGCAACGTTCATTACACCCGTCCGGCAAATCGGACAGCGGAAAGCACCCTGTTCCCGGAGAGTCGCTTCGCAATCTTTGCATAAAAGGTGTCCGCAAGGCAGAATCTGAGAGACAATCTTCCCGCAAGTCATCATGTCCTGGCAAATTGGACACTCTTGCTCGAAGCGAGAATGGCGTTCGCACGCATGATCTTGCGGAGCCACTGCCACTAGCAACTCAATCTTCGGAATCTTTACTGGATACAAGTCATCCGGAAATCCTACATACTCAATGCTCTCAGACGGTGCGGCGATGAGGAGATCCCGGAGGTTGTAGTGCGAATAAGCGGTGAGGACCATGAACGCACAGTCATCGTTTCTGCTGCGGCGCGACCCACTCTCGTCAATCGGGGACATGAAGACGATATTCTCAGCCTTCAGTGCCTAGAAATTTTTTAGTCAAACGAAACATTGTTTGTTACTTTTGTCTAAGCATAAGTACTATCAGCACTATACAAGCAAATCCAAGCGGGCCCAGCGCTGCGGACTTGAAGGTGGGTCTGTCGGATCCACGAAGGACGCACGATCTCGTTGAAGTCCATGCGCAAGTCACACAGGAACAGCTTCGTGTCCATCGCGTGCTTCACCGACACGAACAGCTGCATCACCATCGCAATGTGAACCTGTAAACACTTTTGCCAAACGCGAAGAATAGTACAATCTAAACGGTGTGAAAATTATAGCTAAACATATTGCAACAATCCACCCATCGACATTTCCAATGTATTCCTATTTTTCTTCCTTCAATTTGTCGCGTGCGGTAGTGCGTACGCACGCAATGATCTGGTCTCCAAGCTTGACTTTGTTGTAGACGTAGCCAGCTCGCATCTCGGAATCAAGATACTGTTCGACTGTATCTGTCAGATCGACGGATCCGTTGCGACCAAAGAAGTCAAAGTTGAATCGCCCCAAGCTGAACTCCTCCGACCACTGGTTCTTGACTTCCATCAGAGTGTCTTTCTTCGACACATAGACGATACCCGCCCGGCTTAGAAAAGGCGCGGCATTCGGGGTATTATGCGACAACGCGGTGATAGAGAAACACACAGGATCAGGAACATCATCCGTGGTCTTCCACGGCGGCGGCTCGTCACCGTATGCCGGGGTGAAATCCATCACCGCTAGAGCCCCTCGAGGGTAACAGAGAATTCCAAACCAGATGCAGATGCGTGGACCCATCCTGCCAATTATGGACCTTTTCCGAACATTTCGCACAAGTCGAAACAATCCCCTCATCTAGCGCATCCCTTACGCTACTCACCCCGAGAAAATGCCGCATGGATATGCCATTGCGAACTGTCTTAGTCCAAGACGGAGAAATCTCTTGTTTAGCCAGTGCAAAAAAGCCAAGCTGTCTTAGTCCAAAACGGAGAAGACTCATGCTTAGCCAGTGCAACAAAGCTAAGTGGAATTAGGATTACGCTGGAACGTTGCCGCCGGGTTTCCACGCAGACCACGCCGTCTACGCATCCACATCCGGCAAGACCCCTCCGAATAGGGCGCACCGGTCAGTTCCCATCCGTCACTCTGGAGCTGGATCACTTCCAGCTGCTGGTAGCCCACGCCCGTCATGTTCACGGCCATCCACATGTACATGAGGGAGCCGAGAGTACCCGGCCTGTCCGGATACATCATGACATGCCCCCCAGGGCTGCGGGAGCGACGCCGGCGCTCGTCGGTGGCGGGCCGATCCTCGCCGGTGCGATCCTCGCCGGTGCGCTCGTCGGTGGCGCGCCGAGGGCTGCGGGAGCGATCAGGGCTGCGCAGATCACTCGGGGTATCACTCATGTCACTCACTTGAGCCAGATGCAAAAGGTCACAGGGGGGAGGATGGCCATACAAGCAAAGACCCGCGGACTCTATTCGATTTCGATGAAGAGCGGGGGGCGCCACCTCAGTCCAAACAATCCCTCATCTAGCGCGCCTTCGCGCAGGCCCGAAAATGAATCGCATGGATATCCCGCTGCGTACACTGCGATGATACTTTCATCTTAGCCCAAGACGGAGAAGACGAAAAGTCTGACTGTGCAAGCGAAGACAAGTCTTCAAGGCTTATCCAAAAGCCCCAGCACCTCCTCCGCCGCCTTCCCCTGCGACTGAGCAAAGCGCTCCAGGTTCAGAACACGCTGCTGCAGGTCGATGATCTTGTGCGCCCCGTTTGTCACCTTTTCCACGAGGTCCGTAGTCGTCTCGCTGAGCTCCGAGTTCTGCGCGCGAAGCTCGGCGATCTCGTTCTTCATGCGACCGATCGTCTGGTGGTAGGCCTGGGTCTCGTAGCTCATGTACTTGTGCATCATCGACATCTCCATGAGCAGGAAGCTGATGCGGTCGCTCGGAGCGCCGGGCGCGTGAACCTCGTCATCCATCAACTTTCCAACCCAGGAGAGCCGGAATCACAGCAGAGATAAAGAAATAAAGACCAAGCAGGATTGCTGGTAATGTGAAAAGGCCGAGAAGTATAAAAAACCATTTAGCGAATTGAAGTGAACCATCATCACCTGAAACTCTATTTCTATTTCTTCTGCTTAACATTTACAGATATTTTTATATTATTTTTCGCATTCTCTCGCTCCCCGCGGACGGGCGGAATTTGCGGCGGCCCCGGGAAGCCCGGCGGCGGGGGCCCCGGCGGCGGCGGCATGAAGCCCGGCGGCGGCGGCATGCATGAAGCATGCGGCGGCGTGAAGCCCGGTGGCGGCGGCATGAAGCCCGGCGGCGGGTCACGACGAGGGCTGCGAGAACGATTGCGGTCAGAAGTCATGGTCACTCGCGCTCTCGAGCCGTGACGACGGATGACTCGCGAGTTTGCACCTTCACATTGCAGTACACGTGGAAGACATGGAACGCGCGCAATCTCACGCTCTCGACAAAACAATCCCCAATCCCCGTACAATTGAGCTACCCACTTGTGAAAATTTCCACTTGGTGACTACTGCAAATACTGCTTCTTGAGCTGCGACCACAACTCCTTGGACTCCTTGGTAGTCAACGGACGATCATCCCGGTCGTAGACGATCTTCTCCTGACGCCAGTACGCGCTCAGCATCGCGGAGTACACCTTATCCTTGTGGTCGAAGTAGTGCTCCCAACAGTTGTCGCAGAAGCTCTCCCCCGTGGAGAGCTTGAGGTTGCGGGCCTTCGCTGTGAACACCTGGGGGGTCGGATGGTCGCCGGCGATGCGTCGACCGTACACGAACTGATCTTCGCCGTCGACTACCCCTTGACTTTCTACGTTTTGAGACTCTGGTGTGCGGAGGCGCTGACCTCTCCGCATTGGTTGCAGAGCATCCGCAGCTGAAGATCGTTGAAGTTCGACGGCACCGCCATCTCGACACTCGCCCGCGCTCACTCACTAAAGCCAAAGCGATGCTATCAAGACCCTGCGCCAATCCCGAAGACGCCGCGATTGAGGCTTTCCCGAAAAGACCCCTGGATTCAAGCGCACGACCTTTCCGAACATTTCGCACAAGTCGAAACAATCCCTCATCTAGCGCATCCCTTGCGCAGACCCAGAGAAAATGCCGTCCAAGACGGAGAAGACACTAGTCACTCTACTCGGCCTTCACCTTCGCGCTGGCCTTCCGCTGCCGCTTGGGCTGGCGCTGCTGCTCCGCGCAGTCGCGGGCCGTGCGCTGCAGCACCGCGGCGATGTTCGCCCAAGCGCGCGGGCCGTAGACGGCCTGCGCGAGCTTCAGCTTCTCGCGGTCCGTCGAGGTCCACGCGCGCTTCTCCTCCTGGCGGCTGAGGAGCGTCTGGAAGCGCGTGTGAACGACCTTCTCGTCGTAGCTCTCGCCCATGAGCGTGGCCACGAGCGACCAGTTCCCGAGACCGCACTCCGTCGCGGCGTCCACGAGAAGCGCGTCAGTGGCCGCGTCCCACGTCACCTGACGATATGCAGCACTCCCTCAACTAAAACATTTCAACAACTTTCATTCAACTAAAACCTTTGAACAACTTTCGTTCAACTAAAACATTTCAACAACTTTCGTTCAACCAAAACTGCTGTGTCATTTCTGTTTACTCAGAACTATTGTGCTACTTTTGTTCAACCAACATTGTTTTCCGTGACCTCGGGTGTCATATCGGGGTTGAGGCACTGCTGGTAGTGGAAGAAGCACGCCGCCGCGCTGCGCCGCACGCGCTCGGCCACCTCCTCCCACACGCCGGTCTCCTGCACCGCGCGCACCAGCACCTCATCCTCGGCCTTGGTCCAGGGCTCGTCCCAGCGCGGGCCGGCGGGCACGAGGTGGTGCAGCGCGCGGATGCGGCAGCAGACTGCGGAGCGCCCGGGGCCCTCGGCGCTCAGCTTGCGCCAATCCACTGCGTCTTCCCATCCGTCCGGCAGCGTCCCGCGCATCGCGTCCTCCAGCCCCTTCGCCGCGCTGCGCACACCCTGAGGCGGGTTCTCCAGCACGGCGTCCTGCAGCGCGACGAGCAGCGCCGCATCCTCACTCGCGCTCCAGCGCGGCGTCACCCCGGGCGTCTCGCGTATCCCGCCCTCTGGGCGCTCCGCGTTGTACCACCAGCGGTCCTGCGTACGCCGGTCGCACTGAGTCTCGGCGAAACTCTGCGGTGCGAGGAGCAGTGACTGCAGGTGCGTCTCCGTGAAGATCTTCCGGGAGAGCGCGTGCGCGTTGAGGCGCGGCCCCTCGCTGCGCGCAGCCTGCTGCTCGCGCTGCTGCGCGATCCAGGCCTTGATCGTGTTCTGCTGCTCGGCATTGCGCTTCTGCGCGTCGCGCACGTTCTTGAGCATCACCTCGAGCTGGCACTGCAGGGCGTGGTTCGCCGCGATCATCCGGTCACACATCCCGATCACACCCCGGCTCTGAGCCGCGCGGCGAGCATGGACGAGAATCAGTCGCCGCGATTGAGACTTTCCCGAAAAGACGCCTGGATTCATGCGAAAACGCCTGCTTTCATGCTTTCCCGAAGACGCCTGGAAGACGCGTGAATGCTGAGACATTTCGACTCTCGCTGTCCGGCCGGCGCGGGCGGTGGTTCGACAGACGCACTATCCATCCTCGGTCTTGCCGCTGTGCAAAAATCGGAATATGTCATTCCGTATGGGGGGAGCAGAGCGCGAGCGCGATCGATCGCGCCGCGCTGGATCCCGCCGCAGCTAGTGAGAGCACTCACCTGCGGAAACAATCTCATGCAATTGCGAACCGAAGCCTTTGGCTGACTACGTACTGGACTTCTGGACTTTCTCCGCACTTCAATTGTCGCAATGTGAGGGTATGGCGGAGGGGAGCGTACGGCTCGAAAAGTCGCTCTGTGGATTTACCACTGCACGGCAGCGTACGGCTCGCTCTGTGGATTTACCACTGCACGGCACGACTCCTACTCGCTGTCACTCTCCGCACCCTTCTTGCCACGCTTCGCGTTCTTGAAGCGCGACGCATCGAGCTCTCCAACGACGAACGCCTCCTCTTCGGACTCCTCCTCTTCGGACTCCTCCTCTTCGGACTCCTCCTCTTCGG
>MDSW01178451.1_pt1 | contig 10336 bp, 9 predicted proteins | sample 811171 | NCBI WGS metagenome assembly MDSW01 (sample SAMN05326641, study PRJNA326480) | marine metagenome | isolation source: seawater | place: Atlantic Ocean: North West | collected 2012 | reverse complement strand
TATAGTGAAATTTAGGCTGATTCCAGGGTGCTGGTGTTTGCCATTCCCCGAATGCGAAAACCGCCTGAAAAGTCAGGCGCTGATAATGATAAAGGGATTCTCACCATGATGAAATCTTTTCTCAGGCTGGCCGGTGGCTGTTTGCTGGGTATGGCCATGCAGGTCTCGGCGGTGGAACTGAAGCCGGGTCATCCTGATGTCTACCCGGTCAAGGAAGGCGATACCCTGTGGGACATCTCCAGTGCTTTTCTCAGCGATCCCTGGCTGTGGCCGGAGCTGTGGCACGTGAATCCCCAGATCAACAACCCCCATCTGATTTATCCGGGGGATCTGCTGAAACTGGTGTATGTGGACGGCAAACCCGGGCTCACCGTGGAACGTGGGCCCATGGTGTTCAAAAAGGGTGATACTGTCAAACTGACCCCCCAGGTGCGGGTTGAGCCCCTGGAATCGGTGATTCCCGCCATTCCCCTGGAGCATATTCAGAGCTTCCTGGAAAACAACCGGGTCATGACCCAGGAGGAGATCAACGCCTCCCCGTACATTCTGGCCGGTGACGAAGATCACATTTTGATGGGGTTGGGTGATTACATGTATGCCCGCCACCGTCCGGGCTGGGACGAGGCGCATCAGGCCTACGGCGTGTACCGCAAGGGTCCGGCCTATGTGGACCCGGAAACCGAGGAAGTGCTGGGTTTTGCCGCTCTGGACATGGGGATGGCACGATTTGAGCGGGCCGACGGCGAGGTGGCCCGGTTCAAGATCACCAACTCCAATGAGGACATCCGCCCCAACGACCGCCTGATCCCCACCGAAGAGCGCAAGGTGGATTCGGTGTTTTATCCCAAATCTCCGGAGGATGAGGTCAGCGGCGAGATCCTGCACGTGTTCAGCGGGGTGCGTAATGTGGGCCAGTACGACGTGGTGGTGCTGAATCGCGGTGAACGGGAAGGTATTACCATCGGCGATGTGCTGGCGGTGCACACCAAGGGTTCCGTGGTGAAAGACCGTATCACCGAGGAGCTGGTGAAACTGCCGGACGAGCGGCGGGGCATTCTCATGGTATTCCGGACTTTCGATAAAGTCAGTTACGGCCTGGTATTGCGGGCCGAGGCGCCCCTGCAGGTGGGGGACGTGGTGAAAAACCCGTCCTGACCGTTACTCCCCCAATGCATTCCAGAACCCGCCCCTGTGGCGGGTTTTTTATTGCCGGGCCAGTGACGGCCCGGCGGAAGAGTTACAAAATTGGAACAATTTCCCCGGTTGGCTGGCCGCTTTCGCCAAGTCAGCGCGGGTGCCAGCCGGTAAAACATCGGGTTACCAAAACCTGACTGATTCACAATAATCATAAAAATCGGATGTTGTCCTTATGAAGTCGTCCCGCTTTGCCCGTCACTGTGCCGGGCTGCTGCTTGGGTTGTCTCTGGCGCCTCTGGCCCCGGCCCAACTGTCCCATAACCTTTCCATTGGTAATCCAGTGGCCCTGGCCATGGGCAATTCCATCACCGCCGCCATTCGTGGCCCGGACGCCATTCACTACAATCTGGCGGCCCTGGCCCTGGTGGAAAACCGCTACGAACAGTACAAGGTGCAGGGGGCCTTCTTTCATCACGAGGGCGAAGTCAGTGGCGCCGGCCCCGGGCGCACTTTCGACCCCATGAGCAACGCCGATTTTCTGGATGACCCGTTGCTGGAGGGAAAGACCTCGCGCCCGGTGGAAGTGGAAACCCCCTCGGTGTACCTGCCGTTCTTTGGCCACAGCCCGTTGCCGTTCTTGATCGCACCGGGCTACGGTTTTGCCCTGCGGGGTGGCACCCAGGACCAGTTCGTGTTCGCCAATTCTGCCTTTGCGGTGCAGATTTTTGGTTACGAACGGGATATGGATAACGTCGCGGCCTTCAATGGCCAGCGCTTTGGCATTACCCGGCTGGCCTATTTCAATCCCTCCATCGGGTTTCAGCTGGCGGAGAATCTTTACATCGGTGGATCCATCGGTTTCTCCTGGCAGGGGCTGGGGGTGACCACCCGGACCCGCAGTGTACTGAACACCGTGGGCGAGCTGTCCGCCCTGCTGGGTAACCTGGAATCGCAACTGGGCCTGGGGCTGGATCTCAATCCCAACCCCTACAACGATGTGGGAGTCCTGGAGGTTGAGGCTGAAGATCCGCTGTCCACTGCTTTCACAGTGGGTTTGCTGTGGCAGCCCAGGGAATGGCTGTCCATCGGCGCGGCCTATCAGAGCGAAGGCAAGGCCCGGATGACCGGGGATTACAGCCTCACCTACACGGAGGCCTTTCAGGAGCTGATGCAGGGGCTGCAGCCGGCGCAGAGTGTACTGGGTTTGATGGCGGCACCATCAGTGGGGTGGGCAAACAGACCGGCTCAGTGGCGATTGACTTTATTCAGCCCCAGTGGGCGTCGCTGGGCATTTCGATGCTGGTGACGCCGGACTGGCGGGTGAATGTGGATCTGAAATGGGTGGATTACGATGTACTGGAAGAACTGGTGTTCGAGTTTGACCAGGATCTGGATTATCTGACCCTGGCCAGTGCGGTGGGTAATATTGCGGACAATTATTTTGGCGGCGCAGTGGGGGGCGATTACGCCGAGCCCGACGAGTTGCGGTTGCAGCGACATTACGAATCGGTGGTGGATCTGTCCATCGGGGTGGAATACCGCTATCACGACAATCTCTATCTGCGGGCCGGTTACGAACCCCGCTCCTCCTCCATTCCCGGCGACCGCCAGGATCTGCTGATTCCCATCGGTGAAGCTGACCTTTACACCCTGGGCTTTGGCTATCGTCTGGGTAAGGGGTCGCAGGTGGATGCGGCGTTCGGTTATTTGGTGACAGAAATCGATATCGCCCCGGGGGAAAGCCGCAACGTCAATTCCGCTCTGGAAGGGGATGTCATCTATAACCCCTACCGGGGCCTGAAAGTGGAGCATACTCTGGAGGCGTACGTGTTCAGCCTCACCTACTCGACGTATTTCTGATCCCCCGGTCCACTTGTTCCCGAGGTGGGGAGGCGGTTGCCAGAAAACACCGCCTGGTGCATGCTGATTCAAAACCATCTCAGGGAGTGGCGGGCAGTGAACAGGGGTGTGCTGGTATTGGCGCTGGCGGGGATGTTTGCCCTGGGCTGGTGGAGTGCCCGGCAATGGCAGGCACCGGCACCGACGCCGGTACCAACACTGTCGCCGGCCCCACAGCCGGCCATGCCCGAACCCCAGCCTGGGGATAATGACGCGGCAGAGTTTAGCCGTTGGTTGCGGACCGACGCGGTGGGGCCGGCACTGGAGGTATTGCAACCCCTGTCCCCCTCTGATCCCCGCTGGCAGGCACTCCAGGCTCAGCTGCGGCGGCTGCACGCCGCGGGCCACTGGCAGCGCCTGCTGCAGTGGCTGGACCCGCTGCTGCACTGGGACCCCCGGCACCAGCGCTGGCAGGACTGGCGAATAGAGGCGCTGCTGGGTGAGCAGCGTTACCGCGCCGCGCTGGAAGCCCTGTTCCAATACCATGAGCTGACTCTGAGCGCCGGCCGCCGCCAGCAACTGATGGCGAAAATGGAAACCCTGATCACCCAGCAGGTGGACCAGCGGGGCGGGGGTAACTTAAGCCAGGACGATGCCCTGATGAACCTGCTGCAACTGGCGCTGGAAAAACAGCCTGATTATGCCCCGTTCAGCCTGCTGCTGGCCCGGGTTTATGAATTGTCGGGCCAGTGGGAACAGGCCCTGTATCAATTGGAATTACTCCCTTTCAGCCCCACCCACCAGGCGCAAGTGGAGGCGGAGAAAACCCGTCTGGCGGCGCAGATCCGGCGCCGGCAGCAGCTGGCCCAGGGGGTTGGATTGCGCCGTACCATGGGTCAGTTTATCGTCCCCGTGGTGTTTGATGACACAGTGACCCTGGAACTGATGATCGATACCGGCGCCAGCATCACAGCGCTCAAACCCGAGGCCATAGCACTGCTGCGCCGGTATACCCGTCTGTTCACCAGCCCCGGCCAGGTGCGGGTGAACACCGCCAACGGCGAAGTGCTGTCGCCGTTGTACCAGGTGGCGCGCATGCGGGTGGGGGATTGGGAACTGCAGGCAGTGGATCTGTTGCAGGTAAATCTCACGGCACCGGAAGTGGATGGTCTGTTGGGGATGAATTTCCTCGGGCAGTACGCATTCTCCATTGACCAGCAGCAGTCATTATTATTTTTGGGGGAGAAACCAGATTAGAATTGTGGTTGAATCAGCGTGCGACCCTTAGTGATTCCGTTACTCACCGTGACTGGCTGTTCGGAATTTCGGTCACCCGGGGTCAGGTTGTCTATACTCAAGAAAAACCGCCAGGGAATTGCAGCGATCAATGCGTGAGAACTCGCAAACCGCTCCCGGTCTGGCGCGACAGCTCACGGAAGCCTATGTCGCCCTGTCCAAGGCCGAGGAGGTTTGGCACTACAGTCTGACTCAGTCATTGCGTCATATCACCCGCACCTGCGCCAATGTGCTGGGGGTGGAGCGGGCCAGTGTCTGGCAGCTGAGTGCGGATATGAACACTCTGGAGTGTCTCTGTCTGTATCTTGAGGACGTGGATGGTTACGAGCGCGGCACTGTGATTCAGGCCCGGGCCTATCCCCGCTACTTCACGGCTTTGACGCTGGAGCGGGTGATTGATGCCGGGGATGGACTGCGGGACCCCCGTACTCGCGAACTGGCGGAGTCCTACCTGAAGCCCCTGAGTATAGCGTCCCTACTGGACGGCACCCTGCGCTATGAAGGCAAAACCCGGGGCGTGCTCTGTATGGAACAGGTGGGCCGGCGCCGGCAGTGGAGCGAGGACGAACAAAACTTCGTTGGCTCGGTGGCGGATCTGGTATCTCAGGTGATTCTGTTTTACAGCCTGCGAGACCGGGAGGCACGCTTCCGCACCCTGTTCGAAGGCACCGCGGACGGCGTCTTTGTGTTGCGGGGGGAAACCATTATCGAATGCAACCCCGCCGCCACCCGCCTGTTCCGCGCTGACCGCGAGCGCCTGTTGGGGGTGCCCCCCTGGGAGCTGTCGCCGCCGACACAACCCGGTGGAGGTGACTCGAAACATCTGGCCATGGAGCGGATTCAAAAGGCGCTGGATGGGCATGGACAGTCTTTTGAGTGGCGTCACCTGCGGCTGGATAAATCCGAGTTTGACGCCGAAGTCACACTGAACGCCGTTAGCCTTGAAGGGGCTCGTTGCATTATTGGCGCGGTGCGCGATGTAAGTGATCGCAAACTGGCGGAAAGCGCCCTGGTGCAGTCTCAGCAACAACTGGCCTATCGTTCCACCCACGACAGTCTGACTGAGCTGCCAAACCGGGATTCGCTGCACCAAAGTGCCACCCGTATGCTGGCCCAGGCCAGTCGCAACCGGCACCGGGTGGCGGTGATCCTGCTGGATCTGAACCGTTTTAAAGACGTAAACGACACCCTGGGTCATCGCATTGGTGACTACCTGCTGCGGCAGGTGGCGCGGCGGCTGGCGGTATTGCAGCAGGATGGCAGGGTGGAAGTGTATCGCCTGGGGGGGGATGAATTTGCCCTGTTGCAGGCGGATAACCAGACCGATGCCCAGGCCGAGGCCCTGGTGCGGGAGGTGATTGCGGTGCTCAATGAGCCGCTACAGGCGGAAGGCATGTCCCTGGAAATGGGGGCCAGTGTGGGCGTGGCCATTTACCCGGACCATGGGGATTCCAGCCATGCCCTGCTGCGCTGTGCCGATGTGGCCATGTACCAGGCCAAAACCCACGGTGAGCACTTCCAGTTTTATGACGCCCGCAAGGACACCCACAGTACCCGCCGGCTCACCATTCTCGCCGATCTGGGCTTTGCCCTGCGCCAGGAAGGCCAATTGCAGCTGCACTTTCAACCCCGCATCGATCTGGCCAGCGGTGCCTGCAACGGCTGCGAGGCGCTACTACGCTGGCAGCACCCCCATCTGGGGATGGTGCCGCCGGGAGACTTTATCCCCCTGGCGGAGATGACGGAAATCATCCACACCCTGAGCCTGTGGGTGGTGGAGGCGGCGCTCCGTCAGGCCCGATGCTGGCTGGATCAGGGCCTGAATCTGGCGGTGGCGGTGAACCTCTCCGCCCGCAACCTGATTGATACCCGCTGTCCTGACCAAATTCAGACACTGTTGGCGAAGTACCAGGTGCCCCACCACCTGCTGGAGATCGAAATCACCGAAAGCGCGTTGATCACCGACCCGGAACGGGCCCTGCAGGTGGTCAGCCAGTTCCATGACCTGGGCATTCATCTGGCCATCGATGACTTCGGTACCGGTTACTCCTCCATGAGCTATCTAAAGCGGCTGCCCATCAATACCCTGAAAGTGGATCGTTCCTTTGTGAAAGACATGCTTACGGATGAGGCCGATGCCGTGATCGTGCGCTCCACCATCGGCCTGGCCCACAGTTTTGGCCTCAACGTGGTGGCGGAAGGGGTGGAGGACCAGGCCACCCTGGAGGCCCTCTGCCAACTTCAATGTGAGCAGGCCCAGGGCTACTTTATCTCGCGGCCGGTGCCGGCCGGGGAATTCGACAGCTGGTACCGGCAGCGGTGCGCGGAAGTGCCCTAGGGCCTGTTTCGAACGCTGAATTTGTCTCCGGGATGTCTTTATGGGCACCTTTACCGATTGCCCTGGAGACGGATATTCCATGTTGCCGGAAGATTTACCCTACTGGTTGGCCCTGTGGCGCACCCCTGGAATCGGCCCCGGCCAGTTTCGCCTGATTACCGATCATTACCCCACCCTGCAGTTTTTCTTCGAAGAGTCCGCCCACCGGTTACGTGAGCTGGGTTTCACCCCCGAGCAACTGGCCTGGATTCAGGGCTTCCGGGCCGGCCGTGAATCCCGGTTGCTTGAGGGGGTGGACCGGGACCTGGAATGGCTGGAAGCGGATCCGCAGCATCATATTCTGACCTGGGCCGACGACGACTACCCGCCGTTGCTGCGGGAAATCCAGGGCAGCCCGCCGCTGCTGTTTGTGCGCGGGCAACTGTCCTCCCTGCTACTGCCTCAGATCGCCGTGGTGGGCAGTCGTCACTGCAGTCGCCAGGGGAAACACCTGGCGCAGGACTTTGGCCGTTGCTTTTCCAATCACGGCCTTGTCACCACCAGCGGCCTGGCCCTGGGCATTGACGCGGCGGCCCACCGGGGCGCGTTGCAGGGTGCGGCCGGCACCCTGGCGGTGCTGGCCCACGGCCTGGACGAAATCTACCCCCACCGCAATCGGGCCCTGGGGGAACAGGTGGTTCAGCAGGGGGCCCTGGTGTCCGAGTTCCCCGTGGGGGTGGCGCCGCGGGCGGAATTCTTTCCCCGCCGTAATCGCATTATCAGTGGCCTCAGCCTGGGCGTCCTGGTGGTGGAAGCCGCCATCAAAAGCGGTTCCCTGATTACCGCCCACCAGGCGGTGGATCAGGGGCGCGAGGTGTTTGCCATCCCTGGCTCCATCAATGATCCCCTGGCCAAGGGTTGCCATGCCCTGATCCGCAACGGTGCCCGGCTGGTGGAGACCGCCCAGCAGATTGTCGAGGAGCTGATGCCACTGCTGGGGTTCATGCAGCAGTCGGCGCTGCCGCTGAGGGCGGAAATTGCCACACCGAAACCCTACCCCCAGGATTCCGCGGAAGCAAAAGTGCTGGCGGCCCTGGAATATGACCCTACCCCCATCGATCAGCTGGTGGGCCTGACCGGGTTGTCGGTGGCGGATATCAGCACCAGTCTGGTGATGCTGGAGCTGGATGGCGCCGTGCAACAGCAGCAGGGGGGCTACAGCCGGGTTTGACTTGCAAGCCCCCGCCAGCTGCGGTAACTTCGCGCCTCCTTGAAACTGCCTGTAAACCGTGGTGACTGACTGCCGGGGGAACCCATGTCCAAGCCGTTCGTAGCGATTCTGATCGGGTCGGATGCCGATCTGCCCCAGATGGAACCGGCGCTGGATACGCTGGCCAGGTTCAAACTGGATTATGAGCTCAAGGTCACTTCGGCCCTGCGGGCCCCGGACAGCACTCGGGATTACGTGAAGGACGTGGAAAAGCGCGGTTGTCAGGTGTTTATCTGTGCCGCCGGGCTGGCGGCGCACCTGGCGCCGGCCGTGGCGGCGGTGACCACCCGGCCGGTGATTGGCAATCCTTTGGAGGCGGCCCTGGACGGGCTGGACGCTCTGTTGTCCACGGTGCAGATGCCCGGGGGTATCCCGGTGGCGACGGTGGCCATCGGTCGCGCCGGGGCCAAGAACGCGGCGTATCTGGCGGCCCAGATCATGGCGCTGTTGGACCCGGAGCTGGCCCAGCGGCTGAAAGACGATCGGGCCGCCAACGTTAAAGCGCTGCAGGAGAAAGACGCCGCCCTGCAGGCCCGGCTGGCGCGGCAGGACTGAAATGTTGTCGTTACCGCAGCGACTGAATGCCATAACCACATTGGCCGAGGGCGGGGTGATCGCTTATCCCACGGAATCGGTCTATGGCTACGGCTGTGATCCGTTTAACGCTAACGCCGTGGCGCGGCTATTGCGGCTCAAGCGCCGGCCCCAGGCAAAAGGCCTGATTCTGGTGGCCGCGGACATGGAGCAGATTGCGCCTCTGTTGGCGGGGGTGAGCCGGCAGCAGTTGGCCCAGTTGCAGGCCGCCTGGCCAGGCCCGGTGACCTGGCTGATTCCGGACCCCAACCAGTGGGTACCGGACTGGGTCAGAGGCCGCTTTGATTCGGTGGCGGTGCGGGTGTCCGCCCACCCGCTGGTAGCGGAACTCTGCCGCGCCTGGGGCGGCCCCATCGTCTCCACCAGCGCTAACCTGAGCAACCGCCCCCCGGCCAGAAGTGAGTATTCGCTTCGTGTGATGGCCCGGTTCACCGGGGAGGGTGCGGACTACATCCTGCCAGGCTCCACAGCGCCCGGAGCCCGGCCCACTGAAATAAGGGATTTACAAAGCGGGCGTATTATCCGTCCGGGGTAGGGCTCGCCAACCCATCAGGGGGAATCATGGAGCACATTGATACCGACGCGGTAAAACAGTATCTGCTGGGTTTGCAGGACGACATCTGTGCCCAGCTGGCGGCGGAGGAAACCGGCGCCGGCGGTTTTCGGGAGGATGCCTGGCAACGGGAGCAGGGGGGCGGTGGCCGCTCCCGGGTGCTGGAGGATGGGGAGGTACTGGAAAAGGCCGGGGTGAATTTTTCCCACGTTTATGGGGCCGGTTTGCCCAAGTCCGCCACCGCCCACCGTCCGGAGCTGGAGGGCCGCCAGTTTCAGGCCATGGGCGTGTCTCTGGTGATCCATCCCCGCAACCCCATGGTTCCCACCTCCCATGCCAACGTGCGCTTTTTCGTGGCGGAGAAGCCCGGGGCGGACCCGGTGTGGTGGTTCGGTGGTGGTTTTGATCTGACCCCGTATTATGGGTTTAAAGAGGATTGCGTGCACTGGCATCAGGTGGCCAAAGCCGCCTGCGACCCCTTTGGCGACGATGTCTATCCCCGCTACAAGCAATGGTGTGATGAGTATTTTTATCTCAAACACCGGGAGGAAACCCGTGGCGTCGGCGGCCTGTTCTTTGATGACCTGAATCACTGGGAGTACGCCCGCTGCTTCGAGTTCATGCGGGCGGTGGGGGATGCCTATATCCAGGCCTACCGTCCAATCCTGCGCCGGCGTAAGGAATTACCTTATACCCGGCAGCAGCGGGATTTTCAGCTTTACCGGCGGGGTCGCTATGTGGAATTCAACCTGGTCTACGATCGGGGCACATTGTTTGGGCTCCAGACCGGGGGCCGCACCGAGTCCATCCTGATGTCGCTGCCGGCCCTGGTGAGCTGGAAATACGACTGGCAGCCCGAACCCGGCAGCCGGGAGGCGGAGCTCTACACCGATTTTCTCGGAGCCCGGGACTGGATCCACGGATGATAACCCTATGAGTATTGATCACTACGCGGTGATGGGAAATCCCATCAAACACAGCAAATCGCCCGCCATCCACAGGGCGTTTGCGGAAATGACCGATCAGCATATGACTTACACCAGCATCCTGGTGCCGGAGGACGGTTTTACCGAAGCGGTGCGTCAGTTTTTTGCGGCGGGCGGCAAGGGCCTGAATATCACCGTTCCCTTCAAGTTGCAGGCGTTTGAGCTGGCGGACAGCTGCACTGAGCGGGCGCAGCGGGCCCGGGCGGTGAACACTTTGATTTTGCAGGCGAATGGGGCGCTGCTGGGGGACAATACAGACGGCGTGGGGATGGTGCGGGACATTCTGCACAATCACGACGGTCGGATCGCCGGGAAAAAGCTACTGGTGGTGGGCGCCGGCGGTG
>MDSW01169909.1_pt1 | contig 10336 bp, 14 predicted proteins | sample 811171 | NCBI WGS metagenome assembly MDSW01 (sample SAMN05326641, study PRJNA326480) | marine metagenome | isolation source: seawater | place: Atlantic Ocean: North West | collected 2012 | reverse complement strand
GTATCTAAGCCTCCAGAGTAAGCTAGAACAATTTTTCTCTTTGATTTCATTTATTATATTAACTGCAGGCTTTTTTTGCAGCATTATAAGCTTTAGTAAAACCTAAGAGTGAATAATGGTCAATTGTTTGTGATCCTTTTTGATTATATCCTGTGATCATAATTCTTGAACCTTTTTTCATAACTTTAACCATTTTTTTTTCTATCTTATTGTCTGCTATCCAAGCAAAACCTTGTTGAATAATATCAAATTTGATTCTATTTTTTCCAGACTTTGCGATAACAGAGTTGTTTTTATTGAATTCATATCCAGGACTAGCACTTATTTCATCTTTAATTTTTTCGCTGGGTCTAAAGGTCACAAATAATCTTGCATCTCTCCTCTTATTTGATTTTGGTGCCTGCAAAATTGGAGATGACTGCGCAAAGCACACCGTGCCTGTTGGTTCCATCAAAATCATTGTTTGCCAATCTTTATATTTTCCAATTTCTTTCAACTCTTCGGCTTTTAATGGCACAGATAATAATAAAATTATTAATGATAAATGAATAAAATATTTTTTAATTATGGACATGGATTTGGATATATTTTTTGAACTTCATTTATTTCATTAATAACTTCATCAGATAAATTTATATTTACACTTTCTATGTCAGTTTTCAACTGATCCATTTTAGTGGCTCCGATAATTACACTTGTCATAAATGGTTGAATTTCACAAAATTTTAATGACATTTGAGTAAAATTTACATTATGTTTTTTTGCTATTTCATAATAAGCTTCAACAGCCTTTGTTGAATTAGGTTTTTTATATCGCGTCCAAAAACCTCCATCTCTTTCAATTCTAGAATTTTTTGGTAATTGATTATTTCTGTATTTACCTGTCAGATAGCCTCCAGCAAGAGGTGAGTACCCTAGAAGACCAATTTCCTCTCTAATTGATATTTCAGCTAGTCCAATTTCATAAGATCTGTTTAATAAGTTATATGGATTTTGAATTGACATCATTCTTGGTAATTTGTGTTCCTTTGATAAATCAAGATATTTAGAAACACCCCACGGAGTTTCATTGGACAATCCAATTTCTCTTATTTTTCCCTCTTTGACAAATTTTTTTAAATGACCTAAAACATCTTCAAATTTATTCCATTCTTTATCATCATTATGTACATATCCTAATCTTCCAAATGTATTTGTATTTCTCTCTGGCCAATGAAGTTGATATAAGTCTATGTAATCAGTTTTTAATCTTTTAAGACTATTATTAATAGCGTCCTTCATTCTATCAAAAGTATAATTATTTCCACCACCTCTTATGTATTCTCTAGCTGGACCAGCTACTTTAGTTGCCAAGATTACTTTGTCTCTTTTTTTTGTTTTTTCAAACCAGTTCCCAATAATTATCTCAGTATGGCCAAAAGTCTCTTTTTTTGGTGGAACTGAATATAATTCAGCCGTGTCCCAAAAATTTACTCCTTGGTCTAATGCAAAATCCATTTGCTCAAAACCTTCTTCCTGCGTGTTTTGTTCTCCCCAAGTCATGGTTCCGAGACAAATTGTACTTACTTTTATGTCTGTATTGCCTAATTTTTTGTAATTCATTGAAGTTAATTCTTTTAAGGTATCTTGAATAATTAGTAAAAGACTATTATATTTTAAGCAGTTATGAAATCTGATAAACAAGGTATTTTAAATAGAGAAAAAATTGCTCAGCAATCAGCTGCTGTAACAGACGAAGGTCTTAGGGCTTATATGCTCAAAGTGTATAACTATATGGCAACGGGTGTTTTACTAACTGGAATTATAGCATTGTTATCTTTTAAAATGTCGGTAGTAACTGATCCTAATGGAGCCATTGTTGCTTTGACACAATTTGGAAGTGCAATTTATATGTCTGGTTTAAAATGGATCGTAATGTTGGCTCCTCTTGGTATTGTATTTTATATGAGTTTTGGAATTAACAAAATGAGTGCTTCAAAAGCACAAACTACATTCTGGATATTTGCAGCATTAATGGGGCTATCTTTATCATCTATTTTACTAGTTTATACAGGTTTGAGCGTAACAAGAGTATTTTTTATCTCATCAGCAACTTTTGGTGCAATGAGTATTTATGGATATACAACTAAAAGAGATTTAACAAAATTTGGCTCATTCTTAATGATGGGATTAATTGGAATTATTATTGCATCATTGGTTAATATTTTTCTAAAATCATCAATGATGTATTTTGCGATTTCAATTATAGGAGTTTTAATTTTTGTTGGCTTAACAGCTTACGATACTCAAAAAATTAAAAACATGTATGTTGCATCTGATACCGGTGAATTAATTGGAAAAAAAGCAGTGATGGGTGCTCTTACACTTTACTTAGATTTCATAAATTTATTTATTATGCTTTTAAGATTGTTTGGTCAGAGAAGATAATAAAGATTTTAAAGTTTTTTCCAATTAGTATTTTTTAACAAACTTTTTAATTCAGATGAATTTTTTAAAATTTTTCCATTAGTGTCTGTTATTAAATATTTTAAATTTTTGTTCTTTGGTTTAAAGTTTTTACATATTCTATAAAGAGCATTTTCAGTTGCATTTTTGAATACACTAAAACTTACTTGTTTGCTTGATATATTTAATCCATAGTCTTTCCAAGATCCATCAGATACCATTTTTGCGTATAGGTCTAAAATAATTTGCAATTCATATTTTTCAAAAAAATATTTTTCCTCAATTCTTTTTTTAGAATTATTTATTACAAGTCTCAAATTATTGTTCATTAATTTTATATTTGTTGATTAAGCCAATTTGAAATCCTGTGAAAATTATAGTTATAGGAAGCATGCCCCAAACTTTAAAGTTCACCCAGAATTCTTCTGATTGTGTTCTCCAAATGAACTCATTAAGAAATGCTAAACCAAAGAAAAAAAACATCCATCTTTTGTTAAGAATTTCCCAGCCGACATCACTCAAGGGTATTGATTTGCCCATAACTTTTTTGAGAATTGGTTCTTTTGTAAAATATTTTCCAAAAAATAATGTAAGCGCAAACATAATATTTATTATAGTAGGTTTTAAATAAATAAATATTGGATCATTAAAATAAATAGTTAAACCTCCAAAAAAAGTTATTAAAATTCCACTTAACAGAGGCATGGGTGGTATTTTTTTTTCAAATATCCACACAATAATTAGTGAGATAATTGTCGCAACTATAAGTGGAGGAATTGCTACAGTTAAGTTTTTGTCACTGTTATAATAGTAGAAAAAAAATATTCCTAAAGGGCCAAAATCTGTGAGAAATTTTAAAAAAGATTTATTCACTTTAAAGATATTAACACAATAAATGATTACATAAAAACTTTATATTTTTTCTTATTGATTTTTAATTTTAAATCTCCATACTAAATTAATGGCAATACAAAAAGCAAAATTCTCGATTGGTGAAATTGTGAAACATAAACACTTTGAGTTCAGAGGTGTAATTTATGATGTTGATTTTGAATTTAATAATTCTGAGGAGTGGTATCAATCTATCCCAAAAAATGTGAGACCAAGAAAAGATCAGCCATTTTATCATTTGTTAGCAGAAAATGATGAGATTACATATGAGGCATATGTTTCTGAACAAAATCTATTAATTGATGACTCAGACGAGCCAGTTAAACACCCACTAATTGAAGAAATTTTTTCTGGGAAGAAGGGTTCTAGTTATTTTAAGCCCTCAAATTAGAATAATCATTATTTAAACACATTTAGTTCAAACGATAGACATAGAGATTAAGTAGTAATTAAATATTGTCTGGTCAGGGATGTGAAATTAAACCCCATTATTATCTCCCTCTACATTCTTGATCAGATATATAATTCATACTAAAAGCATCATAAATTTATGTTAAAATTTTTCGAACCAGGTAAAATTTTTTTAATTACATCTAAAGCCCAAAAGTATGTAATGGCATTATTTATAATAGTCCTATCTATTGGTTTAGTTGAGGCTTTAATTTTATCTCCAGAAGATTATAAACAAGGAGATTCCGCTAGAATTATGTATGTTCATGTTCCGGCCGCATGGATTTCTTTAGGACTTTTTTCCTCAATTACATTTTTATCATTAGGTGGTTATATTTTTAAAAACAAAAATTTTTTTTTAATAGCAAAAAGTCTTGCGCCCTCTGGATTAGTTTTTAATATTGTAGCCTTGGTAACAGGTTCAATTTGGGGTAAACCAACTTGGGGCACTTGGTGGGCCTGGGATGCTCGAATCACGTCTATGTTAATTTTATGTTTTTTTTATTTATTGTACATGATTGCTTGGAGAATTTATAAAGACAAAGATCAAGTCCTTAAGATAACAACTTTAATAACTATTTTTGGAATTATTAATGTACCAATAATTAAATATTCCGTTAATTGGTGGAATACACTTCATCAACCCGCTTCTGTAAATATTATGTCGGAATCCACAATTCACTCTTCAATGCTTTTACCTTTGATTATCATGACTGCGGCATTTGCTCTATTTTCGATATTAATTTTTTTGATGAAATATAATACAGAATTGATAAAGTTAAAAAATAAGGGATTAGACAGATTATGATCAACGAACTAGTTTATATGAACGGTTACGGACTTTATGTTTGGTCTGCATTTTTATTTACTCTTTTGAGTTTTACTACCTTGTATTTTATAGTTAAATCTCAGTATATTAGAGAGAAAAATAAATTCATATCCAAATATGGAGCCCTAGATAACAAAAAAGCTAAAATTGCAAGATCTCAACTTATTAATCAAGAAATTCTATCTAACAGCCAAAGTATCTAACTTTTAAACCATGTATGGTCGAAAAGTTAAACTGAGATTTCTTTTTATTTTATTAATTCTGTCTGTATTAACTTTATCAGTCTTTTTAATATTAAAATCTTTAGAGGAAAATGTTGTCTATTTCAAATCCCCTTCTGATGTCAGATTAATTTCTGAGTTAGATAACAAAAAAATTAGAATTGGTGGTATGGTTAAAAAAGACTCTATAGAAATGTCAGCGGATGAAGTAATTTTTATCATAACAGATTTTAAAAATGAAATTTATGTTACTTATTCAGGTGTTGTTCCAAATTTATTTTCTGAAGGGAAAGGAGTTGTTGCAGAAGGAATTTTAAAAGATAGTAATTTTTTCAAAGCTTCAAAAATTCTTGCAAAACACGATGAAAATTATATGCCTCCAGAGGTTAAAGCTGCTTTAGAAGAAAAATAATGATTTATAGCTCAATAGGATATTATGCTTTAATATTTGGATTAGCGATTTCTTTTCCAATATTTTTTTTTTCAATTAAAAATTTTAGAGATAACAAAATATTAGACAGTAAAATTATAAGTTTTTCTTTTATTCAAATGATATTGGTAATTGTGAGTTTTTTGGGGTTAATTATATCTTTTATACTCTCTGATTTTAGTAATGAAACTGTTTTTAATAATTCTCATACAACAAAACCATTATTTTATAAAATTTCTGGTACTTGGGGAAATCATGAGGGCAGCTTACTTCTATGGTTATTGGTATTAACTTTATTCATCTTTATTTTTTTAATTACATCTAAAAATTTATTAAAAAATTATAGAATTTTGACAGTTTTATTTCAGCAAATAATAATAATTGGATTTTTTATTTTTTTGATTGACACTTCAAATCCTTTTAATCATGTTTTTCCAATTCCAATTGAAGGTTTAGGGCTAAATCCTATCCTGCAAGATCCAGCATTAGCAATTCATCCTCCTATTTTATATTTAGGTTATGTTGGTTCCTCTATAATTTTTTCTAGTGCACTTGCAGCTACAAGTTTAAATTATATTTCCAAAATATGGGCTGTTCATATTAAAAAATGGATATTACTATCTTGGATATTTTTAACATTAGGAATTTTATTAGGTTCAATCTGGGCTTATTACGAATTAGGATGGGGTGGTTTTTGGTTTTGGGACCCCGTAGAAAATGTTTCTTTGATGCCATGGTTGGCTTTAACAACTTTACTACATTGCATCTTGGTTTTAGAAAAAAGATCTTCACTTAGTACATGGGTAATTATTTTGTCTATAACCACCTTTACTCTTAGCATGTGTGGTACCTTTTTAGTACGTTCAGGAATTTTAAATTCAGTTCATACATTTGCTAACGATCCTGAAAGAGGTTTATTTATCTTGTCTTTTCTATTTATATTAGTTTTTATTTCATTATTTGTTTTTTTTATTTTTCATAACTCAGATAAAGAAAAAATAACTTCTTTTTCATTCTTAAGTAAAGAGACAGCAATATTAATTAATAATTGGTTGATGATGTATTTTTTATCTGTTGTTTTAATTGGAACTATTTATCCGATATTTCTAGATGTTATCTCATCTGAACAAATTTCAGTAGGACCTCCATTTTATCACAAATTAATGATACCTTTTCTAATTCCACTATTAATATTCATGACAATAGGCCCACAGTTAAAATGGATTAGATCTGGATTAGATGGAAAAATTTATCTAGTAATTTTATTTATAATATCGATTTTAATTTCTTTTTTAGTTGTAAAAAATTTTGGAAAAGATCTCTTAATTAATACTGTTTTAATTGGTAGTGCCTTTTACTTATTTCTTATCACAATTAGAGACTTCATTAAAAAAAAACTACAAAATATCTCTCAAAATTTATCTCACTTTGGTTTTAGTTTACTCATATTGAGCATTCTGTTTAATAATATGTTTTCAAATGAAATAATAACCAATCTTAAAGTTGGTGAAATCTTTAAAAATGAAAAATTTGAGATTAAATTTAATGATCTTAGAAAATTTGAAGAGAAAAATTATATATCTTTTAGAGGATCCTTTTTAATTAAGGAAAAAAATTCACAAGATAAACTTCAACCAGAACTAAGAGTTTATAATCAACCAAATATAATTACTAGTGAGGCAGATATTAAAACAACATTTTTATCTGATAAGTTTATTACAATTAATACAGTCCAGAATGAGGAATATTTTAATATAAGATATCAAGTTAAACCATTTATGTTATGGATTTGGATTTCTGTTTTGTTAATTTCTTTAGGCGGAACAATTAGTTTATTTAAAAGAAAAAATTTATGAGAAAAAAAATAATATCTTTATCAATTTTTAGTGTGCTGATATTTATTTTTGTTATTTTTTATAAAGGAATAGACAAATCAGGTTTTTACGAGCCAAAAAGTGAAATTAAAGATATTCCAAAATTTTTTGCAAAATCTTTTTACTTAAAGGAGGAAATAAATTCCAAAAAAATTTTTGAAAAAGATGAATATTATTTATTCAATATTTGGGCATCATGGTGTGTACCTTGTAGAGATGAGCATCCCTTATTAGATGATTTAAGCAGAAATGAAAATTTAAAGATCATCGGTTTAAATTATAAAGATAAGCAAATTAATGCTGAAAAATTCCTTGATGAATTTGGAAATCCTTTTCATAAAATTTTACTTGATCAAGATGGAACAATAGCTATTGAGTGGGGAGGAATTGGAGTGCCTGAAACTTTTTTAATTTATAAAAAGAAAATTTTAAAAAGATACATTGGTCCGCTAAATCAAACTTCAGTGTTAGAAATTAAAAAGATAATAAAATGAAATTAATAAAGATTATCTATATTTCCTTAATGGTTTTTTATCTAATGCCGATTCATGCAAATGAGAATAAAATGCAAAATCAAATAACAAAAAATTTAAGGTGTTTAGTTTGTCAAGGTCAATCTGTTTATGATTCAGACTCGGAGTTTGCAATAAGTCTAAAATTATTAATAAAAAATAAAATTAATCAAGGAATGTCAGATAAAGAAATTTATAATTTTTTAACTGAAAAATATGGTGATTGGATTTTGTATGATCCAAAATTTAAAAAAAATACTTATTTATTGTGGCTTTTACCTCTATTGATCTTCTTATTAGGTGGTGCAATAGTGTCAAAAAAATTAATAAAATTAAAAAAATAATCTGATAAAAAAAGCAATGTGTTCAAAGTTATTAAGTGTAATTTTTTTAATTGTCTTTTCTGCAGCTAAGTTAATAGCCGCTGAAGTAAATTCTAATGAACATCAACTTAATTTTTTCATGGGAAATTTTGATTTTAGCGATGATAAGCAAAAAGCTATTTTAGTTGGTTTTCAACATCAAAATGAAAATTTGAATAGAGACACATTTTTAGGAAATATATCTCCAATCACAGGTGGTTTCGTAACAGAAAATTCTGCAGCATATGTTTATACTGGTTTTGAATGGAATATGGATATGGGTGGTGGATTAATATTTACACCTAGCTTCGCACCAGGTTTATATCATGAAGGCAACGGTAAGGATCTAGGTCATGTGTTAGAATTTAAATCTGAGCTTCAATTATCTTACTCTGCTTCGGATAAAACAAGTTTTGGTGTTTCTTATAATCATGTATCAAATGCGAGCTTGGGTGATAAAAACCCTGGTGCAAATAGTTACATGTTCAATGTAATTAAAAACTTCTAAAATTAATTTATGAATTTAAAAAATTGTCACAATTTTAGTGACTTTAGAAAACTAGCTAAAAAAAAATTACCTTCACCAATTTTTTATTACATTGATGGAGGTTCAGATGATGAAACTACCCTAAAAAGAAACACTGAGTCATTTAATGATTGTGATTTAGTCCCAAATATTTTAGCAAGCGTTGGTAAACCAGATTTATCAACTACTCTGTTTGGAAGAAAGATTGATATGCCAATTTTTTTATCTCCAGCTGCAATGCAAAGACTTTATCACCCAGATGGTGATATAGCCTCAGCCAGAGCTGCAGAAAAGTTTAATACTTTCTATAGCATGTCATCTATGGGAAATAATTCTATTGAGGAAATCTCAAACATTTCTGGTGGACCAAAGCTATTCCAACTATATGTTCATAAAGACAGATCAATATCAGATGATTTAATTGAGAGATCTAGAAGATCTGGTTTTGACGCAATGTGTTTAACAGTAGACACTTTAGTTGCTGGCAATAGAGAAAAAGATTATAGAACTGGATTTACTACTCCACCAAAACTTACACTACATAGCCTATTGAGTTTTGCAACGCGTCCTAGATGGGTTTTTAATTATTTAACTGGCAAAAGATTTGAATTATCTAATGTTAAAAAAAAAACTGACAAAGGAACAAATATTACAAAATCAGTTATTGATTATATCAATGAACAGTATGATCCAGCTATGGGATGGAAAGATGCAGAATATTGTGCAAAAAAATGGAATGGTCCATTTGCTCTTAAAGGTGTGATGTCAGTTGAAGATGCAAAAAGAGCAATTGATATTGGATGTACAGCAATAATGATCTCTAATCACGGTGGGCGTCAACTAGATGGATCAAGATCTCCGTTTGACCAAGTAAAAGAAATTTCAGATGCGGTGGGAGACAAACTTGAAATAATTTTAGATGGAGGAATTAGAAGGGGAACTCATGTATTGAAAGCAATTGCTGCAGGAGCTAAAGCTTGTAGTTTTGGAAAAATGTTTTTGTTCTCTTTGGCCGCAGGTGGACAGGCAGGAGTTGAAAAATTACTAAAAAATATGCATGATGAGATCAATAGAAATATGATTTTGATGGGATGTAAAAATTTAAAAGAGTTGAATAGTTCAAAATTAATCTATAGAAAATAAATATAAAAATATGAAACTAGCAAAAAGTTTAGAAAGATTAGGCACAGAGTCAGCATTTACTGTACTCGCGGAAGCAAAGAAGTTAGAAGCCCAAGGAAAGCCAATGATTCACTTGGGGTTAGGACAACCAGATTTTAAAACTCCACAGCACGTAGTCGAAGCAGCTAAAAAAGCTTTAGATGATGGACACCATGGATATGTTATGTCAAATGGAATTCCTGAATGTCGACAAGCTGTAACAAGGTGGATAAAAAAACGTTATAATGTTGATATAGATTTTGAGAGAATTTTAATCATGCCTGGTGGAAAACCGACAATGCATTATGCTATTCAATGTTTTGGTGAACCAGGTGCAGAAATTATACATCCTACACCAGCATTTCCAATTTATGAGTCAATGATACATTACACAGGATCAACTTCAGTACCGTATGATTTAACTGAAGATAAAGATTTAAAATTTAATCCAGATAAAATATTATCTTTAATTACAGATAAAACTCGATTGTTAATTTTAATCAATCCGAATAATCCAACTGGAAGTTTTGTAGACAAATCAGATATTGATGTTTTGGCTGATGGTCTTAAGAAACACCCACATGTAACAATACTTAGTGATGAAATTTATAGTAGACAAATTTTTGATGGAAAAG
>MDSW01139059.1_pt1 | contig 10336 bp, 7 predicted proteins | sample 811171 | NCBI WGS metagenome assembly MDSW01 (sample SAMN05326641, study PRJNA326480) | marine metagenome | isolation source: seawater | place: Atlantic Ocean: North West | collected 2012 | reverse complement strand
GCTTGCGTGTCACTATCGTTGTGCGATCGATTCTGCGAAGGTGGGTCTTCCTGAGGTGAAGCTGGGTTTGCTCCCGGGCGCAGGCGGAACACAGAGAGTTCCTCGGGTTGCTGGCGTCAAGGCAGCACTTGATATGATTACGAGTGGTAACCCGGTGCCTGCTCCGAAGGCAAACAGTATGGGACTTATCGATGAGGTTTTGGTGGGCGACGATCTTCTTGATGCTGCAATTAAGTATGTTAGAAGTTTAGTAGAGTCAGGTGCCCCTCTTAAGCGCATTCGCGATATAAATATAAACACCGAGGATCTAGAGGCCGGATTTTTTGAGGGTGCTCGGAAGAAATTATCGAGAAGAGCGCGCGGTCAAATCGCACCGGACCGAATTGTTTCCTGTATAGAGGCGGCTGCCACCTTGCCGATGGATGAGGGGTTGCAACGCGAGAGGGAATTATTTCAAGAGTTAGTGACGTCTCCTGAATCGGCAGCCATGCGACACATATTCTTCGCAGAGAGACAGGCAGCAAAAATCAATGACTTGCCAAAAAATACTGCACTACGACCGATCAATAAGGTCGCTATCATTGGTGGTGGCACTATGGGTGGTGGTATCGCGATGTGTTTCGCCAACGTCGGTATCCCAGTCGTGTTGGTAGAGGTTGATGATGAGGCGTTAGAGCGTGGGTTAGGGATAGTAAGAAAGAACTACAACATTACCGTTCAAAAAGGGAAGCTCCCTGAAGATCAAATGGAGCAGCGTATTGGCTTAATTTCGGGAACTACAAATTATGAGGACATAGCTGACGTTGATATGGTTATAGAGGCGGTCTTTGAAAGCCTTGATCTCAAGAAGGAAATATTTGGAAAGCTCGATGCGGTCTGTAAGCCCGGTGCGATTTTGGCGACAAATACCTCGTACCAAGATGTGGATATAATTTCCGAGTCAACAGCACGGCCGCAAGACGTTGTTGGGATGCATTTCTTTAGCCCTGCTAATGTAATGAAGTTGCTTGAGGTCGTTCGCGGAGAGAAAACGTCCGATGATGTTCTGGCAACGGTTATGCAGATTGGCAAAAGAATCAAGAAAGTCTGTGCGCTATCACGAGTGTGTTACGGGTTTATTGGCAATCGTATGCTTGGTGGATACGGGAGGGAAGCGCAGATGTTGTTGCTAGATGGCTGTACTCCATCACAGGTAGATGCTGCACTAGAGGGGTTTGGTATGGCAATGGGACCGCTCGCGATGGGCGATTTGGCGGGGCTTGATGTTGGTTATAAAGCTAGACAAGCACTTACAAACTTGCCGGATGATCCTAAACTATATCGGATGGGAACCCTCCTTGCAGAAATGGGTCGGTACGGCCAGAAAACTGGCTCTGGCTACTATAAGTACGATCCGGAAACGCGAAGAAGGATGCCGGATCCTGAGGTAGAAGCGCTGATTGAGGAAGAGGCGGGTAAGTTGGAAGTTGAAAGGCGTGCCGTTTCAGATGAGGAAATCTTAGCACGCTGTTTCTATCCTCTTATTAACGAGGGTGCCAAAATTTTGGAAGAAGGTATAGCTCAAAGGGCCAGTGATATTGATGTTGTATATATCTATGGTTATGCGTTTCCTGCTGCAAAAGGGGGTCCTATGCATTATGCCGATGCTGTTGGACTTAAAAACGTCTACGACAAAATTTGTGAGTTTCGTGATAGTTATGGCGAAGATTACTGGAGCCCGGCTCCTCTCCTAAAACAACTCGCCGAGGAAGGAAAATCTTTTGCCCAGTGGGATAAAGAAAGGAGCGGCGTGTAATGGTTTTAGGAGAATATAAAGCCTGAACTGTTAAGTAGTATTCTACTGGATACTTATTCACCGTGTTTCGGATAAATTTTGAAAGGAGTAATGCGTCGTGCCCCTGTTAACTTTCCAGAACCCTGTGCGTTTTGACTTTGGTGCCGTTAAGAAACTTCCCGATGCGCTGAAACGCCAGGGAATTGAGCGTCCGTTTTTGGTTACCGATACCGGACTGCGTGATAGCGGTTTGTTAGCTGGCATCACGGAGATGTTGGACGAGGCGTCTGCAGTTACGGTTTTTGATGGTACGCCCGGAAATCCTACGGAGGAAGCAGTCCTATTAGCGCTGCAATCATACGAAGAAAATGATTGCGATGGCGTCGTTTGTATTGGCGGGGGATCACCAATGGATCTAGGAAAAGCGGTTGCGCTGATGGCGGTGAGTGGTGGACCGCTAGCCCAGTACGATCCTTTGCAAGGTGGTAACAAACTTGTTAAGGGTACAGCCCCGCTTATTGCTATCCCTACCACCGCAGGCACTGGCAGCGAGGCTTCGCTGGGATTCGTCATCAGCATGACTGATGGTCGTAAACTTACGTTCGCTAATCCTCAGTTTCTCCCGAAGCTGGCGATCTGTGATCCTGAGCTGACTTTAGGCTTACCACAAGGGCTGACTGCGGCTACGGGGATGGACGCCATCACACATTGCATCGAGGCTGTGCTCGCCTCGCCGTCAAACCCGCCAGCCGATGGAATCGGACTCGATGGATTGTGGCGAGGTTGGCGGCATATTAGGCGTGCTGTGGAAGATGGGAGTGATCGCAATGCGCGTTGGGAAATGATGATGGCGTCAACTGAGGGTGCTCTTGCGTTTGTGAAGGGACTCGGCGCCGTACATTCAATGAGTCATGCAGCAGGTCGTTTAAAGGAACTCAAGCTTCATCACGGCACGCTCAACGCCGTAATACTGCCGACTGTTTTGCGATTTAATGAAAGTGTATGCTCTGACCCTTATCTGCGTCTTCGCCAGGCTATGGGACTAGCACCAGATGCAGACCTGGCACTAGAGATTGAGAAGTTGAACTCAGATTTGGGTTTGCCCAGCGGGCTTTCTGAGATGGGCCTTTCGGAAGACTTGATCAAGGATATGGTCCCACATGCGGTTAGCGATTTGGCAACCATGACTAATCCCAAAAAAGTTAGCGCGGAAGACTATGCGGAATTGTATCGAAGTGCAATGTAGATGATTTTTTTGGTGAAAAAGCCTTTTGAACTTGGTTGGGCTTGATCTAACGAAATCCCTGGATACTTTATATGCTCCTCCTGATTATTGCCGCTATGTTAGCAGGACTGGTTTACTTACCTTCTGTTTGGGTTAGACATGTGATGTCTAAAAATGGAAAGGAGTTAGATAGTCTTCCCGGAACCGGGGGCGAGCTTGCTGAGCATCTTATCAAGCGCTTCGAGCTTAGTGGCATTAAAGTCGAAGAGACTGAACCTTTTAAGGACCATTTTGATCCTCGAGACCAGGTTGTAAGACTCGGTCCAGATAATATTAACGGTAGATCTCTAACAGCGATCGCGGTGGCCGCTCACGAGGTGGGGCATGCCATTCAATTTCATCGAAAAGAAAAGGTGTTCGAGCTAAGGAAAAAATACCTACCAACTGCTAATGCCCTGAATCGCGTCGGTATCGCAATAATGTGGTCTTTTCCGATACTGGGATTGGTTTTAAGATCTCCTTCTGCGATGGCTATGGCCGTTGGTTGCAGCTTGTTGCTTCAACTGATTGGGGCTCTCGCTTATTTAATAATCTTGCCTGAGGAGTGGGATGCCAGCTTCAATAAAGCTCTCCCTATACTGATGGAGGGCGACTATGTCGCCGAGGATCAACTGCCTAAGATACGTAGTATCCTCAAAGCGGCAGCCATCACTTATTTTGCTTCTGCACTCGCAAACGTGCTGAACATCGGCCGCTGGTTGTTGCTTTTGCGGCGATGATAAATTACCGGGAAAGTAAGGCCTAATGATTAGCAAAGGTGAGGGCCTTCCGCGCTTGTGCCTAACCACCGGGAACTTGGAAATTTAATGAGTAAACTTTGAGGCAACAGTTACTATGACTGGAATGAAACCAAAAGTTAAGCATCGCTATGTCAGCGCTCTTTGTGATAGTAATCGCTGGAATGACTTCAGACCTAGGCGCGACGACATTGTCATAGCGACATCCTACAAAGCCGGGACTACCTGGATGCAAGGCATATGTTCGGCACTTGTTTTTCAAGCATCAGAGCCTCCTGTTCCGCAAGACGAACTTAGCCCCTGGTTGGACGCGAATTTTGGTCCCGTTGAAGATGTTCTAGCGCAGTTGGAAGGGCTAACGAACAGACGTTATATAAAGACGCATCTGCCTCTGGATGGCATACGCTTTTTTGACGAAATAAAATATATCTTTGTCGGAAGGGGCGGGAAAGACGTCTTTATGTCAATGTGGAATCATTGGCATAACATGAATCCTGAGGTTATCGATACACTGAATGCTGCGCCTGGTAGGCAAGGTCCTGCCCTCGAGCATTCCCCCAAAGATTCTGGTGGGGTTGGACCTGCGTTTGATGAATGGTTGACTCGACCAACCTTCGACTGGGAGAACGATGGTTTTCCTTTCTGGTCTCACTTCCGCCATGCGCAAACTTGGTGGGATTATCGCGACACGTCAAACATATTAATGGTGCACTATAATGACCTGCTTAACGATACGGACCGGGAAATGAGAAGGATCTCAAAATATCTGGATATTCCTGTGCATGAGGATATTTGGCCTAGTCTCGTAGATTCGGTTTCCTTTAGCTCGATGAAATCCAATGCCGGTAAGATGGCGCCGGGCGCGACTCAGGGCACATGGAAAGATACTAGTAATTTCTTCCATAAGGGCACGAACAAACGCTGGGAGGGAGTGCTAAGCAGTGAGCAGATCGATGCTTACGATGACGTTGTCAAGAGAGAGTGCAGCGCTGACCTGGCCAGGTGGTTAGAATTCGGTGGTCATATCGATTAAACTGCTCGATATAGACCTTGTAAATAAGCAAAAATAAGAAGGGTTAATGATGAATAAACTCGCAAGTAGATTATTAAGAAATAGTTTGATTACAACGCTTTTCGCTTTGCTCGCCGTTCCCGCGATTGGTCAGAGAGGCGCCGATCCGGCGGTCTGGAACGATACGATGGATCGATTTGCGGAGCAGGATCGTATGAAACCGCCGCCGATGGGAGCTATCCTTCTTACAGGTAGCTCAAGTATCGCGCGATGGAATGACCATGCGGCAGGGGCATTAGCACCTCTAACGGTAATTGCGCGCGGTTTTGGTGGCAGTGTAATGAATGATGTGCTCCACCACCTCGACGCTGTCGCGCTTCAGTACAAGCCTCGCGCGATCCTTATCTACGAAGGGGATAACGATACTTCTTATCGTATCCCAGAGAGCGAGATAATTGGCACGCTAAACAAGATTATAGAAAGGGTTAATAAAGAGCTGCCAGATACTCGTATCTATGTCATGGCGGTAAAGCCCTCGACTCTGCGTGTCGATGTTTGGGAGAATGCAAAACGTGTCAATGCGGGATATCGAGAAATTGCCAAGAATAATCCCCAGGTTCACTATGTGGATTCGGCGACACCTTTTTTAAATGCTGACGGAAGCGTCATGACTGACATCTTTGTGGAAGACGGTTTGCACTTAAACCCGATGGGTAACTTAATTTGGGGATCCGTTATTCGTGCAGCATTGATGCCGCAGGAAGCGCGTTATGAATAAAGAAGTTGTCAAAATCAGGGTTTCCATCCACTGATCTTGTCAACAACCACAGTCTTCAAAAGCCTGGGCTAATATTCGTCATAGCCCTCGGTGAGCTCAACATAGACCCCCGATGGATCAGTAAAATAAGCGCTGCTCAAGCCAATAGCTGGAACCTCGTGGTAGGGGATGTCGAATACTATGCCCTTTGCTTCAAGTTGCCGACAAAATTCCTCAAGATTGTTTATTTCGAAACCGATGTGGTCTATGGCGGTTCCCAGCGTACTTTGACGCCCGCTACTGTTGGCGCCAAAACTAAAATTCATTCCTGGCATATTCGTCGTAGTGTTAATGCGACCACGGGGCCGTACCTCTAGGTCAAACATGTCGACATACCACTGCATTATCTCCTCGGGATTATCGAGAAACCAGTGCACGTGGTATCCGGTTATCTCTTCCTGCAGCCCTTGGTCCTCTTGCATTTCTACTTCTACCCCGTCTGGCAGGGTAACGTAAGCATTAAGCTGCCCCTCTGCTCCCAAAAACATGCTCCCAACCTCTAGGCCAGCTGCTCGCCATTTGTCCAAAAATTTATCCATGTGCCGTACTTTGAAACCAAAATGATGCATCGTTGTTTCCGTCGACCCTGCGGTCGGCGCGCGCTCAGTTAAAGCAACCATCATGTTCGGCAGTTTAACCACGGTGTGCGCCTCTCTCTCAATGATACTTCCATTAAAATGTTCAACCCAAATTTGTTTCTGCTGTTCAATATCTGAAATGTTGAGATGCACGTGTCCAAAGGTAATGCCATTTTCGTTTGGGGTTGCGAGTTGGCTATAACCGTTCGGTATAACTAAAAATGACAGAACAAGATAGATTAGTTGTTTCATTTTCTTACCCTCTGAAAATTTTCGTTGGTCTAGAGTCAAGCTGAGCCTGTAATTGTAAGTTGTCGCTTTTTTACCAGGCTGCATTTAATAATTCATAAGAATTTCGGCGAGCGGCTGCGCTATGTGTAATGGTTAAAATCATCAGCTCATCTAATTTAAACTTTTTTACAAATAATTCTAGTCTTTCACAAACTTGCTCTGGTGTGCCGACTACGCGTCGACTCTGATTTTCCTCGATTGCCACCCTCTCCCGCTCGCTGTAAGGATAATCGGTAGCCTCTTGAACGCTTGGGAATGGGCCGGGGTTTCCGCTTAGTAGACGAATGAACCAGAGGTCTCGACTTCTTGAAAGCTCAATCGCCTCTTCTTCAGTATCAGCGCAGACGGTAAAGATGGTTAGCACGGATCTAGGTGAGTCGTAGTTTGGGCCGGGCTGAAAGTTTTCTCGATAGTTGTCGAATATGTCGTCTCTAATTTGGGGGTTAATAAAGAAGGCAAAATTGTATGGGAGTCCTGCTGATGCCGCTAGTGCGCTGCTATCTTCGCTTGATCCGAGCATCCACAGGTTTGGAGGGTTTCTAACTTGAGGGTAGGCGCGTGCCTTTTCTAGGCCGGGAGTTATGGGGTCATCATCGTTTAGTAGGGCTTGTAAATCGAGCACCATGTTTGGGAAATACTCTGGTCCTACTTGAGATCCATAGCGGATGGCCGCCGCGGTGAAGGGGTCTGTTCCTGGCGCACGGCCTACGCCTAGGTCGATACGGTTTGGGTAGAGGGCTTCAAGCATTTTGAAATTTTCCGCAACCTTATAGGGGCTATAGTGGGGGAGCATTATCCCTCCGGAACCAAGACGAATGCTCTCAGTCTCTGAGCCGATTCGACCTAAGAGAACCTCAGGCGAGCAGCCGGCCAGGGCGTCCGAGGCATGATGTTCGGCTAACCAGTACCTTGAATATCCGAGGCCGTCACAGAGGTTGGCTAGCTCGACTGTCTCCTGTAATGCGGCATAGGCATCTGATCCTGATTTAATGGGCGACTGGTCTAGTACGGAGAGCTTAATATCTGTGTTCATGTGCTATACGGGTGCGTCTCTCTGAAGCAGGCTATGGCTGCGGCTATGCTGTTGGTTTGCGACGTACATTAATTCGCTAAATTAAAGGATTAGTGAGGAAATAATGCAAGTTTTTGTAGCGCCTGCGGTAGCTAACTATGGTAGCATGCCTGCAACAAAAGTCAGAGCTGCGTGTTTTACCTGATTTTATTCGATCCGGTTTTTTTACTTCGGGACATTAAATGGCGGATTTAACCATAATTCGCTTGAAAGACGACGCAAGAATAAACATAAAATTTAGTGAAAATTATATAGAGAGGGGAGAGAGAGAATGCGCAATAAGTTTCCTAGTAGGCGCCGCGGACTAGCACTAGCCATTATGGCGGCAGGTGCTGGAATCACCATGCCGTTGATGGCTCAGCAATCTAACGACGACGTAGAAGAAGTTGTAGTTACCGGTTCTTATATCCGGGGAAGCGCTCTTGATGCGCCGTCGCCTGTAACGATTATTGGTCGGGATAGTATTGAGGCGCAAGGAGCATCTCAAATCTGGGACGTAATCAGGAATCTGGAAGTAAACCAGGGTTCTGATACCAGTGTCGCAGGAACTAATGATGCCGGTCAGCTAACAGGAACCGCATCAGTTAACTTGAGAAACCTCGGCGGTAACTCCACCCTTACTCTCATAAACGGTAAGAGAACAACGCCAGCGGCTGTTGTTTCTAGCTCGGGTCAGGAGAGTGTCAATTTAAACTCAATCCCCCTGGTTATGACCGAGCGCGTTGAGGTGCTCACGGACGGGGGCTCTGCTCTCTATGGGGCTGACGCCGTAGCTGGTGTGGTGAACATCATAATGCGGACAGATTTCGACGGTCTTGAGCTTTACGCTGATACTCAGGGTATTCAGGAGGCCGGTGGCACCTACGAAAATACGGTGAGTGCCATTTGGGGAACTAGCTGGAATAACGGGAATACTCGCTTAGTGCTCTCTGGTGAATATTTTGAAAGAGACCCTCAGGGACTGTCTGACGCCCAATACTATGAGGAAGGCCGGACGATAAATAACGAGCAGGTGGGTGCGTTTAGCGTTACCAGCCCACTCGGTGCGAGCTTTAACATGGACTACCTGGATATGGCCCTAACGGGACAGAATAAGGCCGAGAGGGCGGGCATTGGAGAGGCCGCCGGAGGAACTCGTGGCTTCGTTTATTCGGATCCTTTGTGCGAGTCCCTTTCAGGCGTCAGTGGTTCATTTTATGTGGACAACAGGTATTCAGGCGTTGGCCGCCGAAGTGGGCAATGTTCTCAGGATGGCATGTTCAATCAGTATATGACTTACGGCCAAGAGCGAGCTAGTGTAGCCGGATCCTTCGAGCATACTCTTCCCGACGGTACTGAATTCTACTCTTTCTTTAACCACTCGGACTCTGAAATTACTAGGGAGTGGGACGGCAGGTCTTTCTCCCGAACGCTTCACATAAACTGGGCGCCATCCGTACTGGGGTCATTAGCGCCCTACGTCGGTAACGCTCCAGTAACATCGCCGGCTGCTAATAACCCGAACCTCCAGTCGAACGGTGGTTTTGGGCAGGGCTGGTACGGCGGTGGAGTGGCCACTGGGTGGCCAATCTCGAAGACTTCTGGTTTGCCGACTGAGACTAAGGAATCTAATTTTCAGGCGGGCCTTCGAGGAGACTTTGAGGAGTTCGGCCGTAATCTTGAGTACGATCTCAGCGTAGCCTGGAGCGAATCCAGCATAGAGCAAGAGGTGTCGACCTTGTTGAGGGATAGGACTGAGCTTGCGCTAAACGGTCTTGGCGGTCCTAACTGCACGCCTAATGGCAGCTCAGAGACCAACTTCATGGCGGTGCCAGACTTTGCACCTCTCGGGGGTCTTTTCGATTTAGTCTTCCCCGGATATGTATTGAACACTTATGACGGTGCTTCAACGATTTTGACGAGTAACAACCACGGCCAGGACGGGTGTCAGTTCTTCAACCCTTTCCTGACCTCACTTACCGATCCCAGTTTGGCTAACAGCACGGAGCTGACGGATTGGATGACCACAAGGATAAACCGCGCAGATAAGAGAAATCAGCTGCTGGTTATAGATGCGATTGTTAATGGGGAACTGGGCGAAATGGCCGGCGGTACAGCGGCCTTTGCGACTGGTCTCCAATACAGAAAGCGGAATGCGACGGGAAGAGCCCCAGAGATTAATCTTCCTGGAATCAGCCCAATTAAGAGCTATATGTCGGGCCTACCGTTCCCACAGAGTTTGTTCGCACCTGTTACCGAGCGATACTCAGAGATAACGAATAACTTGGAATGTTCGTCTTGTATCTTTAATTTCGACGACCAGAGAGATATACGCTCGCTCTTCGTTGAGCTGTCTCTTCCGTTTGCGGAGAATGTCGAAACTCAGCTTGCCCTGCGTTACGAAGATTATGAGGATATTGGTAGTGCATTGTCTCCGAAAGCGGCTATAAGCTGGAGACCGCGTGAAGACTTACTGCTCCGGGCATCTTGGTCTGAGTCATTTAGGGCGCCTAACATTGGTGTTGTAAATCAGGCATTTGAAGCATTCGGCACTACTATTCAAGATCCGATTAGGAATCAAGAAGTGCGAGCGGGTTTGCTTCCCGCAACGAATGCGAACGCACAGGCGAATTCCTCATATACCAGGGGTGCTCCTAATCCAGACCTCGATCCGGAATACGCTGATACCTTCAACGTTGGTTTCCAGTGGACGCCGAGCGGAGATTTGGAAGGCTTGTCGGTAGGGGCAGATATTTGGCGCTTTGAGGTCGAGGATCGAGTCTTACCTCTT
>MDSW01089720.1_pt1 | contig 10337 bp, 8 predicted proteins | sample 811171 | NCBI WGS metagenome assembly MDSW01 (sample SAMN05326641, study PRJNA326480) | marine metagenome | isolation source: seawater | place: Atlantic Ocean: North West | collected 2012 | reverse complement strand
GAAATGTTGGAATAATGCAGGCTGTAAAAAAATTTGATCCTGAAAAAGGATTTAGACTTGCAACATATGCTATGTGGTGGATTAGAGCACAAATTCAAGAATATGTTTTGCATAGTTGGTCTTTAGTAAAAATTGGAACAACTGCTGCACAAAAAAAATTATTTTTTAATTTAAGAAAATTAAAGAATCAATTAAGCTCTATTGATTCTGGAGATTTATCTCCTGAAAATGCTCGTGAGATAGCTACAAGACTGAATGTAAAAGAAGCTGAAGTTCTTGATATGAACAACAGATTATTTTCAGGGGATCAATCTTTAAATGTAAGAGTTGGAGATGAAGGTGAAGCTGAATGGCAAGATATGCTTGTTGACTCCAATGATACTCATGACAATATCTTAGAAAAGACAAATGAACTTTCATTCAGAAAAAAAATTTTTGAAAAAGCATTGGATGTACTTAATGAAAGAGAGAGGGAAATTATAAGTTCAAGAAAACTTAGAGATAAACCAATAAAATTAGAAGAATTAAGTAAAAAATATAAAATTAGTAGAGAAAGAGTAAGGCAAATAGAAGAAAAGGCATTTGAAAAACTGCAAAAACAAGTTTCAATAATTACTCAATAAATTATTTCTATCTATAGTATTTACCCTATCAGGACCTGTTGAGATAATTGAAATATCAATTCCTATTTTTGTTTCTAAAAAACTTATATATTCTTTAGCTTTAATAGGTAAATCACCCCAATTGTTTATCCCAAATGTAGATTGTTGCCACCCCGTCAAAGTCTCATAAATAGGGACTAATCTTTTTTGAACACTTTCATCAAAAGGTAGATAATCGTACATATTTTCGTTATCTTTATAACCAACACATACCTTAATTTCTTTTATTTCATCTAAAACATCAAGCTTTGTTAAAACTATATTAGTTATTCCACTAATTACAATTGACTGGCGTACTAAAACAGCATCAAACCAACCACATCTGCGCTTTCTTTTAGTTACAGTTCCGAATTCCTGACCTTTTTCAACAAAATGATCTCCAATTTCATTTTTTAGCTCTGTAATAAACGGTCCTGATCCAACTCTCGTAGTATATGCTTTTGTAATACCTAAAATATTATGATTTTCTTTAATGCCAAAACCTGTTCCTGCAAAAATTTGTCCAGATGAAGTATTTGATGAAGTTACAAAAGGATATGTGCCAAAATCAATATCTAATAAAGAACCCTGGGCTCCTTCAAATAATATAATCTTATTTTCCTTACCAGCTTCATTTATTAGTTTCCAAACAGGTGCGCTAAAAATCGAAATGTTTTTTTCAATTTTTATTAATTCTTCGTAATCTTTTTCAAAATCTAAAAATTTATTATATTTTTGCAATCTAGGTTTATGAAATTCATATAAATCTCTTATTTTTGATTTTAGAACTTTATAATTATTAAGATCACATAATCTAATTGCTCTTCTACCGACTTTATCTTCATATGCAGGACCTATACCTTTTTTTGTAGTTCCAATTGAATTAATACCTTTAGATTCTTCATTGATATGATCAATCAATTTATGAATTGGTAAGATTAAGCAAATATTTTCAGCAATAAATAAATTATTTTGGTCAATATTAATTTTTTGATTTCTTAAATTTTTTATTTCTGTAATTAATGCCCAAGGATCTAAAATAACTCCATTACCTATAATACATTTTTTATTTCTAATTATACCAGAAGGTAATAAATTAAGTTTATATACATTTTTATCAACTTTAATTGTATGACCTGCATTGTTGCCTCCTTGAAAACGAACGATAAATTGTGCTTTAGATGATAACCAGTCAACTATTTTCCCTTTGCCTTCATCTCCCCATTGAGTTCCTACAATTGTATAAAACATTATATTTTTTTTATTTTTTTATTTTCATAAATATGGGTACAGGAATATTTTTTAGCTAACTTTATTATATCAGATTTATTTTCATAAAAAGAATATAAAATATAGTTTTTTTTAATCAAATTTGTTTTTATGATGTCATTAGTTTTAAATGGAATTAAAATTTTTTTTGACTTATTTTCAAATGAAGAGGCTCTTAATACAGAATCCATAAAACAAGTAAATCCAATTGCAGATTCTTCATAAATATTATTTTTTATTTTATATCGACCTCCACTTGCTACTTCACCTCGAACATTTCTAGAAAAAAATGTAAATTTTATACCATCATGGTAATTTTTATTATCAATTTCAGTAAAATCAAAAATAATTTGATCTTCAGAACTTAAATTAATATTTTTTGAAATATCTTTTAAATTTTTAATCTCTTTTTTTGTAATATTCGAAATTCCCAAACTATAAATATTTTTATTAAAATTATCAATATTTCCACTTAAATCAAATAAATTTTCTAAAAATATTTTATGATTTTTATTTTTAATTAAAGATAATGAATTTCTTTTATCTTTTTGTTTTACATATGTTTTTAATTTTTTTAATATTTTATTATCTTTAATTTTAGAAAAAATTTCTGCTAAAAATTTTTTTGATGTAAGTTCTAAAGTAATATTATTTACACCAATTTTTTTTAAAGACTTATATGCTAAATTGATAATTTCAATATCTGCTAAAATTGAATTCGATCCTATTATTTCTGAGCCAACTTGTAAAAACTGCCTTTCGGGACGAAGCATAGTACCTTTGTTTCTAACAACTTCACCATAGTAACAAAGCTTTATTGGTCTAATTTTATTTTGAAATCTAGAAGATGCAATTCTAATAATCTGTGACGTTATATCATCTCTTATAAAAAGCTTAGGTTGGTTTTTTTTAGTCTCAATAAATAAACAATTATCAGTATTTTTTTCATAATACTCCACCATTGGAGTTTTTATTAAATCAAACCCATTCAAAATAAAGTAATCTATTATTTTATTTTTATACTCATGCTCAACATTCGTATTAAAATCAACATGGTCTTTGAAACCTTCAGGAATTAATATATTTTTATTCAATTTTTGACCTTATATCTTTTTCAAGAACTTTTAAAAATTCTTGGATTTTTTTTATATTTTCTCCTTCAACTAATATCCTAATCAATGGCTCTGTACCTGATAACCTTACTAAAAATCTAAAACTTTTATCTTTAAATTTTTTCTTATTTATATTTTTTATATATTTCAGATGATTATTTGATATCTTTGTATATGGAATATTTAATTTAATTTGAGGTATACTTTTATACAAATCAAAAACTTTACTTGTTGATTTCTTAATTTTAGAAATAATTTCAGTAACTTTTAATGCTGCTAGAATACCGTCTCCTGTTTTGGAAAATTCAGGTATAATAATATGTCCTGATTGTTCTCCGCCTAAAAAAGAATTAAATTTAGAAATCTCTTTAATAACATTTATATCTCCAACTGAAGATCGTTTTAGTTTTATTTTTAAATTATCTATTAAATATTTTTCTAATCCTAAATTTGACATAATAGTAGCAATAACTGGATAATCAGATTTATTTCTTTTTTTTATTTTAATTAGATGTGTAGCAAATAATGCAATTATTTTATCGCCATCGACTTCTTTACCTTTTTCATCAACAATAATTAATCGATCACCATCACCGTCAAATGCAAAACCGATATCAGCTTTTGTCTCTACTACTTTCTTTGATAATTGATTAATATTAATAGCTCCACAATTTTGATTTATATTTATCCCATTTGGTTTATTATTTATAGCAATTACTTCATGACCTAGTTCCCAAAAAATATTAGGAGCTATTTCATAAGTTGCACCATTTCCACAATCTAATATTATTTTAAGTTTTTTAATTTTTAAATTTTTCTCCAAGGTGCTCTTCAAAAACTCTGAATATCTTCCTGATGCATCATCTAATCTAATTGCTTTTCCAGTATTAATTTCAGTATTTAAAATTTTAGAATATTTTTTTTTATTTAAAACAATATTTTCAATTTTTCTTTCCAATTTTGTACTTATTTTATATCCATCTGAATCAAAAAATTTTAAACCATTATAATGATAAGTATTATGAGAAGCAGTAATCATTACACCAATATCAGCTCTTAATGTTCTCATTAAAAGAGGTACTGCTGGCGTTGGAAGTGGGCCAACTAGTATAACCTCCATGCCCATAGAAATAAATCCAGCTGTTATAATTGGTTCGTAAAGATATCCTGATAAACGAGTATCTTTGCAAATTATTACTCTTGAATTATTTTTTTTTTTGGATTTTAGAAGGAATCCTACAGTTTTTGATATTTTTAAAGTAGTTTCAGCACTTAATGGTTCATGATTAACCAAACATCTAATTCCATCAGTTCCAAATATTTTACCCATAAACCCTTTTATTGAATATATTTGGTAAAAGAAAGAGGTTTGATTTATTTAATTAGTTTGATGTGCTGCTGTTCCTCCTGTTTTTGGAACAGATGTCTTTGGGGTTGGAGTATGTTTTGGACTATCATCAAAATCATCACGGGCAGGTTTAATTCCTTTTATTAAATCTTTAATTTCGTCGCCTGTAAGTGTCTCATATTCTAGAAGGCCTTTTGCGACAATATGCAATTCTTCAATATTGTCCTGTAAAATTTTTCTACAATTTTTATCAGCCTCATCAGCTAAGAATCTAACTTCTTCATCAATAATACTGGCAGTTGAATCTGATACGTTTTTAGATTGTGCAACAGAATGACCAAGAAATACTTCTTCACTATCATTGTTATATCTTAAATTTCCTAGTTTTTTACTCATACCCCATTCAGTAATCATTTTTTTTGCTAAGTTAGTTACCATTTGTATATCACTGGCTGCTCCATTAGTTATTTTATCCTTACCAAAAATCATTTCCTCAGCTATTCTTCCTCCAGTTGCTATAACTAAATGAGCTTTCATTTGATCAACCCGCATAGAAAATTGATCTCTTTCGGGTAACCTCATTACCATACCTAGGGCTCTACCTCTTGGAATTATTGTGGCCTTATGTATGGGATCAGATGCAGGGGAATGTAATGTCGCTACAGCATGGCCTGCTTCGTGATAAGCAGTAAGTTTTTTTTCATCCTCTGACATCACCATAGATCTTCTTTCAGAACCCATCATAACTTTATCCTTAGCATTTTCAAAATCTTCAAGTGTTACCATTCTTTTATTTTTTCTAGCTGCTAATAAAGCAGCTTCATTAACTAAATTAGCTAAATCAGCACCAGAAAAACCAGGGGTTCCTCTTGCGATAATTTTAGAATCAAATTTTGGTGAAACTTTAATTTTTTTAATATGCACCTTTAGAATTTTATCTCTTCCAATTATATCTGGATTAGAGACAGTAATTTGCCTATCAAATCTTCCAGGTCTTAACAAAGCAGGATCAAGAACATCTGGTCTATTAGTAGCGGCTACAATTATAACTCCAGCATTTGCTTCAAATCCATCCATTTCAACTAATAACTGATTTAATGTTTGCTCTCTCTCATCATTACCGCCTCCTAAACCGGCACCTCTATGCCTACCTACAGCATCTATCTCATCAATAAATATAATACATGGAGCATTTTTCTTTCCCTGCTCAAACATATCTCTGACTCTACTAGCACCAACACCAACAAACATTTCTACAAAATCAGAACCAGAAATTGAAAAAAATGGAACATTCGCTTCTCCAGCTATTGCTCTAGCCAATAAAGTTTTTCCAGTTCCTGGAGGTCCTACTAACAATGCGCCAGTCGGAATTTTACCCCCTAATCTTGAAAATTTTTTGGGATCTTTGAGAAACTCAACAACCTCTTCAAGTTCTTGTTTAGCTTCATCAATACCTGCGACATCATCAAATGTTATTTTTCCAATTGCCTCATTGAGCAGTTTTGCTTTAGATTTACCAAAACCCATTGCCTTTCCACCTCCTGATTGCATTTGTCTCATGAAAAAAATCCAAACACCAATTAATAAAAGCATAGGAAACCAAGATAAAAGAACACTTAGTATTGGATGCATTGATCTTTCAGATGGTTCAGCAAGTATTTTTACACCAGATTGATTTAATTTATCAACTAAGTCAGGATAATTGGGAGAATAAGTTGAGAAAGACCTACCATCATCAAAAAAACCACTTACATTATTTCCAATGATTTTCACTTCAGAAATATTACCATTATCAGCTGCTATTAAAAAATCAGAAAAAGAAATCTCTGTTGATTTATTAACAGAAGATGTATTTTGAAAAAGATTAAATAGTCCTATTAACAATATTCCTATTATTATCCATAAAGCTATATTTTTGCTAAAATTTTTCATTAAGTTAATATTACATAGGAATTAAATATAAAAACACAATAGTTTTTGATCTATTTTTGAGAAAATGTAAGAATATCTCGATATTTCTTAATATTTATACCACTTAAATTAAAAAGTTTAAACTCAGGTTTTTTCATTATTTCAATCAAAAATTTAATTTTTGCACTTTTAGTTTGAAAATTCTTATGGGAGAAAAATTTTAATAATATTAAAATATGCTTTTCAATTATCAAATTATCATTTTTAATAAATTGATTATAATTTACTTCAATTCTATTTTTATGAATTTTAATTATAGTTTGAATAAATAATTCCCATATCATTTTTTTATAGTTTGGTATCTGATTTTTAATTCTTAAAAAATCAAGCTTAACTAATTTTTTATAACTTTTATTTAGTAAAAATTTTCTAATCTTAACTCTAGTATAGCTATTATCCTCATTTGAAGGATCTTTAATAAATTTAATATTGTGTTTTTTATTAAAATTTAAAATAGAGCTTTTATTTGTTTCAATAAGCGGTCTTATTATTTGAACTCTATTCATACATAATAAATTACCCATTGAGCCTAAACCCTCTAAATTACTTCCATTTATTTTTCTCATTAAGTATGTTTCTAAGTTATCATCATAATGATGTCCGAGAAATAAATGAAGTATATTATTTTTTAAACAAAAATTTGTTAAACCATTAAATCTATTAATTCTTGCTTGAGCCATATTTCTTTTTGCTAAATTATTTGTTTTTGCTTTAATAATATGTGATTTAATTTGTAGTTCTTTTAAAAATATTTTTACTTCATTAGCCTCTTCATTTGAATTGTTTCTCAACCGATGGTCAAAAATTAATGCTAATAATTTTCCATTTTTGTTTTTGACCCATTTATTAACTATATAAACAAGTGCCATACTATCCGGACCACCTGATACTCCAACAGCAACATTTGGATTATTTTCAAAACAAGATAATTTATTTAATTTAGAATTTATAGCATCTTTGTTTAAAGGCATCAGTCTAGAGATGCGCAATTTAAACTATCTTTAATTTTTTCTGGATCTTTAGTATATTTATTTCCTTTGTAATTTTTTTCTAACAATTCAAAAGTTTTACAAGCTTCAGGAATTTTATTCATTTCTTTTAAAGATTTGGATAATTCATAATACATCTCAGCTGCTTTTATACTTTTTGGAAATTTTTGCACTCCCTCACCAAATATAATCGCTGCTTTTCTATAATCAGATTCAAATAAATAAATTTTTCCTAACCAAAAATGTGCAGATCCAGAAAGCTGATTTTCAGGAAATTTTAAAAGAAAATCTTCAAGTATTTTCTTTGAATTATCATAATTTTTTTTCATCATTTGATCAAGAGCATACTGCAATAAATCCTCAGGGTTTAAATCTTCTAAATCTTGTTGTTGTGACTTAACCAAATCTTCTTCTATTTTATTTTCTGACTCAATTATATTCGTGCTTTGATCATCATTAGATAATACTAATTCTCCTAGGGTATTTTCTTCTTTTATATTTTTTGTTTTAGTATTGTTTATATCGGATTGTTGATTATTAGTTGATTTTTCATATTCACCTTGAATTATTTGCAATTTTTTATTTATCTCAGTTTCAAATATATTCACCTTGCCTGAAATGTCATCTAATTTAAATAAAAATTCTTCAAACTGTAAAGTCAATTTTTTAATATCTTTTTCTAAATCATATATTCTTATATCAATTGAAGTGAATCTTTCAGCATCATTTTTATTCTCTTCTGAAAAAATTTCTTTATTATCAAATGACTTATTAAAAACTGCCTTATTCAAATCTTTAATTTCTTCAGAAATTCTATCTAATTGTTGTTTTATAGTTAATGAATCTTGACCATATAATTTTGTGCAACTAAAAATTAGTAGCATTGATATAAACAAAACTTGAAAGTATTTCATACTATAGAGAATAATTTTTTTTTAGACTAAAATAAGGCGCTAATTATTAATAGCGCCTTAAAAGGAAAAAACTTATTAATTAACTAAAGTTACTGATCTTCTATTTTGAGCCCAAGCTCCATCATTTGAGCCTACAACAGCTGGTCTTTCTTTACCATAAGAAATTGTTGATACTCTGTCTGATGATATTCCTAGACCTATAAGATAATTCTTAACTGATTGTGCTCTTTTTTCTCCTAAAGCTAGGTTATACTCTCTTGTTCCTCTTTCATCACAGTGACCTTCAATTATAACTGAAACTCCAGAATGCTGTTTTAGCCAAGCAACTTGATCTTGAAGCAACTCTTGAGCGTCTGAGTCCAATTCAAAACTATCATAGTTAAAGAAAACTCTATCTCCAACATTAACTATTAAATCTTCCTGGGAACCAGGTTCAATAGAAGCTGAATCAGAAGTTTCATCTGATCCACTTGATGAAACAGTTGATGAAGAAGAGGAAGAACCAGATCCTGATGAGTCTGCAGTATCTTTTGGGGTAGTTGAACAAGCTACTAAAAAAAATACCAAAAGCGAGCTTGTTAATAATTTTATAACCATATAAAATATCTCCCGATGTATAATATCATAAATAAACCTGCCCATTAATTAACACTTTTTTTCTTAATTCATATATTTTTTTTATAAAAACCCAATTTTTATAGTTAATTAATGCATTAATGGAGACCAAGCCGGATCTGAACCTCCAAGTGGGGTTATAATCTTTCTCTCATTATAACCGGTCAAATCTATTGAATATAGACTTGAATCTCCTCCCGTGCCATCAGCTGAAGTTCTTTCTTCCTTAAAATACATTAAATATCTTCCATTTGGTGACCAAGTTGGGCCCTCAACATGAAATGATTTTGCAATCATTCTTTCGTTAGAACCATCAATTTCCATAACTCCGATATAAAATTGTCCGCCTTCTTGTTTTGTAAATGCTATCATATCTCCTCTAGGTGACCAGACAGGTGTATAGTAGCTTCCAGCTTCACGACTAATTCTTTTAAGATTTTTGCCATTATTATCAATTATATATAAGTGCCTTCTTCCAGTTCTATCAGAATTAAAAACAATCCTGGAACCATCTGGAGAAAAACTACCAGAAACATCTATTGATGAATTATCTGTAATTCTTTTAGTAGTTCTAGTTTGAAGATCTAGTATATAAATTTCAGCATTACCAACATTTGGATCTGAATACGACATAACAATCTTTTTACCATCTGGAGAAAAACGTGGTGCAAAAGTCATCCCAGGAAATTCCCCAACTATTTCCTGTTGACCAGTTTCAATATCAAAAATAAATACTCTCGGACTATTTGTTTTTACATATGACATATATGTTATCTTTTGAGAATTAGGAGAGAACCTTGGTGTAAGAACTAAATAAGACCCATCTGTCAAAAAACGATGGTTGGCTTGGTCTTGATCCATTATTGCTAATCTTTTTTGTCTATTTTCTTTTGGACCTGTTTCTGCTACATAAACAATTCTAGTATCAAAAAATCCACCTTCTCCTGTTACACGTTGAAAAATAGCATCAGATATTATGTGAGCAACACGTCTCCAATTTTTCTTACCTGTTGAATATTTTTTACCAACTATTTGCTTCTGTGCAAAAACATCGAATAATCTAAACTCAATTTCTATCGTATTATCATTTTTAGATACAATCTTGCCCGCAACCAGATGTTGAGCTTTTATTACCTTCCAATCCTCAAAACGAGTTTGCTTTGATAATGATTCAGTTGATTGAATAAATGCTTTTTGATCAATTGGAATAAATAATCCTGATCTTTCTAAATTATCTGAAATAACTGATGAAATATTTTCACCAAGTTTATCTAAAGAGTTATTATTTGAAAATAAGTTGGTAACAGCAATTGGAGTTGGCTTTACAGTACCTTGGCTTAAAGTTAATTCAAGACAATGAATCTTGAAGGAAAATAAAAATATAAGAGCAAAGAAAAAATATTTCATTTTAAATTATTAATTTTTAATCCAACTATAATCAATTGTTATTTTTAAATCTTTCCATGATTCATACTTAT
>MDSW01173036.1_pt1 | contig 10338 bp, 10 predicted proteins | sample 811171 | NCBI WGS metagenome assembly MDSW01 (sample SAMN05326641, study PRJNA326480) | marine metagenome | isolation source: seawater | place: Atlantic Ocean: North West | collected 2012 | reverse complement strand
GGCACCAACCTGGCTTCACGGTGAACAACAGCGGCACACCAAGACGCCCTTGACTTCCTTGCTGAAGATGCGGCTCCGTGATTTTATCCGGCACGGTTAGTTCGTCGGAGCCGAAGCTGTGTGTGCCGAGAGAAAACAGCGTGGCTGCCACCACAAGGCGCTGCCGAGTTCCCTGGCCTGCAAGACCACGCATGTCACTTCGTGCAGCCACGCATTCGAGCGCATCCACGGCGACGTACCATCACCGGAAAGGCCTTGCACGGACACAACGTGACTGCATCCTTCGGCTACGTGCCTGTAGACGATCATGGTCAGCCAACGGCAGCGTGTCGCAAGCACGTGGTGCTACGGACGTGGTGACCGTCTGTGGCTTGGAAACGTCCATCTTGAACGCTGGAACGTCCGCCTCTGGGTCTGCAGGCGCACAGCAAGAGCGATTAGTGTAGCAAAAACAGCACGAAACAAGGGCAACGGTGAGGTACCATAGCATCGAAGCGGGGCTGAGCCAATGAAGGATGCTGTGCCTCGGTGACACACACCGACTGGTGAACCACGCTCCACTAAGAGCCCAGGTGAACACGTGAACACGCATTCGCGAGCTGGGTCTGTGCATTGTGCGTCCACACCGCTGGCAACAGGTGGAGGCGAGCACGCTGCACGCACCATCACATGCACGTGAGGCACTAAAGGCACAAGGAGGCAGTTGCACATTGCTGCAGACACCGTACGTTGGCAGGTCAATGTGACAGGGTTGTCACTGCACGGTTGCTTCACAACGCGGTACGCATTTGCCCCGCCTGGGTGGTAGGTGTTGGCTGCGACGGGTGCATAATTCTGCTGTGGGACGCCATATCTGTGCACACACGAAACACACGCATACACGCACACCCGCAACCACAACACCCGCGTATTCGGTCACACAGCCGCAACGTGTGTCACGGCAGCGCACAGTGCACGCACCCTGGATCGCAGGCCGTGAAGCACTCCATTCGGTTGGTCATCGTACCCGTCGCGGTTGACACAAACAAGCACTGTGTGTCGCCGCTGTGCGGCATCGACGGTGGTGTGCACACTGCCGCCAACCCACGCCGCAACATCGGCGTTAGCAGCAGCCACCACATCGCCAGCTGGTGCCCGCACTCACCTCCACAATGCCCGACGGTGGCAACCACAAACCCTGGGTTTCGATCGCTGTGGGGGGCGTACCGCACCTCAGCACTGCCGTCTAACACCAACTCTTGGTCAAGGCACGAGCCAGAGGCACAGTCGGAACTGTTAAAACACCTGCTTAGGTCGCTGCACAAGTCCATGCAGTGAAAGCCGCAATCCACGTCGCTCTCCAGCCCGTTCTTCACAGCGTCGCTGCAGGAAGCGGCTGGTGGCAACAACTGTGAGCTCGCTACCTTGGGCTACCTAGGCCACACGACTGCACCCCTACCTGCGCAAGTGCTGTTGGCACACACACCCTGCTCACACAGAAGTGGATGTGGGCGTGGCCCAGGGCTGCTGGGACACACACTTCCAGTTGCGCAAGAATGACCACACGCCACACCGCAGTCGATGTCTTGCTCCAAGCCGTTCAACACCGCGTCAGTGCAGCTTGCGCCTGGACCACGCAGTTCACGTCAATAACCACGCGGGTCATGCGTTGCTCAAGTAGGTCTACTTACGAGCGGTGCTCTCGTCGCTGCACACAACCACCCACTGTGAGGGTGCAAGGCTATGACCCAGTAGCGTCAGCACCAACTCGTCGGCGCCGGCCGCGCAGACGAATCTGCAACCACCACGCGCAAGGTGTTAGCATTGCAACGCTGCCACAGACAACACGCCGATCGCACCCTGAATGAACTGCCTCGTCGCAGCCAGCCGACGCATCGCCCGCCTGAGACACGTCGCAAGGAATACTGGGAAGGAGCGGTCGCCGCATGAACACGGTGCGGCTGCCTCCGGCGCCCGCAGCACCCACGGCGACATCAAACACAGAGACATGGGAGTCTACCGACCAGGTGACAACGACGGTGGCCGACGCGACACTGGCATTGGCCGAGGGCACAGTGGGCACAATAAACTTCCAGGCTGGAGCACCATCACCATGCGAGCTGGGCTTGTGCCACGGCGGCGCGAGTAGCATGCCGCCAACCGCGTTTCCTTCAGCGTCCGCGAACGCCGCACGTACCGCCGTGACACCATGCAAGCTCTCCGTGGCGCCGACATCCTGGATTGTGCGCGACTCCAACAACACCTCCACGATTGGAGGAGATGCACAACCGCCACTGGTCGCGCCGTGTTCGCAAGCAACCGAGCCAGCCGTGTTGGGCAGCACGTGCATAACCCCGCTCGTATCGAAGGCGACCACGTCATGCAGCATGACCCCGCCACCGTCAACTGGCAGTACCAGACTGAACTCGTGGCCCTCGGTTGGCGTGATAGGCGTCAGTGAGACGGTGTGGAACAGGAGCGCATCGTCCGTCGTCCGATTCGTCGGGCACTGTCCCGGCCCAGAGTGCACGCCAGCAAACAGACAGTTCGCCCACATCACCACGCGCCCGTCGTGCGTGATGGTGACCACATCCATGTCGCCATCGCCGTCAACATCGCTCGACACTGTGCCACCGACAGCCGAGTACTGCTCACGAGGAGGATCCAACACGGTAGGGTCTGCCCCGGCGAAACGCACGACTGGCGTGTTCGGCTGTGAACCACATGGAGGCACGAATGAGTCGAATTCCACACCTGCACACCCACGCCAGAGCCCCCAAAGCCGCGCAGCAACCTACATGCGGCACCTCCAACACTGTCACGCCATGGCGTGAGCCAACGCCCGGGTTGGCGTGTGTAAACCACTGCGCGGTACCATGGCCAGTGTAGTCCCCCCAAGCCCCATGGCGTGGTGTAGCGGTGGCCCACTTGGCGTGCGCCAGCTCCCCCGAACCACCCCACCAACCTCTGTAGTAGTGGACGGTAGCGTCAGCGCTATGGCCCCGCACCGCATAGCAGCACCACGTACGACTCTGGAAACTCAAGGACTCCGCTTGACCCCGCCAGTACGACTGAGGGGGGCTGCTGGCGCCGTGTTGTCACCACATCGCTCCGGCCGTCACCGTTCACATCCACTGCTGTGACTGTGGTCACCTGGCTGAACCGCAGTCGCATCACCAGCCGCGCGTTGTCGGTCGTGCTGTCTGTTGGCAAGGCATCAGCAAAGGCGGCCGCGCGAACGAGGTGACTGCCACCGTCGTTGTTCAGCTGCCACACGAACACCGCTGTGGGCTGCTGGGAGGCACCGACGACTTCCGTGCCTTCGTCATACACCAACACATCAGCGCGTCCGTCGTTGTTAAAGTCACCCACCACCACGCCCGCCGCACGGAACTCAAAGTGCGCTGCATAACCGGCCTGGGCATACCGCGGCAGGTCCGTTCGATTTCCAATGGCATCCCACACTCCCCACGCCCGGCCAGTCTCCTCGAAAAGCATGCCGGCGCCTCCACTCCGGCGTCCTTGCAGAAACCCCCGCACCTGCCAGCCGCCCCGCGGCGTTGAGACGATGTCCAGCAAACCGTCGCCATTGAAGTCTGCAACGCCCACCCCAGACATGGGTTGCATATGCTCCGCAGCACGCAACCCAGTTCCGTTGCTGCACTCGAGGTAGGGTTGGGTGAGAGCATCGAGATGCCGCGGCTGCGCGCACAGCACAACAAGGCCATGCTCAGTGGCGGCAACGACGTCTTCGAGCCCATCACCATCAATGTCTGCCGCCGCGGCCGCGTGCACCGGACTTCCCAACACAACTGTGCGCCGCGGGCCAAACAAGGTGGTGGAGGTGACACTGTTCGCGTTCCACGCACTGTGTGCACTTGCTCGCCGCCGGGGTAGCTGCGCCGAACCCACACGCGCAAGTCCGAGCGCCTGGACGGCAAGCAAAGTCACCAGCACCAGTGCTACGGCCACGGTAGTGCATGGCGCCATGCCTGAGCTCCCAAACAGCGCTGCCGGTCACTGAACCGCCATCCAATTGTTGTGCGATGCCTTGCATTTGGCGTGACAAATCGGTCCACAACGACAACTTGCAGCGCAGACCTCGGCACAAGTCGAGACTCCCATGTTTGCGTGTTCGTCACCGTCTATTGTGGTGGCCGCAAGCCCAGCAACCCCGACAGATGCTGGGGCGGGGTCTGCTGGCGCAAGGCCGGCCGCTGTGTCTGGGGCGATGCCACCACAGTTGATGATCACTGATGTCAATCGAGCCGGCATGTTTGCAGCACTGGCGAGTTGGGTTTGTCCCTGTGGCCGGTAGCAAGGTGCGCTCGCATGTTTCACCTGCCGCCCGCGTTGGATTCTCATACTTGTTGTGGCGCGCGACCGAGATAGATTGTCCACGGGCCACAGCCTGACACACGAACGTAATCCTAGATGGACCGCGAGAGTGCCTGTTTGAGGGCGGCATGGCGCGTGTTGTAGAGCTTGCAAGCGGCATGGGTCAGCACGCTGAGCATGTGTGTTCCGCAATCCCGCACGTCAGACAACCAACAGGTACGCACGGTTGCTCAGGCAGGCCTGCCACACGGCCGTCGCCGTGCGCCCAGGCGTGTGTGTATGTGCATGTGATGTGCATGGGCGTGACGTGAGGACGTGTGGAGCAGACGTGAGTGACGATCTGCTGCGGTCTACGGCTGCACGGGTGGCAGACACAGCTGGGTGTGACCCGCCACTACGAGTTTATGGCCTTGGCAAGGCGTGAGCAATGGAGCGTTCGACGCTGTGTTCAATGCGAACATGGTGCATGTGGCGCCCGTGGAGGTGGTGGATGCCCTGTTCCGTGGTGGAAGCCGCGCGCTGAAGCCTGGTGGCCGCTTGGTTTTGTGCGGTACGACTCCTGGCGCATGACCAAAACATGTACACGTGGTTTGAACATCGTGCATGGGGCGGTGCAGGTTTCCGGATGGACTGCGAGCCAACCACGGAACGCAATGCTAGGTTCGGCAAGAGCTTGCAAGAGTGCAACGCACGCTGAGGTGTGCGGGACATCAGTGATTTGGAACGCGCTGCTGGGAAGTACGCGATGTGCTAGGCAGAGAAGCTAGAGGGGCCGTCGAACAGTGTGCGTTTCATGATGATCGCCATGTGATTGCACCGAATCTCACTCCCCTTGTCCCGTGTGTGTGGTGGGTGGGTGTGTTGTAGTTACAGTTTGTGCTGGTGTGCGACAAGGCAACTGACGAGTCCTAGCGCTGGAGGAGGTGCCCGAAATCAAAGAACATGTGCTCGTCACTGCGACGCCGTCACCGCCACACGCACGTCCATCCCGATCTTCACAGACGCCCACCCCGAATGTCGCCCAGCTGCGACCACCGCTCCCTGTACCCATGCTCGAGCGCGTTTGTCCGGTGCAACGACAATGCCAAGCGGCTGCGGTACAAGCACAATTGCGGCGCTACTCTTCACTGCCACCATCACTGGAACAAGGTACATGCTCCTCATGCCGCACCCTCTGATTGTGTAGCAGTGCAGCCGACGCCGGGCGGTCGATACTACATGGGGCATGCAATGGCACCGGCATCGCCGTTTTTGTCCGCCTCCCGCTGGATAGCTGAGACAACGCGTGTTCCAAGTCACACAAGCGCGCGCACGCAGTCACACACGCAAGAACACACAAGAACATGCACATGCCACAGCACCAGGCGTCAGCGACCCTGTGAAGTCGCCAGTAGCCACCAACAAAGAGTTCCGTGCATTCCGGCGATTGCTCGCCTCGCCTGCGTCCGGTGTATGTGGTAGTCCTTCTTGCAGCTAGAGACGTGCAACCAAGCCGCCCGGTGGCTGGTAACTGTAACTGTGATTTGACTCAATGCTGATGTTCACGTCGGCGCGACTACACGGGCCAGACTAACACCGTGTGCGTGCACACTTTGAGCGGTGCCAAACACTGCTCGGCTCTACGACCGTCGTGGCTTCTTGGGCCGCGACAGAAAACTCACGTAAGGTCCCCGGGAGGCTACCGCCCGCGTTGTCCTGCGCTTCCTTGACCCGGCACTCGATGCAGCCCCACTCGCGCCCCCTCCCTGCCAGTGGTCCAGCTCGAACTGCTTGAAGCACCAACGCTTGTGCCCTTGTTTGAGCAACGAAACTACCTTGTCCTTCAAGGCGGCGTCAAGCGTGCAGAGCTTGCCAACCGCCACGTCCAGCGTAGCAGCGCCCTTGAAAGCAGCAACGATTGCGCGCTGGACATCCGCGCTGCTTCCACGCAAGCCATGGAACGCAGTCCGAACTGCCTTGGCATGCAAATCTCCACCGAGATTCAAGCGCGGCTTGACATCCACAATGCTGCGGTAGGCCGCAAGAGACCTCGGGCAATCGAACGTCCCATCCACGTTGACATGCACGACGATGCCGAGCTTGGCCTGGACAAACTGCCACGGGGCCGCTTGCGTCGTGGAGCCAGGGGCAGTAGCAGCCAACACAACGTTGCCATCAGTGGGAGCACGGGCGTGGCCACCACCACCCCCGGCACCGGCACCGGCACCGGCTGGGACTCCAGCCGTTGCAACAGGGCCATGGGTTGAGCGAACAGTGCCTTCCAGGGGCTGACACCCAAACTCCATCACCTTCTGTGCCGGAACAACGAACATGAGCACGTCCGGCTGTCGGAGCCATAGCCACAGAGGTGTAAGGGACTCACAGCTTGGCAACGACACCCAGACGGCAACAAAGCGCAACTACCGCTTCCCACCACGCAGCAGGCACCCACCTCTAGCAGTTCTGACTCGTCCATGTCGCCACTTTCACCCTAGCAATCAGCCACACAAGGGTCACCCGAGTACCCGCGACACGATGCCAAGCCCTGCACGTACTAGGCGAGGCGCAGACTTGATGATACGAGCCAGCTCATTCACCTGAGGGAGCTGGCTGCTGCTGATCGGATGCCTCATGCTCCGTGTTACCTGGAATCCGACAAGTCGCAGCCGTCGCGATCCCTTGCTGCAGAATCGCACCCACCCAAACGCGTCAATGACGCCTTGGACTCGAGACACGGGTATGAAGAACCCGTTCCCGAATCCGAGACGTTGAACCTTCTGTTGCAGGTCCTGCTTAGACACAAAGTACACCACCTCTGCGCGCCTGGCACGTGCAGGTTCACGCCGAACCAGCCTGCCGAGTCCGTCGTTCTTGGTCATGAAGAGGACATCACTATCTTGAATGCCACAATGAGACAAGACTGTGCACGCATAGTCTTCGAACATATCCTCGACGCCGAGTCGGTTGGTTGCTAGCGCCTTGTGCAGGGATGCGCCAATCTTGCGCATCATAGCCGGCCCCTTAGCTTCCACGAACTTGGCCATGATAGCTGGCGTTGCAAATTGCACCTGTGGATACGCAAGGTGCAAGGTCAGCAAGGCACAAAGCAAAACCACACCCACACAGCACATGCGGCACGCACAGAGCCATTGCGCTGGCCGCCCCACTTCGTGTCGTCTGGGTCGTCGTGCGGAACCACCTGCAGTAGCGAGTAACCATGGACTGCGCCGCCAACAAGCCGCATATCGCCTCTAACAATCTCCTCAAGCAGGTTGACGTCTGCGAGCGTCAGTGAGGCCACCCGCTCGTCCACTTGCTTCGCGAGATCTGCAAGGGTGTGCCCGAATAGCGCACGAGGGTTCCCGCCGACGATGGTAAACTTGTCCACCAGGTCACTGTTGTACTCGTCGTCGGGCAGGTGGTCGCTGAGACTCTTGATCTCCGACCACTCCCAGGGCTTCGAGTACCGAGGTTGAACGGAATCCTTGCCACGCCACTGCCTGAAGTGATCTGCCTCAGTAGACGAGCCGGCGATGGCAAACTCGCACGTTTGGGGAGGCAGCTCCTTCAGGTTCACCCCCGCGTCATAGATCGCGACGCACGTTCGCCCGCCAGACACCGGCCCGAGATACACCTCGCGGCCGCGCAGGAGCTGCGACCACTGGAATCGTAGGGACCGAACTTTGGGGTTGAAGTCTGGGCGACAAGGCGCGTCGTCTCGCGACAGCGCCATCTTCATGAAGTGGATAGCTGCCACCCACATGAACGTGGATTTCCCGGTCCCTGGACTCCCGACCAGCAGCCCCTTGTTGCGAGGGGAGGGCGAGAAGCCCTCACCCAAGTGCTGCAGTCCCATGTCATGGCACAGCAGCTTTAGCAAGCGCGGGTAGTGGCTGCGGATGAGCACCTTCCGGCCGGAATGTGGCAGAGTCCAAACCACACCTGCCTCCAACTTGAATGTGTTCAACCCTTCCAGACCGAGGTTCCACAGGGCGTGGAGAGTGCCCGCGTACTCATCGCGCTCGGCGACGGTGGCTGTCAACTTGAGGGCTGTGTACGTCGCACGCACAACGTAAGAACGCCACTCACCAGCACAACACTGTGCGTGCAAATTGACCACCACGAACATACCACCAAACGCTGCACACGTGGATCACATCGGCGACAACATGAGATGGAACATAGGAAATGAGCGCATCGAAAGCAGCATGCCCAACGACTGGATTGACAACGAACGGTCGGGTTTGTCAAGCAGCTCGTGGCTCAGGTGGTCCAGATTTCCGGGTGTGAGGGTATCGGCCGCGGCATCCAAGGCAGAAAGCTTGGCAGAGAGGCAGGCGACTGTTGACAGGTGCAATGGAAGTGCTGCGTGTCAGTAGGCCAACAGCACCCCGATCCCAACCGTGACGTGCCTTGTGCTGTGATGGTCTGGGCTACCTGGCAAGTCCGCGCGGCGACGTCAGTAGTGAGAGCGGCGACTGCGTTGTAGGTTGATGTTGGTGGGAATCACCGGTCGGGATCACATGTGGCAACCAACAGCAACAAAGTTGTCAGGGACGTCAACATCGTGGCACCAGCAAGCAGTGTTGACGTGCCTAGAGCGTGCTTGCGCATGGAAATTTTATCAATCAAGGTCATGAGCTTGAAAGTGAGCCGGGAGGCTGGATGAGTGGTAACGCAATGGGGAACGCCAGTGAGCGGGATTCATCGTCAACTGCTACCCCTGGTGTACCTTGGGCCGTATCACTGTTGGGAAGCTTGGTGTCCAGGGCTACGTACTTCATAAAGAGGACAGGGAAGGTGGCTGATACAGAACCCCATGGCAGGAATCAACCCGCGTGTACACAGTATGGGGGCCAAGCAGAGGCACAGCCAACACCCATAAGGCTGAAAGCAGGCCAACGATACACAAGTTTCCACTGTCTCGCTCAACGTACTGTAGATGAAGTCTTTGGCTGCGATCCTGGCGTTCACCTGCCGGAGCTGGTCAGCCAAGCCCTCGACTACGGATCTCATGGCTTCCCTGAAGATATCGTCGCTGTCATTTCTCAACATCTTTGGCGAGCACGCCTCATGGGTTACAATCAACCGTTCACGAAGCTTCAATGCCGCTTGGAACTCCTTCTGGGAACGCGTGTAGTCGTCGTTGGTGAATGTAGAATTACCTGCGAGTTTCGCGTCACACAAGTAGAAGTGTCAGGCGCTGTATGACCAACGGCTTGCCTGGTGTGGATGGCAACGCGACAAATGGATGAAGCAACGAGGCACAGCAAGCACAGCAAGCAGCAGCTGCGTGCAGCTAAGCATCGGCACATTCCCACCATCACGCCTCCGACCCACCTCGGGCTGCCCTCCAGTAACTGCTGGGGACTTCGACATTCAAGATGGCGAGCTTGGTAGTGAGGGTAGCAACAACAGTACGGCAGACTGTAAGTGTGCGACCATGGTAGGGATCAACACGGGTATGAGGACAAGCCGAGGCACAGCAAACAGCAGCAGCTGGTGAGCAGACCAATGATGCATGAGCTTCCACGGCCAATGCCACCCTCAACGCACCTTCGACGGCATCGATCATGGCGATCTCGGCGTTAAAGACGGCGATCTGGGCAGCCACGGCCCCGACTGTGTCTTCCGTGTATCCCTTGCAGCTTTTGCCATTGTCACTTCCCAACATCTTCTGTGACCACGCCTCATGGTTGACAATTAGTCGTTCTCGGATCTTCAATATCGTTCGGAGCTTCCCCCGAGATTGTGCATAGCACTCTTCGGCGTAGGCAGCTACCGCGGATCATCCACACGAGGACAAGTGTCATGTATGACCACCCAACGCGCTACCTCGGCTACACAAAGGAGCCATGCTGGGCCAGGAACACACGAAGCCAGTAAACCCCGAACGCGAGCGTAGTTTACGTACTATTCATTATCTGAGGCTCACGATGTGTGGTTGCATCTGCACAGCTCAGAGCGCACACACGCACGCACACGCACACACACACACACACACACACACACACACACACACACACACAGAGGCATCGGCGG
>MDSW01137528.1_pt1 | contig 10338 bp, 10 predicted proteins | sample 811171 | NCBI WGS metagenome assembly MDSW01 (sample SAMN05326641, study PRJNA326480) | marine metagenome | isolation source: seawater | place: Atlantic Ocean: North West | collected 2012 | reverse complement strand
TATTATAATTAAAACACACGCTGAAATTGTGTTTATTATTTTTGGATTTGCTTTTAACCAAACAACTAATTTATTTGCAAGAAGCGCATAACCAATAAGTGATATGAAATCTAATAATACATAAGTTGTAATTAAAATTAAAAATTGTGCAGTATAATTAGAATTAAAATCAATAAACTGTGGAAAGATAAACGGGAAAAACATCCAGGCTTTTGGGCTTGTGCCTGCAACTAAAAAACCATCTTTATAAAAAGAAAAAAAACTTTTTTTTAAAACTGTTTTTGACTCTGTACTTTTTGGTCTTGATTTATAAATATCATAAGCAAGATATGTTAAGTATATTATGCCTATCCACTTAAATGCATTTAGGAATTGTGGATTATCTGAAAAAAAAGATCCAATAACAAAAATTACCAATGTGGCTTGAATGATATTTGCTGTAATATCTCCTAGTGCTGTCCAAATACATTTTTGTATTCCATAATTCATAGAATAAGAAATAATTACTATCCTGGGAGTTCCAGGAGTAATAAACATAAAAATAATAATCTGTAGAAAAAGGAAATATTCTAAAGGAAGCATTCTCTTATAAAAGGATAGTCCTAAAAAACCGGGAGCTAAAGATGGCCAAATAGGACTATCATATACATTTTAACACAACCTAAAAAAAAATGCATTAATCATTTTTTTGAAATATAAGGAATTTATGAAAAAAAAAGGTCACACCCCAGTTACTAAATCTAAAAATCCTGAACCAAATCTGAATTCACCAAATTGGGTCATTTGGGCGGCCTGGGCAGACAGGATCACTTTTGAAGAGATTAAAAAAAAAACCGGAAAAACAGAATCTGAGGTTATCAAAATTATGAGAAGATCTTTAAAACCAGCTTCTTTTAGATTATGGAGAAAAAGGGTTAGTAAAAAAAGTACAAAACACAGAAAAAAATTCAAATATTCAAGAAAAGAAATAAGAAGAAAAATTATAAAAAATGATTATATATAAACTATGAAAAGTATAACTATGTACACAGGTCCAATGTGTAATTTTTGTGAGGCGGCAAAAAGACTATTTTCTAGAAATAATTTAGAATATCAAGAAATAGATATCTCATTAAAAGAAGGACTTAGAGATGAAATGATTAAAAAATCTAATGGAAAAAGAACTATACCGCAAATTTTTTTTGATGATCATCATGTTGGTGGATATGTAGAATTAAGAGATTTAGAAAAAAAAGGTGAACTTTTAAATTTAATAAAATAAAAATTTAATCTAATAGCGTTATTGTTACATCGGGTTCTGCAGCATAAAATCCATGTGCAAAATTCCCAGCACCACCTGCCCTTGTATCACAATCATTGTTATCAGTATCTGTATTATAAAAACCTAGAGCAGAAGTCATACCGAAAGCTAATTTTGCTGTTGGAATTCTTCCTGCTTTTAAGACAAAAGTATTTGCTAATGCTCCTCTCCACTCTAAGTAATCGTCACCTGAATCAAAAGCTCCAGTATCTGAGTCTGTTCCTGTTCCGTCTCCAGCCGTTGTAGTATTTGTATTATCTGAACCACCTGTTGAACCTGGTACGCCCATATATACTGTAGTGTCAGCTTCATCAGAAGCTGTAACAGATCCTAGTGCACCTTTTGCATTGGTTCCTGCTGTACCATCCGTATAACATGCTTGTCCAGACTTAGAGAGTGCTGAGCCTCCACCTGAAATAGTTACTGCTCTTTCCATTGTTACTTGCATATAAGTATAAGATGTTCCGATCTTGGCTTTGTTTAAATTTCCAAGAGTAGCGGCTGTTGCTCCAGCAGTTGTGCTTGCAATATCTATTAGACCAGAATCGCCTTCATCATAAATTGCTACTGGATTTGAGCATGAAGCGGATGTACTTCCAGTTTCACATAGCTCTATCCTAGTAATAGTAATTTTATATGTGCTTGCAGAAGTTGTTGCATTGTAAACTGCTGAATATGCTTCTGAAATTAAAAAAAGCGAGAAAAAAAGAATTAAATTTATATTTCTAAATAGTTTCATATTTTTATTTACTCGTGATAATCACGCTCCCTTGTACCTCAATAACAATATTATTATTTCTTTCGATTTTTTCAGAAAGTTTATATTCCATAGATTCTTTATGCCAAATTTCATCATTTATAAAGCCATCTGCTAATGTCGTTTTTTTAACTTTAGGAGGATACACAAATAATAACTTCATAGAATCTGCGGTTCCATCAGAATGATTGCTATCATCTCTTGAAATATCTAACTGCAATGATGGACTTAATGCCATCTCTAAAGAATAAATATCACCTTCTGTATCAACTGTCGCTTTATCAGCTTCATGCTGATATCCTGTCCAACCAATTTTGGCCCAATGCATATAAGGAATTTGAGTAGATAATTTATAATCTATGCCCCCTAATGATTGTTCGTCTGTCCCTGATATTGTTTTCATGTTGGATAAAGAATAATATTGATTTAAACTAAATTCTAATACGGATCCTTTAGCTTCTAATCCAATACTTCCTCTTGCATGATTGTTTCCAAAATCTCTATCATAAAAAGTATTCGCTCCAAGCATAATGGATTCGTCATCGGTTAAAAATCTATATCCAAAACCTAAATTTCCTATATATCTCTCATCTCCACCTACATCATTGTTATGTAGACTAAATTGTGTAAAAAAATTAGAGTTTTTATTTTTATTAATATCTCTTACTCCTAAAATTGTAAAATCTGGTTCTTGACTTTCTTTTATTTCTATATCTACCTCGGTTAACCCTTCTCCTGGAATTAATCCTGATGCAAACTCTGAAATTTTATTAGATACTTTCTGTAAAACTTCATCCGCATTGGAAAATATTGAAAAAGCAAATAAAAACAATATTGAAAAAAATATTTTTTTCATAAATAAAATAATAAAATAGATAAATAATTTACTTAAAACAAGATTAAAGTTAAGGCTTAATTTTGCTGTTCTTTTGGTCTAAAGATTAAACATAAACCATTATTACAGTATCTTTTTCCTGTAGGTTCTGGTCCATCATCAAAAATATGACCATGATGAGCTCCACAATTTTTACAGTGATATTCAGTTCTAGCATAACCTAATAAATAGTCTGTTTTAGTTTCAAAAACTCCTGGCAATGGTTCAAAAAATGATGGCCAACCAGACCCGCTGTCATATTTCGCAGTTGATTTAAAAAGTTCTATACCACAATTTGCACAATGATAAGTTCCTTCTCTTTTTTCAAAATTCAATGCACTTGATCCAGCACGTTCAGTGCCTTCTTCAAACATAATTTTTTCTTGTTCGGGAGTTAATTTAATATTTATTCTTTTTGGCATTATTTATTGAATTTCTCTTATGGGTTTACCACTAACACAAGCTTCTAGATTTTCAATCATTTGATTGTAAAATATAGAATAATTTTCAGCTGTTACATATCCTAAATGAGGAAGTAATAACGCGTTAGGTAAAAATCTTAATTTATGATCTGATGGAAGAGGTTCTTTATCATAAACATCTATTCCTGCTCCAGCAATCACATTTGTGGATAGAGCAATAATTAAATCATCTTCATTTACTATTGGTCCTCTAGAAGTATTAATTAAAAAAGCAGATTTCTTCATCATATCAAATTCTTTTAATTTAATTAAGTCCTTATAACGGTCTCCTAAAACAACATGAATTGAAATAAAATCTGAAGTCTTCAATAGGTCATCTTTACTTACAGGAAGAACGTCCAATTCTTTACATTTATTTAAATCCAAATTTTCACTCCATGAGATTACTTGCATGCCAAAAGCTTTTGCAATGCTTGCAACCTGTGAACCAATTTTTCCAAGACCAATTATACCTAATATTTTTCCTTTAAGCTCAACTCCAATAGTTGTTTGCCAATAGCCTTGGAACATATTGTCAATTTCTGGCTTAATGTTTCTTGCTAAGCCTAATATTAAAGCCCATGTTAATTCTGCTGCAGGGTTAGGATTAATTTCAGTGCCCGAAACAATTATTTTTTTTTCTTTTGCAGTTTTTAGATCGATGGCTTTATTTCTCATTCCACTTGTAATAATAAATTTTAATTTTAACAAATTACTAATTAAATTTTTTGAAATTAAAGTCCTTTCTCTCATTATCAAAAGAGCTTCAAATTCCTTAAGTTCTTGAATTGCCTCTTCTTCATTTTTAAAGGGCTCATTAAAAATTTTTAGTTCATATTTTCCTGATAATTTTTTCAAATCTATAAACTCATGAGCTAAATTTTGATAATCATCTAATATTGCAACTTTAAGCATTTATTTCTTTTGCATTAAATTTTTTTTTTATTTGATAAAGTTATTCCAGAAACAATAAATATAGCTCCTAAAAAATGGTAAAACATAAATTTTTCTTTAAATATAACCATTGCCATGATGGCTCCAAAAATTGGCATCAAATGTAAAAAAACACCTGCTCTATTTGCTCCAATTATCGCTATACCTTTAATCCAAAAAAAGAACGCAGCAAGGCCTGGAAGTAAAACAACATAAGCTAAAGTTAAATAAAATGGTTTTTCTAATTTTATTAAGTGCCCCATATTCATCTCAATAAAATATATAGGTACTAAAAATACTAATCCTGAAATTATAACTACCTCAAGCAAAGTAATTTGCGAAATTTCATATTTTCTCTTTTTTAATAATGCTGAATAAAGTGCCCAAGAAAACATTGCTATTGCCATAGTTAAATCACCTTTATTAAAATCTAAATTTTTAATTAAATTAACATCTGCTTTTGTAATAATAAAAATAACTCCCGTTAAAGAAAGAGCAACTCCAATAATTTGAAAAATATTTGTTTTTTCAATATTTAAAATTGATGAAATAAAAATTATCCATACAGGTATTGTTGATATCATTAATACTCCACTGATTACCTGTGTGTAATATAAAGAATAATAAACAATTGAATTAAATATTGTAATACTTGTAATACCTAGAACTGTAAAAAATCCTATATTTTCTAAAATGTATTTTCTTTTATTAATTATTTCTTTTAGGGTAAAAGGTAGCAAAATTAATCCTGCAAAAAACCATCTATAAAAATTTAAAGAAAAAGGTGGAATCTCATATATACTTGCAGCTTTTCCGACTATAAAATTTCCTGACCAAAAAATAGTTGTTAGAATTAACAATATATATGCAAAATTATTTTTATTTGACACTTTTTTATGACTTTCTATATTTTTTCATAGAAACTTTAGCTAACAATAAATTTGGGTCAATAAAAATTTTGGATTTTTCAATTTTTTTAAAGGGTTGATATGCAAAAATTGCTATGGGTAATTCGGTACAACCAAGTATTATTTTTTTACATTTCATTTTAATTAGTTCTTTAACTGCAGGCTTTATTGCTTTTTCAGCTAATTTAATTTTTCCCATTTTTACTAATTTAATTGCTTTATTAACATACGATTTTTGAGAAAATTTTTTTGGACTGACTAATTTATAATTTTTATCAAAAAATTTATTATAAACTTTTGTTTTTAAGGTTGCTTCAGTACACAATATTCCTATTTTTGATTTTTCTTTACAATTTTTTTTTGTATCAAGATAAACTTCTTTAGGCATGCTCAAAATTGGAATTTTAATTTTTTTTTGCAAATCGTGATGCCAGTAATGAGCCGTATTACAGGGCATTACAATAAACTTACATTTATTTTTTTGAAGCAATAGACAACCTTTCAACAAACTTTTTAAAACGTTAGTATATTTTTTTATATTTTCAGGTCTTTTTGGGATATTTGATTTGTTGTATAAAATAAAAAGTGGATATTTTTGATCTATTTTTCCTTTATTAACTAATGCAAGTTTATTACAGAAATCTAAACCTGCTTGCGTTCCCATTCCTCCTAATATTCCAATCATATTTTTTATAATTTTTATTAATTTTATTTAAGAAAACCTCAAGGAGCTATAAGGTTTTAAATCCAAATTTGTTTTTTCATCTGAAATCATTTTTGTTATAATTTTCCCAGATATTGCTCCCAAAGTCCATCCTAAATGATGATGTCCAAAGCAGTAAAAAACATTAGCATAATTTTTTGATGGTCCAATTACAGGCAAATAGTCTGGTAATGTTGGTCTAAAGCCCAACCATTCATCTTCATGTTTAGGAAGGCCATCCAATAGATATTTGGCATTATTTATTAAGTTATTAATTCTAGATTTTGTAAGAGGATTTTTTAATCCACCAAATTCAACTGTTCCTACTACTCTTAAACCCTGTTCCATTGGCGTCATTCCAAAACCTCTATTCTGAAATACAACTGGACGTGAAATTAAATGATCACAACCTTTAAAGTGAATGTGATATCCTCTTTCGGTATCTAATGGAATATTTTCATATAATTTGTCAGTTAATTTTTTTGAAAATGCTCCACATGCAATAACAACTTTATCAAAAATAAATCTTTGATTTTCAGATTTTATTATGGGATTTTCTTCGTCAAAATTTAAATCTTGAATATTTAATTTTAAAAATTTTCCTCCTTTTTTTAAAAAATTTTCAAATAATTTTAGCCAAATTTTTCCTGGATTTCTTGCATGCCTTGCTGTTTTATAAAATACTCCAGCATGATAAATTTTTTTAATATTTGGTTCTAAATCATGAATTTCTTTTTTATTTAATAGCTGTTGTTCTGCTCCAATTTTATTTCTTATTTCAATTTCCAGCTCTCTGCTTTTGAGATTTTGATCATTCCAAATATACATAATACCTTTATTTTCTACCAATCCAGATAAGTCAATTTCTTCAAATAATTCATCATATGCGGGTAGAGCTAAATCTAATATTTGATGCATATATTTAGCTGTATGCATCATATTTTTTCTACTGCAGCTTTTTATAAATTTTAAAAACCAAGGAATCATTTTTGGAACATAGTTCCATTTCAATGCTAATGGTCCATGAGAACTTAAAAGCATAGCAGGAACATCTGTTAAAATGTCGGGCCTATTTAATGGAATAGAAGCATAAGGTGAAAAATGGCCAGCATTACCATAAGACGCTGCTTGGCTTGCAGGCTCATCTTTATCAAATAATGTAACTTCAAAACCTTTTTTTTGTAAAAATAATGCCCCGCAAACACCCTGGATTCCTGCTCCTATAACTCCAATTTTTAAAGTTTTTGACATAAATCAAATTTATAACAATATAAATTAAAATATTATTGTGACAAATTAATCAATTAATAAATAATTAAATATCAAGCAATTAATTGTCGTTGATATATTTTAGTACTCATTACTATACTAATCCCAAACATTGTTGCTAACATTGAGGAACCTCCATATGACATTATAGGCAATGGAGATCCTACAATTGGTACAAGACCCAATACCATGCTCATATTAATAACAATATAGAAGAAAATTGATGAAGCAAATCCATAACAAAAAAGTTTACCAAAAAAATTTCTCGAAAGGTTTCCTATAACTATAATTCTATATATCATCAATGAATAAACTAGTAATAGAAATACCGATCCTAAAAAACCAAACTCCTCAGAAAATAAAGTAAAAATAAAATCTGTATGTTTTTCAGGTAAAAATTCTAAATAACTTTGGGTTCCTTTAAGAAAGCCTTTTCCAGTAATTCCCCCTGATCCAACTGCTATTTTAGACTGAATAATTTGATATCCTGCACCTAATGGGTCTTTTTCAGGGTTAAAAAAAGTTAATATTCTTAATTTTTGATAAGGTTTTAAAAATGAAATAACAAATGGTGCGGAAACAATTAATGCTATACTAGAATAAATAAAATATTTAATCCTCACTCCAGATAACCAGATAACTACCAATCCACTCATCGCAATTAATATAGAGGTTCCTAGATCGGGTTGACTCAAAACTAAAAAAATGGGAATTGTCAACATAACCAAGGGTATTAATAAATATCTTAATTTATTTACATCCCCAATTTGTAACCTATGATAAAATTTTGCAAAACAAATTACGATTGCAATTTTCATTAACTCTGAAGGTTGTATATTTATAAAATAAAGATCAATCCATCTTTGAGATCCTGACACTTTGATCCCATATATAGAAGCATATAATAATAATATAACTACAAAAAAATAAAATATATATCCTAATGAATGCCACATTTTAATCCTTACAAAAGATAAAATAATCATCATTAAAAAGAAAACTGAAAATCTAATTATGTGACTTTTTGTATAGAATAAAAATTCCCCTCCCTCAGATGAGTACATAGAAATAATTCCAGTAAACCCTAAAATCAAAATACTTAAGATCAGCCAATAATCTAAACTTCTAATCTTTTGGAAAAAAGTTAAATTATCTGTAATTGTTGATTGTTGAAACATATTAAATACTTACAAATTTTTCTAACCTATTTTTTTCTCTTAATTCATGTCTATCAATAATTAATTTAAATAATTTTTTTGCGATAGGTGCCGCAGCAACACTTCCAGAACCACCATGTTCAATTATAATACTTACTGCGTATCTTGGTTTTTCATAGGGGCCAAATGCAACATAAAGAGCATGGTCTCTGTCTTCATAGGGTATTTGTTCTAATTTTAAATCTAGTTCTCTTTGGGCTTCAGTTATTTTTTTTACTTGTGCAGTTCCAGTTTTACCAGCAAATTGATATTTTTTATCCTCAAACCTTGATTTAAATGAAGTACCATATAATTCATTAGTTGCGCCATACATTGAGTCTAAAATAAATTTTATATTTTCCTGGTTTCTGTAAAGAGGGCTATATTCTTCATTTGTAATATTTAATAATTTTTCAGTTTTTTTAATTAAGTTTGATTGTTCATTTTCTTTTTCCAATTTTGCTTTTTCAATTTTTTTTATTATTTGTTCAAATGAATTTTGATTTTTTTTTGCAATTATTTTTGGATAAATTTTAAATCCTCCATTAGCAATCTGTGCTGTCATTAAACATAATTGTAAAGGTGTGGTTTGAATATATCCTTGACCGATCCCGGTAATTAAAGTTTCTCCTAATACCCATCCTTGTCCTAATGTATTTTTTTTCCACTTCGTAGAAGGCACGAGTCCTGTTTTTTCATTTAGAAAAGTTCCATTTAAAGTTAAATTACCCAAGCCATATTTTTTAGCAGTAAGGTTTAATCTATCAACTCCTAGTCTCCTTGCTAATTCATAAAAATATGTATCACAAGATTGCTTAATTGCATTTCTAAGAGTCATAAATCCGTGACCCTTATCTTTCCAACAATGGTAGGTTTGACCATACAACTCTGTTTTCCCAGTACATTCTACTTTGAGTTTTGGCGTAATAACGTCATTTTCAAGTGCTGATAATGCCACTAGTGGCTTAATAGTTGAACCAGGAGAATAAAGCCCAGAAATAGTTTTATTTATTAAAGGTTTCATAGGATCATTTATAATTTTTCTCCATTCCTCATTACTTATTCCATGTAAAAATAAATTTGGATCAAATGATGGAGATGAACTTAAAGCAACTATTTCACCTGTATATATATCCATAACACTAACAGAGCCCGACTTTCCATTCAATTCAGCATTTGCAAGTTTCTGAACTTCAGTGTCTATTGTTAAAGAAATATTTTTTCCTTTAATTCCATCTATATGATCTATTTGATTAATTCTTTTTCCATATGCATTTACCTCATATCTTTGAACTCCATTAATTCCTATAAGATCCTCTTCAAATGTTTTTTCTAGTCCTATTTTTCCTACTCTTAAACCTGGAACATGATTTTTTTTAATTGCTTCATTTTCATTTAAATCAGAAATACTTGCCTTAGAAACATACCCTAATACGTGAGTAAAGTTTTCTTTATAAGGATAATCCCTAGAAATAGACATAACTGGTTTTGCGCCAGCTAGTTCATGTAAATATATATTTATTTTGGAAAATTGTTCCCAAGACAAATTTTCTGAAATAATTAATGTATCCCATGGCTTTTGAGAATTTTTCTTTTTAATTATTTTTGCAAATTGTCTATCACTAAGTTGTAAAATAACTTTTAATCTCAAAATCAATTCTTTAAAGTTTTCTACCTCTTCAGGGATAACGTGTAATTGGTAAACTTCAATATTTCCAGCAATAACATTTCCAAAATAATCTAAAAAATCACCTCTTACAGGAGGCAGTCTCCATTCCCGCAAACGATTTTTATCGGATAAAGTCAAATATTTTACATTGTCGCTTATTTGTAAAGAAAACAACCTGGAAATAATTCCAGAAAAAACCAAAATTTTTGCTGCAGAAAGAATAAACATTCTTCTATTAATCGTATTAATTTTTTTTGTTCCTGAGGAG
>MDSW01093373.1_pt1 | contig 10338 bp, 8 predicted proteins | sample 811171 | NCBI WGS metagenome assembly MDSW01 (sample SAMN05326641, study PRJNA326480) | marine metagenome | isolation source: seawater | place: Atlantic Ocean: North West | collected 2012 | reverse complement strand
CCATAACATTGAAGAATTACCAGAATTAACTTCACCTAAATAGCCTGCTATTAACATGACTAAGGATGCTATCAATAATCGCCAAAATAAGGAAACTGAGACAACAGTAATTGCAGCTAGTATAAGATAAAATTCAATTATCTGAAGTGGAACTGTTAAAATCCAGTCAACATATCTAAATACTGTTGGGCTATCGCCTGTAGAAACATAAAATCCACGCATATAAAAATAGTGAATTGCAGCTATACCTGTAACCATGGCAGCAACAGTTAATGATGTTTTCCATTTTCCAACTACTCTATCTCTTTCTACATAAAAGAAATAAGTTGCAGCAACCATTGCTGCTGAAATTATCCAAAAACTTACGCCGACGTAATCGTCAGGTTTGAGTAAAAACATTTTATCCATAATTTTCTCCTACTTAACTAAATAACAAAAAATTGTATTTTTTATTTGATATATACACCAATATAAATTTTAGAGTTATGGAAATATAAGAATAATTCTTAATAAATCAAAGGTAAATTACAAAGATTAACATAAGTAATTGTTTTATAAAGATTTAATAATATTAATTATTATAAATAAAAATAATTTCATTAAGAAATTTATTTATTTCTTTCTTTCTTACCTCGGGTAATGATATTAACCATTATCAAGCTTAAACTAATAAGTAATAATGACACCCAAATCCATATATTTAAAGTATCATTAAAATATACAAATCCAATACCTATACCAACCAGAGTTGCGAGATAATTTACCATTGAAAAGTAAACTGGACCTGCTCTTTTAATTAACTCAAATATTAAATAAAATGCAATAGCATTATTAACCATCGCCAAAATTATTGATATTTCACCCTTAGATGTAAAATTATCATTAAAAAACCACCAATTGTTAGTTATTATCATAACAATCACCATTGATATTGTCCCAACAATAGTTAAGCCAGCAGCAAACTGTATTGAATTACCATCTGGTGGTGTTAGCATGGCAACACAAATTGTATTAAGTGCATAACTTAAAGGTGCAAGAAAACCTAATATAACCCAGGGTGTCATATCCCGACTAGGTAAGCTAGCTTCAGGCAATACTATAAATAAAACACCTACTAGACCTATTAATATCCCAAAAATTCTTAGTAATCTAAAAGTATCTAATCTTGTTACCAAAGCTAAGCCGTATGTTGTTACTGGTATAAGAGATAAGCCAATACTTAATATGCTTGAAGGTACTTTTGGTGCAACAAAGGTAAAAATTAAATAAGGAATAGTAAGGTTAAGAAGACCAGTAACAATATATATCCTTAAATTTGATAGATTAAGAGGAGAAACGCCATAAATAAAAGAAATAAATGTTAATATTATTGCGGCTCCAAAAGACTGCCAAAAAACTAATGGAATAAATGGTATGCCATTTTCTGTTGCTATTCGATTAAATACCAAAACTAAGGCAAATGAAATACCAAGTAAAAGTAGCATAATGATAGATATAAAATTAGGTGTATTAATTATATTAACATTTTTTTCTGACATTTTTTTACTTTAATGATAATTTTTCTTTTTATATAAATAAAAAAAACGTATCATTAAGTATATACTAATTAATAATTAAATTAAATTAAAAAGCAATTATATGAAAAAAAATAATTTACCTTATAGAAAACCAAATTTAGATTGGTCTCAAATTGAAAAATGGGATAGAAATTATTACCTACATAATACACAATCTCAAAATGAATATATTTTTTTTCCTATTGAAGCTGTAGATGAAAATTATCTTTATTTACCTGATGGTAATAGACTTCTGGATTTTCAGAGTCAGCTTGTTTCCGATAATATGGGTCATAGAAATAAAAAAGTTCATAATGAAATTAAAATTGCAATGGAAAGATATGGTCATATTTATTTTGGTCTCGCATCAGATTATAGGGCAAAAGCTGCAAAGCTTTTAATGAAAGATATTCTTGGTAATGAAAAATGGGCTGGAAGAGTAAGAATTTTATCAAGTGGAACTGAGGCAGTCGAAAATGCAATGTCTATGGCAAGGTTATATAAAGGTACATCTACAATTCTAACTCAAGAACTATCTTATCATGGTTTAGTACCAGGCGCTACTCAACTTAATGGATACAGAGGGAATTTAACGCAACAATCTAATTTAGAAAGTAGTATAGACGTTCCAGGTTTTCCAGATAAACGTTATGTAAGTATACCTTCACCAGAATTTTCAGATTATAATAATCAAAATATTTTACCATCATTACAACAAACTGAAAAAATTATAAATGATATTGGTGATAAAAATATTGCTGGAATTATTACAGAGACAATGTTTGGAGGTGCGAGCTATATGCCTCATTCAGATTATTTAAAAGGTATATATGAACTATGTAAGAAGTATAAAATTTTATGGATACTAGATGACGTTCTGTGTGGATTTGGAAGGTTAGGTGAGTGGTTTTCATATCAGATAGAAGAAAATATTTATCCAGACCTATTAATAACAGGAAAAGGTTTAAATGGATGCGCCTTACCAGTAGGAGCAATTATAACCTCTAAAGAAATCGGTGAGTTTTTTGAAAAAGCAAGATGGTGGAGTGGGTCAACTCATGATGCTCATCCACTTGTATGTGCCTCTATTGTAGGAAATATAGAATCAATGATAGAGAATGATATAATTACTCAATCAAAATCAAAAGGTAAATACCTTCATGAAAAATTGCTTAATCTAAAGTCTAATCACCCTTGTATTGGAAGAGTATCTGGAAGGGGTATGTATTATTCTATTGATTTAGTAAACTTAAATGGTGAGCCAATAATTAAAGATGACAGAAAAACAAGATTTACTGGCGATTTAACTAATAACCCAAACAATGTTTTCGCAAATTTTTGTATAAAAAATGGATTATTTGCAGGTGGTTTTATGCCAAATACAATTAAAGCTGCTCCTCCTCTAACTATTTCAATAAATGAAATAGATTTTGCTATAGACATTATGAATAAAGCTTTTACATTTATTGAAGAAAAATTCCATTAATATTTAGGTTTTAAATGAGAATTCTTATTACTGGTGCAACAGGTGTTACAGGTAAGCACATATTTGCTTCCTTAATAAAAACAAATAATGAAATTATAACTTTTTCTAGAAATCAATTTATTTATAAATCAAAAAATTTTGAACATAGAACTGGAGATCTGTATTCATTAAATGATTTAAAATTACTTCTTAAAGACATTGATGCAGTTTATCATATACCACCAAATATGAATAAAGATGAGATAAAATTATCTTCTAATCTATTAAAATATGTTAAAAAATATAAAATTAAACATTTTATATATCATTCTGTTTTACATCCGAATATTAAAAGCTTATCCCATCATTGGAAAAAAATGAAAGTAGAAGAAATGATTATAAAATCAAATATAAATTATACAATTCTTCAACCATCTTCATATATGCAAAATATATTTAATGATAAAAAAAATATTTCAAAAAAAAATGTACATGTTTTACCATATTCTTTAAATTCAAAGTTGAGTATTGTAGATTTAAATGATGTCAGTAAGGTTGCTTCGTTAATTATCGGAAAAAGTAAACATTTTTTTTCAAAATATGAACTTGCTGGTCCCCAAATGCTGTCAGGAATTGATAAAGCAAAAATTTTATCTAAAGTATTAGGTAAAAAAATTATACCAAAAATGGAGACATTGAAAGAATTAGAAAAAAAATTAATTAATTTAAATTTAGATAAATCAATAATTAAAACTAGATTGGCAATGTTTAATTATTATTCTAGTTATGGTTTGCCAGGTAATTCTAATGTCATGAAATCTCTCCTTAAAAGTAATCCAAATTCCTTTGAAGAATTTATTACTCATAATAAAAAAGAATTTCAATAGTTTAATGCTCTTTATACTATAAGTGTATAAATAATTAATAATTATATTAGTGTAAATGCATAATAATGACTATAATATAACGTATATTAATAATTTTTTTTATATTTATAATGAATCGTAATCAAAACTTTCTTTATAATTGTTGGTATGTGGCTGCTTGGTCACACGAAATTTCTAAAGATATATTTGTAAGAACTATACTTGGAGAGCCTATTGTTTTTTATAGGAAAGATAATAACGAAATTGTAGCTTTATTAGATCAATGCCCCCATCGTGCTGCGCCGCTTTCAACTGGAAAAATTCAAGGAGACAATATCCAATGTGGATATCACGGTTTTAAATTTAATCCTATTGGTGATTGCATTTGGCTACCAGGTCAATCAAGCATACCTAAAGGAATTAAAGCTAAGAATTATCCAGTTGTTGAACGTTGGAAATGGGTTTGGATATGGCTTGGAGACCCAAAAATAGCTGATGATTCTTTAATTCCAAATTTTTGGTGGAATGATGATAAGATGTGGAGGGCTGTAGATGGAGATTATTTTAATTTTCAAGGAAATTATCAGCTAATTGTTGATAATCTTTTAGATGGTTCACATGTTTCTTTTGTTCATGAAACAACTTTAGGAACAGATGACGTGGCAAATTTTCCAACAAAAACTAACTATGATGATTTAAATGTAAGGTCGGAGAGGTGGATAATTGATAAACCACCAGCTCCTATGTATAAAAAAATTGGTAACTTTGAAACTAATGTTGATAGATGGCAATTAATTGACTTTATTCCACCTTCAAGTGTTGTATTAGATACTGGTTCAACAAGAACTGGTTTTCCAAAAGAAGATGGTATTAATTTAGTTCCAGTTAATTCAATGACCCCAGAAACAAATAACTCTACACATGTTTTTTGGTCTCATAATCGAAACTTTGGTAATCAATCAAAGAAAATATCTAAACTTATAAAAAATCAAATGACTATTGCATGGAAAGAAGATTTAGAAATCATGAAGCTTCAACAAAATAATTTAATTGTAAATCCTAATTTTAAATTTTCTATGGCTAAAATTGATAAAGCTCCAGAGATGGCCAGGAAAATAACAAAGAACCTTATTCATTTAGAAATAAATAATAATTACTCTAAATCATCTATAATGAAAAAAATAAGTGAGGGAAATCTATTTGGTATAAATAGTTAAATTATTTTTGTTTTATAAAGTTAAAACCAGCGAAAGATTGGCTATTTGACATAACTTCAATTTTATTTAAATTAATATTTTTTGGAGAATTAATTATAAATTCTACAATTTCCGCTATATTCTCAGCCTTAATTGGTTCAAAACCGTCGTAAGTTTTTTTTGCTTTAGTTTTGTCACCATCAAACCTAACAATTGAAAACTCAGTTTCTGCAGCACCAGGTTCAAGTGATGTAACTCGTATATTTTTATTTGCTAAGTCTGCCCTTAAATTTAAAGAAAATTGATGAACAAATGCTTTAGATGCTCCATAAATATTTCCTCCAAAATATGGGTAAGTACCTGCAACTGATCCAATGTTTATTATTTGCCCTTCATCTTTTTTACTCATATTTTTTAATACTGCTCGGGTTATATACATTAAACCCTTACAATTTGTATCTACCATCTCATTCCAATGCTCAATATCAATTTTATCAGAAGAATTTAGACCTTTAGCTAATCCTGCGTTGTTTATTAAAACATCTATATTTGACCAATTTTTATCTAAAGAATTAATAATTTTAAAAACATTATTTTGATCCCTAATATCAAACTCTAAAGGTAAAATTTTATTTTCCCCTATTTTCTTTTTTAATTTTATAAGCCTGTCCAAGCGCCTACCTGTTGCAATAATTCTAGCTCCATTTTTTGCTAGTTTTGTTGATATGGCCTCACCAAAACCTGATGTTGCTCCGGTAACTAAAATAATTTTGTTTTTCATTTTTTCTCCAAAAGTTCAATATGTTTACTTTTTTCCCATAAACTATCTAGAACATCTCGACTAACTGTATCAAAATTTTCATTAATTTTATCTATTTCTTTTGACACATAATTAAATCTATTGATAAATTTTTTGTTTGCATTATGCAAAGCGATTTCGGGGTTAATTTTGAAATAAGTACTAAGGTTTGCAACAGTAAATAATAGGTCTCCTAATTCTTCCTCTATATTATTTATATTTTTTTCTTTAATTGCGGTTTTAAGTTCATTTGATTCCTCATTTAGTTTTTCAAAAATTTCTTCCTCATTAGAAAATTCAAATTTCATTTTTGAGGCCTTTTTTTGAATTTTAAAAGCTTTCAATAAATTTGGGAAAGAATTGTATGAATCAAGTGATATAGGTTTATTAGGATTAATATTTTTTTCTATTTTTTTGATTTCTTCCCAATTCATTTTAATTTCTTCAATATTTAAATTTTTAGTCTTTGAATTAAATACATGTGGATGTCTTCTTATCATTTTTTCCGTTACACTTTTTATTATATCAGAAAAGTTAAACATACTTTCTTCATTAGCAATTTGTGCATAAAATACAATTTGTAATAATAAATCACCAAGTTCCTCAATTATATTTTTTGTATTCTTAGATTTTATTGCATCAATTACTTCGTATGTCTCCTCTATTGTATAATTTAATAATGTATCAAATGTTTGTTTTTTGTCCCAATCGCAACCTTTCTCAGGATCTCTAAGTGTTTCCATGGTTGATATTAATTTTTCTATTTCAGTATTATTACTTTTTTTTGTCATTTGAATAAAATTTTGTAATTTAAAAGTGCATAATATAATATATTAATATTATTTAAACAATTTAGAAAGTAATTAAATTGAATTCATTTGATCATTATATAAGTTACAATACAAGAATGGGTGTTAATAGTAAGTTAGATAAAAGAAAAGTCATTTATTTTGGAGAATTAATCTATAGATCTTTTGTTGAAGACAAATATAAGATTAATACTTTTAATGAGATAAAAAATATAAAACCTCAAGATGCTTATATGATACAAAAATATTTTTTATCTAAAATAGAAAAAAAATTTAGCACAGGTATCAGAGGATGGAAAATTGGTTTAACCTCTTCTAAATTACAAGAAAAATTTAATTTTAACTCGCCTTGTTATGGAAGAATATGTAATAATTTCATTTACTATTCGCCAATTAAATTAAATTTTTCAGGAATGACAAGAATTATTGTTGAAAATGAAGTTGCTATAACATTAAAGGATGATATACCTTATGAAGATATATATTTTACACCTGAAACTATTATAAACTACATTAAGTCCTTTCATAGTGCTATAGAAATAGTTGATGATAAAGGAGCTAAACCTGATCAAATAGATATTGGAATTTTAATATCTATGAATATTTTTAATCGTTACATAATTCTAGGTAAACCGATATTAGCTAATGATTTAAGTGATCTTAAAAATTTAAAAACTAATTTAACTTTAAATGGAAAAATAATTGCTGAAGGAAATACAAATAATGTTATGGGAAACCCAATTAACTCATTGGTATGGCTGGCTAATAATGTTAGTTTAACAGGGAACTTACTTAAAAAAAATGATATAATTATTACCGGAACTACATTAGAGCCTAAATGGATTAAATCTAATGGTAAAATTAAATCAGAAATTGAAAATTTAGGAATGTCTATTCTAGAAATTGAATAATTTATTATTGTTAAAATGAAAAATAAATATAAATATTTAGGTACACCAATAAAGCTTGGTTCTAAAATTGCTAAAAATAGAACTTGGATGACTGCCCATGCTACATTATTGGTAAAAGATCATTTATTTAACGATTCACATATTAATTATTATGCTAAAAGAGCTAAAGGTGGGGTAGCCGTAATTACTATGGAGGCTATGGCAGTTCATCCAACGACCCAACCATATGAAGGAAAAGCTTTTTCATTTGATAAAAGAATTGTATCAGAATACAAAAAAATTTCAGGAGAAATTCATAAGTATAATACACTTATCTTCTCTCAGCCTTGGCATAGAGGAAGACAGACTAATAGTATAACTAACGGTCTTCCAGTATGGGCTCCATCATCTATTCCTTGTTCAGTTTATAGAGAAAATCCTCACGAAATGACTGAGGAGGATATTGATGAAATAGTTGAAGGTTATAGGTTATCAGCAATTTATTCTAAAGAAGGTGGTTTGGATGGTGTTGAAATTCATGGTGCATCTCATGGTTATTTACTTAATCAATTTTTATCACCAGCTACAAATCATCGTAAAGATAAATATGGCGGTAATTTTGAGAATAGGTTTAGGTTAATTAAAAAAATTATAGAAGTAACTAGGTCCGCAGTTGGAAGTGAAATGATTGTTGGGCTTAGAATAAACTCTGATGATGGGCATAATAGTGGCCTTAAACCTAATGATTGGGTATCAGTAGCTAAGACAATTGAAAATACTGGTTTAGTAGATTATTTATCTGTAAGTCATGGTACTTATCTCAATAGGATGCTCATTTACCCTACTAGTCCTATTGAACATGGATATCAACTTAAATCAACCGAATTAATTAAAAAAGAAGTATCTATTCCAGTTGTAGGTGTAGGTAGAATAGTTAATCCTGATGATGCTGAAAAATGGTTAGTCGAAGGAAAGTGTGATTTTATTGGTTTAGCAAGAGCTTTAATAGCTGATCCCATGTGGGTAAATAAAGCCCTCAACAGTGAGTCAAAAAAAATAAGACCATGTGTTGGAGCTAATTGGTGTATGACAAAAATTTATTCTCAATCTCACCTAGGTTGTATTCATAATCCATTTGTAGGTAAGGAAGGAAAATATGATGAAGATAAACTAGATAAAGTGTCTGATCCAAAAAATATTGCTGTTGTAGGTGGGGGGCCTGGTGGAATGAGAGCAGCATGGACTCTATCAAGAAGAGGTCATAATGTAACTCTCTTTGAAAAAAATGATAAGCTTGGTGGGCAAGTTAATTTATGGACATCTGTTAACAGTAGAAGGGAACAAATTGGTATAATAAATTGGCTTAAAGATAGAATACTTGAAGAGAAAATAAATGTGTTTTTAAAAACTGAAGCCTGTGAAAAAAATTTAAAAAATTTTGATAAAATTATTTTTGCAACTGGTTCTATTGGTGTTGAACATGGTTGGTCAATGCTACATCCTGAAAAATGGGATTTAAACAACTTGCCAGGTTCTGAACTTGAACATGTAGTTAGTTACACCCAACTATTAGAGAATAATATTAAAATTCCAGATAATGTAGCATTATTAGATACAATGGGTTCTAGACAAGGTGCAGTCATTGCAGAGTATTTAGTTCAAAATGGAGCTAAACTAGTTCATTTTATCACTCAACTTTCTCACCCATATTCAGATTTATCATCCAGTAGGGATTGGGGTAAAGTTCATAAAATGCTTAAGCAAAAAAATGTAGTCTATCATGTTGATTGTGAAGTAATAAAAATTGAAACTGATTCAGTTATATTAAAAGATATTTATAATAATCAAATTTCAAATATTCAAAATATTCAAAAGGTAGTTCTTGTTTTAGGTAGTGTTTCAAATAGTCAACTATATGATATTATGAAAAAAGCTGTTGAGTCATATATTATTGGAGATGCGGTAGCTGGAAGAAGAGTAAATGATGCAATAATGGAGGGAGAATTTATTGCAAGAAAAATATGAATTTAACTTGATATACACATTCCTCCATCTACTATAATTTCTGAACCAGTCATATAACTACTCATATCTGATGCAAGTAATAAAAGTGCTCCATCCAATTCTTTCAACATACCAACTCTATTAAGGGGTATTTTATTTATTATTTTCAATCCCCTTTTTGTCTTGAAATAACCATCACTTAGTTCTGTAGGAAAAAAGCCAGGTGCTATAGAATTAACTCTGATATTATACCTAGATAATTCCATTGCCATATATTTTGTTAATTGTGATAACGCTGATTTAGATGAAATATAAGCTGGAACTCTTGGTAAATTTATATGTGAGGCTATTGATGTTATATTTATTATACTTCTAGGGATACTATTATCCATTTTACACATTTCTTTAGCAATTAGTTGAGAAATAATCCATGGACCAGTTAAATTAGTATCAATTACCTTAGTCCAGTCATTATATCTATGTTCAAATATTTCTTTACTGATAGTAATTCCTGCATTATTAACTAATATATCAATTTTTTTATACTTTTTAATTATATTTTTTATAGTTTTGTTAATTTCATCTATTTTAGTAATATCCATTGTAAATGAATTAAAATTATTATTATTTACTTTTTTTACTTCTAGTTCTAATTTCTTACTTCTTCTTGCAGTTATTATAACATTAGCACCGAATTTGAAAAATAATTTTGCTGTGTGAAGACCTATTCCACTAGATCCTCCAGTAATTAAT
>MDSW01061279.1_pt1 | contig 10338 bp, 7 predicted proteins | sample 811171 | NCBI WGS metagenome assembly MDSW01 (sample SAMN05326641, study PRJNA326480) | marine metagenome | isolation source: seawater | place: Atlantic Ocean: North West | collected 2012 | reverse complement strand
AGAACGTCCTCCTGGCACTTCAGCGCCTGGCACACTTCGTCCACGCGAGATCGGGAAACCACTCGCTCTTTCGCATGGACGAGGACAGTAATGAGGTGGTACTCCGGCGGTAGATGGCGGCGTGAAGGATCGAACGCAGGGTAGTAGCGCGCTCGATTCACCTCCGTTAGTTCCTGCATGGGGATAGCGCGCGCGAACTTACCGAGTAGCGGTTTGTTGCCGTGCGGATCGAAGGCGACAGCATCCGCCGTAATGTCCGCGTGCACGATTCCCTCGTCTTGCAGCCGTAGAACAGCCAAGGCCAAGCTCGAGAAGCATTCGCCTAGTCTGGCAAGAACCGTGCGTGAGCTCTCTGTGCGGGGGTCGAGCGCGGTTTCCAAGTCCGTCAGGTTCGGCGGCCCGGACGAGACTATCATCACCGTCTCCCCTAGCTCCTCTAGGTTCGAGCAGGCCGTCGCAACCACGAAATGCGACTGGTACCCGGCGAGAGCGCATATCTTCTCTCCAATCTCCAGCTCTACAGGCGTTCTCCCCCCGCGGGTCGCTACACGTAGTGCGAGTGGCTTACGCGTGCTCTTGGCCCGCCTGCGCATCGTATCCGGATGAAAAAAACAGAGGTCCATGTTAGTCATTCACATAAAGTAGTTCCTAAGCTGTCGAGCGTTCGGCGTCGCCCTCCGCCGCGAGCTTAGGGCGCAGCAAGAAGTACCGGTTCTTGTAGGTCCTCTTCAGCTTCTCCGCTGTCGCGGACTGACTCAACCCGTAAGTGGAGGACAGCTCTAGTGCTTCCTCGGCGAGTAGGGCTTTCTGGGCCATGCAGAATGCCGCGTAGCCCGTGGCAGGCCTGAAGCCTGGGTCCGTATAGGATTCTCGTATGTGAACATCCATCGTGTCCCGAAGATCCTTGGTGGTCGGGATGTGGCGGCGTGGACGAGCTGAACCCTCCTCGCCCGCGCCCTTTTTCTGAGCCGGCTTATGGCGCCGAAAGTAGTATCGGCCTGATTTGAACAGTTTCTCTTCTACATCACCTCGGAAACCAAGATGATGTAGCCTGTTCGTCTCCTCCCGCAGCGCCACGGCGTGCTCCTTCAACCATTCGTTCCAGGCGAGTTTGTACGCCTCTCGCGGGAGGGCTGCGTGCCGGCCGGCAAACTCAGCCACCAAAGATTGTATCTCCCGACCAAGCTTGAATCTGTAGGTCTTTACGCGTCCGGCCATCCGAGCTCGCCTGAACCTAGCACGCCCGTTCAATTTTGAGAACTCTCTTCCGAATTGACCCAGGGCGCCGGCCCCCAGTTGGAGCAGAGATGGAGGAAGAAGAGCAGTACGTAGCCACACTGAACCATCGAGAAAGAACAGTTCTCGAGATCGCGAAAGACCATCTCGGGAGCTCATTTGACCTGACTAAGAGCCTCGGGTACATAGAGTGGAAGAAGAAGAAGAAGGATAAGCATGAGGGCGTGCCGCGCGGTTAGTCCCCCTTTGCCTTACCCATCTCCTTGAAAGCGGCGAAATCAAGATCGGGATGGTCTGCTTTCGCGCGCTGGGAGTCGAGCTCGAGTTTTTCCTCGCGCTCGGAGAGTCGCCCGCGAAAAGCAAATCGATTGGCGTTCTCGGTCAAGATGCGAGCTCGCTCCTTCACCGGCTTACTCGCACGGGCGTTGTAGTTCTTGAACTTGGCGAATACGGTAGATTCCTCGCTCTGGCGGCCCTCCCCATCGTCTGACGTTTCGGCCTCGCGGGCCTCCTTCTCTTCATCCGCCTGCTGTTCCGCCTCTCGACGCTCACGGACCGCCTTCGCCTTGGCACGGGTGAACTCGTCGTAGTAGTGCACACAGAGCTGGGGACAGTTGTGGGATAAGCAGAAGCTCCGTGCGACTGCGTCGAGAACCTTGTAGCTGACGTTCCTCGCGTCGGTGTGATAGGTGAATGTCTCCGTATCAACGTCGTACGCCATGCGCACCACACCTACGGGTGTCTCTTCCTCAATCGACTTCTCAGCGATGAGGGCCAGGTCATCGGCCGATAGCTCCTCGTCTCCGCATTCTTTCTTGGCAGCAGCTAGGACGTCGAAGTATTTGCCTTCATACGCCATGATTCTCCCCCGCCTCTCCCGGTTCTCTCGCTCCGCCTCGCTGATCACCCTCGTCTTACGAGGGCGAGTGCAGTGGGCGATTAGCGTGAACGCGAGGCACACTCCGGCGGTGCACGTGGCCACCGTAGTGATGATCAGGCTCATATAACCGGGCCCCTGTGCTTGATCCATTGAGAGAGGTAGCGACCTGTCTTTTTAAGCCACCATAGAGGCCCTCTCTGTCATTAAGTCATTGGTTTCCTGTCGCAACCAGGGGACCTTGAGCACGATGGGATGGTGCTGGCGTGGATGGAGGACGACAAGCTGAAGATCGCGGACCACCTTCCCATAATGCCTCTCTAGCAGCCAGGCGTAGGCATTGAGCTGGAGCGAGTAGTGCCAGAAGTTGCTGTCGGGGATGTGCTCGATGCATTGGGTCGTGGACGACTTACCTCTGAACGCATGCTTCTTAATGTCCTTGCATCGTTTCCAGTCGTAGATGGACAGCGTGCCGTCGTCGTTGGCGAACACCATGTCGATGCTCCCTGCAAGCCGGAGGGCATCGTCCCAAACCATCCACTCGGTGCGGTAGGGGACGGCGCCGACGGGAAAGTTGTCTACGAACCTCTCAAAGAGCTGGTAATCCGGGAGTGCCCTGTCCTCTGGGGGGACCTCGACTCCGTTGTAGAACCGTTCTATGTTCTCGTGCAGTTTGGTGCCGGCTGCTGACGCCTCTTGTCCGTTCAGTTTCCACGTCTTGGTGATCTCTTTCACCGTCATTCCATGATACTTCGAGTCCGGCAGGGTTCCGCGTTCTACGATGCGCTTGGCCACTGCCTCGGCATCAAACTTCTCAAAATGGGAGTGCAGCCAGGTGGTGACCGAGGTAAAACCTGAATCGCCATTGACGGTATAGATGTGCGGGCCCTCGTCGAACGTGATGCAGTCGTCGCGAGGATGGGAATTTCGCATCGCCAGTGCGTCCATGGTCTGTGTACACGCTACACATCGCGCGTGCGCTCTAAGCAGATACGAGCACATACGCTAATATCTACCCTACTACCATGGGGTACACGGTGGAAACATCGCTTCCCGTCAACTCAGGTCAAAGCCAGTCCCTCGCCATGTCCGCGCGTCGTGGCTGCGCAACCAGGCACGGCTGCAGCACGCAGTACTTCACCCACGTTGCCGAGGGCAGAGGAAAGGCAGCCCACCATTTGTCCGTCGTTCATACCGCGTTCTTTCCCACGGACAGCCTGGAGAGCGTTATCGACTACGTGCGCGAAGCGAGAGCGCTTCTTCGGGTGAGGGTGGGGTGCGTGTACGCGGAAGACGTAGCATGCACGATGCTGTACGCATCTGGCAAGTATCTGCGGCAGATGGCTAGGCCCCAGGCTAAAGCGATCAGAAACGAGATCAGAGGCAGGATGTCCACGCCCGGCGTTCCAGAACTGTGCGTCGCCTGCTCGGGGAGGCCACCACCGAAACAAAGGGGCGAAAACATGTCCGCTGTGTACACAGATGCACGGTCGGGCGGTGAACAATCTAGGAAAGAGAGAGAAGAATGCGAAAGTGATGGAGGGTCCATGCATCTTCCCGTTCAAGTACAAGCGGGAGACTCACACATCATGCATCGACTTCCCGAAGGGAAGGGTCTGTGCAACCCAAACGAATCCTAAGACCATGACGCTCCAGAAGTACGGCTACTGCGAGGAGTACGGGGCGGAGAAGCCCCGCAGTGGATCGACCCTCCGGAAATCCCCGTCGAGTCGCAAGCAGAAAACGGTGAAGAAGCGTGATCGAGTTGTGGAGTTCGAGGATCGGTGGGAGGAGGTGGGGCGCAGCGGCGAGAAGGGAAAGGAGGGCGAGGTGGTCATTGTGCGCCGGAGGGGCTGGGCGCCGGGCAGCAGTCCTCGGTTCGCCTTCAAACGGTTCAAGAAGGGCAAGTCCGCCGAGGCGATTCGCCGGGAGGCGGATTACCAAAGAGAGGCCGCCCGTTATGGGGCAGCTCCAAAGGTTATCGAGGTCGTGAGAGGTGCGACTGGATGGCAGGCCGGGGCGAGGGGCATAATGATGGAAGCACTGGAGAAGACGCTACCTGACGTGTGCACTGAACAGGGGGGTACCCTGACGGATGCACAGCAATGGGGAATCCTGTGTGCCTATGAGAAGCTCGACCGCAGTGGCATCCTCCATAACGACTCCAACCCCCTTAATCTTATGGTTGCCGGTGACGGCGAATGGAAGTTTGTCGATTTCGGCATGGCGAAGAAGGCCCTCGCTTCTCAACCGCGTAAGAACTTGACTCAAGGACTACGGTTTATGCTGTCCGGGGCCAAGGGGGTGGTCACGCGAAAGATCTGTAGGGAGCCGGGGATCTTGCTAGCCGCCCTGGCGCAGTCGACCTACACGCCCGAAGGGGTTGGACCGCGGCCCGCGTGTCGCGGACCCAAATTGAGAACTTCTTCGAGGCGAAAGGACTCGGGGACAAGGAAGTCGACGCGCTCTCCTTCCTCGAAATTGAAAGCTTCTTTTGCCTCTAGTGCACCCAAGAGAAGCGAAACGAAGAAGAAGACATCGCAACAGAAGAGACAATCAGTCATGCCCGTGAAGACGGCCTCCAAGAGACGGCTGAGGCTGGTCGCTAGTCATGAGCCGAAGTCTGGGAGCGGGCGCCTGAACGAAAAGTTCATTGGAGTTCTTGGGGAGCTCCAAGACGTTATGACCCGGAAGGGTGGAAAGGAGGCTGCCTTCAGGGCGAAGGCGTACAGAGAGGCCGCGGACGCGCTGATGATCTACGAAGACGACATCACCCCAGAGGTCCTGGCGAGCTGGGTCGCGAGCAAGAAGAATCGCCCACGCCACATTGGCCCCACGATCGTGAGTAAGCTCGACGAGTTTCACCGGACGGGAGCGCTCGCGGCACTCAAGAAAGAGTACGCACGACCCGAACTGGAGCTAACGACCATCTACGGGGTCGGGCCAAAGAAGGCAGACCAGCTCGTGTCGAAGTACGGGGTAAAGTCTGTCGCCGCGCTCAGGGCCAGAGACGACCTTGGGACGATCCTCGACCCCGCGCAGAGAGTGGGGCTGGAGAATTACGACGACATACTGGCCAAGATTCCCAGGGCCGAGATCGACGAGTACAACGGCGTCTTCGAGCGGGTCTTCGCGGAGAGCACACCGGCGGGGTCAGAGTTTATGATCGTCGGCTCGTATCGTCGCGGGAAGATGCGTTCAGGTGACATCGACGTCATAGTGACGAACAAGGAGGGGAAGCAGGCGGCGTTCAAGGACTTCGTCGGAGCGCTCATCGACAAGGGGATCGTAACGGACGTACTCAGCCGGGGAACGAAGAAGTGCCTGGCCCTTGCCCGGCTGCCCGGGAAGCGAGCTCGCCGTGTGGACTTCCTTTGGGCGCCCCCGAAGGAGTACGCGTTTGCCGTGCTCTACTTCACAGGAAGCAAGATCTTTAACACGGTGCAGCGTCAGCGGGCCCTCGACCTGGGCATGACCCTGAACGAGCACGGTCTGTACAAGATGGTGGCGGGGAAGAAGGGAGAGCGCGTCGAGGGAGAGTTCCCCGACGAAGAGTCGATCTTCAGACGCCTGGGCATGGTGTACAAGGCCCCGGCCGAGAGGATCGATGCGCGCTCGGTCCAGCTGTCAGCGCCGGCTGTGAAGGAAGAGCACGCCGAGGTAGAGGCCGCCACAGCAGCGCTCTCCGCCGCCAAAGAGGCTGTGACCGCGGCGAGACGGGTCATCAAGACAGGAAGGAAGCGGACTCTGAAGAAGCAGGCCAAGGCGGAGCTTGCTCCTGATACCGCTCTGTCAACATTTCGCTCGGAGGGCGCAAGCGCTCTCAAGGCGATGACGCAGCAGGAGCTCACCGCACTTCTTGCGGAAGCAAATGATGCCTACTACTGCGACAAGAGTCCTATCATGTCCGACAACGAGTTCGACATTGTGAGAGAACACACCCTCGCGCGCTACCCAAAGAACCCGGTTGCGCTGGGGGGGCACGCGGCATGTAAGCTTGAGATCCAGAAGAACAAGGTGACGCTCCCATTCGAGATGTGGTCCATGGACAAGATCAAGCCGGATACGGGGGCTCTAGCGAAGTGGACAGAGGAGTACAAGGGACCGTACCTCCTCTCGGCCAAGCTGGATGGCGTGAGCGGGATGTACACAACGCGCCACGGCGAGGCTAAGCTGTACACCAGGGGTAACGGGATCGTTGGTCAGGATGTGAGTCATCTCATCCCCTTCCTGCAGCTCCCCAAGCCGGAGCCAGGGGCGGCGCTCGCGATCAGGGGGGAGTTCCTGGTGACCAAGGCCGGGTTCGCGGAGCATCTCTCGGACAAGTTCGCCAATCCCCGGAACTTTGTGGCGGGTCTGGTAAACCAGAAGAAGATTGAGCCCTCGAAGCTGAAGCACCTCGTGTTCGTCGCCTACGAGCTCCTGCCGGCCGCGCTCAGTCCAAGCGAGCCCGACCCACCACAGAACATGCGACCTAGCCAGCAGATGAAGGCACTTGAGGGCATGGACGTCCGGGTCGTTCAGTGGATGGAGACTCCCACCATCTCGAACGAACTGCTCTCTGAACTCCTGGTTGCTTGGCGTGCGGACTACGAGTACGAGATCGACGGTGTAATCTTCGCGAACGACGGTGTGTACCCGAGGACGAGGGGCAACCCCGATCATGCGAAGGCATTCAAGATGGTCCTTGGAGACCAGGTAGCGGAAGCGAAGGTTCTAGAGGTGATATGGACCGCGAGCAAGCACGGCTTCCTGAAGCCTCGGGTTCGCATCGATCCGGTGGTGCTGGGTGGGGTGAACATCGAGTTTGCAACGGGGTTCAACGCCAAGTTCATCGAAGACAACAAGATCGGGGTTGGCGCCCTAATCACTATCGTGCGCTCTGGCGATGTCATCCCCCACATCCTCAGCGTGGTCGAGCCGGCGCCTGTACCCCAGATGCCCAAGGTGCCTTATCACTGGAACGAGACTCACGTTGACGCGGTGGTGGAGGACAAGGCACAGGACGCGCAGGTCAGAGAAGCGGCGATCACCGCCTTCTTCAGCAAGCTGGACACCGAAGGAGTCGGTCCGGGCACAGTGAAGAGCTTCATCAAAGCTGGGCTCGACACAGTACCGAAGATCCTTCTCGCGACGAAGGACGACCTGTACAAGGTCGAAGGGTTCAAGAAAAAGAAGGTTGACAAGGTGCACGCAGGGATCCGCGCGTCGGTGGATCAGGCTGACCTTCCGACTCTCATGGGCGCCACGGCAATCTTCGGGCGAGGCCTGGGGCGGAAGACATTCCAGAAAGCACTGGACCAGGACCCGGGGGTGATGGATCCCGGCCTGTCCGATGAGGAGCGCTTGGAGAGACTGTCCGCCGTCAAGGGCTTGGGAGCCAAGGGCGCCGCGACCATTGCGAGGGAACTCCCACGCTTCTACGCGTTCGCGCGCGAATCGGGGCTGGAAGACAAGCTCAAGTACACTGCGGAGGCCAAGAAGGACACCGGCCACCCGCTCTTCGGTAAGAAGTACGTGCTGACAGGCTTCCGGGACAAGGCGCTGGTGAAGGAGCTGACTGCGCTCGGAGCGGTCCAGGCCAGCGGAGTGAGCAGGGACGTAGTCGTAGTGGTGTCGCCGGACGGCGAAGAATCAGACACGGGGAAGGCGGACCAAGTCCGGGCCCTGCGGGCAAAGAACCCCGACCTGGTGTTGCCGATCATGACGCCGGCGGAGTTCAAAACTACGTACGGACTAGAGTAGACGAGCTAAGGAAAGAGTAGGAGTGACTAGATAGTTTTTTGCACCATGCCCCTAGGGGGTTTAAAGCCGCCTCCGTTTCACATACCAGACGATGCGTTCACCCGTGATCTTCGCCCTACTCTCTGCCTGCACAAAGGGATTCCTCCTGCCCCCAGCCGATTTGGAACGGCACCCTGACTGGGGTAGTTTTGAGGACTATGCTGCCTTCTATGATCGTTCTTACTCTACTGACGAACTGCGGTCCAGGTTCGCTAACTTCGTGGTCAGCGTGGACCGCGTCAGTCGTCCGGGTTCATTCCGGCGCGAGCTGAACGAGTTTGCCGATATGAGTCCCCACGAGTTCCGCAAGGCAGTCGGGGCTGGTTGTTACGCCGCCCCTAGGAGGAGCAGCCAGGGCGCATGCACTACCTATTCGCCCACGCAGGCCGAGCTCGAGGGCGTTCCGGCGTCCGTTGATTGGAGGACAAGGGGAGCAGTGACGCCCGTCAAGAACCAGGGGAAGTGTGGTAGCTGCTGGAGCTTCTCGGCCACGGGAGCAATGGAGGGTGCCTGGGCCCGGGCCACTGGGAAGCTCGTGAGTCTGTCTGAGCAGCAGCTGCTCGACTGCTCTCAGAGCTACGGGAATCAGGCGTGTAACGGCGGAATTATGGAGGAGGCATTCACATACGCGATCCAGCACGGCATGTGTCCGGATAGTGAGGACCCTTACCAGGCTCGGGAGGGCACCTGCGACAACTGCAAGCCCACCGTTTTCATGAGCGCCTGCGCGGACGTGCAGCCCGGGGACCAGCTGGCGCTGCGGGCAGCAGTTGCGCAGCAGCCGGTCTCAGTCGCCATCGAGGCGGACACACTTACGTTCCAGCTGTATGCCGGTGGCGTCGTGAACAGCACGCGCTGCGGAACGAGCCTGGACCATGGAGTCCTGATTGCCGGGTATGGAACAGAAAATGGTCAGGACTACTGGCTAGTCAAGAACAGCTGGGGTGCCGACTGGGGAGAAGATGGGTACATCAAGATTGCGAGGTCTACTAGCACCTCAGACCCCGGTGTTTGCGGCATCGCGATGCAGCCGTCTTTTCCCACCGCCAGGCGAGCTAGCGTCCCCTGTCACCTCGCACTCGATGAGAGTGCACGCCTGACAGCGTAGGTAGACACATAATCTAGATTTGAGGTAGGAAGCCGACACCTGTAGGGGGTGATCTGCTCCGGTCGCGTACCTGACCTTCTTCGGGAAGTCGGCCATGAACCGCTCGGACCCCATTTGATCTCTGTTTTCTTCTTGCCACGCTGACAGCTCGCGGGACAGTAGCCTGGTCACATGCGAAACCAGACCTTGTGTGTCCTCTATAGTGGCCGCGCGCCATCCATCGGCGTCTGTTTTGATGAAGAGGATCGATGGATACTGGGTAAAGGACCGAATGGGCGCATTGTCTCCCAGGCCCCCGGCGGGGAGACACGCCTCCAGTATCTGCGTCACACCTTTCTTGTGGCCAATCCTAAACACAAGTTCCAGATCAGCTCTACTGATCTGCAAATTGTCTTTCCACTTCTCGTACGTCTGGCACTCACCCTGAGTCCTTCGCAGCCAGTCGACCAGGCCGATCCGGCGTGTCTTGGCGGGTATCTGCTTCTTGAGTGCATCGAACCTCGAGCACAGCTCTTGATGTTGCCTGGCTAGCTCGAGGAGCATCTTGTAAACTTGGGACGGTGGCGGTGGTCCGTCCACCGTCTCGTCGCCACCCGGGTCGTCGCCGCAAAGGAGAATGTGGCGCCTGAAGGCTGAACGGCTCACGTACGACTTGCTACAGTAGGGGCACTCCAGGCATGCCATGCGCCATACTTAGATGACGCGGCGCCTTCATCAATTTCCCCTTGAGGATGCGTTCGTTTTAATGGGGGGCTACACTATAAGGGATGTTTCGAATGAATCTCGTTATGTGCAACCCGAACACCTTTGGCCCCCTTCCCAATCCGGTGAGGCCACAAGTCCGCGCACCGGTTCGATCGCGCGGCCAGGGAGGCTTCCCCTCGACCGGCCTACCCCTGGGCCGGCGCGTCGCTAGGCGACCCGCGGTGCTTGGTGGGGCTGTTCGTCCTCAGTCAGCCGCGCATGTGCACAACCAAATGCAGACTCCCAAGCGGATTAAGCCGCCGCGGCGCATGGGTGGTGGCGGAGGAGGATGCGGCTGTGGGGGTCGTTAGGTGGCTCCCCACCCGGTCAAGGCATCCATGAGCACCCAGTCATGGCCCTTCGATGGGCAGATTCCCTTCTGCCGACACAGTTTGGCCTTGTAGCGCACCCCGACTCCTTGCCACCACTCCGACTCAGCGCCGCTGAAACACATGACGAGCACACCCATCAGGATAACGCCAATCCCCTCCAAGCTGGGGACGCTTATGGAGCTCTTGAAGAGGAAGTGGGAGCCGAATGTGGTAAGAACGAGGCCTAAGGTATCGATCGCCTTCACGATGCCCACGTT
>MDSW01181167.1_pt1 | contig 10340 bp, 14 predicted proteins | sample 811171 | NCBI WGS metagenome assembly MDSW01 (sample SAMN05326641, study PRJNA326480) | marine metagenome | isolation source: seawater | place: Atlantic Ocean: North West | collected 2012 | reverse complement strand
TGGAATAAATACAGCTATACAATCTAAAACAGGATCATTTAGTGGTTATGGTTTTGCTATTCCTTCAAATATGGCAGAAAAAATCATAACTGATTTGAAAAAATATGGAGAAGTACGTCGAGCATATATTGGAATACATATTACTGATATAAATATGCAATTACAAAAAGAGTTAAAACTAAATGGGCTCAAAGGCGTTCTAATCTCAAAAGTATTAAAAAATAGTGCAGCAGAGCTTGCAGGCATAAAGGATCTAGATGTAATATTAGAAATAAATGGCATTAAGGTTAACTCAACTAGTGAATTACATGAGTTAATAATTCAATTTAGCCCAGGTGATAAGATTAATTGCACTATTCAAAGAGAAGGGCAAGTTAAAACAGTCCCACTCTCATTACAATCATAAAGAAGTTTGAAATAAGCACAGAGATGTCCACCAAAAAGAAACTCACGTATTAAGTGATTTTTAATTAAACTAATTAAATAAATCCTTAGACTTATAAATCGTCACTCCTGTAATTTTATTTGTTAATGATTCATTAATCATTTTGGCTGCTAAATCTTTGACTGACAAAGGTTTTAAAGATCGAAAAAACCCTAATCTATTTATTATTTGCAATAAATTTATAGTATATTTTTCTACTAATCTCATTAATTCTGGCTGTCTAATTAACGAGGGTGGTTGAAAAATATGAATTTTATTAAAACTTAAAATCTTTACCGAAGATTCTAAAGCACCCTTTATTTTCGGATAGAAAAAAAAAGAATTTTTGTTTGCCCCAATAGAAGAGATTAAAGAATAATGACTAACACCATTTTCTGCTGCAATTTTAGCAAATTCATACTGGTAAGTATAATCAACTAAGGATTGCTCAGTTTTTCCACCAGCTTTTTGTCTAGTAGTACCTAGTGCAGAAAATAATATGTCTCCTTTAACTAAATTATGGTATTCACATAATCTGGAGAAATCAATTTTATGTATAGCTAACTTTTCATGATTAATATGAATCTTTCTTCTAACAAATAAAGAAACTTTAATAAAATTAGAATCTTCTAATAATAATTTAACAATTTCTTTTCCAGTAGCACCGGTTGCTCCCAAAACTAATGCATGTTTTTTTTTCATCACTCAAAATTAATCAATAAATTTCTATATTTTTACAACAACAAAAAAAAACATGAGAATAGCGACTATATCTTTAATATTATCTTTTTTAATCATTGGATGTAAAAAAGAAGAATCAAATCCAGCAGAAAATGGACCAGCAATTAATATAATCTCACCTACTTCTAACGATATTCCTGCTACAGGCTCTACAGTTGAAATTAATGCTACTGTAAAAGATGATGATCAAGTGAATGATGTTACAATAAATATTTCTAGTAATTTCTCTGCTACGCCAGCATCAATAGAAATAAAGTTTGATCACATACACAACACTGAATTTAATGTTGACACATCATTTATAGCGAATATTCCATCTGGATCAATGGCAGATTACACTATACAAATATCTGCTGAAGATATGTCAGGAAATTCTAACTCTGAATCCGTCACATTTCATGTGATGGATTAATTATAAAAAGAAAATAACATGTTTAAAAAGCTCTATCTATAAGAGCGCTTAGGCACACGGCAAAAACCCTCAGCTTATATTTGAAGTTCATTTATTTTAAGCAATTAAAAATATTAAATTAATATGAAAATTAATGATGCCTATCCAAAACGAATAATTTGTTTAACAGAAGAATCTGCTGAAACATTGTATTTATTAAAAGAGGATAATAGAATTGTGGGAATTTCAAAATATACTATAAGACCAAAAAAAGCAAGAGAAGAAAAAAAAGTAGTATGCACATTTATTAATGCTAATATAGATGAGATTATCACATTAAAACCTGATCTTGTAATAGGATTTTCAGATATTCAAGCAGATATTGCTAAAAATTTAATTAAAAAAGGTATTAGTGTTTGGATTAATAATTACAGAAGCGTAAATGGCATAAAAATAATGATTAACCAAATAGGTCTTTTGGTTGGCAAACATTTAGAAGCTATCAAAATCGTAAATCAAATAGAAAGAAATATAAAAAAAGTACAAAATAAAAATTGTATGAGAATTATTAAACCGAAAATTTATTTTGAAGAATGGTTTGATCCGTTAATCACAAGTATTAAGTGGGTAAGTGAAATAATTGAAATCTGCGGAGGAATAAATTTACATCAATCAAATAATTCAAAATCATTGGCTATAGATAGAATTATTAATGATGATCAAGAAATAATTAAATTTAATCCAGATATAATATTAGTTTCATGGTGTGGTAAAAAATTCAAAAAAAATAAAATGATTAATCGAAAAGGATGGAAATCAATAAATGCAATTAAGCATGATAATATTTATGAAATAGATTCAAGTATAATACTACAACCTGGGCCTGCCGCATTAACAGATGGTTTAAAAATAATACATAATATTATTAATGATTGGCATCAAAAAGTTTAAAATAGATGCTAATAGGTCCACTAAAAATAAATCTATTCAAATTAGTAGGTTTTTGTATAATTGTAAAAAAATAAGCAATAAATGCCAGAGGGTCCAGAAGTAAAAATAGCATCAGATTATTTTAACGATTTTTTTTCATCAAGTAAAAAAATAGAATTTGAGATAATATCTGATTATTACTATCAAAAATACTCTGATGTTTTTAATATAATTAGTAACAATCTAAAAAAATTTAACCCATCCTTTACAGTTGGCAAAAATATATTTCTTGAATTAACAAATAATAAACTATTTAACTTCCATCTAGGAATGACAGGTGGGTGGTCTAGTGAATTAATAAAGCATTGCCATTTCCGTGTTTATGACGGTAATAACGAACTGTTTTTTAAAGATGTTAGAAAGTTTGGGAACATGAAGATTTTAACCAAAACTCAATTTAATAATAAATTTAATAACACATATGATCTACTAAATAAATCATATAACATGAAGAAGCATTTAAATTTTCTAGAGGAAAATGTTAATATTAGAAAATCTATATGCTCAACAATAATGGATCAAAAGTTTTTCCCTGGTGTAGGTAATTATATTAAATCTGAAAGTTTGTATGCTTCTAAAATACACCCAGAAGAAAAATGGGGCAATCTTAGTAGAAACATGAAAATAAACTTAATAAAAAAGACCAAAGAAGTAATGAAAAATAGTTATAAAGCAGGAGGAGCAGAACTCAAAGATTTTACAAACCCTTTTCATTCGTCTAATTTTACCCTAAAAGTATACGGAAAAACTCATACCAAACACAATAATTTAATAACGTCTATGACAACATCTGATTCAAGAAAAAGCTGGTTTTGTCCTAAAGAACAAAGATTAATTTAAATTAAAAATGATCTAAGAAACACAACTATATAAAACAAATTTCTTATTTCGATAAAAAATGATAATTTCATTTTATATATTTTTTTAATAAACCAGGCAAAAATAAAAGATCAAAAACAAGTGCAATGATAGCAGATAAGATAGTAATATGCGCTAATTGACTAATCGACTTAAACTCTGAAAACAATAATGGAATTAACGAAACAATAATTATTATAGTCGTCTTAATAATAGCGTTAAAAGTATTATCTTGACAATACTTAAGAGCGTGCTGAACAGATTTATTTGCCTTTCTATTAATACTATATGCTGATATAATATGTATAGAATCATCTACTATTAAACCAAAAACAATAGCAAAAATAAAAGCATTTGAAAGACTAAGGTAAAAACCAAATACAGACATAATGCCTAGACAACTTAGAAGTGGAATAAAATTAGGAATTAAAGAAATCCAAAAATATCTGAAATTAAAATTATTTAAGAGTACAAAAATAAATCCGATTAAAAGGATTGCTAAGAATAAACCAAGAAGAACTTCATAAGTGAGATCATTACTTACTTTATCAAATAAATATCCTATACCTCCAATTTCTATATCGAAATTATTTTCCAGCGCATGCTTATTGAGCTTGCTATATAATTTAGTTGACTCAGATGCTCCTATATCCTTGATTCTTGATTTTAAAAGTATCGTATCCTTATTATTTATTGCAATATCAATATTTATATCATTGATTTTTAGAAAGTCTAAATAAGAAGCCACATCATTTGTGTAATTCTTTAGCGACAATGAAATCGGCTTAATACCTCCAAAATTTTGTTCAAAGTGCTGAATTTCTTTATATAAGCTTGAGCGATGATTTATTTCGTCTGTTAAATAATTATCTACTTTAAAATTTACAACTCCTAAGCAGAAAAAAACTATAAAGAATGAAAACAACCATTTGCTATATGATTTTAATACAGAAAGTATAGACCTAACACTAGCCAATAATGAGACATATGTACTATTGGCACGTAAAACACCAGAATCAACAGTTAGTGCGAATAGAGTGACAATTACAAAAAGTGAAACAAAGATTGAAAATGTAGTTATAACTCCAAATCGCATTAATGGAGTAAAAGATCCAAATGTAAAACTTAAGAAACCAATTGCAGTAGTTAATGATGTTAAAAAAACAGGCCTTCCTATTTCTATAAGTTGAAAACGAAAAAGTCGATACTTTAATCTCCAAACTTTTCTAATATTAAGTAAATGCATAAAATCAGAAATAGTAATAATAAAAATAATAGCAGGTATTATAATCATTACCAATTCAATCCCTCCAAATAAAAAATTAGAAATTGTAAAAGTAAATACTATAGAAATGAAAATAGATATCAAACTAATAAAAACAAGCTTAAAACTTCTAGTAAAATAAAATATAATAAAGCCACAAAGCAAACTACTAATTAGTATGAAGATAATCAATTCTTTAATAACATTCTCTTTAATATAGATTTCAGATTTTATTTGTCCTGTAATATTTATATCTTTATTAAATATAGCAGAAAATTGACTATCTAAAAATTCAAGTACATTAATCTTTTCTAATTCGTCTTCTAAATTTTTACACTTAACAATAAATAGAAGATTTTGAAAATTATCCGTAATAAAATTACTATTATATTTTTTAATCTTGATTAATGAATTTTGAAAACTCACCGTATTATCTAGATCTAATAACTTTAAAGAAATAGGAAAAACAGATTGATCTATAAGTACCCGTTCATTAAAAATACTTCTCACTGAATGTATTTTGTCATGTGACTGAACAGTTTCTAAAGCAGAAGAAATATCTAATGCCATTTTATAAGAAAAGGTATCTGAAATATTAACACTAACTAACAAGAGATTACTATCATCTATTGATTTTTCAATAATATCTTTATCAACATCAACTAATTCAATAATTCTCTCACTATCAAAATAAACTTTAAAATTATCAAAACTGATTACGCATAATAGTAAACTTAAGAGAATAGTTGCGAAATTAAGATATCTGAATTTCCAAAAAAATCTAATCATATCATTATATAAATAATATTATTATTAAGAAGTTAATATATTATTCACGCATAAATTTCAACAAATGATGAGTAAAAAATAATAAAACTTAGCACAGCATATATTAGTGCAGGAAATATCAGAAAAAAAGAATCATTAACTCTAATTCTAATAATAATTGCAATTATCATCATTATCATAAGTAAAAAAGATACCAAACATAATAACCAAATATTATACATACCCAATAATAATCCTATTCCTCCCAGCATCTGAAAACAAGCCACTAAAATTCTCAAATTACCAACTCCCCATCTAGAAAACTCCGAAATCATTCTTCTAGAAAAAACTGAGTTAAGAGAGTATACTACAAAAGAAATTGCAGAAAATAATATGAAAAATTCTTTAATCATGCTGATTATTTTTTATCCTTTTCTTTCATATTTTCTAAATTATCAATAGCATCAAGAATATCACTTGCTTCTTTTTCTTTGGCATCACTTTTGCGCCTATCAATACTTGATAATCTATAAGCCTCAGATTTTGTTTTTTTGTACAATAGTAGTAATTTCTCCTTTTTCGTTTTTTTCTTAAAAATTCCAAACATAATTTATATTTTTTTATTTTTGCTTTATGACAACAATTTCAATTATACTCAATTTATTTATAGCTGTTACATTATTAAATGTCTGGCTAATCAGATTTAACAAACCAACAATATATCGTGGAGGAAATTCTAATTCAATGGTAGAAGAATTCTTTACATATGGACTTCCAAAGTGGTTTATGTACGTAGTAGGATCTATAAAAGTCATAATAGCAATTTTATTAATTTTGGGTATTTGGTTTGCTTCATTAAATCTTTACTGTTATATTTCATTATCTATATTAATGCTCGGAGCTATAATGATGCACTTAAAAGTAAAAGATAAAATTATTAAATCCGTTCCTGCTATTTCGATATTAACCTTACTTTTAGTACTTATAGGGGTGAATTTATAATCATCCATTTTTATTTTAAAAAAGGTATTATAGCTAACTCTTTGGCCTTTGCCTCAACCATTACATCTAAATCATATTCATAAGTTTCAGGAAGATGGTTTATATAATCAGAGTGAGCTTGATTTTTAATTGAAGTATCATCCTCGTGCTCAGATTTGGATTCAGAATAATGAATAACTGGCCTTATAGACTTTGGCCAGGTTGAAATAGCTAACTCTAAAGCCTCCTTTTCTGACAATCCTCCATCACAAAACTTATGATGATGAATATCAAATACAATAGGGATTCCTATTCTTTCATGAATATACATCAAGTCTTTTACTGAATACATTGATGGCTTATCATCATTTTCAATAGTTAATCTTGCCTGTACAGAATCTGATAACATTTCGAAGTTTGAACAAAATCTATCCATTGCAGATTTCTTATCGCCATATACACCATTGCAATGTATATTAATCTTATTAAATGGGGTTTGACTTAAGCCTAATAAATCACAAATAAATCCATGCATTTCAAGGTCGTTAATAGTATTTCTAACAACTGATTCTTTAGGAGAAGTCAAAACATTAAAAGGCCCTGGATGAAAAGTTAATCGTATACTATTACGTTTAACATAATCTCCTATCTCATCTAATTTATCCTTAATCATACTATATTGAGGTAATAAAGAGATATCATAATTAGAAGCCCAAGGGAAAAGATCAGATGATACTCTGAAAAATCTAATATTATTTTCAATATTCCATTTTAGAACAACTAATAAATCTGAAACATTGGATAGAGACAGATCACCTGCATATTTCAGTCCCTTTTCTAAAAAAGTTTTTTTAATCATTCCCCGATTAGTTGTAATGCGAGGCCTTAAACTTGATAAAGTTGTATTTATACATGCATAACCTAAATTCATTTTTCTAAACTATGATTTAATCGTGCATATGGTAAGAAAATATTCTTTTTATTTTCATAATAATGATTTAAACCACAGACACCAATAGAACTTGTTTTTTCTAAATTAAGACTAAAGTCATTTTCTAAAAAATCTTTATCAAACAGCATGTGAACTATTTCACCAATAACAAGCTTAGATTCAGTACACCCCATTTCTACAACTTCTCTTAAAATTAATCCAATACTTACCTTGCTCTCTTTAACAAACGGCGCAATAAAATCATTAATATAATCTTCTGTAAAATTACAAGACTCAAATTCAGAAGTAGTCTTTTCAAATTTAATTGAGGTATTGTGAGCCCTTTTTATAAATGATGAATGAATATGATTAAAAGTATAGGTGTTGTTTTCTATTATATTCTCAAAAGTATCTCTTCTTAATTTTTTATTAGTACGAAGAAAAAACCCTAATAATGGTGGATTGCTTGATATATGAACAATTGAACTGAAGATCGCTAAATTAGTGCCATTTTTTTCGCTTTTGCTTCCCACCAAAAGAGCTGGTTTAATTCCTGTTATAGAATTTATCAAATTAATTCTGTTATACTTCTCTAAATTTGAAATATCTTTTTTATCAAAATACATCTTTATTTGGATTAGATTAATCTTGAATCATATGCCCAATGTAATAATGCCTGCCTTTGCTTTTTCCTACATTGTAAGTCACCATTTTCGCAATTTTTTATTATAGCTCCTCTATGTCTTTTCATTGCTTTCCATCTTTTAATTTGTCTATTATCCTCTTTTGGAATTCTTCTTCCCATATAATATCTGCAATACCACTGGAACCATCCCCGTGGATCATCTTTATATATCCATCCCTTCTCTACCCAATGCTTTAAAGGCAATGAAGCATCTATATTATAAAAATTCATTTTTACATCTTTATATAATGGAGAAAGTCTTGCATTAACAAACCATGAATATGGAAATTCCGCAGTACAATCATTCATGTATTTACCTCCAAATACGCCAAGATTTAACATTTGACTTGGTGTAAGTTGAGGTTGAAAATCAAAATCAAAATTTTCACCAACAGGCTGCGATAAAAAATATCTATAATTTTTTTGCATTAGATCATTAACTATTACTTCATGCATGTTTTATTTTTTTAATATTGACATACCTCCATCAACAGAAATATTTTGACCAGTAATCCAATTAGAAGCATCTGAAATTAAAAAATCAATTAATGATGAAATATCTTCTGCTGTTCCTATTTTATTTAATGGATTATTGTTCTTGATTCTTTCTGCACTTTTTTCATTTTTTAAAAATCTGGAAGACATTTTACTTTGAAAAATAGATGGTGAAATACAGTTAACTCTTATATCTGGCGAAAATTCAGCAGCTAAAGCATGGCAAAGACCAACAAGGGCTGACTTCGCAACCGATACAGAAGAATGAAATGGCATCCCAACCTTACTTGCAAGGGAACTAATAAAAACTAATGAGGAACCATTATTAAAAGAATAATGATAATGTTTTAAGATCTTCACTAAGCCTATAACACTTACATCTAAATCATTATAAAATTCTTCGATTTTTAAACTTTTAAATGGTTTTAAATTAATGGTCCCAGGAAAATACACAAGGCCATCAAGCGCGATTTTTTCTGTATGATAAGTAGATGGATCTAAAATTTCAAAATTACTTATATCACTCTCGCTTGCTTCGCGACTTAATCTTATAAAATTATATTTATTCTTATAATTTGCATACAAGCTAATTGCAGCTTTACTACTAGATCCTACTAAAAGTATATTCTTCATTTTAATTGATCAATTTTACTTGCCATTAAAAAATCATTCTCATGAAGTCCATTAATTTTATGAGTAAAAAGTATAATTTTTACTTTTTTAAAATTTATATGTATAAACGGATGATGTGCCTGTTCCTCAGATAGTTCAGCAACTAAATTTGAAAATTTAATTGCTTCTAAGTAACTGTCAAACTTAAATTCCCTTATTAACTCTTTGTCATCATTAACAATCCAATTATTACTTACTAATTTTTTAAATTCTAAAATTTGAATGTGCGTCATTGGAGGAATACCACCCTGGCAAGGAATACATGTTTTTTTATTAAACATTGCTATATTTTTAATTTATTAAGTTGGTAATTTTTGAACTCATCGGACTAGTTGTAGAGTAAAAATAGTCTACCATCATTCCCTCTCTATCTATTAGATATTTTTGAAAATTCCATTTTACATTAGAGCTAGACTTGCCGTTCAATTTCTTATCTGTCAGCCATGCGTATAGAGGGTGTTTGTCATTACCTTTAACATTAATTTTTTCAGTTAAAATAAAGCTTACACCATAATTTTTAGTGCAAAAACTTTTTATTTCCTCTGCGTTGCCAGGCTCTTGCCCACCAAACTGATTACATGGTAATCCAATGATAATTAGATCATCCTTATAAGTTTGAAATAATTTTTCTAATTCGGAATATTGCTTAGTAAATCCACACTTTGAAGCTACATTTACAAATAAGATATATTTTCCCTTAAATTCAGTAAGATCAATACTCAATCCATCAATATTATTTATTTTATTATCATAAACAGTTTGAGCTGTTAGTAAGTATGTAGTAGAAAACATAATTAAAAAAGATATTATAAATTTCATTTTACTTTTTTTTATAAGGTAAAAATATTCGAAATTAAACACGAATCTCAAATATTTTTACCTTACAGATAACAACTATTGAACAAACCTTTTTACAATTTCACCATTATTATAAATATCAAAGATTATTTGATTTTTGACAAATCTATTTATTTTCTCACCTAAAATATTAACTGAATACAAATACTCTTTGAATGAATTTAAACTTAAATCATTCACTGCTGTAGTATTAGGCAATAACACAGCATTAATTACGTGTACTACTCCATTATCAGCAACTATATCTGGACCGGTTACTTGTGCATTATCAATAAATACACC
>MDSW01140799.1_pt1 | contig 10340 bp, 11 predicted proteins | sample 811171 | NCBI WGS metagenome assembly MDSW01 (sample SAMN05326641, study PRJNA326480) | marine metagenome | isolation source: seawater | place: Atlantic Ocean: North West | collected 2012 | reverse complement strand
TAACATTCTATATTTTTATTATTAATTAAAAAAAGCGGTTCTGGTACTGCATCATCTAAGAATTTAAAAGGATATACACTCCCCTCTTTTTGAATTACCGTATCATCTGTAATAAATTGCCAATTTCGTGTAAATATCTTTTCCAAAGATAATTTAAACATTTCTTCACTAGAGTAAAACACTCCTGGCAATGTCTTGGATTTAGTAATGTCATTACTTATGTTGATCATATGTTAGGAAGTTAAAATAAACCCAAACAAAATTTGTTTGGGTTTATGCGGAGAGAGAGGGATTCGAACCCCCGGTACATTGCTGTACAATGGTTTTCAAGACCACCGCATTCGACCACTCTGCCATCTCTCCATTTTTATAAAGAATGCAAAAATATGAATACTTGCTTAATCACAAAATATTTCTTTAGCAAAATTAACTATTAAATTTTCTTGCTTTTTCTTATTTTAGCATCTTAAATTAGGAGAAATAGTTATGAAAAAAATATTATTTTTTTTACTCCTTTCTAGCTATATAGTGAAAGCTCAAGAATTACAATCTTTTTTGTCTTTTGCTTCATTTAACTCAGAAGACGGTTCTTTTCTGGAAACTTATTTAGCTTTTAATTCTAATACTTTGTCATTAAAAGAAGATGAAGGTCAATATCAAGGTTTTGTCGATGTTTTTATTAAGATTTATAATAACAATAATATTATATTTCAAGATAATTATTTATTACAGAGCCCAAAATTTAACAACAAGACTAATAATCTGTTTTTTATAGATCAACAACGAATACCTCTCGAGGATGGAGATTATCTTCTTGAAGTCTCTGTTTCAGATCATAATCAGGATTTTATAAAAACTCATTTAGAAAATATTCAGATTAATTATGAAAATATTTCTATATCCGATATTCAATTAGTGGATACTTACACATTATCTGAAGATCAGGATATATTGAGTAAAAGTGGATACAGATTATCACCTTATGTATCAAATTTTTTTCCTCAATCAACCAATGAATTAATTTATTATTTTGAAATTTATAATACTTCACTTCTTTCAGATTCCAGGTACATTATTAACACTTATATAGAATCATTTGAAACCAATATTTCTTTATTTGATTATAACAAGACTTTAAGAAAAACTTCTTCCCTTATAGAAAGTAATTTATTAAAATTTAATATTTCTCACTTACCTACTGGAAATTATAATTTAGTTTGTGAAATTAGGAGTGCTGAAAATGAAAGATTATTTATTAAGAAATTGTTCTTTCAAAGAAGCAATCATTTTACAGCCATTAAGAATCACGAAGACCTAAATACTATTGATCTTAAAGGTACTTTTGTTACTGATATGACAAATAAAGATAGTTTACGACAATTTATTGATTACCTCTACCCTATTTGCACTTCGCAAGAAAATGTATTTGCTCAAAATCAATTAATGTATGATGATTTAGAGCTAATGAAAAAATTCTTTTTTAATTTTTGGCAAGACAGGAATGCTTTAGAGCCAGGTTTAGAGTGGAAGAATTATTTGAGAAGAGTAAAAGAAGTTAATAAAGAATTTAAATATTTTAAGATACAAGGTTATTTATCTGATAGAGGGAGAGTTTATTTACAATATGGTTCTCCAAATACTAGACAAGTAGAAATAGATACAAAAGGAAATAAGCCTTATGAAATATGGCATTATTATAAATTAGGTAATCGTTCTAATCAGAAATTTGTTTTTATTGATAATAATAGAACAGGAGAATATAAATTGGAATTTTCTAATGTAGATGGCGAGGAAAGTAATTTAGAGTGGATTGAAAAAGTCGAACAAGATGAATATAATAATTCTGATTTTAGAAATAATTACATTAATCCTAGATAATATATGCAGAAAATCTTTGTAATAATTATTTACATCTTTTCTTACATGCCTTTTGTTATTTTAAGATTAATATCTCTTAAAATAAGAATTTTTAATAAGCTATTCTTTCGATATAGATATCAAGTAGTTCTGACTAATTTAAGGTTAGCTTTCCCTGATAAAAAAGAAGTGGAAATAAGAAAAATAAGGAGACAGTTTTATAGATATTTTTTTAATTTAATCATTCAAATTATAAAGAGCTTAACTGTTAAAAAATCATTTATTGATAAAAGGGTAGAAATATTAAATCCTGAGGTTATAGATAACTTGCTTTTAAATTACCCTAGTGTTATTTTATTATCAGGACATTATAATAATTGGGAATGGATGGGAGCAAAAATAAGCTTATCTTATAATCAGCCATTTGTTGCGGTATATAAAAAACTAAGCTCCCCTTCATTTAATAAATTGATTTATCAAGCTAGGAGTAGATTTGGATCTACTTTAATTAATATGGACGAAAGTATACGTTATATTATTAAACATAAAGATAAATCTAAAATAATAGGTATGATAGCAGATCAGAACCCTATAGTGAACGAATCTACTTCTTGGTTGCCTTTTTTTGAAAAAGAGGTTCCTGTTTTTATAGGAGCAGAACAGATTGCTAAAAAATTAGGATATCCCGTTCTTTTTTGTAATATGAAAAAGACTGGAAATAATAATTATTCTATTACTTTTGAAATTATATCAGAAGACTCTAATAATATGAAGGAAGGAGAAATAACAAAAACGTATTTTAATCTTTTAGAGGAGCAAATAAAAAATGAGCCGTCACAATGGTTATGGTCACATCGAAGATGGAAACACAGAAAATAAAATTAGCAATTGTAGTTCTAAATTGGAATGGTAAAAAATGGTTGTCTAAATTTTTACCAACATTAATTAATAATAGTGAAGGAGGTGTAGTCTTCTTAGCAGATAATGCTTCTTCTGATGATTCAATAGATTTTGTTAGAACTAATTTTCCTGAGATTAATATTATTATAAATGATGATAATTTTGGCTATGCAAAAGGATATAATAAAGCATTAAAACAAATTAATGCTGATTATTTTGTGTTAATTAATTCTGATGTTGAAGTGAAAAAAGGTTGGATTGAATTTATTATTACTTTAATGGATAAAGATTTAGATATTGCAGCATGTCAACCCAAAATCCTAGACTATAATAATAAAGGAAAGTTTGAATATGCTGGTGCTAGTGGTGGCTTTATTGATATTCTTGGCTATCCTTTCTGTAGAGGTAGAATTTTAGAAGATATAGAAGAAGATAAAGGTCAGTATGATAACTCAACAGAAATCTTTTGGGCAACAGGAGCATGTTTATTTATAAGATCATCTCATTTTTGGAAAATAGGAGGTTTTGACGGTGATTTTTTTGCTCACCAAGAAGAAATAGATTTATGCTGGAGGCTGAAAAATAAAGGATATAAAGTTATGGTAGAACCCAAGTCTGTAGTTTACCATGTAGGAGGAGGAACTTTACAAGCTTCTTCACCTTTTAAAACATATTTAAATTTTAGAAATAATTTATATATGATCTTTAAGAATTCTCCCCTCTCCCATCTTTTTTTTATTATTCTGCTTAGATTAATTCTAGATGGGGTTGCAGCTTTTACTTTCTTAAACAAGAAAAAAGGAATAAGACATTTATTTTCTGTAGTTAAAGCTCATTTTATTTTTTATATCACTATTCCTAAACTTCTTGTAAAAAGAAATAAATTAAAACAAAAACATTTTTTGATAGGCAAAATGGATTATTCCATTTTAGTGAAGAATAAATTACAAGCTATTAAGCAATTCTCCAATCTTTAGTATGTTATACTATTTGTGTTTATAATAAACTTGTCAATGCGGCTTTATAGGAATTTAGTCCGAGTCCACAGATAACAGCCTTACAATTTTTAGACAATAGAGATTTTCTTCTAAATTTTTCTCTAGAATATATGTTAGAGATATGTATTTCTATTACTGGTGTTTCTATTGATTGAATACAATCTGCTATAGCTACAGAAGTATGGGTGTATCCTCCTGCATTTAATAAAATATAATTATATGAAAAACCAATTTCTTGTAATTTATTTATTAGTTCTCCTTCTATGTTGCTTTGAAATTGTTCCAGTTTTATAGTAGGAAATTCTTTTTTCAGTTGAAGAAAATAATTTTCAAAAGAAATATCCCCATAAATTTTTGTTTCTCTTTTGCCTAATAAATTTAAATTTGGACCATTAATAATCATTATTTTCATAATAGCAAATTTATATAAATGAGTTGGGAAACATCTATAAAAGATTTTAAAAATTATTTAAAAATAGAAAGATCTCTTTCTGTAAACTCTGTAGATGCTTATATTCGTGATGTAAAGAAATTAGCTAACTATGCACTTTCTATAAATACCTCTGAATTAAGAGTAAGTTCGGATGATATACGTGCCTTTATAAAACATATTAATCAAGAAAATATTTCTGCTAGATCTCAAGCTCGTATTCTTTCAAGTATTAAAGCCTTTTATAAGTATTTGATACTAGAGGATTATATTACAGAGAACCCTACTGATTTGATAGAATCTCCTAAGATAGGTTTTAGACTTCCTGAAACATTATCTTTGACTGAAATAGATAATTTAATTAACTCAATCGATTTACATAATAAGAATGGCTTACGTAATCGTTGTATATTAGAAACTTTATATAGCTGTGGCTTAAGAGTAACAGAATTAGTTGATTTAAGAATATCAAATCTATACTTTAAAGAACGATATTTAAGAGTTATAGGTAAGGGGAATAAGGAGCGTCTAGCTCCTATTGGCGAAAAAGCTATTCAAAGTTTAAGGAGATATATAAATGATGTACGTAGTCATCAAGTGATTAAGAAAGGGGCTCATGATTTTGTTTTCTTAAATAATAGAGGTTCAAAATTAAGTAGAGTAATGATATTTTTAATTATTAAAAAATTAGCACAAAAGATTGGTTTAAATAAGAAAATTAGCCCACATACTTTTAGACATTCTTTTGCTACACATCTTATTGAGGGTGGTGCTGATTTAAGAGCTGTACAAGAAATGCTTGGTCATGAAAGTATTACAACTACAGAAGTATATACTCATTTAGATAAAGATTACTTAAGGAGTAATATTCTCGAATTTCATCCTAGATCATAATGTTGTACTCTAACATATTTAAAATGCATTTGTTAAAGGCAGTAATGTGGTTTATGGTTGCAATGCCTATTATTGTTCTTTTTTTTCAAGAGCATGGTTTAAGCTTGTCAGAAGTTATGATATTACAGGGAATTTATTCAATAGCTGTAGCTTTATTTGAAATACCTTCCGGATATATAGCAGATGTTTTTGGAAGAAAAAAAACAATTATATTAAGTACTATTTTTTGTTTTGTAGGTTATTTGATTTTTTCTAGTTATAGTAATTTTTATTTGTTTGCTATTGCTGAAATTTTCGTAGGTATTGGGGGGAGTTTAATGTCAGGAGCTGATAGCGCTTTAATTTATGATACTTTATTAGAGTCTAAAAGAGAAAAATCATATACTAAGATTGAAGGAAAAAACTATGCTATTGGGAACTTTTCAGAATCTATTGCTGGAGTCTTTGGAGGATTTTTAGCAGTTACCTCTATTTATATGCCTGTTTATGTACAGACTATTGTGCTTTTCTTTAGTATTCCAATTGCTTTTTCGTTAGTTGAGCCTACTATAAACAGAGTTAATAAAAAAAAATTTTCTTTTAAATCTATAACTTCAATAGTTAAATTCTCCATGATAGATCATTTGAAATTAAAATGGTTAATTATTTATTCTTCTGTTATGGGTCTTGGAACATTATCAATGGCTTGGTTTGCTCAACCTTTCTTTAAAGAAATTAACCTTCCTTTAATATATTTTGGAGTACTTTGGGCAGGACTTAATTTTTCAGCAGGTATTACGTCTTTTAACTCTCATTATTTTTATAAAAATAAAGGGTATAAAATATTAATAAGCTTATCATTATTAATGTCTAGCTCATTTCTTATACTAGGCTTTAACAATTCTCTTTTAGGCTTATTATTTATATTTTTTATTTATCTCCTTAGAGGAATTGTCACACCTATTTTACGTACAGAGATAAATATCAATACTTCTTCTAACAAAAGAGCAACAGTATTATCTATACGTAGTTTTATTATTAGAATATCTTTTGCAATTCTTGCGCCAATATTAGCTTATATTAGTGAGATATATTCATTAGCAATAGTGTTTTATATTTTAGCGCTTATTATTGGTTTCTTTTCTCTCTTATCATCCTATAAGCTTATTTACTTAGATTAATATATTATTTTTGTGATATGAAAAGATTGAAAGAGAAATGGGGCATTAAAAGTAATTTCCAATTATTATTAATATTAGTAGTTTTTTCTATTACAGGATTTATTGCTGCTTTTATTGCTGCAGACCCATTACTATTTTTTTTCAACGTTACTCCAAATGATATTTATTATTGGCCTGTTAGAATATTAATTATTTTTCCCATATACCAGCTATTAATTCTTTGTATAGGTTTTTTATTTGGACAATTTGATTTTTTTTGGAAATTTGAAAAGAAATTACTTTATCGCTTAGGCTTTAAAAAATTTAAGAATTAACCATGAAATTAATTATCTCATTAGCAACGCGTATCATTCCTAGGCATTATTTACAACATGTTAGTCATTTTTTCTTACGCATATTTTCTTTATTTATTAGAGGTAATAGATTTGAAGACCCAATTAATGGAAAAACATATAGGAGGCTACTTCCTTATGGAAGGTTAAGATCTAGAGAAAATGCTATTGCTCCTGATAGTATGAGCTTAGAGCGTCATCGATTAATGTGGCTTTTTTTAAAAGAGAAAACAAATTTCTTTCATGATAATTTAAAGTGTTTACATATCGCTCCAGAATACTGCTTTATTAAACTATTTAAGAGTATGAAAAATTTAGATTATATAACAGCAGATTTAATATCTCCTTGGGCAGACATTAAAATGGATGTTCACGAAATACCATTTGAAGATAATTCTTTTGATGTTGTAATTTGTAATCATGTTTTAGAACATGTAGCAAATGCAGATCAAGTTATGAAAGAATTTTTTAGAGTTATGAAAGTTGGCGGATGGGGAATATTCCAAGTTCCTATTGATAAAAATAATCCAAATACTGAAGAAGACCCTTTAGTAACTGATCCTAAAGAAAGAGAAAGGCTATATTGGCAAAGTGACCATCTTCGACTATTTGGTCTTGACTATGGAAAAAAATTAGCAAATGCTGGTTTTACCGTTACAGAAGATGATTTTATTAATACTTTACCTTCTTCATTAATAAAAAGGTATGCTCTTCCAGAAGGAGAGATTGTTTATTTTTGTGAGAAGAAGTAGACTCTCCTCTTAACTTATATTAGGCACATATATTATCTTCTTTGTTTTAAAGAAATCTTCTTGAAAATAATCCGAAATATTATATTCTTCATATGATATGTTTCTTAATTCTTCTGATAAATCTCCTCCTTTTAAGTAAAATATTCCATTATTCATTAAATTTTTATTATCATCTTTTATTTTTCCTTTAATAATTTTTCTAAAATCTGTCATATTAGTTACTGCACGACTTATTATAAAGTCAAATTTTTCTTCAATATGTTCAGCACGTGTATTTATAGCTTGTACATTGGATAATTTACTCTTCTTAATAATATCTTTTACAACTTTAATTTTCTTTCCAATACTATCCACTAGTATAAAATTTACTTCTGGAAACAATATTGCTAAAGGAATGCCAGGAAACCCTCCCCCAGTACCAACATCTAGTATTGACGTATTAGCTTTAAGTTTAATTAATTTACTGATAGATAAAGAATGTAATATATGATGAGTATAGAAATTATGTATACTCTTACGAGAAATTACATTAATACGATTATTCCAATATATATACTGTTTTTCTAGATGAAGAAATTGATTTCTTTGTTTTAGGGTTATATTAGGAAAATATTTCTCTATTATCTGCACTTATATAGCATCTTTTTTTCCTGAAAGTATCTTAAATAATTCCCCTCTACTTCTATGTAATTGCGCTTTAACAGTGCCCAATGGAATATTAAGAATATCTGAGATTTCTTCATAACTCATTTCTTTAAAATACCTTAATTTAACTAATTCTCGATATTTTGGCTTTAATTGATCAACTATTTGGCGTAGTATAGATATTCTTTGTTTCTTTATTATAATACTTTCAGGGTTAGGATCATTTGATTTTATATCAAAATTATTCTTTTTACCTTCCTCGTCTTCTATCATTTTATCAATAGAAATAGTAGAAATTTTATTTTTCCTTAAATAATCTATACAATTATTTCTGGCAACAGTATACAGCCAAGTACTAAATGCATATTCAGGAGTATACATATGTAGGTTTTTAAAAGCTTTACCTAAGGCCTCAATTGTAAGATCTTTTGCTAATTCTTGGTCTCCTACTTTCTCATATAACATAAAATATATTGGATCTCTATAGAGATGCATTAATTCATTATAAGCACTTGGATCACCTGTTTTAATAGCTTTTTCAATTAGCTTTAAATCTCTTTTTCCTTTTTGTGTTAAATTATTTGTCATCTACTCCATGTTTGTGGTTTACTAAAAAGATTCAATAATACAAAAAATCCTTGTATAAGAAGATTGAATATTTCATATATAGGATAAAACCAATACAAATCTATACTATCTAGTTTTTTCATTATATTATAATTTATTATATATGAAAAAGTTAATTTAATTGCTATCAATAATAATATGTAATGTTGATAATTAATAGATAGTAGAACTATAATACAAGACCAAAATAATAATACTAAGAAAGGGTGTATTATTAATATTATTTGAAATTTATTTTTATATAGATATGCAGTTGTAAGATGTCTTCTTTTTTGATGCATCCATTCTTTCCAATTATTAGGAGCTTTTGAAATCATATGTGTTTCTTTTGATATCTCAATAGTAACATCAGCTTTTTCAGCTACTTCTTGTATAAATAAATCATCATCACCAGATGGTACATTAATATGACTAGCAAATCCTTTATTATTAAAAAAAAGGTTCTTTTTATAAGCAAGATTTCTACCTACCCCCATATAAGTCATATTATTTAGTGCATAAGATAAATATTGTTTAGCGATATTAAAAGTATCAAACCTAATTAGTTTATTTAGAATTCCTTTTTCTTTTTTATAAGGGCTATATCCTAGTATTACATCTGAATTTGAAAAACCAGAAATCATGTTTCTTATCCATGTTTTTGATGTTGGCTTACAATCTGCATCTGTTAGTAATAGATAATCAAATTTTGAAGTTTTAATACCTAAAGTAAGAGCGAATTTTTTACCTGGTTTATGATTTACAAAATCATCAATATTTACGATTATTAGGTTTTTATATTTCTTTGATATTTCTTCTAAAAAAAACTGACTAGCATCAATAGATTGATCATTTACAACAATAACTTCAAAATGAGGATATTCCTGCTCTAATATTAAAGGTAAATTATTTTTTAAATTAACTATTTCATTCTTAGCACATATAACTACAGAGACCCCTTTATTAAAATTCTTATTTATTTTCTTAAAAATGAATAATTTATTAAAAAACAATAGATCATAAAGAATTAAAATATTTAAAGCTATTATTATAATTAATAATAACATATTTCTGTTTTAATTATCTATGTTGATTTAGATGTCTTAGAATATTCTCTTCTACTCTATTTAAAACGTCACTAACATCTTCTTTAATAAACTTATCTCCTGTAATATATTCAAATAACTCTATGTATCTTTCAGATACAGAATTGCAATATTCTTCAGACATTTTAGGTATTTCTTGCCCTTCTTTACCTTGAAAACCATTTTCTATCAGCCATTGCCTTACAAATTCTTTTGATAACTGCTTTTGTTGCTGTTGATTTCTTAGTTTCTCTTCATAACCTTCAAGATAGAAATATCTAGAAGAATCTGGCGTATGTATTTCATCAATAAGGGTAATAAGTCCATTTTTATCTTTTCCAAATTCATATTTTGTATCTACTAGAATAAGTCCTTTTTCATTAGCTATATTTGTGCCTCTCTCAAACAGTCTCCTTGTATATTCTTCAAGTTGTAAATAATCAGATTCTTCAACTAAACCTTGTTTGATAATATCCTCTCTGCTAATATCTTCATCATGTCCTACCTCTGCTTTTGTAGTAGGAGTAATAATTGGTTGTTCAAATTTTTGATTCTCTATCATCCCTTCTGGCATTGGTACTCCACATATCATCCTTTTTCCTGCCTTATATTCTCTCCATGCGTGCCCTGTTAAATATCCTCTAATAACCATTTCTACCATAAATGGCTTACACATTTTTC
>MDSW01123778.1_pt1 | contig 10340 bp, 11 predicted proteins | sample 811171 | NCBI WGS metagenome assembly MDSW01 (sample SAMN05326641, study PRJNA326480) | marine metagenome | isolation source: seawater | place: Atlantic Ocean: North West | collected 2012 | reverse complement strand
TACTTTCTTTAGAATAATAACCAGAAAAATATGGGAAACCTATAATAGCAAGCGAACCAATCCACATCATAGTTGCAGTAAAAGGTATTTTTTTAAAAAGACCTCCCATTTTTCGCATGTCCTGCTCATGATGCATCGCATGAATAACCGAACCAGCAGAGAGAAATAATAACGCTTTGAAAAAACCATGAGTCGTTAAGTGAAAAATTGATGCATTATAAGCCCCAACTCCAGCTGCAAAAAACATATATCCCAATTGACTACATGTTGAATAAGCAATAACTCTTTTTATATCATTTTGAGTTAATGCTATTGAGGCAGCAAAAATTGCAGTAGCTGCTCCAATAAAAGTAATGAATACATTTGTAAAATTCGCAAACTCATATAGAGGACTCATTCTTGCAACCAAAAATATACCAGCTGTTACCATTGTAGCGGCATGTATTAATGCAGAAACTGGAGTAGGCCCTTCCATGGCATCAGGCAACCAAGTATGTAAACCTAGCTGAGCAGATTTACCCATAGCGCCTATGAATAAAAGAAAGCACAAAAAATCTAGAGTGGGGAAACTTAATGAAAGAAACTCAATTTGATGTGCACTAAATTGATCTACTTGATCAAATATATTATCTAAATTTATTGTTCCAAAAACAAAAAAAATACCTGCAATTCCTATAGCATATCCAAAATCCCCAACTCTATTTACTACAAATGCCTTGATTGCTGCTTTATTTGCAGAGTCTTTATGATGCCAAAATCCAATTAATAAATAAGATGCTAGCCCAACACCTTCCCAACCAAAAAACATTTGTAATAAATTATTACTTGATACAAGAACAAGCATAAAAAAAGTAAATAAGCTCAAATATCCCATAAATCTTATTTTAGATGGGTCCTCTTCCATATAACCTATTGAATATAAATGCACACAAACAGAAACAGTTGTAACAACAATAAACATTACAGCAGTCAATGTGTCTAATCTAATAGACCAATCGACAATAAAATTACCTGAAGTTATCCAATTAATAATAAAGATAATTTCAATCTCCCTATTATTGATATATTGAAAAAAAATTATCCAAGAAAATACTGCACAAATAAAAAGAAGTGAAGTTGTAGTAATTTCATATACTTTATCATTAAAATACTTTCCGAATAGAAAACAAAAAAGAAAACCAAAAAGAGGTAAAAAAATTATTGAAATTGCCATCTACTACCCCTTGAGTCTATTTATTTTATTAACTTCTATTGACCCTGAATTTCTAAAAAAAACCACCAGTATTGCAAGCCCAATTGCTGCTTCAGCTGCTGCTACCGTCAAGGTAAGCATCGCAAATATTTGTCCTGAGATATCATTTATATATACAGAGAATGCAATAAAATTAATATTTACTGATAACAAAATCAATTCAATTGACATTAAAATAATTATTAAATTCTTCTTATTTAAAAAAATACCTAAAACACCTAATGTAAAAATTATAGCCCCAAGAAAAAGATAATGCTCAAGAGTAATCATTTATTAAATTCCCTCACCTAATTTTATTTTTTTCTTTTCAATAGCTTTTGAAGCATCGACTTTATTTTGCATATCTATATTTTGTCTTTTAACACCGCCTTTATCTCTCAAAGTAAGTGTAATTGATCCAATCATCGCAACTAATAATATTATTCCACATATTTGAAATAAATAAAAATACTTAGTGTAAAGTAATTGGCCAATCATTTTTGTATTTTCAACTTCATTTATTATTGGCTTTAATGGAGTTTGGTTGTTGTAAATATTAGATGATCTATCAGTTAAAAAAAGAATACCAAGCTCAATGACTAGCACTATTCCTAGTAAAGCACCAAAAGGTAAATATTGCAAAAACCCCTCTCTTAATTTTATAAAGTTTATATCAAGCATCATTACTACAAAAAGAAATAGGACTGCAACAGCGCCAACATAAACAACTACAAGTATCATTGCTAAAAATTCAGCACCTAATAAAACAAAGAGACCCGATGAATTTACAAAACTTAAAATTAAAAACAAAACTGAATGAACAGGATTTTTAGCGCTGATAACCATTAAAGCAGAAAGGACGGCTACAAATGAAAAAAGATAAAATGTCAGAGAATAAATCACCATACTTATTTATAATTTCTATCAAGATAAATGTTTTGAGCAATTTCTTGCTCCCATCTATCTCCGTTATCTAACAATTTATCTTTATTATAAATCAATTCTTCTCTTGTCTCTGTTGCAAATTCAAAATTTGGACCCTCAACAATTGCATCAACTGGACATGACTCTTGACATAGGCCACAGTAAATACATTTTGTCATATCAATATCATATCTTGTGGTTCTGCGACTGCCATCTTCCCTAGGTTCTGCTTCAATTGTGATTGCTTGTGCAGGGCAAACTGCTTCACATAGTTTACATGCAATACATCTTTCTTCACCATTTGGATATCTTCTTAACGCATGTTCACCTCTGAAACGCGGGCTTAAAGGACCTTTTTCATGTGGGTAATTAATTGTAACTTTAGACTTAAAAATATATTTAAAAGTTAAAAACAATCCTTGTATCAACTCAAACAAAGTAAATGATTTTATTATTTTATACATATTAATTAGGCAACATATCGAAATAAACTAAAAAACCAGAAGTTACCACAACCCAAAATAATGAAAATGGAAGAAAAACTTTCCATCCCAGTCTCATTAATTGATCATATCTATATCTTGGAAAAGTGCCTCTAACCCAAATAAATAAAAAAAGTATAAATATTATTTTTACTGTGAACCAAACAACACCTGGAATTATATTTAGAGGATAGACATCAAATGGCGGTAACCATCCGCCAAGAAAGAGAATTACTGTCATTGAAGACATTAAAATCATACTTGCGTATTCTCCTAAAAAGAAAAGAACAAATGAGGCAGAAGAATATTCAGTAAAGAAACCTGCTACAAGAGTTGACTCATCTTCAGGAAGATCAAAAGGCAATCTATTTGTTTCAGCCAAAGCAGATATAAAAAAAATAACAAACATTGGTAACAATGGTATGGCAAACCAAACAGTTTGTTGAGCCATAACTATCTTAGACAAATTTAGAGATCCAACACATAAAAGTACTGTAATTATTACAAATCCAATAGATACCTCATATGAAACCATTTGAGCTGCTGACCTTAAAGCTCCCAAAAAAGGATATTGGGAATTACTTGCCCAGCCAGCCATAATAATTCCGTAAACACCGAGAGAGGAAACTGCAAACAAATACATAATTCCTACATTTATGTCTGAGATAACCCATCCAGGTGCGAAAGGAATAACAGCCCAACCAGCTAAACTTAGGACCATTGTGATTATAGGAGCTAAAATAAATACGATTTTATTTGATCCACTTGGTATAATATTCTCTTTAGTAATCAACTTTAGCGCATCAGCAAAACTTTGAAGTATACCAAATGGCCCAACAATATTAGGTCCTCGCCTTAATTGAATTAATGCTAAAACTTTTCTTTCTGCATATACTAAAAAAGCAACGGATATTAAAACGGGAACTATAACAGCAAGAATCTGAGCAATAATAATAGAGCCTGGAATAATAATTTCGCTAAATATACTCATCTAAGCTACCTTATTTAAAATATCTTTGGTGCATAATGCCATTGTTTCTGAAGATCTAGATATTGAGTCATTCATATAAAAATTTTTAATGTTATAATGAATTTTAATATCATCAATTTTATTCACTTTAGCAAAAAGAATCTCTTTTTTTGAATTAGTTTCATTAATATGTGAAAATTGAAAATTGTTTTTAATCAACTCATCTCTTAATTCTTGCAAATTATTAAATTTAAAATTTTTTTCTAATAAATCACTAAGTACTCTAAAGATTTTCCATTCATCTCTAGCTTCACCTAATGGGTTATGACATTTAGTTGTTTGTATAACTCTACCTTCTATATTCATATAAGTTGAACTTTTTTCTGTATAAGCAGGAGTTGGAAGAATTATATCAGCGATAGATGCCGCTACATCTCCATGATGACCCATATAAACAACATAAGAATTTTTAAAAGTTGATATGTCTATTTCATCTAAACCCATCAAAAATACCACTGGTTTATTTTCATCAATATGGTGCTTTAATTTTGAATTATAATTGAAATCAAATTTTTTGTTGTAAAAATTTAATTCTAGTGCGCCAACCCTGGATATATCCTGGTTAAGAATGTTTAGGGGATTTATATTTTTATTTTTTTGAATTTTTTTTGCAATAAATCCAGCAGTCTCAATTATTTTTTTACCAGAGTCATTATTTATTGCTGAAGTACCAATTATTATAAGAGGATTTTTTGCTTTATCTAAAACTTTATTAAAATTAGATTTGTTATCTAATATATCATTAAGATATTTTAACGAGCTGGAAAGATGATCATAATCATAAGTAAGATCTAATTTAGGTCCAATCAAACCAATTTTACAATTATTTTCAATATATGCTTTTCTTATTCTAGCATTTAATACTGGAGCCTCCCATCTAGGATTTGAACCAATCAAAAGAATAGCATCTGCATTGTCAATTTCTTGAATTGATGAATTAAATTTATAACTTGCAGATGAACTAGATATAAACTGGGCATTGTCGAACCTACAATCATAATTATTTGAGTTTAAGGACTCGCTAAATTTTATAGAAGAAAATAAAGTTTCAACATCAGTAAATTTACCAGATAAAAAAACAGTATTTTTTTCACCTCTTCTGATTATTTGATCTTTAATTTCATTAAAAGCTTTGTCCCATGAAGACTTTTCTAACTTTCCATTTGCTTTTAAATAAACTTTATCCAGTCTTTGACTAGACAGGCCATCAATTGCAAATCTAGTTTTATCACTTATCCATTCCTGATTTGTTTCTTCATTTATTCTTGGTAAGGCTCTAAAAACTTTTTTTCCTCTTGTATCAATTCTAATACTTGAACCAATTCCATCAAATACATCATAGGTTTCCGTTTTATTAAGTTCCCACGGTCTTGATTTAAATGCGTAAGGCTTACTTGTAAGTGCACCAACGGGACATAAATCTATGACATTGCCAGATAGTTCTGAATCAATAGTTTTTTCAAGATAAGTAGTAATTTCTGCATTCTCACCTCTACCTAGTAAACCAATGTCGTCTACTCCTGCTACTTCAGTAGAAAATCTAACACATCGAGTACAGTGAATACATCTTGTCATAATAGTTTTAACAAGAGGTCCCATATTTTTATTTTGAACTGCTCTTTTATTTTCTTCGTATCTTGTTTTGTCAAACCCATAATACATGGCTTGATCCTGCAAATCACACTCTCCTCCTTGATCACAGATTGGACAATCTAAAGGATGATTTATTAATAAAAATTCCATAACGCCTTTACGAGCTTTTTTCACTGTATCGGAATTTGTTTTTATAATCATTCCATCAGCTGCAGGCATTGCACAAGAAGCAATTGGTTTTGGAGCTTTTTCCATTTCAACTAAACACATTCTACAATTTCCTGCTATAGAAAGTTTTTCATGATAGCAAAATCTAGGAATTTCAGTTCCAGCCAACTCACATGCTTGCATTACAGTCATTCCATTATCAAATTCGTATTCTTTATTATCTATAATTATTTTTGGCATTAAGCTACTCTGCGATTTCTTTCTTCAATTCTTTTTTCAATTTCTGGTCTGAAGTGTCTAAACAAACCTTGAATAGGCCAAGCTGCAGCATCTCCAAGCGCACATATCGTATGCCCTTCTATTTGTTTTGTTACATCTAAAATTTTATCAATATCTTGATGTCGCGCATTTCCAAGTATCATTTTCTCCATCATTCTATACATCCAACCAGTACCTTCTCTACAAGGCGTGCATTGACCACAACTTTCATGCTTATAGAAATGTGATAATCTTGCAATTGCTTCAACAATGTCGGTAGATTTATTCATTACTATTACTGCTGCAGTACCCAAACCACTTTGAACTTCTTTAAGACTATCAAAGTCCATTTTTACTTTGTCGCAAATAGACTTAGGTATTAAAGGCACACTTGCACCACCTGGGATTACAGCTAATAAATTATCCCAACCACCAATTACCCCACCTGCATGTTTTTCAATAAGATCTCTAAGAGGAATACCCATTTCTTCTTCTACGTTACATGGGTTATTAACATGACCAGAAATACTAAAGATTTTTGTACCAGTATTATTTGGACTACCTAAACCTGCAAACCATTTTGAGCCACGCCTTAAAATAGTAGGTGAAACTGCAATTGTTTCAACATTTGTAACTGTGGTTGGACAACCATATAAACCTGCACCCGCAGGAAATGGGGGTTTAAGTCTTGGTTGTCCTTTTTTACCCTCTAAACTCTCAAGCAAAGCTGTTTCTTCTCCACAAATATATGCACCTGCTCCTCTGTGAAGAAAAATATCGAAGTCCCATCCCGTGCCACAAGCGTTTTTACCAATTAAATTGTTTGCATAAGCTTCATCGATAGCTTTTTGTAAGTTAGATGACTCATAATAGTATTCGCCTCTTATATAAATATAACAACTGTGGGCATGCATGGCAAAACCTGCAACCAAACAACCTTCGAGCAATAAATGAGGATCGTTTCTCAAAATTTCACGATCCTTGCATGTTCCAGGTTCTGATTCATCGGCGTTTACTACTAAGTAATGATCTTTTCCAGAGTCTTTGGGCATAAATGACCACTTTAAACCTGCAGGAAACCCTGCTCCGCCTCTTCCTCTTAACTCACTATTTTTAATTTCTTCAATTATTTTTTCACTACCCATTTCAATAAGTTGTTTTGTGTTAGACCAAACACCTCTTTTTTTTGCACCTTCAAGATTCCAATGTTCAAAACCATATAAATTTTTAAATATTTTATCTTTATCTTTAAGCATTAGTTTTTCTTTCTGGATGAGAAGATTGTCTTCCAATTTGAGATCCAGGTTTCATATTTTTATTTTTTTTTAAATTAACAAGTATTTCTCTAAAACTATCTTCATCTAAATCTTCATAGTAATCATCATTGATTTGAACCATTGGAGCATTACAACAAGCACCTAAACATTCAACTTCAACTAAAGTAAAACTATTATCAGAACTTGTTTCACCGAGCTTGATTTGACATACTTCTTGAGCTACTTTTGATAGTTTTTCACTGCCCCTCAACCAGCATGGTGTAGTTCTGCAAATTTGAACAAAATTTTTTCCAATTGGCTCTAGATTAAACATTGAGTAAAATGTGGCTACTTCTAGAACTCTTATATAAGACATGCTTAAAGTCTCAGCAACTTTTTCCATAGAATTCTTACTAAGCCATCCGTTGTTTTGTCTTTGAGCTAAATCAAGTAAAGGAATTACAGCACTTTGTATTCTTTTAGATGGATATTTTTTTAAAATAAGAGAAATTTTTTTAAAATTTTCAGATGACCATTCAAAAGTTTCATTTATTTTTTTGTAAACTTTATTATTTGTTCCAGGATGATACATTATCTATCTATTTCTCCAAAAACTATATCCAAGCTTCCTAAAATTGCCGCTATATCTGCCATTAAATGTCCCTTAGATAATTGATCAAGTGTTTGTAAGTGAGCAAAACCCGGTGCTCTAATTTTACACCTATAAGGCTTACTTGAGCCGTCTGAAACAAGATATACTCCAAATTCTCCTTTTGGTGCCTCAACTGCAGTATATATTTGTCCTTCTGGTACACGATAACCCTCAGTAAAAAGTTTAAAATGATGAATTAAGGCCTCCATAGATTTTTTCATTTGATTTCTTTTAGGTGGAGTAATTTTATTATCTTCAATTGCAATTGGTCCTGACTGAATTTTATTTAAGCATTGATTAATAATTTTGATACTTTGTCTCATTTCTTCTATTCTAACAAGATAACGATCAAAGCAATCTCCTTTTTTTCCAACAGGTACTTCGAATTCAACTTGATCATAAGCATCATAAGGTTGAGATCTTCTTAAATCCCAAGGAACCCCGGCACTCCTAAGAACAGGTCCTGAACAACCCCATTCAATTGCCTCTGATTTTGAAATTATACCAATATCTACAGATCTTTGTTTTAAAATTCTATTATTTGTTAAAAGATTTTCAAGATCATCAATAAATTTTGGAAGATTTTTGAAATGTTGAAATAATTTTTCTTCCATCCCTTCTGGCATATCCTGATGAACTCCTCCTGGTCTAAAATAAGCAGCATGAAATCTCGCCCCTGAAACGGCTTCATGAAATTCTAAAAGTTTTTCTCTTTCTTCAAAGCACCATAAAAATGGAGTAACTGCACCTATATCAGCAGCATAAGCAGGTATATTGAGAAGATGATTTAATATTCTTGTTATTTCAGCAAATATTACTCTAATGAATTTAGCTCTCTCAGGAATGTCAATTCCTAAAAGTCTTTCTGTTGCTAGTGCAAAAGCATGTTCTTGACACATTGGAGAAACATAATCCAGTCTATCAAAATATGGTATAGCCTGAAGATAAGTTTTATATTCTATTAATTTCTCAGTACCTCTATGTAAAAGTCCTATATGCGGTTCTGCTCTTTGAACTACCTCTCCTTCAAGTTCAACAACTAATCTTAAAACACCATGTGCCGCTGGATGTTGAGGTCCAAAATTAATAGTAGTTGTATTTATTTCAACTTCTTTCATAATTAATCTTTGTTTTGAGACTTTTCATCTCCAAATAATTTATTTTCCATTCCTTCCCATGGTGATTCACTATCAAAATTTCTAAATTCCTGAGATAATTTAACGGGTTCATAAATTACTTTTTTTTCTAAATCATCATATCTGACTTCTGTATGACCAGTAAGTGGAAAATCTTTTCTCAAAGGATAACCTTCAAAATTATAATCTGTCATTATTCTTCTCAAATCAGGGTGATTATTAAATTCTATTCCAAATAAATCATAACATTCTCTTTCATACCAATCGGCCGCTTTATGAATTGCTGTAATAGATTCAACTTTATCATTCTCCCTAATTTTAGTTTTAATAAGGATTTTTTTATTTTTTTTTAAACTTTGCAAAATATAAACAATATCAAATCTAAATTCTCTAGAAGGGTAATCAACAGCGGTAATATCCAATAACTGACTAAAAAATAATTTGTTATCATCTTTTAATAGCTTAACAATTGAAATAATATCTTTTTTATTACATTCAAATTCAATTAAATTATTTTTTTCATTAGGATTTATCACTTCATTTATTTTTTTTAGACTTTCAATCATATGAAAATTATCTTTTAAATTTATTTTCTCTTCTAATTTTTTTTTGTAACTGAAGTATTCCATATACTAAAGCTTCAGCTGTTGGAGGGCATCCTGGAACATAAACATCAACGGGAACAATCCTGTCACAACCTCTTACTACTGAATATGAATAATGATAATAACCACCTCCGTTAGCGCATGAACCCATGGAAATTACCCATCTTGGTTCTGGCATTTGATCGTAGACTTTTCTTAACGCTGGCGCCATCTTATTTGTTAAAGTTCCAGCAACTATCATTACATCTGACTGTCTTGGACTTCCTCTTGGTATTACACCATACCTATCTAAGTCATATCTTGCCATGTATGAATGAATCATTTCTACACCACAACATGCTAATCCAAATGTCATTGGCCATAAAGATCCTGTTCTAGCCCAAGTAAGTATTTTATCATAACTAGCTACAAGAAAACCTTTTGATGAAAGCTCAGTATTAAGTGTTTCGTCTACAAATTTTTCAACTTGATCTACTCCCACTCTAAAGCTCCTTTCTTCCATTCATAGATAAATCCTATAGTAAGAACACCAAGAAAAACCATCATTGACCAAAAACCAAATATGCCTATTTTACCAAGTGTAATTGCCCAAGGAAAAAGAAAAGCAACTTCTAAATCAAATATAATAAATAATATTGCTACTAAATAAAATCTTACATCAAATCTACCGCGAGCATCATCAAAAGCTTCAAATCCACATTCATAAGCGGATAACTTTTCTGAATCTGGCTTTGAGTCTCCAACTACAAACGAGACTAATGTCATGCCTATTGCTAATGACAATGCAATAAATATAAAAATTAAAATAGGTAAATATTCAAACTGAAAATCTTGCACTATAAACTCACATATAATTCAGTAATGTATTTAAACAAATATTCAATAATAACAATGTGTGTAGTTGCGACTTTAATACACAAAAAGTGGCGCGAGAGACGGGATTCGAACCCGCGGCCTCTGCCGTGACAGGGCAGCGTTCTAACCAGCTGAACTACTCCCGCGCAT
>MDSW01025739.1_pt1 | contig 10340 bp, 11 predicted proteins | sample 811171 | NCBI WGS metagenome assembly MDSW01 (sample SAMN05326641, study PRJNA326480) | marine metagenome | isolation source: seawater | place: Atlantic Ocean: North West | collected 2012 | reverse complement strand
GTCATTTAATTAACTTATTCTTCCTTTTAAATCTTTCCCATCCAGGACTTCTATATTCATCGTCAAACTCAATTTGAATATCCTGGTTAAAGTCAAAATCCGTATCATCTTTAAAATTCTGGTTCTCATTTTTTTCAATATTTTTTTCTGGAAGTTCACCAACAAATCTAGAAGGTAAAGCGTCCACCCAGTCACCGTGGTAAACTCGTCTCATTGCAAAAGAAATAAAAGCCTCTTGTTTTGCTCTTGTAATTCCTACGTATGCGAGTCTTCTCTCTTCTTCTAAAGCAAAGTCTCCTTTTTCTTCTAGTGATTTTTGATGTGGGAAAAGTCCCTCTTCCCATCCTGGTAAAAATACAACTTCAAATTCTAAACCTTTAGCTGCATGCATTGTCATCAAATTTATTTTATCCCCCTCCCAATTTTGATCAATTGAAGTTGCCAAAGAAACATGTTCTAAAAAAGATTGTAAGTTCTCATAATCGTGCATGGCTCTTATCAGCTCTTTAATATTTTCCAACCGATTTTCATTTTCAATATCTTTTTTATTTTTTAGCATTTGAGAATATCCTGACTCATCTATAATTGTTTTTATTAAATCATAATGTTTAATTTTTTTACTATCTTCTCTCCATTTGTTTAATGAGTTTATCAATTTTTCTAGTGCTATTTTAATTTTTGGTTTGAACAATCCTTCTCTTATCATTTTTGCAATTGCATCTTCTAGACATAATTTCTCTTTATTAGAAAAAGTATAAATTTGATTTAAGGTGCTCTCTCCGATCCCCTTTTTAGGAACTCCAATAACTCTTTCTAAAGCCAGATCATCTGTCTTTTGGCTTATCACTCTTAAATAAGCGACTAAATCCTTTATTTCTGCTCTTTCGTAAAAACGCATTCCTCCAATAATTCTATAGCCTAAACCAATTTTTAAAAATCTCTCCTCAAACTCTCGTGTTTGGTAAATTGCCCTTACTAGAATTGTTATATCGTTTAATGAAAATTTTTTTTGTAAATTATTTTCGATTATATCACTTACTCCTTCTGCCTCATCCCTACCAGTTTGATAGCAATTTAACTTCACCAGTTCACCATCATTTTTTTTTGATAATAATTTTTTCCCTATCCTACTTTTATTATTAGAAATTAAAATTGAAGCTGTATCTAAAATATTTTTTGTTGACCTATAATTTTGTTGTAACTTAAAGATTTTACAATCTTTATAAAGTTTATCAAAAGTTAAAAAATTTTTAATTTCTGCTCCCCTCCAGCTGTAAATAGATTGATCATCGTCTCCGACGCAACAAATATTATTTTTTTCATTTACTAAAAGGTTAAGCCATTTATTTTGAATGAAATTCGTGTCTTGAAATTCATCAACTAAAATATATTTAAAGTTTTTTTGATAAATTTGTCTTATGTCACTATTTTTCTCAAAAAGTTGAACGCTGTACAAAATTAAGTCTCCAAAATCCATACAGTTAAGATCTTTAATTTTTTGTTGATAGATCTTATAAATTTTGTGGACTATTTTTTCTATTGGATCAAATTTTCCTTTAACATCGTTAGGCAATTGACCTTTATTTTTCCACTTATCAATTATAGCTAAAATAAGTTGAGGTGAGTATTTTTTTGCATCTAAATTTTCTCCTTCTATAACTTTTTTGATTAATTTTTTCTGATCATCGGTATCTAATATAGTAAAATTACTTTTAAATCCTAAAGCTTCAGCATGACGCCTTAAAAATTTTACACTTATAGAGTGGAAAGTTCCTAACCAACTTACTGAGTTTTTAGCTCCTTTGAAAAAATTCATTACCCTATTTTGCATTTCTCTAGCGGCTTTATTTGTAAAAGTTACGCATAGAATTTGATTGGGCCACGCTTTCTTATTTTTTATTAAATACGCAAGCTTAGTAGTTAACACTCTAGTTTTACCTGAGCCTGCGCCCGCTACAATTAAATTTGGACCATCAGTGCTTATAACTGCTTTTTTTTGATCCTCATTTAAATTAGATAAAAAATTTTCTTCCATATTGATCACTTTAGATTGTATCTTTAAGACTTTTTACTTTGGTTTAGTCATTTTTAAAGGGTTCATAACTCTATCATAATCCCTCTCAGACAAAATTTTAGCCTTTAATACCTCCTCGCGTAAGGTCGTACCATTTTTGTGAGCTAATTTTGCGATTTTAGCAGCTTGATCGTAACCAATTTTTGGGGACAAAGCTGTAACGGTCATCAGAGAGTTATCTAAAATTTTTTTAATTTTTATTTTGTCTGCCTTCAAACCCTTTATACAATATAGAGCAAAAGCTTTAGCACTATCACCCATTATGAGAATTGATTGTAAAATATTATGAATGATCAAGGGTTTAAATACGTTTAACTCAAAATGTCCATGAGACCCTGCCATAGTGATACCATTGTGGTTTCCAATTACTTTAACACAAACCATTGTTACAGCCTCACATTGAGTGGGATTCACTTTTCCTGGCATAATAGACGAACCTGGTTCGTTCTCTGGCAAAATTAATTCACCATAACCGCCTCTAGGTCCCGATCCAAGAAATCTAATGTCGTTAGCAATTTTCATTAAACAAACCGCAGTGGTATTCATTGTGCCTGAAAAATTTACTATTGCATCATGCGCAGCTAAAGCTGCAAATTTGTTTTTAACTGGTTTAAAGGAAATTTTTGTAATTTTTGATATTTCTCTTATTATTTGTTTATCAAAATTTTTCCTTGTATTAAGCCCAGTGCCTACAGCCGTACCGCCTTGGGCTAAGTTATGAATTTCTTTTAAAGCACCTTCTATCCTTGAAATACATTGACTTAGCTGTGAATGATAACCAGAGAATTCCTGACCAAGTGTAATTGGAGTAGCATCTTGAAGGTGTGTTCTTCCAAGTTTAACAATTTTTTTAAATTGATTTGATTTTTTTTTTAATTCGTTATTTAAAAGTTTTAAGGAAGGCAATAATATTTCTTTTGTTTTCATTGCTATAGAAATATGCATCGCTGTTGGAAAAACATCGTTAGTGGACTGAGACTTATTTACATGATTATTGGGGTGTATCGGTTTTTTTGTACCCATTTTCCCTTTAAGCATCTGAATAGCTCTATTAGCAATAACCTCGTTTACGTTCATATTAGTTTGAGTTCCAGATCCAGTTTGCCATACTTTTAATGGAAAATGATCTTTTAGCTTCCCACTAATAACTTCTTGAGCAGCTTTAATAATATATTTACTTAATCTTTTGTCTAAGTCTCCATTTCTTGCATTAACGATCGCTGCAGCTTTTTTAATTATTGCTATTGACTGTATAAGTCTTGGTCTTACTAAAAAACTTCCAATATTAAAGTATTTATTTGATCTTTCCGTAGACGCTCCCCAATACTTATCACCAGGTACCTTAATTTTTCCAATGCTATCAAATTCAATTCTGTATTTCATATATGAATCAATTATATAATACACCTAAAATTTATTTATTAAACAATAATAAAGTGTTGGAGACAAAATGAGCAATTATGAAAAGGTTGGAGAGTTTATGAAAACTTTTGGTCAAGAAGTAAAGGAGAAATCAGAATTTCCATCAGCTAAAATTGTGGATCTGAGAATAGCGCTTATAGAGGAAGAATTAAATGAGCTTAAGGAAGCCATTCAATCAAAGAATTTAACCGAAGTTGCGGATGCATTAACAGATATCCTATATGTTACCTATGGAGCCGGACATGCATTTGGGATTAATTTAGACAAATGTTTTGAAGAAGTTCAAAATTCAAATATGAGCAAGTTAGATGAAAACGGAAAACCGATTTATAATAAAAGTGGAAAAGTTATGAAGGGGCCAAATTACTTTGAGCCAAATCTTCAAAAGTTTTTAAAATAATGAAAGATACTTTTTTTTGGATACTTATAGGTATTTGCTTAGGTTTATCATTTTATTTGATTGATAAATATATATTTTAATTTTTTAAAAAAATATAATTTTCTTTCTTATTGAATACTAGGCGGTATTTTTTCTTCTTAAGGAATTTATAAATTGAATTTTTTTTTAGATTAAAGTTTTTCTTTTTTGCCTTACCCCAAATCTCAATACAAATGCTTTTAGGTTCGTATCTCTTGAAATCTAGAGATTTGAGAACGTCAAAATCTTTTCCTTCAGCATCAATTGATAAAAAATCAATTTTTTTATTTTTATATTTCGTGCTATCTAAAATACTATCTAATCGATTGGATTTTATTTTTTTGGTTTTTTTTAAATCCTTTTTTTTAATTAATGAAGTATAACCACTTAAGGGTTTGTCATAAAAATAATTTACATAACCTTTACTTAAAGAGACAGCAGAATTTATGTTTAAATCTTCTCTCCTCACATAATCAAAGATTTTAATAGAAACCTCATTTATATCTATATTTACTCCTCGCCAATTATTCTCATATAGTAAATGACAATTATTTATTCTTAAAGGATGGTGACACCCAACATCCACATAAAATTTGCCTTTTTTAATTTTTTTAAGAATAAATTTATCCTCACCGGAGTCCGCATAAGTATCTCGCTTTATATAATACTTATTTTTTATATAAAGATTGTGAAGAATGTAAATAAACGAGAAATACTTTATTAAAAATTCTTTAAACATTTTCAACAATCTATTAATAGAACTTCGAAAAGATTGCAATCTATCTTAGTGAGTTGAATTTTTTTAAAATCCCATGTTAGACCAATTATCCTTTTTTTTAAATCTTTTAAGCTCCTCTTTTGAGGTAGGTCTAATCAAATAAAAAATAATAAATACCAAAACAATTAAAATGATTAAAAATTCCATACTAAAATTTAATTTAATTTTTGATTTAAATTAATGCGTCTATTTTGCATACGGGGCGCTTCTGCGCCCCATATCTCAATCAATTTATATTTGACTAGGTCTCTTTTTTAAATGTCCTAGAATTTTTCCAGAGTTTTTTCCTGACTTTACTAAATACCCGCTCGTACCGTTAGCATTAGTTTTTACAGTTTTTTGACCTCTGAAAATTAATTGGTTTTGCCTAGCATTTTTTGAGCCTCGGCTAAACCAACTAAGAACTCTTTGCATTCTTTTCATACTAGCTCCAAGTTTGTTTTTCCAAAACTCGCTTTTAACCGATGCGATATCGGCCTCTTTTTCACCATGAGATATGGTTAAAAGAATCTAACTTTAATTATGTTTGATGTAAATAGCTTTTCTACTGAGTTTGAGTTTTTTTTGAAGACTTGAGTTTAATTGTGTTAAAAGAAAAGATTATTTTAAATAATAATATGAAAAAAATTGCAATAACTGGAGGTTCGGGTTTTTTTGGTGAGTATTTAATAAACTTCATGCTCTCAAAAAATATTGAATGTTTATCTATTGATATCAATTCACCAGAAAAAAAAAATAACAAATTTTCCTTTGAAAAAATAGATGTATGTGATCAAGAAAAGCTATCAAATAGTTTAAACAATATTGATGCAATATTTCATTGTGTCGCGAACGTTCCACTTGCAAAAAATAAAAAGCTTTTTGAGCGAACAAATATTTTAGGAACAAAATCTATATTAGATGCTAGTTTAAGAAAAAAAATAAAAAAAGTAATTATTCTTTCTTCAAGCGCTGTATACGGTATTCCAAAAAAAAATCCTGTTAATGAGCAAAGTGAAACAATACCTAAAGAGGATTACGGAAAAACTAAACTTGCAGCGGAACAAGTATGTTTTGATCAAAAGTACAAAGACTTAGATATTACAATAATTCGCCCAAGAACGATCATGGGACATGGACGTTTGGGTATATTTGAAATTCTGTTTGACTGGGTTAGCAAAGGTTACAATATCCCGGTTTTAAATAATGGAAAAAATATTTATCAGTTTATTCACGCAAAAGATTTAGCTAAAGCGTGTTTTATTTCCTCAAAATTAAAGGGTATAAATTTGATTAATTGTGGATCTGAAAAATATTCGAGTATGTATGAGACATTAAATAATTTATGTAATCATGCAGACACTGGATCAAAAATTAAATCTTTACCCTTAGGTCTGATAGAGCCTATTATGAATATATCCTCTTTCTTAAAGCTTTCACCTCTCGCCCCTTATCATTCACTAATGTATGGCAGATCACTTTATTTTGATAATAAAAAAATTAGTGCGTTAGGTTGGACATCTGAGTACTCTAACGATCAAATGTTTCGAGAGAGTTATGACTGGTATTTGGCTAATAAAGAAAATATTAGCTTATCAAATCAAAAAAGCGCTCACAAAAACAAGGTACAACAAAAAATGTTAAAATTACTTCGATACTTTTTATAAAAATGAAAATAATAATTAAAAATCTCTATTACTTTATTAATGACATTACAAAACTAATAGTTGAAAAAGAGGGAATTAATGACTTCAGTAAATTAAACAGAAGGCAGATTTTTGCACATTTTTTAAAGAGTCAGCAGTTAATTAAAATTTTTTTTCTTGTTCATTTGTTATTACTTAATATTTCCTCCTTTTTTTTAGGTTTAAAGACACTCAAAAGTCTCTCTTTTTCGAAAAAAGAAAAATTATATAAACTATTTGAAAAGTATAATTTAATAAAATTTAGAAAAATTATTGAGTTGATCTCAGCTCTCATTTTCTTAATTAAATATAATAATGAAAAATTAACTAATCAAAAAAAAAGCTCTCTTTTTCAAAATAAAAATTATTATGATAACATTGTAATAGGCTCTGGTCCGGGTGGAGCTGTTACAGCAAATAATTTATTAAAAAATAAGTTACAAACTTTATTAATTGAGCAGGGTTATAAAACTTCCATTCCTAAAACTAAACATCCTGCAACAGAATTTTATCATAAATGGAAATACTCTGGATTATCCGGGGCCATAGGAAAATATGATTTACAATTTGCATCTGCTGAATGTTACGGAGGAGGAAGTGAAATTAACAGTGGTCTATATCATGAAATTGACGATCTATTCATAAAAAAATTAATTAATAAAAATAATGTAAGAAATTTAACAATATCTGAGAATGAATGGAAATCAATTACCTCATCAGACAATTATGAGGAGTTAAATCAGAGAGACAAAAATCTAACTAATTATTTCACGCAAGGCTCTAAAGCTTTGGGATGGAAATATGAAAGTATAAAAAAATTTTTCAAAAGCAACGGCAGCGCAGTCAAACAATCAATGACATCTACTCTTTTGAAAGAAGCTGAAAAATCTGGTTTAGAATTGTTATTAGGTCATAAGGTAAAAAAAATTTCAAAAGATAATGACAAATGGACAATTACCTTCTCTAAAAGCTCTAAAGAGATATCTTGCAAAAACCTATTTTTATGTTGTGGAACTCCTTATACTTTAAATCTATTAAAAAAAAGTGGAATAATACCCTGGTCATATAATGATAATTTTCATTTTCATCCAATGATCAAAATTGTTGCAAAGTTTCCATCCAAGGTAAATCATAAAATAAATGAAAATGTAATATCTTCCCAAATAACTGAATTTTATCCAAACTATCTTTTTGGAAATGCCGCTAGTGATATTCAATTTTTAAAGATTAGTGCAATAGGAAATAGAACATTTAGTAAAGATGTAGATAAAAATTCTGAACACATGGCCATTTTACATTCAACATTTACTAATGGAAAATGTAATTTTGTTAAAATCCCATTTCTAGAAGAACCAATAATAATTTTTAAAATCAATCAACAGGAAGCGCAAATGGTGAGAGAGGGTTTACTTAATCTAATCAAATTTGCATTCAAATCAGGTGCTGAATATATTTATATTTTAGATGATTCAAAGACTAGATTGGAAAATTTTGATGAAGCAAAAATTAAAAATATTTTAGAAAATATTAAGTTGAGTTTTTCAGCAGTTCACTTACTTGGAGGAATAAATTTTGGTGAAAAAAAAGAAAATTTATTTGACTCATATGGAGAATGTAAAATTGATAAATATAAGAATCTATTCATAAATGACTCATCACTTATTTCTGAAAATTTACTTAAAAATCCTCAAGGTGCAATTATGAGTATAGCCAAAAGAAATATTAATCATTTTATAAAGGAAAATAAAAATGATAAATGAATTAAAACATTTAAGACTTAGCCATACTTTTAAAAATTTTTTAATTTTAGCTCCAATTTTAGGATCGCAAGGCTTAGCAAGTGAATTTAATTATCTCTTATTTTTTAATGGATTAATTTCTTTTTCTTTTCTGACACTTAGTTGCTATTTAATAAACGATTATACTGATAAAAAAACTGATAAAAAAAATATTTTAAAAAAGAAAAAATCTCTAGCTTTAGGTAAGAGAAAAGTTTTTTCAATTCTTGGTTTTTTAATACTTTTATTTGTTATACATGGTTTTTATTTTTCAATTTTAAACAATATATTTCTCTTTTGTTATTTTTTAAATTTTCTTCTTTATAATTTTTACCTTAAAAAATTTAAGATTATTGATTTATTAATGCTGAATAACTTTTATATAATTAGAATTCTATATGGGGCAAAGTTATTTGTTATCGATATAACATTTGGTTTTATAATATTCTTTTATTTTTTATTCTTAGGTTTATCAACTGCAAAACGTTCAATACAAGTTTCATCAAATAAACTTAAAATGAATAATCTTATTTCTCCCTATTATGTTGGAGATTTGAAGATTTTAAAAAAAAGTATTTTATTTTCTTTTTTAATTACTCTTATAATTCTGGCTCTTTTCATCTTAAATATTCAAAATATTATCACTCTTGAAGATACAATTTTTTTGCCGTCATTTTTAAATTTTACGGAAATTTTAATTTTATTCAGTTGTTATACTATTTGGGTAATTCGGTGTTATTATCTAATAAATATAAATAAAATTAAAATTGATATTTATAAATATTTTATTGAGGATAAATTTAGTTATTTTTTAATATTTATATTTCTTTTAATTTTTATTTCATAATGTATGAGCAAAATTAATTCTATTTTTGTTTATGGAACTCTACAAATTGGCAAACAACATGAGAATATTTTAAAAGACTTGGACGGAAATTGGCAAAAAGGATATGTTTATGGTAAATTAACTAATACAAGTAATAATTCTGATTATGGCTATCCTTGTCTAGAATTAGATAAAAAAGGTGAAAAGATACACGGCATGATCTTCAGTTCAAAAAATTTAGAAAAAAAAATCAGAGAAATCGATGAGTTTGAAGGTAAAAATTATCAGAGAGTAGTTGCAGAAATACATTCAAATAATGGCTCAAAAATTCAAGCTTATCTATACGAGAAGAAAAAATAAAAAATTAAGATCTACCAGCGTCATAATAATCATTTTAAAAATTATATAAAATTGTATTATCAATTATGTCATTTGAGTTACCAAAATTAGATTATTTAAAAACTGCTTTAGCTCCAATAATGTCTGAAGAAACTCTTGATCTTCATCATGGAAAACATCATCAGACCTATATAACAAATCTAAATAATTTAATAAAAGAGACTGAAATGTCTAAAATGTCTTTAGAGGAAATTATTATTCACTCATCAAAAGATAAATCTAAAGTTGGAATTTTTAATAATGCTAGTCAACATTGGAATCATATACTGTTCTGGAAATGTATGAAACCAGGAGGTGGGGGCAAAATGCCAGAAAAATTAAAAAAAAGAATTGAAGCAGATTTCGGAAGCTCAGATGAGTTTAAAAAACAGTTTATACAAGCAGGTACTACACAGTTCGGATCAGGATGGTGTTGGTTATCAATTAACAATGGTAGATTGGTAATAAGCAAAACATCAAATGCTGAGAATACATTAATTCAAAACATGAAACCTATTTTAGGTTGTGATGTATGGGAACATTCTTATTACATAGATTATAAAAATAAAAGACCAGAGTATTTAAAAAATTTTTACGAAAAATTAATCAATTGGGAGTTTGTTGAGTCTCAACTAGACTAAAATGGGCTTTCTATCATCAGGTGCAGAACTTTTTTAGGTAATTTAACAATAATTTGAATTTAAACTTATAAAGCCAATTTAAATTTCAAGTTAATTACGAATGATTTTGTGCTAGTATTGGGATCTATGGACCTAATAGTTTTTGCCTTGGTTTCAGTTATTTTAGCAACCGGAGTTTTCAATACTGCACCTAAAGATATCGAGGGAAATAAAAAAACAGAGATTGTAGTAAAGGAGCCTTCAAAGGCGCAACCAACTGAAGTAGAAGCTAAAGCAGCAGCGGAAGCAAAAGCTCAAGCAGAAGCAAAAGCTCAAGCAGAAGCAGAAGCTAAAGCAGCAGCGGAAGCAAAAGCTCAAGCAG
>MDSW01215786.1_pt1 | contig 10341 bp, 4 predicted proteins | sample 811171 | NCBI WGS metagenome assembly MDSW01 (sample SAMN05326641, study PRJNA326480) | marine metagenome | isolation source: seawater | place: Atlantic Ocean: North West | collected 2012 | reverse complement strand
TTGTTAGTCAGCAATAAAGTAAAAACGACGACCGCACGGTTGCATAGTCTATGCCTTTTGCAAATAATCGAGCTCTCGACCAATCAGAAGACGAATAAAATGTTTCAAGGTAAGGAAGGTACCTTCGTACAAAGGTACCTTCGTACCTTCATTCGTAGACTACGAAGATATCTTCGTACGAAGGTAACTAGCTAGGTACGAAAGTACCCTTCGTACGAAGGTGTACGAAGGTACGTGTTTAAAAAATGGGGTGGGATGTGGTAATCTTACCCGCGTCCCAAATTTAATACGAAGACAAAGGTAAACCCGGCTCTTCGTTTTATTGGGGACATGACGTCTGTCGCGGAGCCAAGCCTTGAGCGCGAAACATTCATAGTTCGAGCGGTATCCACGTCTCACTGACAAATTTAATCATCCTCCTTTTTAAAGAAAATTGTTCCGCGGCAGCGAGCCCTTCGTCACGTCCGTGACACGTTTGTTCGGAACACGCCACCAACTACGAAGAGGTTTGCATGAACACTCTGTCACATTCATATCATAAGTCATGGTTCGACAGGGTGCGTTTCAGCGTTGTCAGCCAGCCACGCGGCACGCATTCATACAAGTCACATCCAAGGTCGCAAACCTTGAGCCGGAAAGCTACTAATGACCGGTTCTGCGTCCTGCTGGAGGAAGATGTACGCAACCCGTTTGCAGCGCATCGTGTCATCAGGCAGGAATAACTCACCGGACGTTCATCAGGAAGCGCCCGTAACTCATTTCGGACCGGGCTGCAACGGCGGAATATCCATCAGCATTGTTTTAAGACACGGGACTGGACATGGGACAATGACTGCGACCAAAATTATAAGAGAAATTCTTGAGGATAACAGAAAAGTGAATCCCTCGTTTCAAACACGTTTTCCCCCAGTGTTCAATTGCACGCTCCCCATTCGTCATCAGGTCTCTTCGGCAAGAAAATCTCGGGTGGCATCGTTTGCATTTGCATTGGTACACTCATTATCTATTTTTGAACCAGCTTGTTAGCTGAAATTTATACCCAGAGTGTTCGCTCTGTACAGGGTATGAGAAGTTTGAGAATTTGCAGCTGGGACAGGTGAGAAAATAAGTTCAGGATCGCTCCATGTGTTTCTTGATTGTTGAATTAGGTTCAAGTGTCTGACAGTCGATGATAATGACTTGTCCAGGCAAGATGCAGATGCACCGTCGCTCACCCCCGCAAAGACAAGCCAGGGCACTCCTTTCCGCCCAACCAAACTCAACAGCCTGTCCGTTTGTGTGTTGCCAAGCTTGTATTCGCAAAGGAATCTGGTAAACGTGACTTTACATCACAAACACGTTTAGTTAACAGCTCTATTTTATTCATTACACTAGGCATTTACATGCTTGGCCGGTAAGGTCCCCTGCTAAATTGGCTTCCAGAAAATGAAAATTTACTGTTGGATTTAGACTTTTTGGGTGCTTCGCGGCATACCATTTCAATGTGCTTGGTATGATGAGTTCTTGTCTTCATTCTCGTTGTGAACACCGTTCTTCGATTAAATGCAGGCAGCGAGCTGTATGCAACTGAAAATTGTCCCATGAATGTTGACGGGAAGAGATATTCTCGACACCACATTTATCATGACTATCTGTTGGTTGACAAACACAGTTTGCAAGCTCCCAGTCGGTGGATGTGTTCAAGGGAGATTTTTTTGGAATGCTCCAGAGTTAGCTAGCAAAGCTGCCGTGTCAAGTTCATCTCTGAGTCAAGTGCTCTCAAATACCGATACTTGACCTTTGATCATTTTCTCTACCGTGATGAAGTCTGCATGTGCCACTGTGGAAAGTTCTCGAAATGAAGCAGCTTTAGGCCTTGTTCCTAACACGTGTCAAAGGATAGCACTTGGACTCGATCAACAAACACGACCGATTATTTAGTAGTGTTACCTACCAGATGCATATTTCATTTTGCAGCAAACTTCAGGACCACCTGTGCTCTGCAAATGGTGCTGCGCAAAGCGCTTGTCAGAGAGAAGATGTTGAGCTACCAACATGCCACTGACCATAGATGAGTTAATTACCCCTCTTCTGTTCCTACGAAACGACGTGCATTAGTTTCTTACATATACCTGACATTTACTTTGCTCACCATTTGATTTCATCACTGAGTGGCAAGGCTTGTGGGCTTGAAAGTATCTCCTTCCAGTAGGGTGAAATGAGTTGTCTGTAACGGAAACCGTGCACATGCGAAGTCTCACTTGTGTGTCGTTGGAAGCAGCAGACGCGCGCAGTAGATGACGTTGTCGAGAAGAAATGCCATCGTCATCTCTGTAGCAGTGTGCACTAGAGAAATCGCCCTTAAGATAAAAAAAACTGTCCTCCTGTAAACAATTCCTCTTGCTCATGGCTGATTTTTCTTCCTGAGAAGGTTGAACGAACTCTAGTTGCCTTGGATCAGTCATTACCTTCGTATTAGAAGTGAAATTCGTGCACGTAGCCTGCTTTTAGGTGGATGTCAGAAGAAAGGAGAATACGAAATACCAAAATATCAACCGTGTGATATGTTGCAGACAATATTTTGAATGTATGGGAATCCGGTAGAGCTGGTAGAAACGCAGGAATATGGTGTTGTATGTCGAAACAGAGTTCCCGAAAGCTCGGCGCTCTCTGTACATATCCTTGTCATCCAAAATGAGTTGCAAAGGATAGTCTTATAAGTTTGAACTAACCTTTGGCAACCGGCGCAACTGAAGCCTTGGAGGCAACGCGTGGGCAAATGGGACTTCAAAGGCTCCTACGTTGCGCAGAACCTGCACGACACAGAGGTCTACGTCGCCGAGGGCAGAAATGACGTCGCGTATGTTCAAAATAGTACGCCCCTGCCCGGGTTTGTGGCGAAGCGAGTGAGTTAGCACGTGACCCTGTTGTAAATTGCAACGCATGATCGCACCGCGACATCCATGTTCGTGTGTGACAACTGACCAAGTTGTTGGAGAAACCGTTGAATATGGAAAGCAGTACATTCAAAAGGTGTTAACTTTCGAGGAGAAATGTTGTCGCAAACTCGGATAGTATCGCCTTGCCGCGAAAGCAATTCAGCTAAAGCATCTACTGCTGCGGACTCAACCATCTCGAAACTTGTGCAAACCTGCTAGGCTTGTATGTGAGTTCGAGTCTTTGGGATGTGTTGTGAAAAGAAACGACAGCGTCGCACTCACCTGAGCGACCACGAGCCGCTCAAGCTCGCGAGTGAAAGCCGATGTCATCGACGGCACTGCAATCGATCTCTCCAGTATGTATTGTGGATAGAAGGCTGACAAGGCTCAACAACACTCGGACGACGCGGATGGCAGCAGCTTTCCCTTAAAACTTGGATAGACTGGTGAAAATCTACCTTCGTACGAAACTTTATTTGATTCCTTGTATGAGTATCTGCTATTCCATGCGGGCCTCATACGATTTTTTTCTTTTTAGAAACAGATAATTCAGACTATTCCATATATAGCAATGTGGAGCTCAGGTTTTGTACTGTTTTTTTTACTTTTCACCAACTCTAAATTGCTACGAAGGTAAAAGTTAGTATGAATTATCTGTAATCACAAAAAAAAACTTCGTTCATTCGTTCATTCATCATTCGTATCTTCGTAAGTGTTGACAATATCATATAGACTATATAGGTTGAAGTGTTCTTATTAAGAGCACACTTTTGTTTGGTTGGAAGGAATGTCGACTCTGGAAGATGTCATCGAGGGCAAGGACTACAGCTTTCCTGTTGAGGTGAGAATTCACAGAACGGCGACCTTCTTAATGTTGAACGACTAAAAACGGCGCGCGCCTGCCCAGCTCCATCGATGGAGTCGGCCTGCGCTGCCGCCTGCGCTGCCCGGCCGCCGCCAAACCCAGCTAGGTTTTGCAGTCAGGCAGTTTCGGCAGTGTGACTCGACACGAAGCCAGTCCACTTTTGCAATCCAATTTTACCCGTGGCACTCGATCCTACATTCAATTAAACTTTTATACAATGTAGGAAGAGGCCGTTCTAGAATACTGGAAGGAAACCAATGCGTTCAAGGAACAGCTGAGGCGGAGCGAGGGTCGCCCGGAATATGTGTTTTATGATGGGCCTCCGTTTGCGACTGGCCTTCCTCACTATGGTCACATTCTCGCGGGAACTATCAAAGACGTGGTTACGAGATTTGCTTGCTCCACTGGACATCACGTGACTCGGCGTTTCGGTTGGGATTGTCACGGCCTTCCTGTTGAATACGAGATAGACAAGAAGCTTGGTATCAAAGGCAAAGATCATGTACTTCAGTTCGGCATAGATAAATATAACGAGGTGTGGATACTTTGGCTTTGATGATGCTCGAAGTGATTGTTGACATTTTTTAGCCTGAATACGCGTCTCAGACGTCCTTGTGGCGAAATGGTGACCCTGCATCAAGGAATGTCGTAGTATCGTGATGAGATATTCAAAAGAGTGGGAAAAAACGGTGAAGCGCACTGGTCGCTGGATAGATTTCGAGAATGATTACAAGACTTTAGACCGTAATTTCATGGAATCAGTATGGTGGGTTTTTCAAGAATTGTGGCAGAAGAATCTCGTATATAAGGGTTTCAAGGTCATGCCATATTCCACTGCTTGTAATACTCCACTGTCAAACTTTGAAGCTGGGTTGGACTATCGAGATGTGTCTGACCCAGCCGTTATGATATCGTTCCCAATCATTGGATGCTCCTTGGGCGCATCGCTCGTTGCGTGGACCACGACCCCTTGGACACTGCCTTCCAACCTTGCGCTTTGTGTGAATCCGGATTTTGCTTACGTGTACGCCAGGGGTCCAGAGGGGAACGTCTTTGTCGTAGCAGAAGCAAGGCTCAGTGAAGTTCCTGGAGCCGTTAACAAGCGTAAGGGAGGAAGTCAAGGAAGCCTCGCTGATGGGTGGGAAGTGGTGAAAACGGTGCTCGGAAAGGATCTTGAAGGTTTACGCTACAAGCCCATGTTCACGTTTTTTGAAGAAGATAAAAAAGATACTGCCTTTAAAGTATGTTGTGATGCATATGTATCTGATGAGAGCGGTACTGGAGTGGTGCATCAAGCACCTGCTTATGGTGAAGACGACTATCGAGTTTGCATAGCAAATGGCGTGGTCAAGAAGGGGGATGACCTACCAGATCCTGTTGATGCGAATGGCTGTTTCTGCCATCCAGTAACTGAACCATTCAGAGGTAAACACGTCAAGGACGCAGATAAGGATTTGATCGCATCAATTAAGAACATGGTACCCTCTTACTATCTTCTTTTCATATGCACAACGACTTCTGAAGTTATCGCGGCAAATGTTGACCTTACTGTCAGGGTCGATTGATTGACAACTCTCGCATCGTTCATTCGTATCCTTATTGCTGGCGGTCGCACACGCCCCTGATTTACAAAGCAGTCGCATCGTACTTCGTGAAGGTTGAAGACATTAAAACTCAACTCCTTGCAAATAACAAGCAGACACGCTGGGTACCTTCTTACGTACAGGAAAAACGTTTCCACAATTGGCTTGAAAATGCACACGATTGGGCTATAAGTAGAAACCGTTACTGGGGCACTCCTATCCCGGTGTGGTGCTCAGAAGATGGTGAAGAGGTGAGAGTATTTGGGTCTATCGATGAGCTCGAGAGCGCCACAGGAAAGAAGTTAAGTGACATTCATCGACACTTCATCGATCACCTCGAAGTTCCTTCTCGTCGAGGTTCTGAATTTCCTCCCCTCAGAAGAGTTGAAGATGTTTTCGATTGCTGGTTTGAATCCGGGGCTATGCCATATGCTCAGCAGCACTACCCGTTCGAAAACAAGGAACACTTTGAATCCAAAATCTTCCCTGCGAATTTCATCGCCGAAGGTCTTGATCAAACCAGGGGCTGGTTCTATACACTCATGGTTTTGTCGACTGCACTTTTCGATCGCCCTGCATTTCAAAATCTTGTGTGCAACGGACTCGTATTGGCAGCTGATGGAAAAAAGATGTCCAAAAGTCTGAAAAATTATCCGGATCCGAACGAAATCCTTGACCAATACGGTGCCGATGCGCTTCGACTGTATCTCATCAACTCTCCTGTTGTTCGGGCCGAGCCCTTACGATTCAAAGAAGAGGGAGTATTCGCGGTCCTCAAGGACTTATTTCTTCCTTGGTACAATGCATACCGTTTCTTGGTACAAAACGTGAAGAGAGTTGTATTAGATACTGGTCAGGCTTTCAATCCTTTTTCTGCAAATAGGGGGTCTAAAAACGTTCTCGACCGATGGATTGCATCAGCTACTGCCTCTCTTGTTTTGTTTGTCCGGGACGAGATGGATAATTACCGACTCTACACCGTCGTGCCTCGACTGGTTTCTTTCATCGGTCAACTCACTAATGTATATGTTCGTTACAATCGCTCCCGCTTGAAAGGGAAAAATGGAACAGAGGACACTCTCCATGCTCTCACCGCCCTGTACGATGTATTACTCACGCTTTGCAAAACCATGGCACCATTCACCCCGTTTTTTGTGGAAAAAATGTATCAAAATCTGCGACGGTGTCTCCCTGATGGCGGTGAAACCGAACCTTCTGTTCATTTCTGCGCATTTCCTGAACCTTCTCTTGATGCTCTTGATTGTCGAGTAGAAACATCCGTGGGTCGTATGCAAGGCATCATTGAGATTGGGCGCCAAATCAGAGAACGCAATAATAAAGCTCTGAAGACTCCTCTCAAAAGAATAATAGTTGTGCATCCTGACGGTTTGGAATTTTCACCTTTCCAGATATGTGTTTAATGTTTCATGCTCCAATGTCAATCACGTTGTTTTGTTTTCTTTAAAATCCGCCCTTTAAAAAAGGAGGGTTTCTTGCAGATCTTCAAGGAGAGCTGCAGTGCTACGTAACTGAAGAGTTGAATGTTCAGAAACTTGAGACGTGTTCAGATCCAATCAAGTTTGCCACACTGAGAGCCGAGCCAAACTTCGCTCTTTTGGGCAAGCGTCTTGGGAAGGAAATTGGCGAAGTTGCCAAAGCTGTGAGAAAAATGTCACAAGAAGACCTGCTCTGTTTTCAGAGGAGCGGTTCAGTCGTACTCCATGGGCACACGCTTTCTTCTGATGACATATCCATCAAACATGAGTTTCGTATTCCGGATGGCTACGCCAAGAGCGACATCGATGCGGCATCAGGGGAGGAGGGCGCTATGGTGATCCTCGAGCTAACTGTCGACCAAAAGTTACTGGATTCTGGTGCCGCTAGGGAACTAATAAATCGCATGCAAAAACTGCGAAAATCTGTCGGTCTGCAGGCATCCGATAATATTTTCATATTCTTTGAGGCAAAAGCAGGAGCAGAAGCGCATTCAAATGAAGCACTAATTCGCATGTTAAAAACCGATGAGACATATCTAAAAGCAGCACTCGGTTGTGAACTTCGGCATGCTTCAATGATGCCAACGCACGCAGTCAAACTGGCAAGTGACGCGTGCACGCTTAGCAATGGCGCTTCATTAATGGTAACGCTAACTCTACCTTGCGTTTTTTTAAATGAACGGGCTCTCCTGCTGGCGTGTGAAAACTCCAAAGATCTTTCGGCGGCGGTATCAGCAGTCATGATTTCTCAAGACTTCACTGCCATGCGCGCGGATACCCAGAAGCATAATGGGACAATCACCATAAATGTTGATGGGAGAACCGTGACTCTCCATGAAGGTGAAGAATTTATGTTTCCTTGAAATCTTTAGCGCGACTGTGGATGTGAAAGTTATGCAAGAGGTGCAGACCTGAACTGCTTCCTTTTGCCGGATTCCATAGGATTGGGATAAATTTAAAGAACAACTAATCATTTCTTGAAGGCGGTCAACCAACAAACGCTATTTCCTGCCTAATTATTGGCATAGCATGCATGAGAGTGTGGGATGCACCCCATGTCAACCAGAGGAAACAAAACCACATCTCTGCAGTCAAAACATGCCAAGAAATCGTTTCCTAGGGTTGGAAACGGTTCCTTGTTCTGTGTCCACATCAAGAGATGTATCCAGCAAACTCGCGTCATTCGACGAGTCGTCTTGGTGGACGCGTTCGAAAAGAGTAGCAAGTTTTCTCAGCTTCTTGGCCTGGGGTTTGCATGTCGAGAAAAACCCTGGGGAACCGACGCGCCAAGCCCAGTTACCATCTGCCACTCCCGGGGTATTCATACGAGCCTCATCACCAAGGCATAGCACGTCTTGCATCGTAAATACACATGTCCGACTAACACTGGACATCGCAAGGCGAATCATTGCCCAAGATGCCCCTTCCGCATCTGATATGGCGGCATAAGATGCTAGTCTAACCTTGGTTGCATCGTCAAGCGATTCAAACCAACCTTGAGTGGTCTGATTATCGTGCGTACCAGGATAGCAGAATGAGTTCTCATAGTGATTATGCGGTAGGTGAGGGCTACGACTGTCGCCGCCCCAAGCGAATTGAAGCACTACCATTCCAGGTGCGTTTATTGCTTCTCGCAAGCGAACAACATCCTCTGTGATGACACCAAGATCTTCCGCAACAATATGAGCGTCGCCAACAACACTGAGAACGCCCTTAAAAAAATCTTCACCAGGACCCACCATCCACGATCCGGATTTAGCAGTTCTTGCATCGGCGGGAACCGACCAATACCCAGCAAATGCTCGAAAGTGATCAATACGCACTTCATCGTGCAGTTGCAAAGCTCTACTGATTCGGCCTGACCACCAACTATAATTCTCTTTTGCACGGGCTTCCCAGTCATACAACGGGTTGCCCCAAAGTTGCCCATCTTCACTGAAAGCATCTGGTGGAACTCCTGCTACCGATTTCGGCCTGTAATCCGAACCCAAGAGAAACAAAGATTGATGAGCCCAGACATCAGCAGAGTGACCGCCGACATAAATCGGCATATCTCCAATGATGGAAATTCCCCGAGAGTTCGCGTATTTCTTCAATGATAGCCACTGCTTGTCAAAAAGATACTGCGTAGCGCAGAATTCTTCGATGGACGCAGCAAACTTAAAACATTTTTCCTGAAGTACAGTTGAATCTCGGGAGCGCAGAGGTTCAGGCCAATCCCACCAGTCTTTCCCACACAGCTCTGGCTCCTTACAAATACAGTCAAACAGAGCAGCATCTTCCAACCACGATCTGTTTTCAGCACGTGAGCGCCACGTCGCAAACGCTATCCGCATGGGATCTTCCTTAGGCCTCTCTAGAAGCCGCCTAGCTGCTTGCGCTATAAGAGGCTCATTCGTTTCAGCAACTTTGGCGAAAACCACGTTGCCTGTATGACTGCATGGGGGAGGCAGCTCGTTTTCACTCAGAAGACCATCATTGACAAGTTCGTCAAGTGATATCATCAGTGTGTTACCGCAATGTGCATCGCGTCCAGAGTACGGAGACCAGTAATCTTCTCGAAATCCTGGTATTGGTCTTCCGGGTGGGACCAGTGGAAGCACTTGCCAAACCTGCATTTTTGCGTCAGCAAGCCAGTCAATAAAAGAAGTAGCTTCTTTTCCCATGTCCCCTACTCCATAAGGACCCGGAAGTGAGGTAGGGTGCATAATCACGCCCGCACGTCTTGGGGCTCTTTCTGCGGGAAGCATTTCGGTATATCCTTCCTGTACGGGGCCACCTGACGTTCATGGAAGAGGAGGAATAGTCGGGGGAGCGAGTTTATAAAAAGAGGTGAGAAGGTCCGCACTTTGTGTGCTCTAGATCACGTCCGAAGGTACCGACCAATTGAGAAAGACATGATAGTAGAATTGTAGTACACCGACAATAATGGTCAACGATACAAATACCAGTCACTCACCAATCTTGGGCAGAGCGTAGCGAACCGTAAGTTGCGAAGAGCGAGCGCGGCTTAGACTAGAACAATACCGACTGGTGCCCTTGCTCTTGCTCTTGCCACTAAGAGTTACTCGGCGGAAAGAGGTTTCAGCAGACCAGGAAACCATGCCTGCCACTAACGAAGCCATTTTTGAAGAGTTAAGATGAGGTGATGTGTTTCGGAGGTGACGCGATCTCGAACCTTTCGTTCCTCGTGCAACAAAAGTTGTTTGCACGTTGAGTTAAGTTGCCTTATAAAATGCATGAAAAAAGTATCAAAATAAGTGTCGAAATTAGTTCTCCCTCGGTCTTATTAAAACCATACTCATATGCAGCTTCTTTCCGAAATCATATTTGGGACGAGGAACGCCGGTGACGAAGTCACATTTAGTAACCCTTACCACATCCTACCCCAACTTTTTTCGACCTTTGTAACACGTTATTCGTCTTCTGATTTGGTCGAGAGCTCGATCATTTGCAAAAGTCATAGACTAAATAACCGT
>MDSW01041898.1_pt1 | contig 10341 bp, 4 predicted proteins | sample 811171 | NCBI WGS metagenome assembly MDSW01 (sample SAMN05326641, study PRJNA326480) | marine metagenome | isolation source: seawater | place: Atlantic Ocean: North West | collected 2012 | reverse complement strand
TATTCTCCTGAAATAAGATAATAATATATATTATCTCCTGACGAATTAACTTGAATTGAATTAACGGCTTCTTTATTAGGTAAATTCCACACTAATCGTCCTCCCGGAAAAACAGTCGATTCAGTCTGAGTCACATTTGGAAAAACATCAAAATTAAAGTCATCATATTCTGAGCCAAACCCATAAACACTATTAGGGTCATCACTATCAACCACCATTGCAATATGAAAATTTAATAATAAATCTTCAAATAAAAACCCCGAATCAACAAACAAATTCTCTACAGCTTGATAATTACGTACTTCTTGTTGTTGAATATGACGATAAAAATCTAATCCTAAATTGGAGTGTATGCGTAAATACTGAAAAAACAAATACGATAATGCATAATTTTCAATTTTCTGATTCCAATAAATAAATCCTTCCCCATTTGCAATATCCCCACTATTATGGAGTACATCAAGATTTTTAGATCGTATAAAATTATTAGCTTTATCTTTTTCTTTACAATATATATCTGCTGCACTTTCTGCTAATCCTTCTTCAATCCATAAATCAAACTGTGTAAAAACACCCCCATCACTCTGATGAATTTTTAAATGATTACTCACCAAATGTTGAAATTCATGAGCAATAGTAGCGTAATTTTTATCAAAATCGCTAAGTAAAGCCGTATTTAAATATAAAACATCTTTTTTAATAAAAGGCTGTGCATCACTAGGGTTCAGTTCATTATAAGCGTTAATTGAACCCTCATCTAACAAATCTGTAATAATCACCATTCCACCCACTTGATCAACACCTACATTATAATAAATTAAAATAATTTTATCATTTCCATCTATATCTAAAAAATCTGAATTAAACGATATCGAATCAGGAATAAATTGGTCTGCTACTGGATAAATCTTATCATCAAACTCTTGACCGATATCATCCCAATCACTAAACCCCGTATAACCCTGCTCCACATAAATCAAACACTTTGATTGCGCATCACCATATTTTTTTTCCACAACCAAATTTTCCGTAATAATATTATATGAATCATCTAATGAATCATCTAGTGTACGTACCGTAATCGTAAATGAAGGGGTATTTTCATCAACCGGATCATCAACAGAAGCAGCTACTGAAAAATTAGAGCCAGATAAAAACTGAGAAAACTGATTCTTTTTAATCCCACCGCCATCATTGATACTCACAAAGTCAGGAATAAAAGAATCACTTAAATCAGATACTGAAAATGACGCCGTAGTGGCCATCGTATTAGATAAATGTAAGCCACTATTTTCTGAATCAAGACCCACGGAACTTAAGTTAACAACCAAAAATACATGTTCATCAAACCCAGAAATAATCACTTCATTATTTTTTTTAGTCGTCAAATCATCCACAACAGTAGAATTAGACAATGAACATCCCACATTAAAAATTAAACTCAAAAAAGAAAGGTTAATCAAAAAAATTACAAAAAAACGATGAATTTTAGTCTTCCTCATATTGTTTTAGTTCCCATATTCAATAAAAAATAAACCTTGTTTATGAAATGTTTAAAAAACAAGAAAAAAGGGAAAAATAATAATAAGATGAACAGTAAAAAAAAATTGAATTTATTGACTAAAATAATATTAAATAGCGGAAAATTAGTCATCATCACATTACTCATTAGTTGCACGACAAATAATAGCAAAATAACCACAGAAATACAAAAAAATCAAATAAATAATCAAATTATTGTCAAATATAAATCCGACCCCAACTTCATAGTGACACAGGGGAATTGCGCAACATTCAACACCCATCCCAACATTGACTATTGCGAACCAGACTATATTGTCCAAACAACACAAAACACAAACCATAAAATAACTGAATTATGGAACTTTGAATCAGCAAAAATCAGAGATTTATGGAATACCTTACCCAATAGTAAAATTATTATTGCCGTCATCGATGAAGGCGTTGATATTAGCCACCCTGACCTTAAAAACAATATATGGATTAACACAGATGAAATACCAGATAATGGGATTGATGATGACCAAAACGGCTATATTGATGATATTCATGGCTGGAACTTTATCAATAATAGCCCAATCGTTTTTAACACAATAGATGGTGATTCACATGGCACCCATGTCGCGGGTACAATAGCAGGCGTTATCGGCGTCAATCCCAAAGCAAAAATTATGGCATTAAAGTTTATTAGTCCCAGTGGAGGTCGAATTAGTGATGCAACAAAAGCAATCCAATATGCATTAGATAACGGGGCATTACTATCCAATCACAGCTATGGCGCATACAAGGATTCTCAAACGTTAAAAAATATAATAAAAAATTCACAAGATTATAATCATACATTTATTGCCGCTGCAGGAAACGATAATAAAAAAATGTCAGAAAACCCATTTTATCCTGCATCTTATGAATATGATAATATAATTAGTGTCGCAGCCACCACAAGCTCAGACTCATTATCATTTTTCAGTAATTATGGAATTCCTCATATTGACGTTGCTGCACCCGGTTCACAAATTCTAAGTACCCTTCCCAATAATCAATATGGAAAACTCAGTGGGACATCAATGGCAACCCCTCTCGTCACTGGAATTATAAGCATAGTAAAAACAAAATATCCTCAAATTACTCATAAAGAAATAAAAGAGCGATTAATCGCATCGACTACCCCAAATATATTACTACAAGATAAAATCAATTCCGGTGGAATCATTAATGCCAAGGCATTTTTAGAACTCAATGAACAATTATCAAGTCAAAAAGAAAAAATTGACTAAAAAACAAAATAATTACAAGATAATTTAAAGTGCAAATTTACAACAAACATAATATAATTATACTAAATGTCACTATCAACAATCAAAAAAAATAACAAAGTCTATTTAAAAGACTATACTACTCCGAATTACCTCATCCCCAAACTAAAACTAGACTTTAAAATAGAATCAGATCAAAAAATAATCGTCACCAATACCTTAACTGTAACCCCTAATACTACCCAAACCGAAAGCCCTTTAAAATTAAATGGAGACGCATCCTTTTTAACACTAAAATCAATTAAAATAAATAATCAACCCATAGCCATTAAGACTCCCGTAAACAATATCCTCACATTAGACACCTATAACACAGAAACTGAAATCGTAATCATCACGGAATTTAACCCGAATCAAAACTTAGCGCTCGAAGGAATTTATAACTCAGATCACATCTTATGTAGTCAAAATGAACCGCAAGGATTTCGACGCATTACTTACTTTATGGACCGACCCGACATCATGAGCTGTTACACCGTCAGCATCACAGCAGATCCCAAACAATATCCGATATTATTAGCCAATGGCAATAAAATAAGCGAAACCACAACGAAAAATGGTCAATTACAAGTCATTTGGGAAGATCCATTTCCAAAACCCTGTTACTTATTTGCATTTGTTGCAGGCAAACTCGAAAAAGTAACGGATACATTTATCACCCAATCCAAGCGACAAGTTCAACTTGAAATCTATGTCAATCCTGGCAATGAAAATTACACCGAATTTGCAATGAACGCACTCAAAAAGTCAATGAAATGGGATGAAACGCATTATGGACGAGAATATGATCTCGATCTTTACATGATTGTCGCAGTCGATTCCTTCAACATGGGCGCCATGGAAAATAAAGGGCTAAATATTTTTAATACGCAATACGTCTTAGGCGATTACAAAACCGCAACGGATCAAGACATTCAAGGTATTGATCGCGTGATTGCCCACGAATATTTTCATAATTGGACCGGTAACAGAATCACACTAAGAGATTGGTTTCAATTAACACTAAAAGAAGGACTAACCGTCTTTCGAGACCAACAATATACCGCAGACCAACATCATCCGGCCCTCAAACGAGTCCATGATGTAACCTTACTACGAAATCATCAGTTCATCGAAGATGCCGGTCCAATGGCCCACCCCATTAGACCAGATTCTTTTGTAGAAATTAATAATTTTTATACTGTGACCGTTTATGAAAAAGGCGCTGAAATCATTCGGCTATATCATACATTATTAGGACCAGAAACCTACCGAAAAGCAATGGACCGCTACTTTAATATCTATGACGGAAAAGCCATTACAACAGAAGATTTTCAAGAAGTAATGGCCAACACCTCCGGACAAAACTTATCTCAATTCGAAAACTGGTATTCACAGTCTGGCACACCCACCGTCACAATCAGTTCCACATTTAAAACAAATACGTTAATCATCACTGCCACACAAACCGGAACACCCAAACCCGTTATTATTCCAATTCGAATCGGCTTATTATCAGAAAAAGGAAACCCATTAAGCTTCCAACTCAGTCAAGAAAGTACACCAACCTCCGAAACAATCTTAACGTTAACCAGCACAAAATCCAGCTGGACATTGTATGGTATTAACAACACAACCAAACCCATTATTTCCAGTTTCAGAGGATTTTCAGCCCCTGTATATTATAATAAAACTTACTTAAAATCAGAAAAATATTGTATTTTTCAATACGATACAGACCTATTTAATCGTTGGGATGCTGGACAAGAACTTTATACAGAATGGATTCAACAAGTATCACAAAATATCATTCAAAAACAACCCATCGCACGAGAAACTGAACTTCATAACATCATTAGTACCATATTAAAGAACTATCACACTGACCCAGCCTTTACCGCAAGCCTCATCACATTACCCGGCCTAGCCACCCTATTAGAAGGAAGTCCGACTTATGATGTCAACACAGGCGTAACAGCGAAAGAAATGGTCTTAAATCAAATCATTTCACAACATGAAACCGCATTAGAAGAATGTTATACCACATTATATAAAACGAAAACTAAAGCCATTACAGTCACTGCAATGGATCAACGTCAGCTTCAAAATCTTTGTTTATATTATTTAAACCAATTAAACCACGAAAAATATCAACAATTAGCATATACCCAATTCTCTCAAGCATTAACGATGACAGACCAATTAGCGGCATTAAAAGCATTGTGTGTCACCCAAAATAACCTAAGTGAACAAGCATTATCAGAATTTCATCAGCAATGGCACGCACGTCCCTTATTGATGAATAAATGGTTTGCAATACAAGTAAGTATCCAAACCGAAAATGCATTAAACATCATCCAAACACTAGAAAAACACCCTGATTTTGATATTAAAAACCCAAACAAAATTCGGGCACTCTATGGCACATTTGCCGCAAACCTTAAATGGTTTCACCAAGAGTCAGGTGATGGGTATATATTTTTAGCAAATAAAGTCATTGAAATTGACTCATTTAATCCCAGTATGGCATCACGCTTAGCCAGTGCATTTAAAAAGTACCACCAATTACTCCCTAACAACCACGCCAAAATGAAAATAGCATTAGAGTTAATTAACAATCAAGCAACGCTTTCTAAAAATACACGAGAAATCATTTCAAAAACTTATAACAAAAATGAAAAATAACTGGTTACTTAATCAGCCCGTATCCCGTCCCGACAGTATCAAAGCAAAACTTTCAGACTTATCATGGGAAAGAGGCATTAGCCCATTTTTTACTGATGGGGTTCCATTTTCATGGAGCACAAGTCGCGAATTTGCAAAAATAATTACAGATTATTTACAGCTTATAAAATTCGATCAAAACGAAACACTACATTGTTATGAAATCGGATCAGGGTTAGGTCAATTATCTCAAAAAATACTTCAAAATAGTCATCATCAAAAAAAAAAGCAAAAAATTCAATTTCATATTAGTGATTATAAAGATAGTATTGTCGAAAAATTAAAAAAAAACAGTGGGTTTAAACCATTTAAAAACATCATTCAATTTGACACGCTTTCATTTGATAGGCTTAAATTCGCAAAAAAAGCACCCCCTCATTTTGTTATATTATCATATATTTTAGATGCCCTACCCCATTACCATTTACGCTGGGAAAATGGGACGCTAAAGGAAGAAAAGGTTATCTCATATCTAACCAAAAAGCCATTACTAGCAACTGATACACTACCATTTACAGCCATTGAGCCTCAAGATATACCCAATTGGTTAAACAAACAATCCCAAGCGACATTACTCTTTCATTTACATCGATTAGGTCCTTGTTTTAAAGAACGTCATAAATTAGATTCCGCATTACCAATTAGCAAAAAAGAAGAAAATGACTTAAACGCCTATTTTAAGCATTATCAAATTAAATACTGTCGCTTTAATTATTCACCTGGCGTTATAACCGGATTTAAAAGACTCTGTGAAGCGGCTCCTGATACGTTTATATGGCTAATTCAAGATTTTGGCAACTTTAGGCCTACTGGCATTGGCCCAAAAACTAAAATGATGCTCTCATGTGACATCAGTCAATTTTATACGCAACATTTACATTTATTATGTTATATTGCCAAAACATATAAATTTAAAATTAAACATACACAATTTCCCAATAATGATACCCAACACTTAATCATATATCGTGGCGTTCCAGATCAAAAAATAACCCAATTAATGACTCACAATAGCCAAGAACCCTTTGCCAAAAGCCAAATCAAATTAGCTCAAAAAATTAATCGCATTAGTGCTAAATTAACGCCGTCTAAGTTTAAAGAGAAAGTCACTGAATTAACCGCAAACAAAGAATTAAGCTATCATTCTATGCTCGTCATTGCAAAACAATTTTTTACAAAAAAAATGTTTCAAGAAACACAAAAATACACACAAAAAATAATTAATGAATATCATGAATTTGGCATTTCAGCACACCAATTAGAAGCCCAGTGTTACAGTGAATGCAATCAACTCAAACAGGCATCAGAACAACTCAAAACTGCAATTATAATCGCACCTTATGTACCGGATCTATATCTACATCAAAGTATCGTCTCATTAAAAAAAGAAGATTATGACACCTTTATACAAACAGTCCTGCACTATATTCGATTACTGCCTAACACACCCATTTGGAGTCATATCATAACACTTTATACCGTCCTAAAATATCATTATAAAAAACATGAAATCGCCGACCAATATCTAAAGCAACTAAACTATTTTAAACAAAAAGGATATTTCAACATTCCTGATAAGGTGTTAGATCTAGCCAATTAGGGCCCACTTCAATATCTACCTCTAAAGGAACAGTTAGTTCAGACACAGTGGTCATTGCCTGTTTCAGAACAGGCACAACACGACCCAATTCTGATTTAGGAACATCAAAAACCAATTCATCATGAACTTGAATCAATAATTGAGTCATAAAACCCGCTGTTTTTAAGGCCTGAAAAACCTTCACCATGGCCAATTTCATAATATCCGCCGCCGTACCTTGTACACGCGTATTAATTGCAGCACGTTCCGCAAAAGAACGACGATTAAACAAGCGATCATTAATACCAGGAACAGGACGAATACGACCATATTCCGTCTTCACTACTCCCTCTTCTTTAGCTAAAGCAATGGTCGCTTCCATAAACGTCTTAATACACGGAAATTGATCAAAATATTGATCGATAATCGTCTGAGCATCATGACGATCAATCCCTAAATTTTCAGCTAAGCCAAAAGCAGATATCCCATAAATAATACCAAAATTAACAGCTTTGGCATGATACCGCATCTCTTTCGTAACGGACTCTAACGGAACATCATTAATGATTGCAGCAGTGGCTTGATGGATATCATCACCGCGTTTAAATGCGTTAATCATAGCTGGATCAGCGGATAAATGGGCCATGAGACGTAATTCAATCTGTGAATAATCAATCGCAAGTATACAATGATCACCAGTAGATGGAATAAAAGCCTTCCGGATCTGTTTTCCCTCTTCTGTCCGAATCGGAATATTTTGTAAATTAGGGGAAGAAGAAGACAAACGACCTGTAATAGCAACCGTTTGATTAAATTGCGTATGGATCCGACCAGTCCGTGGAACAATTAACTGAGGTAATACTGAAACATAAGTGGTTAATAATTTTTCAAGACGACGATGAAATAATAATAAAGTGGCAATCGGATAGTCTTTAGCTAATTTTTCCAACACAGACGAATCGGTTGAGCGACCCGTTTTAGTTTTTTTTAAAACCGGTAATTTTAGCTCATCATATAAAATTGTGGCCAATTGTTTTGGTGAACTCAAATTAAAAGGCTGTGCACATAATTCATAAATTTGATTTGTGATGCTAAGATGCTGCGCTTTAAGCGTCGACTCTAACTGAACTAAATAACGCTGATCCAAACAAACACCCGTTGATTCCATATCCGCTAAGGCCAATTGGGTCGGCAATTCAATATCAACTAACAAAGACATTAATTTTTTGTCTTCAATTAACGGTAAGAAAAACTGATACAACTGCCATGTATAAAAGGCATCTGCCGCGGCATAATCTTTCGCCGTTTCAACAGGAACATCTCTAAAATTAAGAGCTGATTTACCCTGCCCCACAACAGATTCATAGCTCATCATTTCAACATTTAAATGACGATAAACCAACATTTTTAAGCCCACCTTTTCACCTGGAAACAACAAATAAGCTGCTAACATTGTATCAAAGGTAATCCCAACAAACTTGATCCCATAATTAGCCAAAACCACCGTTTCATACTTACCATGATGCGTAATTTTAGGTACCGTTGGATCTTCTAAAATAGGTTTTAACAGTTTTAAAATTGGATTGAGCTGAAATAAAACCGCAGATGGTTGAGTGGGAAATAAAGACAAAGAATGATCCAAACCCGTTTCTGCCGTTAAATACGCATTAAGGGCAATATAATATGCCTGATCCCCAAACGATAAGGAGATCCCTACAATTTGAGCAGAAACAGCAGACAAAGATGTGGTTTCAAGATCAAGTGCAAAGCCTAACTTTAAATCAGACAAAATGGCTTTAAGTTCAGCAATCGAAGACAGTAAAACAAAAGACGATTTGGGAATCTGATTTAATCCTGATAATGAGTCCTGCACAGTCGAATGACCTGAGATTTTATGCGTATATTTCTTAATAAGATTCGTAAATTGATATTTTTTAAATACAGAAATGATATGCAACCAATCCGGTTGGTACTGCAAGCGATCTTGATCAATAGACAAGTTAAGATCACACACAATGGTCGCTAACTGCCGAGACAAGTAAGCATTGGCCTTATCTGTACGTAATTTACGCACGACACTTTCAGAAGAAATGTCATTTAAATGATCATAGACTCTATCTAAATTTTCATATTTAGATAATAATGAAACGGCTGTTTTTTCACCAATACCTTTTACACCAGGAATATTATCCGACACATCACCTCTTAAGGCCTTATAGTCAACAACCGTTTCCGGTTTAATATGTAACTTTTCAAATACCTTCTGGGGCGTATAAACCACTAAATCAGCAACCCCCTTTTGAGACATTGTTACGGAAACCTGTTCGTTAACCAATTGAAAACAATCTTGATCACTTGTTAACAAATAAACATGAGACCCCAGTAATCCACACTGCACAGATAAGGTCCCCATCAAATCGTCTGCTTCATAACCCGGTAAATCAATATAGTAAAAACCCAATTCCGCTAACATATTTTGAAGTAAAGGAACTTGAACTTTAAATTCATCTGGAGGAGGGGGTCGATTCGCCTTATAATCCGAAAAAATTTGTTTTCGAAATGTTGGATCTTTATGATCAAAACAGATACAAAAATGAGTCGGTGAAAATTGATCAATCGCTTTAAGTACTAAAGTCAAAAAACCAAAAACCGCATTGATTGGAGTTTGATCCGCTAAGGTTAATGAAGCCGGAAAACTATAAAACGCGCGAAACATTACAGAAAAACCATCAATAATTAAGACATTAGATCGAGACATAATGAGTATTATAACAAAACAATACCATTTACTAAAAAAAGAATAATTTTTATACTTGCAGATATTATAATTTCATTTATAATCAGACTAAAAACTTTATTTTTTATTTTTTATGGAGGCAAATCAATGTTTCAAGACAATGCAAAATATACAGAAGATCACGAATGGGTTATTTTAGAAGATGGAATCGCAACAATCGGAATATCAAATCATGCAATTGAAGAGCTCGGTGAAGTGGTATTTGTTGAACTGCCCGAAAGTAATATAGAATTATCTCAATCTGACGAATTTGGAACCATTGAATCCGTCAAAACCGTTTCAAGTCTATATACGCCATTATCAGGGACAATCATTGAAACAAACACTAACCTAAAAGATAATCCAGAAATAATTAATGAATCTCCCTACGGTGATGGCTGGCTAATCAAAGTAAAAGCAGAAAAGCAATCTGAATACGACGACTT
>MDSW01098608.1_pt1 | contig 10342 bp, 9 predicted proteins | sample 811171 | NCBI WGS metagenome assembly MDSW01 (sample SAMN05326641, study PRJNA326480) | marine metagenome | isolation source: seawater | place: Atlantic Ocean: North West | collected 2012 | reverse complement strand
CGCTTCAATTCACGAACTTCTTCTTCGTTTCCTTCATTGGATGCAGCTTCGATATGCTTCTCAAGCTCCCCAAGTTCATGTCGCAATGCGTTACGATGCTCGTCAAGCTCTGATCGTTTTTCTCCATCACGATGATGCTCACGCTCTTCACCTTGAAGCTCTTGTTCTACGTGAAGAAGCTCTTCATGCAACTCTTCCAGAAACTGCCGCAGTTCTCGGATTTGGCCTTCCTTGCCGGCCTCGCGTGCCTTATCAAACTGATCCTGTACACGGTTAATCTCAGCACGAATTTCTCTGGCATGACCAGCCAATTCTTCAAGATGCTCATCTTCCTGGCGAGACGCTTCGCGACGCTCTTGTTGGTCAGAAGGTGGATTCTCTACCTTATCCTGAGCGGAACTGATTCCCACCGTAAAACCAGTAAACATTAACCCGCAAAAGGTAAGCGCGATAAATCGCTTCATGACTTTCGTCCTTTAAATATAGTTCTTTATGCAGCTACTATAAGGTGAGCATATACGTAAGATAGGAAAGTTGCAACGACTAGTATTAATCCCACCACCAAGTATTACCTGGCAAATCAATTCCTCGATTTCCCTGATACTCGGCATTTAAAATGCCATAGTCGTCTTGTTTGAGATTCTTTTGGTTGACAACGGGAAGAGGATCAACAATAACGCCACCAGAAACTGCCGCTAAAACCACCCGATCCGTGGTAATACGATAACTAACAACAGACTTCACCGAATTAACTGCCTGAGCTCGAACAGGCTGATAACCATAAGACTGCGTATAAAATTCCGGGTTCCAATCCACCTTGCGGTCAAGTTCGTGAGACTTAATCAACATTGAAATAACGGCCAAGTCGAACACGTTGCGTAATTCCTGATATACCGGGTAGCGTTCCGCCAGCATTTCAAAATTACTAGTAAACTCTGAGGCAAATTGTTGAGTCAGGGGATCTGACTTTCCCGTCTGTTGTCGATTACCAAGTTGATCGACGATTTCGTTTTCACTGAGTACTTTGACAGCTGGCCCAACCACCTCAAAAGCCAAGCCATCCTTAGAGGCATGAAGCGCCTGATAATTCGTGGTAAACCACCAACGCAACATATGTACGCCCTGGGTTGGTTCGTCGGACTGCACCAAATTATCGAGATAACTATTCATACCTGGAACACCCGGAACCTCGCCGAGGCCGACGAGTTTCATGTGGTGATCAGCCTCGACCAAAATCTGGGCCAAATGGGTCTGATTATCCGTACCGAACACCTCAACGTCCTGTCGCCCAACGGATTGCCGCAAACCTTGAATCCACGCATCCGTATTTTGAGGCGTCAACGGTTTACCGTTATGACTTGCAAGATACTGCTTCGCCTTCAATAAATTGGCGGTACGAGGCGTAATGGAACATCCAAACGTCGGATTTGCAGAATAGGCATTTCGCATCAATTCCACCAAGTAATCCAACTTCAAAACGGGTTTACCGTTGTTTGTATTCACTAGGCGTCCATTGCCATTCTCTTTCCATGGCCCGGCCGGCCCCGCAATGACAATATCTCTTTGATCTGGATAAACAAGAACGTATTGAATCTTATAGATACCTGCCAAATTCCGCATTACCTGGTCCGCACGCTCATTCCGCAACTGCAACAACTGCAACTGCCGCTGTAGCCGAACCAGAGAAACTTTTCTCATCGATGAAGTCTCTCGGACATCCTGCCCTTTGTCACTGAACATCCCGTCAAACTGCTCTCTACGGATGCCCTGCAACTCAGAGTCCCGACGAGAGTCCAGCCGAACCATCAAACCATCACGATCAACATAAATACCGCCCGGAAAAGGAGTGATCGTTCCTGCTCCCCCAAGATCATCCCAACTATCAGGAGCGACCGTCGCTTTAATCAAATCAATCAGAGTATCAAAGTCTGCCATTGCAGCCCCACCCTGACTACCGGAAGGCATTGGTCTGGTCTCGGCTTGCCCCGTGGAACGAATCAAGCTTCCGTCGGCAAAATCCTGCAGCGAGGCAAGCGATTCCAACGCACCGGCTTGAACGCCAGAGGCTGCCTGATGGCGCGCGATTTGAATCATTTGTTGCTGACGTAATACCATGTCTTGATTAGCACGCGCACGACCCAATGCTTGAACGTATTCCCCGGAACGTAATAGCTGACGAAACTCATCCGCTTCAACCTCAAAAGAACCATTCGACGCTAAGAAAACGAGGCTCAATACCGCAGCAAATGTTTTGTTAACCATTCAAATCCATCCCAGACTTTCCCAATCATTCAAGCCCACTTATTATAGGCCGCTTACACTAGTAAATAGTCGATTTCTTTCGACTATTCACGGGTAAACTCTTACCCATTACCGTAAAATTCTTGGTCGGCATTCTGAGTTTAGCTTCCAACACTTCGGCTCCATCAAAATCACCTGGGAACACTCCACCGAGCCTGGCCTTGGTCCCTAGGAAATCCAAGATTCGCAGGCTAAGATCAATGCTCCATCAAATCTCCCCCTAAATGTACGGAAAGTCGTAATATGAGCGTCGATCTCCACTATGGAGCATCCCATTCGCTAACAATCGATTGCACCACTGAGCAGGTGTTAACATCAGCAAGCCTCAATGTCGAACCGATTATTGGAACGCTAAAAGATGCAGTGTACAGTAGTCTGGAGCAATCTATTCACTTTCCCGCATTCCGGGAAATTGTATTTCCCGAGGACACTTTAGCAATCGCTGTGGGCGAATCTATACCACGCACCGCCGAAATCCTCGCCACGATCATCGAATACATACAGACCTACACTGAGGTCGCTCTCGAAGACATCACTATTGTCTTCGCTAATGAATCGACTGCGAGTGTCGAAGCTCAATTAAAACACCTTCTTGATGAATTCGTCTATAGCACCCTGACTTTTGAAGTCCACAACCCAGATATTCCGGAAGAACTGGCTTATCTGACTGCCACCGAAGAAGGGGAGCCTATTCGTCTAAATAAGACGCTTGTTGATTCCGATGTTGTCTTCCCAATTTGTTCGAATCTTCCCGATTCGATTTTCGGTTATGCCGGATTTTTTCATGACCTATTCCCCCTATATACGGAAACAGAAACAATCCTGAGATTTCGCTCATACCAAAATGCTGCTTCTTTAAAACGTGATTCCATGGAAGCAGCCAACATGCTTGGAGTTCAATACGTCATGAAAGTGACTCCTGCTAATGGGGACGAAATTCACAACATCACAGCCGGAGATATTTTCACGCTACAGAATTCAGTGCCCGCAATCGCCGATGCGATCTGGGGGCATTCGCTTTCTGAAAGCGACCTCAGTATTGGAACACTTTCTGGACCTTACCAACATCAAACATGGGATAATCTGGCAAGAGCGCTTAACACGCTTGCAAAGTCAACAGCTTCAACTGGCGCGATTGTCATTTGCAGCGAGCTTTCAGGACCATTGCCAGCCCCTTTGAGGCTCTTAGCTAGTAATGACGCGCATCAAAAGCTTTCTGAGCAACTCAAACAACAGCCTGATATAGACATCCAAGCCGCTCAGGAGATTCTGCGTCTAAGGGATGAATATCACATCTACCTGTTGAGCAATTTGTCCGGTGACGATGTCGAATCAATAGGCCTGGCGAATATTGAATCTCCATCACAGATCAATAACCTCGTTACTGCCGCAAAGAAGGTCAATTGTCTGCTAGATGCTCATCGCATTGCCATCAAATAAGATTGAAACGCTAGCCAGCTTCATATGGGGAACTCATGATGTCCGTGAAATTTGACTCACCTTCGGTGTGGACCGCTTCAAACATTGCACTCATCACCATGCGTGGGAAAGACCGCATTAGCTTTCTCCATAACTTTTGCACCAACGACATCAAGAAACTAGTCGACAATGCAGTGGTCGAAGCATACATCACTAGCATTCAGGGAAAGTGCCTAGGATACGTTTCCGTATTTCAAGCGTCTGATGAATTACTCCTGATCACTAATGACTATAAGACCGAAGAGCTTGCAGCACATTTGGATCGATACATTATTACAGAAGATGTCGAAATCACTCTCAATCAAAAACCGAATTGTTTACTATTCACCGGTGAAGGAATCGAACAGTGGCTACAGCAGGAGCAACCACAAGGCACTCTTGTCGCCAATCATTGGTTCAATCAGTCTTCTTATTGGTTCTTTGGAGAATTATCCACCGCCCAGCAGAACGATCTGCAGAGTCTGACCGACGAACAGATACATGCCGTACGCATCCATGCCGGAACACCAATCTACGGTGACGACGTGACGGAAGAAAATCTAGCTCAGGAAGTGAACCGAAACCAACAAGCCATTAGCTTTACCAAAGGATGTTATTTAGGTCAGGAACCAATCGCGAGAATTGATGCCTTAGGTAACGTTCATTGGTATTTAGTTAAAGTTGATCTGGGAATCATCGAGGCTCAACCGTGTGACATTCTAACAAGAGAAAGTAAGCCGATCGCCAAGATTCGCTCTAAGTCCTCTCTAACAAACGAGGCATTAGCCTATGTCAAGAGAGGCTCTCATGAATCTGGCTCCAAGGTTTCGGCAGATCAGGGTGAATTTAAGGTTTTCTAAAATGAGGTGCTGATTATCCCGCAACGTTGGGGGCATCGGCAATTTGGATTTCGCGTGTGTGCTGCTCAAGCCAGTCGGCAACTCGCTGCAGCAACTCTTCAGCTGATCCGGCTTCAACAACAGCACCTAAAATGCTCCATCGCCCTCCTTTAATCTCCTTGAAAAGAAGAAGTAAGGCATGTTTCATCTCTTGGAGGAAGACTGCTGTTTGCTGGTCACTGTAGTCTCTACTCAAGAGCACCAATTGTTCACCTTCACGGATGCGGGTTAACTGGATGATTTTCCCTTCAACTGCTTTCAGCATCGCCCCCTGACAATAGCCACGTCTAAATTCATGCCGAGTATTGAATTGGTAAACAGGTTCAGCCCCAAAGAAAAATGAAATCGCTCCGTCACGACGAAAACCAACAAACACAGACTCCTTTGACACCGCGTCCCGAGAAAACTTTATTTCGATACGATTCACTAAAGCCGTCGCTTCGCGCAAAATATCTTCCTTATCTTGCTGCTGTTTTGCCACTTCCCATCTCCTACGTACTCCCACCTATCCTAGTAAACACAAATGTTAGATAAGATATACCTTTATTAATAGATTCTACAAATCTGAACTCACCATTCTACAATCTGCTTTATGTCTGACCACGAAACCCACCTGTTATCTACTTCTCGATTTGATGTCGTTGAAGTTCCAGCAGACCCGGCTAATCCTGACGGCAAAAAACGTCAAATCTTACGACACCCTGGGGCTGTCACGATTCTGCCGCTAGTTGACGACGACCATATCTGTCTGATCCGAAATTATCGAGTCTCTGTCGGCAAGGAATTACTAGAGTTACCAGCGGGCACCCTCGAACCCAATGAACCTCATGCTGTCACAGCGAAGCGGGAACTCATCGAAGAAACTGGGTACCGTGCGAAAAAACTAACGCACCTGCACAGTTTTTACCTTTCACCTGGCATACTCGATGAGAACATGCATTTGTATATTGCTTCCGGTTTGACGCAAGGCGAAGCTGCCCGTGAAGAAGGGGAATTGATAACCAACTGCGTTGTCTCCTGGAAAGAGACACTGCAACTAATAAAAGACTGTAAAATCTGCGATGCCAAGTCCATTGCCGGTATCCTGATGTATGATCAGCTCAAACGATCCGGAGAAATATAATGCCCGATTCCCGATTAACAAAACTTGCCAGAGTACTGGTTAACTACTCAGCCGAAGTCGTCGCCGGTGATTTGGTTCGAATTGTCGGTAGTCCACTGTCAGAACCACTGCTGCTGGAACTGTACCAAGCTTGTCTGGAAGCAAATGCGCATCCCTACGTGCTCATGCAACCTGACGCCTGTGGTGAACTTCTCTTTGAATATGGAAGCGACGAACAGATCGGTTATCAGAGCTCTCTGGTACAACACGAAATAGAAACGATTGATGTAGCCATTAGCCTTTGGGGAAGTAGTAACACGAAAGCTCTGTCTCGATTTGGCCCCGATAAACTGGCAAAGAAGAGTCAGGCTCGGAAAACGTATATGGAAACATTCCTAAGCCGAAGTGCTTCTGGAGATCTACGCTGGACAGGTTCTCAATTTCCATGTCAGGCTTCGGCCCAAGATGCTGAAATGTCACTTCGACAATACGAAGATTTTGTTTTCAAAGCCGGCTTATTACATCTTGATGACCCCGTTACGGCTTGGAAAGAGCTGAGCGTCAGACAACAACGACTTGTTGATTACCTGAATGGAAAAAATGAAATTCGATTTGTGACTCCGCAGGGTACCGATCTGACGCTTTGCGTTCAGGACCGACTCTGGTTAAACAGCGACGGCAAGAAAAACTTTCCCGATGGAGAAGTTTTTACAGGCCCGATCGAGTCTGCTACAGAAGGTACTGTGTTTTATAGCTTTCCAGCGGTACACGGAGGCCGCGAAAGCGATGGTATTGAATTAATATTTGAAGGTGGCCGTGTTGTAGAGGCCAAGGCCAGAAAAGGCGAGAAATTCCTCATCGACATGCTGGATCAGGATGCGGGAGCACGAGTTCTTGGTGAAATCGCTATCGGGACAAATTACTCGATTACTGAATACACAAAAAACACTCTTTTTGATGAAAAGATCGGCGGCACATTCCATGCCGCAGTAGGCGCTTCCTATCCCGAAACCGGGGGACTTAACGAATCCGGACTTCACTGGGATATGGTTTGTGACCTCAGAGAAGGTGGGCAAATTTTTGTCGACGGAGAACTCATTAGCGAAAATGGACGATTCCTCAATGACGCCTGGCCCCAACCATAAGTCTCCCATATTTTGCAGACGCTCAGAACTAAGAAACAACGACCTCAATGCCTCACTATCCCCCGCTTTCCAAAGTCGATCTGCCAATTTTGGTTACCGGTATCGCCGGCGTCGCCGGATATAACGCATTTCACTACTACTCACGGCTGTACTCTGGAAATGTAATTGGGATTCGTCGCGATGAATACTGGCCGCTTACCGGTGAGGGTATTGTTGGCTGCGATATTATTAATAAAGAAAAATTATTGAAATTGTTTCGGCAACATCAATTTCGTTCCGTTATGAGCGGCCTCGGAACGTGTCGCTTGAAATCATGCGAACTTGATCCAGCCATGGCCCATCGTGTGAACGTGGATGGTATTAACAACTTACTCGAAGCAATCCACAGCCTGTCTCACCCCGTTAAACTGGTACATCTATCTACCGACCTCGTTTTTTCCGGGGACGGGAATGGCGACTACACCGAGGACGTAACGCCAGACCCCGTCACCATCTATGGCAAAACAATGGTTAAAGCGGAGGAACTTATCACTCGTCGACACCCCTCGGCTTGCATCCTGCGGATTTCTTTACCGATGGGAATTAGTTTTAGTGGTCATGCAGGTGCAATTGATTGGATCCAATCAAGGTTTATTAAAAACAAACCGGCTACTTTATATTTTGATGAAGTCAGGACTCCGCAATACACCGACTGCCTCAACAAACTTACGCACTGGGCATTAACGAATGATTTATCGGGTCTTTATCATGCGGGAGGCCCACAGTCGCTAAGCCTTTATGAGATTGCTCAAATCGTTAATCGCTTAGGTGGATACAATCCTGACAATCTGCAGGGATGTCCCCGTGTTGATGCCGGGCCAATACCTCCTCGTGCTGGAAACGTGTCGCTTAATAGTAACAGATTAATTGAAAAACTTGGATTCAAACCTTTTGATGCCTGGCCTGCTAAAGGCCTCTACCTTCCCACAAGCCAAAATTGGCATTATGAGACCGATATAACCATTAAAGGTTCTCCAGAATTACTGAAATCAATTCTGTACAAGAACCCCAATGAAGAAAACTATTTGTAAACCTTTGGTGTTTTCGTCGCCTTAGGTTGATACGAAACCTATAATGAATGCAGCATTGATTACAGGCTAATTGCCACCACTTCCACCGTACGCCTTAGCACATAACGCATACACGATTACTATGGGTATCCGATTTATTTGTCCGAGTTGCGACAGCAAACTAAATGTAAAATCCTATCTGGCTGGCAAACGTGGTATTTGCCCCAAATGCGATGCGAGAATCCGGATTCCTCTTGAATCCAAAATTGGAAACCAACCGGCCGAGCTAGCTGGTGATAGAAATCGAACCGCCAAAAGCATTGCTGCCTGTATTGCTGAAAAACCGAAGGTGAAGTGGTATGTACGCCCTGCTGATGGTGGCGAATTCGGCCCGGCCCCGGGAGAGATGATTCAAGTATGGGCTAATGAAAATCGAATTGATCATCGCACAAGTTTACGTCGCGATGACTGGCTCAACTGGCAACCTGCCGCGAACATCTTTACCGAGTTTCAAAAAGACATCAAGCTTTCAGTATCTCCCGCTGCGGAACAGAATCAAGACGGTACACAAACCGAGTTAAAATCGGATAGCTCGATCGCCGTACTGGAACGTCCCGTTGAATCGGTTGAAAATCCAAATGTTGATCCCGTTGGGTTTGAAGATGAAAGTTTCTTTGAAGCTCTAGAGACAAACTCTGTTGGTATCGACCGCGGCGCAAACTTTTCGAACCTTCAGGTTGAAAACTCAACACTTGCTCACCACAACATCCGTAGAAATGATGCCTCCGGAAACAAAATAAAGGGAGTCATTCTGGCATTCCTTTCGATTGTTTTACTGGGATCGTTAGTGGCAGTCGTTATTCTTTCACAGTAGGATAGAACACAAATCAAAGTCTGATCCCCCACATCGCTAGTCACTTCAGCCGGCTTACAACTCCAAAGGAAATTATCAAACATGTTGCGTCTTAATAAACTGACGGTTTTAGCTCTTGCAATCCTTGTAACTGCCCCTGCCTTGCAGGGAGCAGAAAAGACCAAAAAGGTCGCTGCCAAAGATATCACACTGAATGTCCCCACTTCCTGGAAACAATCTCCGGCAAGTAATAATCTGCGTACTGCACAGTTCGCCATTCCTAAAGCCGAGGGGGACAAAGATGATGCCGAACTAGTCGTATACTTCTTTGGCGGAGCTGGTGGAGGCGTGAACGCCAACCTCGAACGTTGGTCTGGGCAATTTCAGCCCGGCGGTAAAAAACAAAAAATCTACAAGGGTGAATCTAAACAGGGTGAATACTATCTATTGGACATTACGGGGGTATACAACAAGCCTATTGGACCGCCAATTAATCGCCAGACAAACCCAACTCCGGGTTACCAAATGCTCGCCGTCGTATTGATGGTCAAAGATAAAGGAAACTACTTCCTTAAACTGACTGGCCCCCAAAAGACCGTCGCCTCAGCAGCCCAAGCTCTGCGAATCGCAATCGATGCTGATGCAACCAAAGAAGCTGAGCTGAAACCCGAGAAATAGAAATTGAATCAGTCGTGTCGTTGAAGTCAGGCGCCCGCAGATTCAACAGACGAGTTCCCGAGGAAGCAAACGCCAACGATGGCCATTGCACCTGAGCAAACATTACAGTGGGTAGGTGACTCCAAAGGTCATCTATCTCTTATTGATCAAACGCTGCTGCCAACGCAATTGCAGCCTGCAGATTGCCACACGGTGGAAGCGGTTTGGGAAGCTATTAAAGTCCTACGCGTACGGGGTGCACCAGCAATCGGGATCGCTGCTGCGTACGGCGTATGCGTCGGCATACAAACACTTGATTTCTGCACTGCTTCCCATGCCCAGCTACGCCAACGCATTGATGAAGTTACGTCTTATCTTGCAACCAGCAGGCCGACAGCAGTCAATCTATTCTGGGCACTGGAACGCATGTCCGGCAAAGCTAAGTCCCTGTCGGAAGCCGAGTTTTCTGTCAAACAGATAGCCGACGCATTATTGCAGGAAGCAAAGAGTATTCATGATGAAGATCGGGCTATGTGTCATGCGATCGGACAACATGGTGCCGAACTTTTATTTGACGGAATGGGCATTATTACCCACTGCAATGCAGGCGGCTTAGCAACCAGCGAGTATGGTACCGCTCTCTCCCTCTTCTTCACTGCGCAGGATCAGGGCAAAGAGCTAACGGTCTTTGTGGATGAAACGCGACCATTGCTACAAGGAGCTCGGTTAACAGCCTGGGAACTTCTGCGGCGAAACATCAGTACCGTGCTCATTTGCGACAACATGGCGGCACAAGTCATGCGTGAAGGAAAGGCACAGGTCGTGGTAACCGGTGCCGACCGAATTGCGGCCAATGGTGACACCGCCAACAAAATCGG
>MDSW01091202.1_pt1 | contig 10342 bp, 6 predicted proteins | sample 811171 | NCBI WGS metagenome assembly MDSW01 (sample SAMN05326641, study PRJNA326480) | marine metagenome | isolation source: seawater | place: Atlantic Ocean: North West | collected 2012 | reverse complement strand
TCCTCCTTTCTCAACCTCTTGTCTAAATTTATCTAATTGTTTTTCTGTAATCCTTCCTTCTAAATATGCTCTAGCATACATACCTGGCGCACTGTGACCTTGAAAGTAAACTAAGTCGCCACCAAACTTATTATTTTTTGCTCTCCAAAAATGGTTCATGCCGACGTCATACAATGTTGCTGCAGATGCAAAAGTACCTATGTGACCACCTAATTCTGGATTTTTTTTGTTAGCTTTAACAACCATGGCAGCTGCATTCCATCTTATGTAGGCCCGAATTTTTCTTTCTATATTTTGATCCCCTGGAGATCTGACATCAGCTGTTGAAGGAATCGTATTAATGTAAGGTGTAGTTCTTGTGTCGGGTAAAATTAAACCTTGAGTGTAAGCTTCATCAATTACTTTTTTAAGCAAATAACCTGCCCTAGACGATCCATCAGTTTTTACCACAGCTCTTAGAGAGTCTAGCCACTCTTGTGTTTCCGCAGGATCTATATCGTCTTTGGATATTGGTTGGGCATAAATTGTTTCTTTTCCATTTCTTAGGCCATTTGTTTTTCCTGTGTTTGGTATTACTTCTTTTTTAACTTTTTTTATTTCTTTTGTTGGAGCAATGGTCTCTTCTTCTTTTTCATTTCCACCTTCTAAAGTAGCAAGAACGCTTCCCTCTGAAACTCTATCACCAATTTTAACTTTTAGTTGTGAAATTTGTCCTTCAAATGGAGATGGAACTTCAACACTTGATTTGTCACTTTCCAAAGTAACAATAGGATCATTTTTTTTTATTTTATCTCCAGGTTTTACCAAAACCTCAATAATCTCTACATCTTTAAAATCACCAATATCAGGTACAGATATGTTCTTTGACATTTAATTATTATACACAATTTTTGACACAATTTACTCGCTTTTTTGACACTTCAGTTTTTTAATATAATTTATGCAATTTTTAAGACTTATTTTCAAAAGAAAAAGAGCCGACTTGGACTCACAAGTGTTAATACAAAGAATTTTGTTAAGAAAATACCTGGCTAAGTCCAATTAATAGAACTACGGCAATTATAATACCATAATAAATTTGGTATCCCCCAACGGTAAAAGGCATTTTTTTAGTTTTCCACGTGCCTCTTTTATTTTTTTTTGCTTTCGATAGTCTCATTTTTTTTCAATGCACATTGCAACACCCATACCTCCTCCAATACATAATGTTGCCAAACCCTTTTTAGAATCTCTTTTTATCATTTCGTGAATTAGTGTCACGAAAATTCTTGTACCAGACGCACCAATTGGATGACCTAATGCAATTGCCCCACCATTAACATTTACCTTTTCCATCGGTAAAGATAATTCTTTGACCACAGCACAACTTTGAGCAGCAAAAGCCTCATTGGCTTCAATTAAATCAAGTTCTTCTGATTTCCAACCAGCAATCTCTAATGCTTTTTTTGACGATGGTATTGGCCCAGTTCCCATAATTGAAGGATCAACACCGCAAGACGCCCAAGATTTAATTTCTGCCAAGGGTTTTATACCCCTTTTTTCAGCTTCAACTTTCGACATTAGGACTACTGCAGCAGCACCATCATTTATTCCAGAAGCATTACCGGCAGTTACAGTTCCATCTTTTTGAAATACGGTTTTAAGTCTTTGAAGAGCCTCGATCGTTATTCCATCTCGAGGGTGTTCGTCTTTTTTAAAAATCGAAGAACCCTTTTTCAATTGAATAGTAAAAGGTATAATTTCATCATCAAATCTATTTTCTTTTTGAGCTTTTAAAGCTTTAGATTGAGATTCAAATGAAAATTTGTCTTGATCCTTTCTTGTAACCTGAAACTGTTGTGCCACGTTCTCAGCTGTTTTACCCATATGATAACCGTTAAAGGCATCCCAAAGACCGTCTTTGATCATTGAGTCAACTAATTCTGTATCACCTAACTTTTTTCCATTTCTTAAATGAACTACATGAGGTGCTTGAGACATACTTTCTTGTCCACCTGCAACAACAATATTTGAATTTTTTGATAAAATAGATTGAAAACCTGACGCGATAGACCTTAAGCCTGACCCACAAACTTGGTTAACAACATATGATGGAGTTTCTTTTGGTATCCCAGAGTCCATGGAAGCTTGTCGCGCAGGATTTTGTCCAGCACCGCCTGTAAGAACTTGCCCCATTATAACCTCATCAACATCTGTAGACTTTAATTTTGATTTTTCGATAGCACTCTTAATTGCTGTTGAACCTAGCTTATAAGCTGGCACATTCTTTAGAGTACCACCAATATCTCCTATAGCAGTTCTCACTGCAGAGGTTACAACAACGCTATTTTCTTTAGACATACTCTCATTTAATTATATTCTAATTAGACGAATAGCAATAAAGATAAAAAATATAAAATTCCTTTATAATAGCTGTTTTCTTTGGTATTTTCAGCCTGCGGTCCCATAGCTCAATTGGATTAGAGCGTCTCGCTACGGACGAGAAGGTTGAGGGTTCAAATCCTTCTGGGACCTCCAGATTAAAAAGGAATTTTATGTCTTTACAAAATGCAGTAGTTGTTTTTTTTATTTCAGTTATTTTAGTGTTATTTATTTTATCTTTAGTCTTATAGATAAGCAAAAGTTAGAATAAAAATTCCCAATATTATTCGATAAGCAATAATTAAGCTAAAATCAAATTTTTTCAAATATATTAAAAAATATTTAATGGTCAGATATGAAAATATAAGTGAAAATATAAAAGTCAAAATAGATTGTAAATTTAATAATATATTTGCTTCGTTAATTAATGAGTTAAATCCAAATATAGAAACTCCCGCAAGAGCAGGTATGGACATTAAAAATGAAATTTTTGCTGCATCTTGCCTTTTGAATTTTAACAGTCGAGCAGCAGTGATAATTATACCGGATCTGCTAACCCCAGGAACTATTGCTAAAGCCTGAAAAAGACCGATGATTAAAGCATTTTTAAAGGTAAAGTGTTCTTCCATTTTTAGTCTTAATTTAAATTTATCGGATAAGTATAACAGAATTCCAAAAATTAATGTCATCCAACCAATAACTTCTAAACTTCTTAAATCAGAAATTAATTTAAATTCAATAATTGTGTAGCCAAAAAAGAATAAGGGTATTGATGCTACAATAATTTTTAAAAATAATTTTTTATTTTTACTAAAATTTAAAATTTCTTTTTTAAAAAATAAAATTACAGCAATAAGAGAACCAAAATGTGCACTTACGTTTAAGATTAACTCTTGATCTTGAAGCCCATAAAAATTTGTAAAAAGGTTTAAATGGGCCGAAGAGCTTACAGGTATAAATTCTGTTACGCCTTGAACAGCTGAAATAATTAATATGTGAAATAAGCTATCCATAAATTACTTTTAAAGTCTTATATTTTATTCAACTATTGAGATCATCCAAATATTAGCATGGCTGTTATGCACTATAAAAAATCAATAAATACTTGATTTTTTTATATAAAGGTATGTAATATTGACCTAAATTAGCTTTAAAAATCATTAAATTTAAATTAACTAACAATTATGTCAGAAAAAATGCTTAAATTTACAAAAATAGGTCAACAGAATCCACCTAAAAGATCTGTTACTAATAGAAATGGTGACTTTAATGAAATTTATGGCGAGTTCATAAGCAATAAGGCTAAGGAACAATCAAGCAGATGCTCTCAATGCGGAGTTCCATTTTGCCAAGTCCATTGTCCCTTACACAATAACATACCTGACTGGTTAAAACTTACTGCTGAAGGCAGATTACAAGACGCGTACGATTTAGCACAAAGTACAAATAATATGCCGGAAGTCTGCGGAAGAATTTGTCCGCAAGACAGATTGTGTGAAGGAAATTGTGTAATAGAACAATCAGGACATGGTACAGTTACGATAGGTTCAGTTGAAAAACATATCACAGATACAGCTTGGGAAAAAGGTTGGGTCAAACCCATCAAGGTTAAAAAAGAAAAAACCCAAACAATTGGCATAATTGGAGCAGGCCCAGCAGGATTAGCATGCGCTGAAGAACTCAGGAAGATAGGTTACCAAGTAACTATTTATGACAGATATGATCGCCCAGGTGGTCTATTAATATATGGAATACCAAATTTTAAACTTGAAAAATTTGTTGTTGAAAGAAGAACCAAATTACTAAAAGACTCTGGTATTAAGTTTATTCAAAATTTCGAAGTAGGAAAAAATTCATCTTTAGACGATTTAAGAGAAAAACACGATGCAATTTTAATAGCTACAGGCGTGTATAAAGCAAGGAATATCGACATAGAGGGAAACAAATTAAATAATATTTTTCCAGCCATGGATTTTCTAACTGCTTCAAATCGTAAAGGTTTAGGAGATAAAGTAAAACTCTTCGATGATGGAACACTGAATGCAGAAAAAAAGAAAGTAGTAGTTATCGGTGGTGGCGATACAGCAATGGATTGTGTTCGAACTGCTGTCAGGCAAAAAGCGACCTCAGTCAAATGTTTATACAGGAGAGATAAAGAAAATATGCCTGGTTCAGCAAGAGAGGTTGGAAATGCAATTGAAGAAGGTGTTGAGTTTTTATGGTTATCAAGCCCAAGTAAATTTTTAGGTAAAGATAGAGTAGAGGCAGTTGAAGTACAAAAAATGGAATTAGGTGACCCAGATTCTTCTGGTAGAAAAAAACCTAAAATCATTGAAAACTCAAATTATAATTTAGATGCAGATATTGTCATCAAAGCTTTAGGTTTTGACCCAGAGAATATTCCTAAACTATTTAATTCTGAAAATCTTTCGGTATCAAAATGGGGAACCATAAAAATTGATTTAAAATCTATGCAGACAAATATCAAAGGAGTTTTTGCTGCAGGAGATATTGTTAGGGGTGCATCTTTAGTTGTATGGGCAATAAGAGATGGTAGAGATGCTGCTGTTCAAATTGATAAATTCCTCAAATCTGCAGAAAAAGAGAAAGTGATAGCTGCATGAAAACTTTTTTGAAAAATAAAAAATTATTAGAAAAAAACTACTCTTACTTTCCATCCTTAGAACATGATGCATGTGGTGTAGGTCTAATCACTTCTTTAGACGGGCAGAAAAAAAGAGAGGTGGTTGAATATGGAATAGAATCACTCAAAGCAGTTTGGCATCGAGGGGCTGTAGATGCTGACGGTAAGTCAGGAGATGGAGCAGGCTTATGTGTTGAAATTCCCAAAGATTTTTTCTTAGAAAAAATAAAAGATACAGGTCACGAGCATAAAGGTGAAGAAAACGTGTGTGTAGGAATGATCTTTCTTCCTAGAACAGATTATGTCAATCAAGAAAAGTCTAAAACTATAGTCGAACAAGTATTGCTGGAAAATGATTTTTATATTTATGGTTGGAGGCAAGTTCCAGTAAATCCTAAGGTTTTAGGCAAAACTGCAGACCTAAATAGACCAGAAATTACCCAGGTAATTTTTAAAAATAATAAAATAATGGAAAGAAATGATTTAGAACGATTGCTATTTGCATCAAGAAAAAAAATTTTAAAAATAACTAGAAAACAACAAATAAATGATTTCTACATATGTTCTTTTAGTTCTAGATCAATCATTTATAAAGGAATGTTTTTAGCAGAAGCTTTATCTGATTTTTATACAGATTTAAAAGATAAAAGGTTTATTTCCAGATTTGCAATTTTTCACCAAAGATTTTCAACGAATACTTTCCCGAGCTGGAAATTGGCACAACCTTTTAGATGTTTAGCTCATAATGGAGAAATAAATACTTTAAAGGGTAATATTAATTGGATGAAAATTCATGAACAAGATATGTCAAGCGAGCTATTTGACAATGTCGATGATCTTAAACCTGTAATCACTCCTGGCAATTCTGACTCAGCAGCATTAGATAACGTTTTTGAATTACTAATTCATTCAGGCAAACCTGTTCCATTAATTAAATTAATGATGATGCCTGATGCATGGTCCAAAAGAAATAAAATTTTACCGAAGTCTCACCAGCAGCTTTTTGATGTTTTAAATAGCACAATCGAACCTTGGGATGGCCCAGCAGCCATTTGTGCAACAGATAGTAAATGGGCAATTGCTGCAACTGACAGAAATGGCTTAAGACCGCTAAGGTACTCTATTACTTCAGATAAAATTTTTTGTGCAGGATCAGAAAGTGGAATGGTTAAAATTCCAGAAAGTAAAATTATATCTAAAGGTAGACTGGGGCCAGGCCAGCTTATAGCTGTAAACTTAAAAAAAGGTAAAATTTACAAAGACAAGGAAATTAAGGATTATCTTTCAAAAGATTATAAAAAATTTCATAAGCAAATTATTAATCTTGATAAAAAAATTACTATTGAAAAAGAGGAAGTGAATTTTTCCCAAGAAAATCTGAGAAGGAGACAATATCTGTCAGGATATAGTATTGAAGATTTAGAATTAATATTACATCCAATGGTTGAAGATGCAAAAGAAGCCACTGGTTCTATGGGTGATGATACACCGGTTGCTGTTTTATCAAATCATTATAGACCAATTTCACACTACTTTAGACAAAATTTTAGCCAAGTAACAAACCCACCAATTGATTCCTTAAGAGAAAATAAAGTTATGAGTTTAAAAACAAGATTTGGGAATCTGGGAAATATTTTAGACTTTGAAAATCTTACCAAGGAAAATATTTATGTTTTAGATAGTCCTGTATTATCTAATTCTCAACTTAAAAAATTCAAAACAATATTTTCAAAGAAAATAAGAATAATTGATTGCACATTTAGTGTGAAAGAGAGTTTAAAGTCTAGAATTGAAAAAATTAGAGAAGATGCAGAATTAGCTGTAAGAGAAGGAGCAAACCATTTAGTTCTCTCAGATAAAAATGTTTCTGAGAGTAGAGCAATTGTGCCAATGATTTTAGCTGTAGGCGCAGTTCATTCTAAACTAGTTAAACTTCATCTAAGAGGGTATGCCTCAATAAATGTTGAAACAGCTGAAGCAATGGATACACATTCTTTTGCAGTTTTAATTGGAGTTGGTGCAACTACTGTAAATCCTTATTTAGCGATAGATAGCATTTACCAAAGGTTTGAAAAAAAGCTTTTTGGAAATCTTGATTTTGAATCCTGTGTAGAGAGATTTAAAAAATCAATTAATGCTGGTTTACTCAAGATAATGTCTAAAATGGGTATTTCAGTCCTAAGTTCTTATAGAGGAGGATGTAATTTTGAGTCTGTGGGCTTAAGTAGAAGCTTGGTGTCTGATTATTTTCCTGGAATGATATCGAGAATATCAGGAATCGGTGTATCTGGTATTGAAAAAAAAATTAAAGAATTACATTCAAAGTCATATATTAAAAATGTAACAGTTCTTCCAATTGGGGGCTTATATAAATATCGTAAAACTGGAGAAGATCATCAATTTCAAGGAAATTTAATTCACTTATTACAAAATTCTGTCGGTTCAAATTCTTATGAAATGTTTAAAAAATATACAAATAGAATTAATAATCTTAATCCAACAAATCTACGAGATCTTCTTGAATTTAGAAAAATAAGAACTCCAATAAATTTAGAAGATGTTGAACCTGTAGAGCAAATTACCCCAAGATTTGGTAGTGGTAGCATGTCACATGGAGCTCTTTCATCAGAGGCTCATGAAACTTTAGCAATTGGAATGAACAGGATTAAGGGCTCCTCTTGTAGTGGAGAGGGTGGAGAGGATGAAAAAAGATTTAAAATTTTAGAAAACGGAGACTCATCAAATTCTAAAGTTAAGCAAGTGGCTTCAGCTAGGTTTGGAGTAACAGTTAAATACCTAAACAATTGTAAAGAGATAGAAATTAAAATTGCACAAGGTGCTAAACCGGGAGAGGGAGGTCAGCTTCCTGGTTTTAAAGTTACAAACGAAATTGCAAGACTCAGACATTCAACACCCGGTGTTACATTGATATCTCCTCCACCACATCACGATATTTACTCTATAGAAGACCTGGCTCAGTTAATTTATGATTTAAAACAAATTAATCCAAAAGCAAGAGTCGGGGTAAAACTAGTTGCTTCAACTGGTATTGGTACAATAGCTGCTGGAGTTGCAAAAGCTAAAGCTGACGTTATTTTAATTTCCGGTCACTCTGGAGGAACTGGAGCTAGTCCGCAAACAAGCGTTAAATACGCAGGTATCCCATGGGAAATGGGATTAACCGAGGCTAATCAAATTTTAACACTAAATCAGTTACGTCACAAAGTTACACTAAGGACTGATGGAGGAATAAAAACTGGAAGAGATGTTGTTATTGCCGCTATGATGGGTGCAGAAGAATTTGGAATGGGAACGTCTTCTTTAATTGCAATGGGATGTATAATGGTCAGACAGTGCCACTCTAATACCTGTCCAGTAGGTGTTTGCTCACAAGACGAAAAATTAAGAGAGAAATTTTCTGGTACGCCAGAAAAAGTGGTAAATTTTTTTACATTTGTTGCTAAAGAGGTTAGAGAAATTTTAGCTTCTCTAGGTTTCAAATCTTTAACTGAAATTATTGGAAGAACAGATCTACTACATCAAGTAAGTAGAGGATCACCAAATCTTGATGATCTAGACCTTAACCCTTTACTAGTTCAAACCGACTCGGGTGAACACAAAAGATATTCACAAAATGACTTAATAAATTCTGTTCCTGACAATAGTATTGATGAAAAAGTTTGGAGTAATATAAAAAATAAAATTAATCAAAAGGAGAGAATCTTAGTAGACGAAAAAGTTTCAAATACCGATAGAACAGTCGGTGCAAAGTTATCCCACTACATTTTTAATAAATTTGGTGAAAATTCTCCTCAAAATATTTTAAATTTAACCTTAACGGGTTCAGCTGGCCAATCATTAGGAGCATTCATTTCAAAAAGTATAACAATTAAATTAATAGGTGACTCAAACGATTACGTTGCAAAAGGTTTATCTGGAGGTAAAATAATTGTCAGACCTTCCAAAGATAATAATTTAAAAACAAATGAAAATACTATTATTGGTAATACTGTACTTTACGGAGCTACTTCTGGAAAATTGTTTGCCGCAGGTAAGGCTGGAGAAAGATTCGCAGTGAGAAATTCAGGAGGTATCTCTGTTGTCGAAGGATGCGATGCAAACGGTTGTGAATATATGACGGGAGGAGAGGTAGTTATATTGGGAAAAATAGGAGATAATTTTGCTGCTGGTATGACTGGAGGAATGGCTTTTGTTTACGATCCTGACGATACATTTGAGAATTACGTAAATCCTTCATCTGTAACATGGCAAAAGCCAGAGACCAAATATTGGACAAATAGATTAAAGGTGCTTCTTGAGGAGTATACGTCTGAGACTGAGTCAAAGGTATCTAAAAATATTCTACAAAATTTTACTAAAGAGCTAGAGAATTTCAAACAAGTTTGCCCTTTAGAAATGTTGGATAAACTAGAAAATCCATTAACCTTAAAAACTAAAGCTTTAAAAACAGGTTAAAAATTATTCTTTTATTAATTTATCTAACTCTTTTTTAATTCTTGCTAAATTTTTCTTACTTGAAAGACTGTGATCTCCATTTTTTATTATAACCATTCTTTTTTTTGCCTTTACAAATACAGATAAAACCTTTCTTGAAAATGAAACTGGAACCACTTCATCCTTTTGGCCATGAATCATAGTTACATTTATTTTAAGGTTTATTTTTTTTGATAAAACTTTATTTTTTCTTCCATCTTTTATTAATTGATAAGTTATAGGATATTCATATTGTTTTTGTCTAAATTTTGAGTCCCCGTGTTTAATTAAACTTACGCCCTTTTCTATTATTTCTTTCTTTATCTTTTTGGAAAATTTTTTCCACATCAATTTCTCTAGAAATTCAGGAGCTGATCCAATTCCAATAAAACCTTTAATTTGTTTTTTAAAAAATTTAAACTGATTTAAAGAAATCCAAGCTCCCATACTTGAGCCAATTAAAATAAAACTATTTTTTTTAACAATTTTTTTTATTGATCTTTTAGTATCGTTAGACCATTCACTTATATTTCCTTTGGTAAAGACACCAGTTGATTTACCATGTCCAGAATATTCTATTGCTAAGAATCCTAATTTATTTTTTTTTGCATACTTTCTAAATGCAGTAGGTTTTTCTCCATCAATGTCAGACATAAAACCAGGGAGAAAAATTAAATACAGTTTCTTTTTGTAATAATTGACTAAATATCTAAGTTTTTTTGTCCTTGATAATTTAATATAGTTGTATTTTTTCATATAAAATTTTTCTTATTAATCTGTTATTATATATCTTTGATTATATGTCATCTAAAATAAAAGTTTTACAAGTAATTCCAAGACTTG
>MDSW01223679.1_pt1 | contig 10343 bp, 8 predicted proteins | sample 811171 | NCBI WGS metagenome assembly MDSW01 (sample SAMN05326641, study PRJNA326480) | marine metagenome | isolation source: seawater | place: Atlantic Ocean: North West | collected 2012 | reverse complement strand
CGCCCATCGACATCAATGGCGCCACCGCCGAAGGTGACGACCGTACTTGGACCATGGTCCCGGGCGCCCCAGAGATCCCAACCGATCTCGAGATCCTCGGCAATCGTCATCTCGGACGCACCTGGATTGGCCTGCCCCAGCGTGTACACGGAAAGACGGCTGCGAGCATCTCCGCGGCCCATGATCACGTTGCGATGTGCGGTCACGCTTCCGTAGCGCACAGTCAACTCAGCCTGGGAACTTCCATTCTCACCAATGTAGACATCATCATGAAAATCACCGGTCGGTCGTGGATTGCCCTCGGCAAGTTCGCGATCACGGACGTCGAACGCGATACCGCCAGGTCCACTGTCGCCGATGACTGTTCTTCTCTGGACATTCAGATCAGCCGCGCCGAGAACATCCAACCAGCCTGATTCATCTGCCCTATTGCCGACGGTCAGTTCCTGGACACGAGCGGACGAACGATTCTCCTCCGATCGACCGCTGAGCACGATCCGACCACGGCACCCTTCATCCCGAGTCTGATTGCCACCACCGATGGTCACCGCATGATCATGCAGGAACTGCGCACCATCCAGCAGATACAGATTCAGATTCCGTCGATCATCATTGCCGCCATGGCTCGGACCGAAGGACCAGTCCTCACGCTCAGGTACCTGAAGCGCACCGCCCTTGACGCGGATGTTTCCCGAATACAGATGCAGATCCTGACCAGATCGATCCGGATAGGACGACTTGGCATGTCGAAGATCCAGGCCGCCGACATTGAAATCGCTCTCATTGAGAAGCAAGGTCACGGAACCTGTTCCATTGCGGTCATTCAGGGCGAAGTTGCCCTCGACATTGACCTCACCGGGTTGACCGGTGTTCCAGTCGTCCCAGATCTGAAGCGAACTGTAGGTATTGTGAGGCTGATGCCAGAGAGAGACATCTCCGGTGAAATTCATCTTGCCGCCGCCGATGGCGTGATAGGCATGCAGCACGGTGTTGTCGGTCGAGACGTTGAGCTCACCGTCCTTCTGGACCACCATGTATGCCCAGTTTCGGTACAGGTCATTGACATCCATCCGGCCTTCGATCGAGAAGCCGCCCCAGTTGTTGGTGAGAAGTTCATCCGTACTCAACCACAGATTGGGCTCGACAACGGCGAAGCCGGCCGCCTGGATGGCCCCCACATCGACATTGGGTTCAGCAGGCAGATCATCTTCGAACAGACCGCCGAGGAGCCTGATGTAGGCGCCGTCCTCGAAGATCATGGCCCGAACCCTGGAGACGTGATCAGCGGCCCCTGATGGCGCAAAGGAACAGGAGGATCCATGGTTGATCTCGCGAGCATCGTAGATCAGATGATCCTGCTCACCGGGGCGTCGCCCCTGAGACCAGTTCCCGGGTTCGGCGGCGACGACGCCGTTCTGACCTCCGATCCATTGAAGATCATTCGCATAGGCGCTGGCACCAAGGCCGGCGACAATCAGACACGAGGTGACGAATCGAGAAGTGTTGTTCACGGGGCATCCTCCTTGCGGCACAACGATCGCGCCTCACGCGATGGGCGCAGAATTGACCGGTGTGTTTTTGATTTGATTGGCGAGTCCATGTCAGGCCCCCCGCTCACGGGAGATGCCGGACGACCACAATTACGCCCCATTCGAGGCGCCATGTGACCAAACCTTCAAAAAACCGTCTCATCGACGTTCAAGACCCCAAGAAGCATCTCATGGGGCTTCCCGGAGGCCTCGCGTCCTTCAAGCGGGTGTTGAAATGCCCGCAGAGCGTACTTTCACGCGCGAATGGCTGATCGATCTCCCTGTTTCCTGAGAGACGCCCATGCACCTCGCATGCGTATTCCAGTGACCGATTCATTCCGGGACATCAATGTGGCCACAACGCATCGCCAAATCCCTGGCGTCACCACCCACCGGATTGCCCGAATCGTGAAACGAGCATCCGTGAAAGTCCCGTTGTTCATCTTGCCGAGAAGCTGCAGAGTCCGGTCAAGGATCGCATTGGATCAGGAGCGATCCATTCCCGACACTGCCGTTCTCCCAGCCACCGATTCGAATGAGATAGTTCTCTCCAAGCTCGACCGGCATCTCGACCAGGGATGTGAAATCGGCGCAGTTTCCATAATCCCCATTGCAGGCAACCTGGATCTTGTCGTCGCAGTCACCCTTGTAGATGACCAGGTCCGTATCGAAGTTCACGATGTCACACGTACTGACCGTCAGGGTTCCTGAGCAGGTCGCTTCATACGTGAACCAGACATCCGAACTCATCTGCCCCAGATAGCTGCCGGTGCAGGTCGCATCATTGAAGAGATCCGAGCTGCTGGTCGCTTTGTATGTCGAAAACAGCGTGGAACCGTCTTCAGCAGGCCAGGCGTCATCGCACTCATCATTGAAGGCCGGGTCCTGGCAATTGATGATCAGACAATTCGTTCCAGTACCACGGAACGACCCCCCGCTCTCGACGCATGTAGTCGACAGCAGATACTGGCAGGTGTTGTCCTCAAAGCAGCAGGCCCCCAACGTAGGACAATTGGTGAAGGTACATGAGCTGCCAGGCCCGTTCCAGACACCTCCGGAGTCGGTGCACTGCAACGACGTGACGTAATCACAGGTCCCGTTTGGAAGACAGCATGAACCGGAACATCCCTGCCCCCACTGTTCCAGGGCAGCCAGGAGATCGCCGACGTCATATGGATCGCCCCAGTTCCCGATGATGTCCAGGACATCCGTGACATCGACCAGTCCATCGGAATTGATGTCCGATCCGGCACAATCACCTGTTCTGGATGCGAAGAAGTTCCAGGCTTCCACCGTGGCGCTCATGTCCAAGTTGCCCCACTGGCCGGGCCAATCATGGCCACCGCCCTCGACCAGGTAGTACCACAACTCGAGATCATGATCGGAAGAGGTGTAGACATCCAGCCTGACGACACTGCCGTCATTCGGATTGATGTCCGGAAGATACGTCCGCTCCATGTCAGGCGTTTCCAGCACATCAGCCCAGAAAGCCATCATGTCCGGAATGGAGTGATATGGCCCCCAGCCACCGGTATTGTCCATGTCGCCCTCGAAGAGCGTGATCGAATCATCCGTTCCATTCAGAGACAGGATGGGTCGATTGACGGCGGGGTCGCAGGACGTGAAGAGCGTATCCATCATCATGCCGACAATGGGTGCAAAGGCAACGAAGGTCTCCGATTCTCGACAGGCCAACTGGATGGACATCTCAGCACCGTTCGAGAATCCGGTCACGAATGTTCGATCTGGATCGAGACCATGAAGCTCCTGCAAATGAACGGCCAGTGATGAGAGAAACCCGTCGTCATCAATGTCATAGTTTGCATGAAAGTCGTAGTCGACATCCCAGAACCGGTTGTTCCACTGGTCGGTCGTTCCATTCGGGAAGGCGACGACGAAACCCCGCTCATCCGCAAGTTCCACCCAACCGTAGTTATCCATCATCTCCAGGTTGTTGCCGCTGTAGCCGTGCAGCGCGAGCACCAGCGGAGCCTGTTCAGGCAGGTCATCTGGAAAATGGATTCGATACTGGCGATTGAGACCGTCATGCGGAAAGTTGATGTTCTGCGCGTGGGCCGCCGTGGTCACCAGCAGGACGACGAGGATTGCAGGAAGGCTCTTCATCACTACAAGGTAAACAGAGAGCCGCTCGAAGCCACCTCTATTGGATGTGTTTGAGTTGTTTTTGACCAAATGCGGTCCAGAAAAGCCAGTCAAGGCTCAATTCTGCCAATCGGCAAGCAACTGCAGCAGATCGGTGACATCCACCTGTCCATTCCCGTCGAGATCCGCCCGGCAGCCTTCGCACTCACCGAACACCTCCAGCAACTCGAGCAGGTCCTCGACCGTGACCGCACCACTCCCGTTCACGTCACCCAGAGGGACGGATGTCGCGTTGTATCCAGCCCAGACCGCACCGGATTCGAAACCCGGATCCTGAGCAGAGGCTTGATGCGTGGAATTCAATCGAATCATCCATCGACCCTGTGGCACCCGAATGACATCCTGGCCCTCCAGCTGAATCTGATCGATGTAGGCACTGACCGTATGCTCGAAGGCGAGCTGCCCGAATTCGTTCTCCCCGTCGAGATCACCCATGCGCTGCATCTGAACCATGGCCGACGCCAGGCCTGATGCAACCAGAGACCAGTTCATCTGCAAACGAAGATCCTGCGCGGCCGCCACTTCAAGCCAGATGTTGATGTCGTGACGACTGAACACATCTTCGGAGCCGCCTTCGAAGGTCTCACCGCCGCCATCCAGCATGACGGAGAACCCCTGCGGGGCCAGTTCGATCCTCGCACTGGCAAGCGCAGTGGCGAAGGAACCATCCGAGACGCAATAGGCTGATTCACTGAAACCATCGAGGATCTCAGCCATGTCAAGGGAGCGTGACTGACTGTCTCGACAGTCGGGCTCCAGCCAGGGACCCATCGTGGAAAAGACATAGAGGTTTCCTGTGGAGTTCACTTCCGTGAAGGGTGAACCCAGAACTCCAGCCAGAATGATCGATGCAAGCATGCTGCCATTCTAATTCAATGAACAGGCACATCAGCCTGCAATCTGATCAGAAGAACACCGCTTTGGCGCACAGGGGGCCGGAGGACTCGCCAGACAGGCCGAAACATCCGTCACTTGTCCGTCCCGGTCGCGCCAGGTGATCTCCCGGGATTCTCGGTGGGTGGCGCTCCGGTACGCACACAGCGGAATCCAAGATGACTCATGCCCGAATCCGGAGTCGATGACATCTTCGCACTGGGCCGGTAACTCGAGCAGTAACTCTCGTGACAGAGAAATGAACCGCCCTTCATCACACGAGTGATGGGCGCTGATGGATGACGCGGATCCATGGACTGGGCCGGCCCCTTTGGGTTCCGACAACAACCGCCCGGCAGAATCTGCATCGATCGCATGCGATAGGTTTCGGGATGAAACTTGTCCGAAGTCCATTCCCAGACGTTGCCGGCCATGTCATGGAGCCCGAGACCATTCGCTGGATAGCTGCCGACCGGCGCCACACCGTAATGCCCATCCGCATTGGTGTTTCGTACGGGGAAGGTCCCTTGCCAGATGTTGGTCATGTGGTTGCCATCACGAATCAGCTCGTCGCCCCAGACGAATCGCTTGGCATCCTGGCCGATCCGAGCCGCACGCTCCCATTCCGCCTCCGTCGGCAATCGTTTGCCGGCCCACGTCGCGTACGCGACAGCGTCATCCCACGAGACCTGAACAACAGGATCGTTCTCGCGACCCTTGATCGATGACCCCGGCCCTTCAGGCGCCCGCCAACTGGCGCCCGGTCGCCAGGTCCACCACTGGACATCATCGGACGACTCCCTTAAATGGCCAGGTGACCGGAAGACCATGGAACCCGGCTGCAGATTCTCATCGGGTGGTCGCGGTGTTCCTGGTGGAAGCTGTTGACTGAGCGATTCCCAGTCCACAGGACGTTCGGCAGTCGTGACATAACCGGTCGCATTCACGAATTCGGTGAACTGGGCATTGGTCACTTCGTGAGCATCGATCCAGAAGCCATCGACATGGACACGATGCGCAGGCTTTTCGTCATATCGAGCCTCGGGTCCGTCCCACCCCATCGTGAAATCCCCGGGCGGGATCCAGACCATGCCCTGCGGGGCCGTTTGATTCCCGGAGTGATCGTCCACGATGGACGCCCCGAACAGGATCAACAGGCTGAACATGATCACGATCATGAACCCATACTAGAACATGGGCCTGCCCCGAACCAACCTCTCCTGGTGAGCCGTCATGTCTCGATTCATGTCCGCTGCGAAGCTGAACCGATGGAAAGAGAACTTCCAGAGCTACCAAGGAGCCGACCATGGAAAACCAGAACAGCTGTTGCTCGAAGGGTAAGAAAATCGCCTGCTGGCTCTTTGCCATTGCCCACATCGCCGCCCTGACCTGCATCTCCACCGCGCTGTGGCAGATCTGGCATGTCCTCAAGGACAGCCAGGGCTGATCGAAGACAACGTCGATCCGCGACGTGATGCCGATCACCAGCATGGCGATCCCGGCATCTGGAATCGCGCAACTAGATGTCTCGGCGTCTCAGAATGCCGATGACAAGAAGCAATCCCATCAGGGCCGCTGCCCCCGACAGCAGGAAACCGATGCGGATACCCGCGGCTTCCCCTTCAACCGACTTGGGATACAGATCGATGATCATGGTGATCAGGACGATCATCGTGTTTCCACTGAGCACCATCACCGTCATGATGGTTCCGCTGGCGACCCCGACCTTTTCGATCGGCAATTGCTTGATCGCACCCGCCTGAGGCATGGACCAGGCGAGCGAACACCCGGCACCGGCAATCAACATGCCGAGCGACAGTCCAGGAACATGATCCGTCAGGAACAACAGGCAAAGCCCGGCGGCCTGCAGCATCAAACCGATCCCTGTCAGCCACGCGGTCCCGTAACGACGTTCCAGCCTGGGTGACAGAAAGCTGGTCATCGCGACCGAGCCACTCAGAAAGAGAAAGAACAGACCTGCATCCAGAACGTCATATCCAAGAACAACCTGCAACTGCAGCGTGGCGCCGATCACGAGACCACACCAGGCCGCATTGCCGAGCAGCCCGCCCACGCTGTACCCCAGATAGCGACGATCGAGAAAGAGACGGATATCGATGATCGGATGACTGATCTTGAGTTCGACGATCACGAACACAACCAGGATCAAGACGCCACCCACAAGCAGGCTCGTCCAGGCCCATGGCACCCAGTGCGGAATCCGATCGACCCCCACGGAGAACAGACTGATCCCGATCATGAGCAACAGAATCCCGCTGATATCCAGCCGACCTTCGACGGTTGGATCTCGGGATTCACGCGCGAAGAAGAGCACCATCAGGAATGCGATGGCGCTGATGGGAACATTGGCGAAGAAGATCCATCGCCAGCTCAGGACTTCAGTCAGCAAGCCACCGAGAACAGGTCCGAACGCCGCCCCCAGCATGGCGATCCCCGTCAGGATCGCGATGTTGCGACCCAGCTGATCTTTTCCGCTGGCATCGCTGACGATGGCCGTTGCCAGTGGAAAGAGCAAGCCCCCACCGACGCCGAGTGAGATTCTCGCGATGATCACCATCACCGCACTGTCCGAGAGCCCTGTCCAGATGGAGACGCCGGCAAAGAGGGCGATTCCGACCAACAGAAACTTCCTGCGCCCGTAGCGATCTCCCAATGGACCGGCGATTGCCAGAAAGGCACAGAAGGTCAGAACGTATCCGGTGATGACCCACTGCAGATCGATGGGCCGCACATGAAACTGATCCGCCATCGGTGGCAACGCCACCGAGACCGCCCACCAATCCGCCGTGACGATGAACTGGGCCAGGCCGGCTGCGATCAGCAGAAGCGTTCCATGCTTGTTGGATTCTGGAGAGCGTGCCACGGAGGACACATGCTATCCCATCATGGACGCAACTGGCCGACCTCGATCCGCAGCCTCGTTCTCTTCAACCGGACCAGCCAGTTCGGTCACGATGTAGATCGCTGCAAAGAGCAGCACACCTGCGAGGAACCATGAAAACCGAACGGATTGAGCACCGGGGATCTCGATGGTGAAGACCTGATGAATGATCGTCCCGGCCAGAACACCGATGAAGATGTCACCCAGCAATGGGGATGCCGGCCCGATCAACCAGACGCTTCCACAACCCACGAGTGATGCCAGAACGATTCCCCATCGACCCCATCGGTCATAGGCGGCCTTGTTCTCTTCACGCAAGGAATAGCTGAAGAAGACCATGTGGACCAGCAGCAGGAGGCCGATGCCAAGGGCATACAGCCCGCTCTCGATCGGAAAGGTGTAGACGAGCAACCAGATGTAGGCACATGCGATGACGAACTGGATCAGGAACGTGCCATGCCTGGACGATCTGGCTCGATGATGGACCAGCCTGTGCAGACCAAAGACCACCAGAAAACCAATGAGGATGACGAATTCGATCGCTTCGCCGATCAACTCGTGCCCATGATCGACTTCAGGCAGAAGTTCAAGAAAGACGTACGAGACAGCCAGACCACCGCCCAACGACTTGGCGGCGACAAGATCCCTGGACAGGAGCTTCTCAAGGATCGCCGTGTTGATGAAGACCAACACGAACAACAGTGAGATGACGATGCTGATGAAGAGATCCATTCTGTCCCCCGGCGACATGGCTGATCAAGTCCCCGATCCGAACATGGAGTCTATCCGCTGATCCGGAGTCGCACCTTCAGATCGCACCGGTCCGTTTCATCAGGAGGGCATCCCCCAGAGGACAGTTCGTGATCACATCGGCGATCTTCTCGGAGGCCTGCCCGTCTCCATACGGGTTGACCATGCCCTCCAGCGATTGCCTGAAACCAAGCTCGAGCGCACGATGGATACCATCCTGGATCGCGGGACCTGTCGCCTCCACATCGATGATGTTGGCTGCTCGCGTCCTGCCCTGCTGACGCATCCCGACATTGACGCAGGGCAATCCCAGAGAAGGGGTTTCCATGATTCCGCTCGAGGAGTTTCCGATCAGAGCCGCAGCGTGGTGAAGCAGCGACCAGTAGACGAGATGATCCAGGTTGACCTTCAGGACGGCATCGGATCGCCCGCCGCAGATCTCCTCCGCAAGCTCGATGACACGCGTATATCCGGCATCTGCATTGGGAAAGCAGAACACCAGTGGACTCGAGACATCGGCGATGGCCCTGAAGAACACTTCCGCTTCATCCGTGGTGTCGCGATGCATGGTGACCGGATGAAACGCGACGACAAGCGGCTTGGGATCCAGCGGCATGCCGATCGCCGCTTCGACGGCATCTCGGGATGGCAGATCACTGTGACGAAGATGATCCAATGAAGGGGCTCCCGTGACGGTCACCCGCCAGGGTTCCTCTCCCATGCTGATGACACGCCGGGCAGCGTCCGCCGTGGGCACCAGATGCAGATGACTCATCTTCGTCAACGCGTCTCGAACCTGCTGATCGATCGCCCCCTCGCTGATTTCACCGCCTTCGATGTGGGCAATCGGAATTCTCAACGCCATGGCAGCCGCAGCAGGTGCGAGCATTTCGAACCGGTCCGCGATCAGCAGCAACAGATCGGGTCTCAGGGCCGCCAAAGCCTCGGTGAATCCGAGCACCGCCCGACCGATGCCTTCTCCCATGCCCGCATCGGAATCCTCCGTGGAGAGAAAGGGAATCCGACCCGCAACGTCATATCCGGATGATTCGATCGCATCGACCGTGTGGCCGAAGCGATCTTCGAGATGGGCACCTCCGACCAGCAGCTGCAGGTCAATACCATCCCGAGCCTCCAGGAATCTCAGAGGCCATGCCAGATGGCCCCAGTCAGCCCTGGAAGTCGTCACAGCAGCGATTGTCCGGGTGTCGGTCATACCTCATGAGCCTAGCCGCTTCGGAAGATCCCGGCGCAGCGTACAATGACTTTCTCGGAGATCCGGCCATGCCCTACTACACCCAGCTCGGCGACATTCCTCCAAAGCGACATATCCAGTTCCGTCGACCCGACGGCATTCTCTACTCGGAGGAAGTCTTCGGAACGGAGGGATTCGTCGGCCCCACATCGACGATCTATCACATCCATCCACCGACCCAGGTGGCAGGCTGGACCAAGCTCTACTCGACCAAGACCGAGTATGTCGAGACCGAAGTGATGCGAATGCGTCATCTCAAGACCAGTGGATTCGAGCCCAAGGGCGATCCCGTCACCGGACGGACGGTCCTGCTTGGCAACGCCGATGTCGAGATGAGCATCTGCGTTCCAGCTGAACCCATGACGTACCACTTCAAGAACGGAAGCGGTGACGAGTGCTTCTTCATTCACTTCGGTTCAGGAACCATGCACACCAGCATGGGGACCCTGGAGTTCCATGAAAAGGACTACATCATCATGCCCAAGGGCGTGACGTACCGGATGGAGTTCAACGAACAGCCCGAGGGGGCGCCTCCGGCCCGCTTCATCTGCTTCGAGACGATGAACACGAGCCATATCCTGCCACCGCCTCGCTATATCTCCAAGAAGACCAGCCAGTTTCTGGAACATGCCCCCTACTGCGAGCGGGACCTCCGCCTGCCACAGCTTCCCCTCACTCACGATGAAGAGGGCGAATTCGAAGTCCGCATCAAGGCTCGCGACACCATCCATTCGTACCTGTACAGCTATCACCCGTTGGACGTGGTGGGCTGGGACGGCTGCTACTACCCCTACTGCTTCAACATCGACGACTTCTCCCCCATCGTCGGCAAGCATCACATGCCGCCTCCGACCCATCAGACCTTCGAGGG
>MDSW01127946.1_pt1 | contig 10343 bp, 9 predicted proteins | sample 811171 | NCBI WGS metagenome assembly MDSW01 (sample SAMN05326641, study PRJNA326480) | marine metagenome | isolation source: seawater | place: Atlantic Ocean: North West | collected 2012 | reverse complement strand
ATCGTTCTTCCTCTAAAAAATACAAATGCTTTTACTTTTGCTCCATCTTGTAAAAACTTTTCGGCATGTTTTAATTTAAAATTAAAATCGTGCTCTCCTGTATTCGGTCCAAATCTTAACTCTTTTATTACAACCTTTTGCGCTTTACTTTTTATCGCTTTTTGCTTCTTCTTTTGGTCGTAAATAAACTTTTTATAATCAATTACTTTACAAACAGGAGGGTCTACATTGGGTGAAATCTCAACTAGATCTAAACCTAATTTTCTGGAAATTTTAAGAGCCTCGTCAATTGAACATATTTTTGGTTCTACTTGATCTCCTACCATTCTTACGAATGCAGATGTTATCTCATGGTTGGTTTTATGTAATTTCTTAGGAATTACCCTTCCCCTATACGATCTTTTTTGTGCGATTATTTATGTGTTTTAGTTATTAAATATAATTAATTTATTTATCTCTTCTTTTATCAAATTTCTAAACTCTTTTACTGAAATATATCCCACATCTTCTCCTCCATGTTTTCGAACAGATATTTTTTCTTCATTTTTTTCTTTTTCTCCAACAATAACAATGTAAGGGCTTTTTGAAACTTCCGCATCTCTAATTTTTCTGCTAGTGGTTTCAGCCCTGTAGTCAATGGGGCCGCAAATATCGTATTTTTTTAGAAAATGAGCCACTTTTTCAGCATAATCGTGATATTTTTCACTGATTGGTACTATGATAAATTGATCAGGAGTTAACCAAAGAGGAAAATTACCACCACAATGTTCAGTTAGAACAGCTACAAATCTTTCCATAGAACCGAATGGAGCTCTATGTATCATTACCGGTCTATGTTTTTGATTATCTGCTCCTGTATATTCTAATTCAAATCTTTCTGGTAAGTTGTAATCTACTTGAATTGTTCCGAGTTGCCATTCCCTTCCAAGTGCATCTTTTACCATAAAATCAAGCTTAGGCCCATAGAATGCTGCTTCACCATATTCAACAACTGTTTCTAATCCTTTTTCTTCTGTGGCATCAATAATTGCATTCTCTGCTTTTTCCCAATTGATATCTGAACCAATATATTTTGTTTTGTTATTAGGATCTCTTAGTGAGATTTGTGTTTTGAAATCTTTAAAACCCAAAGCATTAAATATATATAACACTAAGTTAATGACATTTATAAACTCTTCTTTTAATTGATCAGGTCTTGCAAAGATGTGTGCATCATCTTGAGTAAATGCTCTAACACGAGTTAGACCGTGTAGTTCACCTGACTGTTCATATCTGTAAACTGTTCCAAATTCTGCAAAACGAATTGGCAAATCTTTATAAGAATATTTTTTTGTTTTATAGATTTCGCAATGATGAGGACAGTTCATAGGTTTTAGAAAAAACTCTTCTCCTTCGTTTGGAGTTTTTATAGGTTGGAATGAGTCTTCACCATATTTTTCATAGTGACCTGAACAAACATATAAATCTTTATTTCCAATATGCGGTGTTATAACAGGAAGATATCCTGCTTCTACTTGCGCTTTTTTAAGAAAATTTTCTAGTTTTTCTCTTAGTTGAGCACCTTTAGGAAGCCATAATGGTAATCCTTGTCCAACTTTTTGAGAGAAAGTAAAAAGCTCCATTTCTTTACCTAATTTTCTATGATCTCTTTTTTTTGCTTCTTCTAAAAGTTCTAAGTACTCAGTAAGTTCTTTTTGTTTAGGAAATGAGATGCCGTAAATACGTGTGAGTTGTTTTCGATTTTCATCTCCTTTCCAATAGGCACCAGCAATATTTAATAATTTAATAGCTTTAATCTTTTCAGAAGAGGGAATGTGAGGTCCTTTGCATAGATCTGTAAAATTACCTTGAGTATAAAAAGTGATTTCTCCATCATCTAAAGAATTAAGCAATTCTAATTTATACTCGTCTCCTTTTTTAGTAAAATAGGCAATAGCATCTTTTTTTGAGATATCTTTTCTTTGAAATAACATTTTTTGAGTAGCTAGTTCCTTCATCTTTTTTTCTATTTTTGGAAGTTCGTCAGAAGAAAGAACGCGATCCCCTAAATCAATATCATAATAAAAACCATTATCGATAGCAGGACCAATGCCGAGCTTTACTCCTGGATAAAGATTTTCCAATGCTTCTGCCATAATATGTGCTGTAGAATGCCAAAAACTCATTTTTCCTTCTTTATCATTCCAAGTATGCAGAATGAGAGTAGCATCAGTATGGATCGGGCGATTGGCATCCCATACCTCATTATTTACACTAGCTGAGAGTACATTTCTTGCCAATCCTTGAGAGATCCCTATTGCAATATCCATCGCTGAAGTTCCACTGTTTACTTTTTTGATACTGCCATCAGGAAGAGTAATATTAATCATTTCTTATTGTTAAAGATTGCAAATATAAGTAATGGATTTATTTTAACTTTGAATTACTCCAGGATTATATACTTCTTTTATAGGTGCGTGATTAGCAGCCTCAATTCCCATAGATACAACTTTTCGAGTTTCTAAAGGGTCAATAATGGCATCTATCCATAAACGAGAAGCTGCATAATAAGGTGAGATTTGTGCATTATATTTTTCTATAATATTTTTTAAGAGTATTTTTTCTTTTTTTGAATCGATTTTTTCTCCTTTATCTTTTAACGAATTTTTCTCAATCTGTAATAGAACTTTAGCAGCTTGCTCTCCTCCCATCACTGCAAGTTCAGCTGTTGGCCAAGCAATAATTAGTCTAGGATCATAAGCTTTTCCACACATAGCATAATTGCCTGCCCCATATGAATTTCCAATAATAATTGTAAATTTAGGAACTACAGAATTTGCCATGGCATTTACCATTTTCGCACCATCTTTAATAATCCCTCCATGTTCAGATTTGGAACCAACCATAAAACCAGTTACATCTTGCAAGAAAACTAAAGGGATTTTTTTCTGATTACAATTGGCAATAAAACGAGCTGATTTATCTGCTGAATCAGAATAGATTACACCTCCAAATTGCATTTCTCCTTTATTTGTTTTTATCATCTTTCTTTGGTTTGCTACTATGCCTACTGCCCATCCATCTATTCTAGAATAGCCACAAATTATAGATTTTCCATAATCTTGTTTATACTCTTTAAATTCAGATTTATCCACTAATCGAGAAATAACCTCTTTCATATTATAAGGCTTAGCTCTGTCTTTTGGAAGTATCCCGTAAATTTCTTTTTCATTATCTTTTGGGGGATGTGATTCTATTTTGTTAAAACCAGCTTTTTTATCATTTCCAATTTTATCTATAATACTTCGAATTGTGTCTAGAGCATGTTTATCATTTTTGGCTTTATAGTCTGTAACACCTGAAATTTCACAATGAGTAGTAGCACCACCTAAAGTTTCGTTATCAATATTTTCTCCAATGGCTGCTTTTACTAGATAGCTTCCTGCTAAAAAGATGCTACCTGTTTTATCTACAATAAGAGCTTCATCACTCATTATAGGTAGGTAAGCACCTCCAGCAACACAAGATCCCATAATGGCAGAGATTTGGGTAATTCCCATAGAACTCATACGAGCATTATTTCTGAAAATTCTTCCGAAATGTTCTTTGTCTGGAAAAATTTCATCTTGTAGAGGTAAGAAAACACCAGCACTGTCAACTAAGTATATAATTGGTAATCTATTTTGCATTGAAATTTCTTGCAAGCGCAAATTTTTCTTTCCTGTGATTGGGAACCAAGCACCTGCCTTTACAGTAGCATCATTGGCAATAATAATACATTGTCTTTTTTTTATATAAGTGATGCCAGCAACTACTCCTGCTGACGGGCATCCACCATATTCTTCATACATTCCTTCTCCTGCAAAAGCGCCAATTTCTAAAAAATTTGCATCTGTGTCTTTTAGGTAGTTAATACGTTCTCTAGCAGTAAGTTTTCCTTTGGAGTGTTGTTTGTCAATTTTCTTTTTTCCACCTCCTAAAGAGATAATAGCATGTTTTCTTTTAATTTCTGAGATTAATAATCTCAAATTATCATCATTTTTATTAAATTCTAGATCTGCCATATAGGTTAATTTTTGTCAAAAATAAAAAATAGATAATTAGTATTTAACTTATAGACTTACTTTTGACTAAAATTATAGATCTCAACGCTAGTATTCATATTATTGAGGTAATCTGTACTTTCAGGACCTAAATTAAAAAGCAGATCTAAAATAGAAAGATTAGAAATAAACCCATGTTTTTCCATAAATACTTGATCATATTTTTTCATTTGCTTACTTTTAAAGTCAGAATTTCTTAAATCTATAAAATTTCCTACATGATTATATTTAGTGCTAGTAGTATACTTTTTTTCTATTTGTAAGAACTTTAAAATTAGTTCCTGTAGTTTACTGTTAAAGTCTATTAAATATATTTCTTTTTTTTCAAAGTATGGTTTTAATTCATCTTTGTAATATTGAAAAAAGGGGGAGGAGTTATAAGCTGATGTAATTGCATTCCAGTGTTCTTTCTGCCAATTTGTTGTGTTAGATATCTTAATTTTAGTTATTAGCGTCTTACTACTTCCTTTACGTTGTTTAGGTATTGTTAAGCTTAATTTTCCATTTGCACCATAAATTTCACATCTATTTCTAATAGTTTGTTTAATAAAATGTTCGTGATATTCAATTTCGCAATGTGATTTTTGTAGCAATATCGCATAATAGCTTATTGGTGCAAGATATGCTATTGGTAATAATTGTTTATTTAACACTTCTAAATAGCCTGTTCCATCTGATTTTTTTTATTCCTTTTCCATTCTTGTCCCAACTCATCCATACAAATAAAGCTTTTCCAACAATATGATTTTCAGGAACAAATCCCCAGAATCTACTATCAGCAGAGTTGTGTCGATTATCACCCATCATCCAATAATAATTCATAGTAAAAGTATATGTGTTAGTCATTTTATCATTGATATAAATTTTACCATCAATGATATCAAGTTTATTGTTTTCATAACGTTCAATGATTTCTTTATAGATTGCTAGATTTTTAGTTGAAAGTTTAATGCTACTTCCTTTGGCTGGAATAGTAATAGGTCCAAAGTTATCTACATTCCATTTATAATCTTTATTATGGGGAAAAATATAATCAGCATAGATTCCTGCTTTCTCCACTTTTCTTTCTATTTTAGTGATATTTGGAAAAGCACTTAATGCATCACGATTATAATTGGTAAGTGTAAGATTATATTCATTTCTATTTCTTCCATATCCACCTTCTGTGATATCATATTTTTCTAAAAGTATCTTTGGATTCAAACCAGCCCCTTTAGTATTTATATTATAATGCCATTGTTTTTTCATACCGATAATTTCTTCTTGTGGAGAGCCATTTACAAAAAGATTAGAATTTTTAAGTTCTAAAAGATCGCCAGGAATTCCAACACATCGTTTCACATAATTTTCTTTTTTATCAATAGGTCTTCCTAGAGTTTCAGCTGGCCAATTGAATACTACACAGTCATTTCTTTCAATTTTTCCTAATCCTTTCATTCTATGATAGGGAAGTTTAACGCTTTTAGAATAAGATTTTCCTCCGAAGATCGGCATAGTATGGTGCACTAATGGAAAAGCAATGGGAGTCATAGGTACTCTTGGCCCATAGGCTACTTTGCTTACAAACAGAAAATCACCTACAAGCATTGATTTTTCCATTGATGATGTTGGGATTGTATATGCTTCAATGAGGAAAGTACGCAAAATAGTTGCTGCAATAACAGCAAACAAGATGGCGTCAATCCATGATTTGAATTCACTTTTTTTCTTTTTTTGAGGTTCTTTTTTTTTCTTTTTCCAAAATTGCCATGAGATTGTTTCCCAAAATAGAATATCTCCAGCTATCAATGGAATAAAATAGAGCCATTCTCCATCAATTGTGTAAACAAAAATACTCCATATAATTGTAGCGATGATAAACATTACTATCTTAAATGAATTGCCTAAAAGGTTTTTTAACTTTTTCATATTTTATTTTGTTGTTTCTGTGAGTACATCCTTCATGCTATAAATACCTTTTTTGCCTATTATCCATTCTGCAGCCATTATTGCACCTATTGCAAAACAGTCGCGATTCTTAGCTGTATGCTTTATTTCAATTTGGTCTTCTTTTGAAGAATAAGTTATTTTATGTGTGCCAGCATTATTATTAATTCTGTGGCTTTTTATAGATGTATTTTCTCCCCGTATTTTATTTATTTGTTCTGATATAACAATAGCCGTTCCGCTAGGAGAATCAATTTTTTGAGTATGATGAATCTCATGTATATTGCTTTTATAATTTTGATTTTTCATAAGTTTAGCGAGTTTCTTATTGATCTCTAGAAAGATATTTACTCCTAAACTAAAATTAGAAGCGTGCAAAAAAGCACCATCTTTTGCTATGCATAAATCATTTATCTTTTGAAGCTTATCAAGCCAGGCTGTTGTTCCTGAAATTACTGGAACACCACTATTAATGGCATGTGAAACGTTTTCATAAGCAGAATTAGGTGTGCTAAAATCTATTGCTACATCAGCAATTTTTAAATTCAATAATTTTGCGGGGTTCTTGGAGTTGGAAATACAAACAATACTATGTCCTTTTTTTCTAGATAATTCAGTAATCTTCTTCCCCATTTTTCCATTACCAAGTATTGCAATTCTCATATTGCAAATTTATAAATAAAACGACAATGATAAACCAGTAGCATCTTCTTTTAAAAAATAGAAAGGCTGAATATTTAGGGATAAATCCTCACTTATATCATAATTAAACAGATGTGCGCTTATTGAAGCATCAAGTATATTTAATATATATGTGCCTCCAAAAAAAAGAATAGAAATCTCTCTATTTCTCCTGTAATGACTACTGAGTGTTATCAAATCAGCATCTGAATATTGTTTGTTAAACTCATCAGATTGATTGCCATTAACTCTGTTGATGTAGGTGTTTTTATAAAGTTGATAATGCTCATTACTTTCTTTTATGTAATACGCGGAGGTAAAAAGTCCCACATAAATAATTGGTATTTTCCAATATTTTTTAGTGTAGAATTGTCCTGCTCCTGGAATTAAAGCAGAATAGATTCCAGCTTTTTTAGGAATCTTACTATCTTTATTTTGTGCTGAGACAGTAGTTAAGTTAATCCACAAAAACACAATTAGTATTTTCTTTATTGCGGTCAATTTATTTGCTTAGAATTCTTGCTATTCTTTTAAAATCTTTGTCATCATTAAAAGGAATAACTAACTTGCCATCTCCCTTCTTGTTAAAATTTAATTTAATAGGTGTGTCAAGATGTTTTGATAAATCATATATAATTTTTTGTTGTAAAAAAGGAAGTTGGTTAGTGTTAGTCTTAATTTTTGAGGTTCTTTTATAGCTTTTGTTAGCAAATTCTTTAGTTAGTTGTTCAACTTCTCTGACTGAGTAGCCATTTGCAACAATATCATGATATAAATTAATTTGTGATTCTACTGACTTTATTGAAAGTAGTGATCTTGCATGGCCATTACTTAGTTTTCCATTAATTAATCCTTGTTGGATTATTTCAGGAAGGTTTAAAAGTCGTAAAAAGTTAGCTATTGTACTTCTGTTTTTTCCTACACGTTCACTGCACTGTTCTTGTGTGAGTTGTATTTCTTCAATCAACCTTTGATAACTTAATGCCACTTCAATTGGGTTCAGGTTTTCTCTTTGAATATTTTCGACTAGTGCCATTTCAAGCATCTCTTGGTCATTAGCTATTCTTATAAAGGCAGGTATTTTTTTAAGACCTGCTAGTTTTGAGGCTCTAAGTCTTCTTTCTCCTGATATTAACTGAAATTCGTTTTCTTTCATTTTACGAACAGTGATAGGTTGTATAATCCCTAATTGTTCAATAGAAATGGCAAGTTCATTTAATTTTTCTTGATCAAATTTTGTTCTAGGTTGGAAAGGATTCGCAATTATTTGTGAAATAAGTATTACATGTGAATGCCCTACAACTCTTGATTGATTTGAGATTTCTTGATTTGAATTTTCTGTTAGATCAATAATATTGTTTCCAAGGATTGATCTCAAACCTCTCCCTAATACCCCTTTTTCTTTTTTCATATTTAAACTGTTACTGCTGTTTTTTGTAATAATTCGTTTGCTAGGTTAAGGTAGTTTATAGCTCCTTTACTTGTTGCATCATGTATTATAATGGTTTCTCCAAATGATGGTGATTCTCCTAAACGCACATTTCTATGAATAATTGTTTTAAAAACCATGTCTTGAAAGTGTGTTTTGACTTCTTCAACTACTTGATTGGCAAGACGTAATCTAGTATCGTACATAGTTAGTAGTAATCCTTCAATTTGTAGTTTAATATTAAACTTTTGTTGTGTTAATTTTATGGTGTTTAGTAATTTTCCTAAACCTTCTAGAGCAAAATATTCGCATTGTATAGGAACTATAACACTATCGGCAACTGATAAAGCATTAAGTGTAAGCAATCCTAATGATGGCGCACAATCTATTATGATGTAATCGAAATCATTTTTTATATGCTCTAGTATTTTTTGCATTTGATATTCTCTTTCTTCAATATTCACAAGTTCTAATTCTGCCCCAACTAAATCGATATTGGCTGGAAGCAAACTAAGATTTGGACTTTTAGTGTTAAGTATACAATCATTGGCGTTTGCTTTGCCGATAAGACATTCATAAATTCCATTTTTTATGTCTTTTGGATTGTGCCCAAGTCCTGATGTAGCATTTGCTTGAGGATCCGCATCTATTAGTAAGACTTTTTTTTCAAGTATACCTAAACTTCCTGCTAGATTCATAGCAGTAGTTGTCTTTCCTACTCCCCCCTTTTGATTTGCTATTGCAATTATTCTACCCATATTTAGATAATATTTTATGGGTATAAAAGTAGTGACTGTTTATAGTTTTGCAATTTTAAAGTATATCAAATTATCAACAAAATAAGACAGTTATTAAAAGTTTTTTAATAAAATGATAATCCCAAAGATGATGGAATCTTATTGTTTGGTTTGATTTCGCTTGATTTAATCTTTACCTAAGTCGTCAAAATTAACTTCAGTAAATTCAGTTGATGATTCTGGTGTGTTACTAGAATCAGTTTTTGTTTTTTCGTATTTTTTGTCAGAAATAACTTCTTCTCCTTTTTCTTTAATTATGTAGCTGCTTACCGTTTCAAATGCTTCTTTAAAGTTTTTAAAGTCTTCTTTGTAAAGGTATATTTTATGCTTTCGGTATGATGGGGCTCCGTCATCATGATTTTCTTTTATACTTTCAGTAATCGTCATATAGTAATCTTCCGCTTTGGTCGATCGCACATCAAAAAAATAGGTTCTTCTTCCTGCTCTTACTTTTTTTGAAAATATTTCTTGAAACTCGTGATTTTCAGCCATGATTTAAATTTTGTCAAATATAATAAAATTAATAAACTATTAAAATCAAATAATTAAATTGAATTGGTTTGTCTTTTGTTTAATTTATAATAAAAACCCTTGTTCTTAAGTAAAGATTTGTGAGTACCTTCTTCAATTATTTTTCCAGAATCTAGTACAATAATATAATTTGCATCTTTTATTGTAGCAATTCTATGACTAATAATGATGGATGTTTTGCTTTTGCTTTCTTGCTTCAGGTTTTTTAGTATTTTTTGCTCTTTTGTTGTGTCAATTGCAGATAAACAATCGTCAAAAATAAATAGGCTTGGGTTTTTATAAAAAGTACGAGCAATAGCTAGCCTTTGCCGTTGTCCACCCGATAGCTTAACTCCTCGCTCTCCAATTATAGTATCTAAGCCATTTGTAAACTGATTAATTTCTTCTATTATTTCAGCTTTCTTTGCAGCTTCTATAATTGTTTTTTTGTCAATTATATTGCTTGCAAATCCAATATTTTCTTTTATGGATCCAGAAAATAGATAGCCGTCTTGTGGGATATACCCAATGCATGCTCTCAAGTTAAATAAATTCAGATTTTTTATATTAGTATTTCCAAATTTAATTTCACCTTCGGAAACATCATGTAATCTACAGATTAGATTTGCAATAGTTGATTTTCCGCTGCCTGTTTTACCAAAAATACCTAAGCTTGTTCCTTCTTTAATAGTAAAGCTTACATCTTTAAGGGCGGTAATATTACTGTCATTATAAGTAAATCGTACATTTTTAAAATGAATATCTCCATTAATTGAGGTTAAAACTTTTGAAGTATTTTGTATTTCTGGTTTTGTAAGCAGGAAATCGTTTATTCTTTCTTGTGATGCAGCGGCCCTTTGTATTATGGATGTAATCCATCCTACTGAGGCAACCGGCCAAGCTAACATATTTACATAT
>MDSW01085659.1_pt1 | contig 10343 bp, 9 predicted proteins | sample 811171 | NCBI WGS metagenome assembly MDSW01 (sample SAMN05326641, study PRJNA326480) | marine metagenome | isolation source: seawater | place: Atlantic Ocean: North West | collected 2012 | reverse complement strand
TATAAATCAGTTAATGAGTCTTTGTTACAACCTTTAAATTACTACTATAATAATTTTATTGGTACAATTAACTTAATTAGAGAAATGCAAAATAATAATATTAAAATTTTAATATTTAGCAGTAGTGCGACAGTTTACGGGGATCCTCAATATTTGCCGATGGATGAAAAACATTCTTTAAATCCAAAAAATCCATATGGGAAAACCAAACTTTATGTAGAGGAATTTTTAGATGATATTTATCAAAATGATAAAGATTGGAGGTTAGCAAGTTTACGTTATTTTAATCCTATCGGTTCACACGAAAGTGGGTTGATTGGTGATCTGCCAAGAGGGTCTGTAAATAATTTGATGCCGTTAATAACACAAGTTGCTCTTAAAAAGAAAAAAAAATTATTTGTTTTTGGAAATGACTACTCAACGCATGATGGTACTGCTATAAGAGATTATATTCATATAATGGACTTAGCAGAAGGCCATCAAAAAACTCTTAACTTTTTGTTAAATAATAAAGGTTGTTATAAGTTTAACTTAGGTACAGGTCATGGAAATAGTGTTCTTGACTTAATAAAATGTTTTGAAAAAACAAATGATTGTAAAATACCTTTTGAATTTGTTTCAAGACGAGAAGGAGATGTTGCGATTTCTTTTGCAGACCCAAAGAAAGCCAATGAAATATTGAAATGGAAAACATCTAGAACCTTGGATGAGATGAGCAAATCATCATGGAATTTTATTAAAAAACTTGGTTGAAATCTAAAATTTAAATTTTAAAAATTTATAAAAAATATGATATTTATCGCTGGACATAAAGGAATGGTAGGCTCTTCAATTTTTAGAGAATTAAATAGATTAGGTAAAAAAAATATAATCACTAAAACAAGTTCCAAATTAGATTTAACCAATCAATCATTAGTTGAAAAATTTTTTAAAGAAAAGAAAGTTACTCAAGTTTACCTAGCTGCTGCAAAAGTTGGAGGCATTTATGCTAATAATGAATTTCCAGCTGAATTCATATATAAAAACTTAATGATACAATCAAATGTAATTAATAGTGCATTTCAAAATGGTGTTAAAAAATTATTATTTTTAGGTTCTAGCTGTATATATCCTGCTTATGCAAAACAACCAATGAAAGAAAATCAGTTATTAACTGGAATTTTGGAAAAAACAAATGAACCTTACGCTATATCAAAAATTGCAGGAATTAAACTATGTGAAAGTTATAACAGGCAATATTCAGAGACATTTAAGATAGATTTTAGAAGTGTGATGCCCACAAATTTATATGGACCAGGCGATAACTACCATTCCAATAATTCACATGTAGTACCTGCGTTGATTAGGAGGTTTCATGAAGCAAAAGTATCAAATAAAACTGAAGTTAAAATTTGGGGTTCTGGTAAACCAAGAAGAGAGTTCTTACACGTTGATGATCTAGCTAAAGCATGTATTCATATTATGGAACTTAAAGAAGAAACTTATTCCCAATCGACTAAACCAATGATGAGTCACATAAATGTTGGTAGTGGAGAGGACATTTCAATAAGAGACTTAGCTGAATTAGTTAAAAAAATTATTGGATTTAATGGAAATATTGTTTATGACAAAAGTAAACCTGATGGCCCTCCAAGAAAGCTGATGGATAGTACATTAATTAATTCACTAGGATGGACGCCGAAGATAAACTTGAAAACAGGATTAGAATTGGCATATAAATCTTATTTAAATGAATCATATAAAGGTAAAAAACAAGCATAGTTATAAATATGAGTATTAAAAGAAAAGTAGCATTTATTACGGGAGTTACTGGTCAAGATGGAGCATACTTAGCAGAGTTTTTGTTAAATAAAGGATATATTGTTCACGGTCTTAAAAGAAGAACATCTTTGTTTAATACTGCAAGAATAGATCATCTTTATCAAGATGTTCATGAAAAAAATGTAAACTTTTATCTTCATCATGGTGACATGACTGATAGTACAAATTTAACAAGAATAATACAAAACGTACAACCTGATGAAATTTATAATTTAGCAGCTCAATCTCATGTTGCGGTAAGTTTTGAACAGCCAGAGTATACAGCTAACGCAGATGCATTGGGTACTCTAAGAATTTTGGAGGCTATAAGAGTTTTAAAACTAGAAAAAAAAACAAAGTTTTACCAAGCATCAAGTTCTGAGTTGTTTGGTAAAGTATCAGAGTTCCCACAAAATGAAAAAACTTTTTTTTATCCGAGAAGTCCATATGCTGTTGCTAAATTATATGCCTACTGGATAACAATTAATTATAGAGAGGCGTATGGTATTTATGCTTGTAATGGAATTTTGTTTAATCACGAAAGTCCAATAAGAGGAGAAACATTTGTAACTAGAAAAATTACAAAAGCTTTGACTAGAATTAAAATTGGACTTCAAGATTGTTTGTATCTTGGCAACTTAAATGCTAAAAGAGATTGGGGTCATGCCAGGGATTACATAGAAATGCAATGGTTAATGCTTCAACAACCTAAGCCAGAAGATTTTGTAATAGCAACTGGGAATCAGCATAGTGTAAAACAATTTATAAACTTTGCTGGCAAGGAGTTGAATATGAATATAAAATGGGAGGGAAAAGGATTAGGAGAAATTGGATATATACATGAAAAAACTTCAAACTTAAAAAAAACAATTATAAAAATTGATCCTAAATATTTCCGGCCAACTGAGGTAGAAACATTATTAGGTGATGCTAGGAAAGCAGAAAAATATTTAGGATGGAAACCTAAAATATCTTTTAATAAATTAATAAAAGAAATGGTGTTAGAGGACTTGAAAAAGGCTCAACGTGAAAAATTAGTTATTGATAAAGGCTTTGATAATTAAAATGAAAGTTATATCAACTTATAAAATAAAAGGTTATAATTCCAATGCTTTTAAAAAAAATTCAATTCTCATTACAGGTGGTACGGGTTCATTTGGCAAATCCTTTGTAAAACACCTATTAGATAAATTAGTTCCTAGTAGGTTGATTATCTTCTCAAGGGATGAAGAAAAACAAAATAATTTAGATATTTCTCTAAAAAATCATAAGCATTACAATTGTCTTAGATTTTTTATTGGAGATGTTCGAGATAAAGACCGACTTGAAATGGCATTGAGGGGTGTTGATTATGTCGTTCATGCTGCAGCATTAAAACATGTAAGTTCTTCTGAGTATAATCCATTTGAATGTATAAGGACAAATGTTAATGGTGCTGAAAATATAGTTCAAGCTTCAATAAAAGCTGGAGTGAAAAAAGTCATAGCGCTTTCAACTGATAAAGCAGCAAATCCAATAAACTTGTATGGAGCTAGTAAGCTTGCTTCTGACAAAATAATGGTTGCTGCAAATCACCTATCAACAAAAAATAACACTCTTTTTTCGGTGGTAAGATATGGAAATGTTATTGGTTCCAGAGGAAGTGTTATACCTCTTTTTAAAAAATTGATTAATGATGGAAATCATTTTTTTCCTATAACTGATCCTGAAATGACAAGATTTTGGATAACTATTGATCAAGGTGTAAAATTTGTCCTTTCATCAATGAGCATAATGCAAGGTGGAGAAATTTTTGTCCCTAAAATACCAAGTGCAAAAATTATTGATATTGCTCTTGCAATGGCACCAAATTTTAAACAAAAAATAATTGGTATTAGACCTGGTGAAAAATTACATGAAGTCATGATTTCTAAAGATGATGCAAGGTCTACTATAGAGTTGAATGATCGTTTTATAATTCAACCTTTATTATATAGAAATTGGGATAAGGACTATTATTTAAAAAAAGGAGCCAAGCCAGTTCAGAAAAGTTTTTCATATACCAGTGATCAAAACTCAGAATGGTTAAATAAAAATCAAATATTAAAAATATTAAATACAAATTTATTGTGAACTCTCATAAATCAAATTTCATACCATATGGCAGACACTTTATTGACAAAGATGATGTTAAAGAGGTAAATAATGTACTTAAATCTGATTCTTTAACTTCAGGTCCATATATTGAAAAGTTTGAAAATTCTTTTGCAAAATATGTAGATGCAAAATACGCAGTCACTTGCTCAAGTGGAACAGCAGCTTTGCATTTAGCAGCTATAGGAATTGGTTTAAACGAAAATTTTTCTGTTATCGTGCCTACTATTAGTTTTTTAGCCACAGCTAATGCCCCTTTTTATACTGGTTGTGAGGTAATTTTTTCTGACGTAGATCCAAATACAGGTCTTATAACGGAACAAAATTTTATTGAGGCAATTTCTAGGGCAAGTAAAAAAATTAAAGCTATTTTTCCAGTACATTTGAATGGCAACTCAGTAGATTTAAAACGAATAAAAAAAATAGCAGATAATTTTGACATAATGATAATAGAAGATTCATGTCATGCTTTAGGAACCGTATATAAAAAAAATTATAAAATTGGTTCATGTAAATTTTCAAACTTATCTACATTCTCTTTTCATCCAGTTAAAACAATTGCTATGGGAGAGGGAGGCGTTGTAACTACAAACGATAGAAACAATTATGAATTTTTAAAAAAAATACGTAATCATGGAATGGAAAAAAATCCAAAACATTTTATTAGTTCATCATCTTTTCATAAAAGTGGTAAACCTAAGCCTTGGTTTTACGAAATGATTGAACCAGGTTATAATTATCGTTCAAGTGAAATACATTGTGCTTTAGGTTTGAGCCAATTAAAAAAAATAGATTTTTTTGTTAGAAGACGAAAAGAAATTTCAAAAATCTATAATAAAGAACTAATTAATCTTCATCCGTTGATAAAGCCTATATCAAAATTAAATTACTGCGATCCTACATTTCATCTATATGTAGTAAAAGTAAATTTTAGAGAAATAGGACAAGATAGAGTGAATTTTATGATTAAACTCAAAAGCATGGGTATTGGAACTCAAGTTCATTATATCCCCATTCACACCCAACCTTATTGGAAAAATAAATTTCCTGACTTGAACTTACCTGGGGCTGAAGAATATTACAGTAATTGTTTAACTCTACCATTATATCCAAGTATGAAGGATGAGGAAGTCTATTATGTAGTAAAATGTCTAAAAAAAATAATAAACATATAGAATTGAAAGTGCTTTTTGATGAAAAATAAAAATAATTTTTGGAAAAAGCCAAGAAACATCTCAATTGTTATTGATAATCCGAGTTGGATATGGCCTTATATTCCAAAGTTTTGTGATGAATTAATACTTTTAGGTGATAAAGTAAAAACTTTTAAAAATTACGAAGATATACCAAACGGTGATATAGCCATTTTTCTTAGTTGTATAAATATTGCTCCTGAGACTATTTTAAAAAAAAATATTAAGAACTTAGTAGTTCATGAGAGTGATTTGCCAAAAGGAAGAGGATTTTCTCCATTAACTTGGCAAATACTTGAGTTAAAAAGTAAAATATCAATCTGCTTAATTGAAATGGATGCTAAAGTTGATGCTGGTTTAATATTGTTGAAAAAAGAAATGCATTTTAAAGGTGATGAATTGTTAAATGAAATAAGATGCATTCAAGCAAAGTATACCTTTGATTTATGTAAAACATATTTAAAAGCATCAAGACCTAAAATTGGTGTCTCACAAATAGGAAATCCTACTTATTACAGAAAAAGAAATCAAAAAGATAGCAAGATTGATCCAAATAAAACGATTATAGAACAATTCAACTTATTAAGAGTTGTCGATAATGAAAAATATCCTGCATTCTTTGAAGTTCACGGTAAAAAATATATTTTAAATATTAAAAAGGGTTAACTGGTGGAAATTAAACAAAAGATATTAGTTGTTGCCTCTCATCCTGATGATGAAATTTTAGGATGTGGTGGGACTTTGTCAAAACATGTTCAAAATGGAGATGAAGTTTATATATTATTCTTAACAGATGGTGTAGGAGCTAGAAATACATCTGAAATAAATAGTAAAGCTGTTTTTCAAAGAAAGAAATCAGCATTAAGTGCGGCTATTTGTATAGGGGCAAAAGAACCTATCTTTGGTTGCTTTCCTGACAATCAATGTGACTCTATACCATTGCTTGAAATAGTTAAGTTTATAGAGAATAAAATAAAACTTATTCTTCCCAGTACTATTTACACTCACTATGCATTTGATCTAAATATAGATCATCGTATAGCTTTCCAGGCTGTAATGACTGCTGCGAGAGCCGATCAAGATTGTCCAGTTCAAAATATTTATTCTTTTGAAATTCCATCAAGCACTGAATGGGCGTCAAATGTATTTGAAAGTAATTTTACTCCTAATTTTTTTGTAAATATAGAGAGTTTTGAGAAAAAAAAAGTAGATGCTTTAAAAAAATATAATCAAGAGATAAAGAAGTTTCCACATCCAAGATCATTTAAAGCTATAAAAGCTCTTAGTAATCTAAGGGGCGCCCAATCTGGCTTTAAATCAGCTGAGGCATTTTTTATTGTTAGACAAAAATATAAATAATATTTTATTTGTTTGCGAAGCATCTAATTTTATTGGCTCTGGTCACTTGCAAAGATGTTTTAGTCTCGCAGAACATTTTGATTTCAACGGATGGAATTGTATATTTGCAGTAAATAATACTGCTGAAAAGTTATTATCAATAATGAGTAAAAAAAAATTTAAAACTATAATTATTGATTGGAAAAATTTATCAAATTTATTTAATTTTTTTCAAAATCATAATGTAAATGTTCTTGTAGTTGACCATTATGAATTAGATATAGTCTTTGAAAACCAATGTAGTAATTATGTTGAAAAAATTTTGGTGATAGATGATTTGGCTAACAGAAAACATAAATGTGATTTTCTTGTAGATCAAACCCTCAGTAGACAAAAAAAAGATTATATGAACCTTGTTCCAACAAAATGTAAACTTCTTGTAGGTTCAGATTATATAATTTTAAAAAAACAGTTTATAAAAGAAAAAAGTAAGATGAAACAAAAAAAACAAAGCCATACTTCTTTAAATATATTAATTTCCTTTGGAGGCTCTGACCTTTATGATCTTACAACTCTCTCTTTAATAGTTTTAAAAGAATTAAAAATTCCATTCAAATTAAAAGTTGTTTTAAGAAGTATTTCATCTAATGTTAAAAAAATATCTAATTTAATAGATTCATTTAATGGTAAAGCAAAACTTTATTTAGATACAAATGAAATGGAAAAATTGATAAATAGTTCTGATTTTGGCATTGGTGCATGTGGCACATCTTCATGGGAAAGATGCTTTTTATCTCTGCCAACAATTGGAGTAAAGACTGCAGAAAATCAAGAGTTAATCTATAATTCACTAGTTAAATCAAAACTTATTTTAGGGTGTGGAAGTTGGAAAGATTTAACAAAAAAAAATTAACTAAATCCATAAATAAAATTGCTTTAGATTCAGATTTAAGAGTTGAAATGGCAAAACGCTGTTCAAAAGTTTTTGATGGAAGAGGCGTTGAACGAATATATAATTATTTAGGAAAAACTTAGTGAATTTTATAGTTGCAACAACAAAACCTTGGAATATAAAAGCTTTTAAAAAATATTCAAAGCAAATTCATGGAAAATGGTATCTTATTACAAATAATTCAGATTTAAAATTAAATAAAATAAAAGTTTTGGAACCTAGGTTCATTTTTTTCCCACATTGGTCATGGATAGTTCCAAAAGATATAATTGAATACACAGAATGTGTTTGTTTTCATGCCTCTGATTTGCCCTATGGTAAAGGAGGTTCACCAATCCAAAATTTAATAATTCGAGGTATAAAAAAAACTAAATTAAGTGCAATTAAAATGACTGAGAAATTAGACTCGGGACCTATTTATATCAAATATAGCTTGAATTTGCATGGGAAAGCTCAAGCTATTTATAGCGAAATGTCTCACTTAACATGGAAAATGATAAAAAAAATTGTAGAAAAAAAAATTAAACCAAAATCTCAAATAGGCAAGTCGATAGAATTTAAAAGAAGAAAACCTAAGCAAAGTGAAATTTCATCAAAAGTTACTATTGATAAACTTTTTGATCATATTAGAATGTTGGATGCAGAAACCTATCCTAAAGCTTTTTTACACTATGGGAACCTAAGACTTGAGTTCCATAATGCTAAATTAAAAAGTAAAGTGTTAGAGGCAAAAGTTAAAATTACAAAAAAATAAAAAATAAAATAATGAAAAGTCAAAATATTTTCGATAGAATAACTTCAATCTCTGACCCTCCTTTTGTTGTTGCAGAAATGTCAGGTAACCACAGAGGAAATATTAATAATGCAATAAAGTTACTTGAGCAAGCGCACAAGTCAGGAGCAAATGCAATTAAACTTCAGACTTATACCCCTGATACAATGACAATTAAATCAGATAATGAATTTTTTAAGGTTTCAAAAGGTCTTTGGACGGGTTATTCGCTCTATGATTTGTACAATGAAGCCCATACACCTTGGGATTGGCATGCAACTATTTTTAATAAGGCTAAAGAATTAGGTATTGAGTGTTTTAGCACTCCATTTGATAAAACTGCTGTAGATTTTCTAGAAAATATTGGTGTTTCAATTTATAAAGTCGCGTCGTTTGAGCTTAATGATTTGGATTTGATTTCATATATTGCTTCAACAAATAAGCCAATAATTATGTCAATTGGAATGGCAAACATGAAGGAAATCGAGGATGCTTTAAACGTAATATATAAACATGGAAATTCCAAGATTTGTTTGCTTTATTGCGTTTCAGGTTATCCTACACCCATAAATGAGGCTAATCTTTTAACATTGCCTGAATTAAAAAAACTCTTCAAAAATATAGTTTTTGGCTTTTCAGACCATACTCTTGGTACTACTGCATCTATAGTTGCTGTTGGACTTGGAGCAAGGCTTATAGAAAAGCATTTTACATTAAAAAGATCAGATGGTGGTCCAGATGCAGAATTTTCTCTGGAACCTCATGAGTTGAAAGAGTTGGTTGAACAAACAAAAAAAGCTTGGTCTTGTCTTGGTGAGGTAAGATTTGAGAGAAAACTAAGTGAAAAACCTAATTTAATTTTTAGGAGGTCTATATTTTCTGTAAAAGATATTCATCCTGGACAAATAATTAATGAATCAAATATTAAAGTTATAAGACCTGGATATGGATTGTCTCCGAAGGAATTCAAAAATATTATTGGGCTAAAAGCAAAAAAACTTATAAAAAGAGGCACCCCAATAACTTGGAAGTTAATTGAAAAGAATTAATTATTAACAGAATTTAAATTTTTTTTAAGATAAATTATGATTATACAACTTTTATGTGACCATAAATGGAGAGATTTACCTAATTTAGTAGTTTTAAAAATTAGATTAAATTCTTTAGGGCATAAAGTATACATAAGTTCTACTAAAGACTCTGAAGCTATGATATCTATTTTTAAGCCTGATTGTGTTGTTATAAATAATCTTTTTAGTCGTAGAAACAGAAGGTTAGCTCAATTATTAAAAAAATTGAATGTAATTATTATTCTTCTCCCAACCGAAGGTGCAGTTAGACCCGAATTCAAAAAAATAATGGATGGTGATTTTGCAAATTATGACCTCATAGACCTAATCCTACCTTGGAGTGAAATTTCAGCAAAAGGTATTCGTAAGAGATGGAGATTTAGTAAAGAAAGGGTAAAAGTAGCCGGTTATAATAGACTGGATTTTTATAACAAAAAAATGATCAACATTGTTGAAAAGAAAGACATTTTTTGTTCTAGGCATGATTTAAATCCAAATAAACCAATAGTAACGTGGGCCACTCAATATGGATATGCTTTTTTAATTCATAAAGAGAAATATAGTCAACATTTTGAACAGTGGTTAAGAGAAAGTAAAGAAACAGGCCAAAGTTCATGCTGGAAAGAAATAGGAATTAATCCAAAAGATATTCCTAAAATACATGCTAAAGGAAGAGAAAATGCAGGAAAGGCTTTTTTTAAATTAACAAAAATTTTTCCCAATGTTCAATTTTTAATAAAGCCACATCCTTCAGAGGATATTGATTATTACAAAAATTTGATAATTGAGAACTCTTCAAAAAATGTAATTTTGCTACAAAAAGAATATATATGGGATGTGCTTAATGCAACAGATATAGAATTACATAGACATTGTACGACCGCAATAGAGTCTTGGGTTTGGAATAAACCTACGATTGAAATGGCAATGGACTCGCATCCAAAACTTATTTGGAAAGATAGAGAAAGAGGAAGTGATGTAGTTAAAACAGATAAAGAATTAATCAAAATTATAAGTAAATATATAAAAAATTCAGAAGTTAGCAATAATATAAAATCTTTCAGAAAGAATTATATTAAAAAGTG
>MDSW01047663.1_pt1 | contig 10343 bp, 8 predicted proteins | sample 811171 | NCBI WGS metagenome assembly MDSW01 (sample SAMN05326641, study PRJNA326480) | marine metagenome | isolation source: seawater | place: Atlantic Ocean: North West | collected 2012 | reverse complement strand
TGCCTTTTCCGGCAACATCGCCGCAGCAATCGCATCATCCAAGAATCGCAGTGAAGCGCTGCCCCCCTGCTTGGTTGGCCGGTGAATGGATTGGCCCAGGAAGCTGATTTCGTCGTAGTCGCGGACCATGACATTGTGATACATATCGCCGGTCGCGCGGTTGGACTCATGCTGCACGCGCCACCAGAACGGGTCGATCTCCGCCAGGTCGGCTGCGTAACTGAGCAGTTCGTTCATCCCGTAAATCTCAAAGCGAGCAAGCTTGCGGATCGCCGGATCAGCCAGTGCCTTGACGACAACTTCCGCGCCGATGCCAGCCGGATCGCCCATGGTGATCCCGATGACCGGGCGCGGATCATCCGCTGCCGATTCAGGTTGTTCCTGCGGCTTCTCATCAGGCGGGATGTCGGACTTATGACTGACCATTGGCGGTACATCGTAACGTAGCGTAACGCATTTCGCACACGCTATTCTGTTTTCTGTTTCAACATCTCACTGACCGTGTTATCATGTCCGGTCTGATTTTTCCCAAAGGAGAGTTGCCATGAGCAGCCAGACGCAAACGTGTAATCCGACCATCGCCAAACATGACCAGTTTATGACGATCAACTTCGGTCGTTATCCCATCGTCATGGAGCGCGGTCAGGGTGTGCGCCTTTGGGATGACACCGGCAAGCAATATCTGGACATGTTCAGCGGCTTTGGTGCGGGGATTCTGGGACATTGTCATCCCGACCTCGTGCAGGCGGTGACCGAGCAGGCTAACAAGCTTTGGCATGTAGGCAATCTGCTGCACACCAAACCGCAGACCGACCTGGCTGAAGCGATCAGCAAGCACGGCTTTGACGGTCGCTCGTTCTTCTGTCACACCGGTGCCGACGCCAATGAAGCAGCGTTAAAACTCGCACGACTTTACGGCCAAGCCAACCCCTCAGCCAGTGGCAAGGGACGCTACAAAGTCATCTCGGCAACCAAGAGTTTCCACGGCAGAAGCTTCGGCACGATGCCCGCAACGGGACAGGAAAAAGTCCGTCAAGGCTTCGGACCAATGCTGCCGGGCTACACCAATGTCCCCTTCAATGATCTGGCTGCCATCGAAGCAGCGATTGATGAAGAGACCGTGGCCGTGATCGTCGAACCCATCCAGGGCGAAGGCGGCGTGAACATGCCTGCGGATGACTATTTGCCGAACCTGCGTGCGTTGTGTGACAAGCATGACATGCTGCTGATCTGCGATGAAGTCTGGACCGGCTGCGGTCGTACCGGCAAATACTTCGCCCACCAACACTGGGGCATCACCCCGGACATGATGACGCTGGCCAAAGGTGTCGGCGGCGGTCTGGCGGTCGGCGTGATGTGTGCTCACGAACGTGTCGCAAAACATTTTGACTACCGCACGCTCGGTACCGTGGTCCATGCGACCACATTGGGTGGCAATTGCCTGGCTATGGCGGTGGCGGCAAAGGTGTTTGAAGTCATCGAACGTGACAACCTCACCGATCATGCCAACGCGATGAACAAGCACATTGTCGATCGCTTGAGCAAACTCAAAAATGCCGGCATCACCGACATCCGTGGCAAGGGTTTATTCATCGGTGTCGAACTGGACATCGCATCATCGGATACCTGGTACAGCAATGTATCGGAAGTGGTGAATAAGTGTCTGGATCGCGGCGTACTGCTTAACGGGACGCAGAATAATGTCCTGCGTATTGCCCCCCCGCTTTGTATCACTGAAGCTGAACTCGACGAGGGACTCGATGTTCTGCAAGACGTTTTGCTCAACCAGTAAATCACGTCGTCAAGCGATGCGTGATTGGATGAGCACCAGATGTCAATCTGGTGCAGGCGACGCTATCCTTCGCGCGGACTTGCACCGCATTGACATGCGGTGCTCAATATCGATGACGTTCTTGCTGTGCTGTTGTTTACTGTTACTCACAACAGGCTGTGACAAGACCAAACAGGTCACACACAATGGCTACCCACAACGTCGGGAATTGCCGCAGGATCCGAATCTACCCAAGATCACCGACCCGCGTTTTGCACCGTCGCTCCCCAAGCCACCGGATCAATCGCGTGGTGAGAAGAAGGTTGTACTGCGGGTGAGTCGTCTTGATTTTGAGATGCGCCAGAATTTGAATCACGCGTTGCGTTTTGCCAAACCTGCGACGGATCGTCAGACGACACAGATGCTCAAAGAGCATGGCTTGCGGTATGAGTTATTGCCGATGCAGGCGTTTGAAGAATTTGCCAAAGAGGTTGGTGATCCGCTGAACATCTGGCGTTCGAATCTGCAAATGGCCTACGACGGCACGCCGATCTCCACGACGCCCAGGATCACCAAGCGCATCACCATCGACCTGACGGACAACCAGCTTTCAGAGACATTCACGACGGACGAAGGTTGGTTTCGGTTCATGTTTGCCATCCAGCAGGCCAAACTCGGTTCGCTATTGTTGAACATCACCCCCCAGCATTACCTGCCACAGACGAGCGTGAAAGTCCGATCACCGCGGGACAAAATCTGGGATGGCACTTTGTTTGATCAGATTAAATCCACAGTCGATTTACCCAACTCGCATTTGCTGATTCTCCGCCGTGTAGAGCGTCCGACGTTAGCCGAGTTCCGTGACGCCAACCAGCCTGGACTCTTCGATGCTGAACCCGGTGACGACGCGACCAAGCCGACTTACCTGAGTATGGGCGATTTGCTTTTGACCTATGACCAATGGGGTCATCACACGCAAATGGTCTACATCATCGCACGCGTCAAGTGATACAACTGCTACCATCACGCCAATCGTCATAACCCAATCACATCTTGGTCAGAATAGCCTACGACTTACCCACACCGCATCATGATATATCCGACATATTGGGTGGAGTCGTTGCGCATGCGTGAAAAACCCATAGGTTCCAGATTGACTGAAGAGCTGAGCACGCCTCAGACCGATTCACAACGTCACCTCGAAGCGATGGTGCAGGTGAGTCGCGCGCTGGGTTCGATCATGGATATGAATCAGCTCATCCCGGCGATTCTCAAGCAGGTGACCTATACCTTCTGCGCAGAGCGTTCGAGTTTGTTTCTCTATGATGCCGAGCATGACCAGCTTTGCGCCCGCGTTGCGGAAGGTCTGGATCAGCAGCGTACATTGGAACTGCGTCTACCTGCCAATCAGGGCGTGGTAGGCCAGGTGTTTCAGACGCATGAGAACCGTTTGATTCACGACACGAAAAAAGACCCGAATTTTGCCAAGCGTGTCGCACAGTCAACGGGATATGTGCCTCGATCAATGATGGTCTGCCCGGTGTTCCATGGGTTGCATAACGTGACGGGCGTGATACAGGTGTTGCACTCTGACCCGAATCATTTTCACGAGACGGATCTGAGTCTGCTTGAAGCGATTGCGGTCCAGGTTGCCATCAGCCTTGAGAATGCGCAACTTTACGAAAAACAGAAGCGACAGTTTTCCAGTTTCGTTCGCGCGTTCTCCACCGCATTGGATGCCCGTGACCCAAGCACGCAAGAGCATTCCCTGAACGTTGCCAACATCGCTCAGGGTATTGGTTATTACCTTGGACTTTCGTTCGAGATTCTCGATCGCCTGCGCGTCGCGGGACTGCTTCATGATGTGGGCAAGATCGGCACGCCTGAAGCCATTCTCAAAAAACCGGGCAAACTCGACCCGGACGAATTTGCGATCATGAAGGAACACGCTGCCTATTCCATGCAGATCCTCTCGCAAATCGAGTTCACCGATGAGTATGAAGACCTGGCACGTGTCGCATCATTGCATCATGAAAAACTCGACGGATCAGGTTACCCCTATGGCATGAAAGCAGATGAATTAAACATCGAGACGCGCATCCTCGCAGTCGCGGATATCTACCATGCCATGACTCAGGATCGGATATACCGTAAAGGCATGCCTACTGAGAAAGCCCTGGGCATTATTGATGACATGACACCCAACCAACTCGATGAAGCATGCGTTATGGCACTCAAACAATTTCTCGGATATCCCTCATCGTCATAAACTGTGCATTATTAACTATTATCAGGTTGATTTGACGATTAAAATGCCCTATTGTCAGAATGTCACGTATTGGCGGTCGGGGGACCGCATCTGAAAACATTTGTATCCAGCTGATCCAGGCAAGCAGGACACAAACGAAACGGCACTTGAACTAATGCAGGAATTTCGACTTAGTTTCGGGGTGATACGTATTCTTTCCCATGACATCATGGAAGTGGTTGTCGATGAAGGCGTGGAAATGGACCTCGAACAGGTTGCCGAGTACCACGAGTTCATCATCGATCGGATGCCCTATGGCTGCGGTATTCTGGTCAACAAAGCCAACAGCTACACCTACAACTTCGAAGCCCAACAGAACATTTTTCTCAAAGAGCGTGTGAAAGCCTTTGCCCTGCTGGTCCACAACACGTCTGCCAAACTCGCATCTGAATCACTGATCCTGATGCAGCGTGGCCGGATTGACTGTGAGATCAAAATCTTTGATGACTTTGACATGGCTTTGCAATGGCTTGCGGATCAGGTGAACGTTGCCAAACCCGACGTTGCCCCCAAGTTTTTCCCTGAAAAACGCTGATTGTACCCATCAAGCATTGCCATGACCGACATATCACAAAGCGGTTTTATCACAGACATGTAAAACAATGCTAGATGATCGGTCGACCAAGCAAGCTCCCCAATTTGCCATCCACTTCAGCAAGCCGTTCACTGGCCTGTTGCGGTGAGAGTTTGAGATGATGCATCACCAGGGCCACCTTCACCAACCCACCTGATTGATCAAGCAGTGTAAAAGCATCGGCCCGATCCAACTGACATTGCTTTGCCAGGATCCGTGCTGCACGGTCACGGAGTTTGGCGTTGGTCGCTTTGACATCCACCATGAGATTGCCCCATGCCTTGCCATGCTGCACCATCACTGATGTGCTAATCATGTTCAAGGCCAACTTGGTCGCAGTGCCTGCTTTCATGCGTGTTGAACCGGTCACCACCTCCGGTCCCACCGGCAAGGTGATCAGGTGATCCACCTCTACCGGCAAAGGTTTGGGTAAAGCCACACAACACAGCATCCCCGTGACCGCACCGCATGTTTTTGCATACGCCAACGCGCCCCAGACATAAGGCGTTGTCCCACCTGCAGCGATCCCGAGCAAGGCGTCCTTGGCATCAAGTTTTAATTCCGTGAGCGCAGCAATCCCGCCATGCTCATCGTCCTCCTTGCCTTCACTGCTTTTTCGTAGACTGCCATCCCCACCAGCGATGATGCCCACCACTTCGCCCGGGTCACAGCAAAAGGTCGGCGGACATTCCGAAGCATCGAGCACACCCAACCGACCGGACGTCCCAGCACCGATGTAGACCAGACGCCCGCCCTGTTGCATGCTTGCAACCACATCACTGACAAACCTGCCAATCTCCGGGATGGCTTGCTCGACGACTTGCGGGACCAACTGATCCTGACGATTGATCGTGGTCAGCAACTGGTTCACATCCTGAATATCCAGATCATGTGAAGCTTCAAGCTGCTGCTCGGTTAAAAGGTGGCCACGGTCTTGGGGGATGTTGTTTGACATAGGATTCAATCGTTATCAAAGCACCTAGTTTCAAGGCATTTTTAACACAGAGGACACTGAGAGCACGGAGAATTATGCTTTATATCTCTTATCTCTGAGTTCTCTGTTTCCTCCATGGTTAAAAATATTGCAGTGTTAGCATTTGCCAATCCATGTCCCCGCGACACCCGGTGACTTCGCCCCGGTGATCTGTGACAAGGTGATGGGAACACCATCCTGCGACAACGCACCAAGCACCGCAAAGCCCATCGCTTCACGCATGCTCACATCAATACCCAAGGTATTACTGAGCAATACGGGATGGCGGACATGCTCGCGGATTTTCTCGACCAGTAACGGATGATGCGAACCACCACCAGCAAGAACCACCTGCGCATCGGGTGTGTCGTTGACCTGTTTGGCTAACAGTCGCGCTACTGCATCGACAGCTGCGAAGAGTAAATCACAGGGCTTTTCCTGCGTCTGTTTGATGAGACTGGCAACCCAGTGATAATCAAAATCCTCCCGCCCGGTCGTGCGTGGCAAGGGACGCGAAAAAAACGCAGCCTGCTCAATGAGTGGCAATAAATCCGTCTGAGATTGGCCCTGCGATGCGCGAATGCCATCTTCATCAAATCGGACATTGGGAAACAGCTGCTGAACCAAACCATCAAGCAGGAGATTGCACGGCCCGATGTCCATGCCACGGATATGTGTCAACGCATCATCACTACTGTCAGCTTGAGGCAGGTAGGTGATATTGCAGATGCCACCGAGATTGACGATCCAACGTGGTGACTGGGCCTCACGGTAAAGAATCCAATCCGACATCGGCGTAATCGGTGCGCCATTACCCCCCGCAATGAGGTCAGCCTGACGCAGGTCATAGCAGACGGGAACGTTGAGTTTGTGTGCGATCGGCCATGGGTCGAGAAGCTGCCAACTCAGTTGTTCATCGGGCATGTGTCGAATGGTCTGCCCATGCGCGACCACGGCATCAAGCTCGTTGGCATGTGACATTTCAGCCAAACAATCCGCGTGAAACTGTCCGAATTCACGTTGGAGTTTGAGAATCTCTGAAGGAGGGACAGGCACGTCCTCTGCCAGTGCACGAAGGCGTTGGATAAGAGAACCCAAAGCGAAACTGCCCTGCTCCAGAAGGTTGGCAGACATCTCCAACCCCGTGCCGGTGATCTGGACGATGGCGATATCCAAAGCGTCAAGCGATGTGCCGGTCATGCATCCGGCGAAGATTCTGGTAGGCTTTGACATCATGATCATGACAACAGGATAACGCATGTCTGAGCGCAAGGAACCCAATCTCTATTTCAACCGACTCATGGGCGGCTTATTGCTGCTGGGCTTTGCTTCGGGGTTACCGGGCCAATGGTCCCTGCTTGGCCAGCCGTTGCAGGCATGGTTGGGTGACATGAATGCGGGGAAAGTTGCCCTGGGGCGGTTGTCGCTGATTGCCTTGCCCTACAGCTTCAACTTTCTATGGGCACCGTTACTCGACCGGTTTGGCGTGCGTTTTTTCGGTTCTGTGGGACGTCGTCGGGATTGGTTGTTACTCATTCAAATCCTGCTGGTTTTGAGTATCGCGTTACTGGGTGTCTTTGGACCACACAGTGAAACGGATAGCTGGTTACCGTTGATTGTCATCGGTGTGTTGATTGCATTTTTCTCAGCGACACAGGACGTCGTTGCTGACGCCTACCGTACGGATAGTCTGGGTGAACACAATCGTGCAGCAGGTGCAGCGGTGTTCGTCAATGGATATCGCATTGCCATGGCCATTGGTGGTGGCGGGACGATGTACTTTGCAGACCGGTTGGGTTGGCAGAATGTGTATCTGATCCTTGCAGCATTGATGGGCATCGGCGTGGTGGGTACGTTGATCAGTCCGCGACTTGATGATGAAGCACAGATTGCCCCCGCGACACTGCAGGATGCGGTGGTCAAGCCGGTGGTCGACTTTTTTTCGCGACATGGCATGCCAGGTCTTTTGATCCTGGCGTTTGTGATCTGCTTTAAATTGCCCGACGCGACTTGCCGGGTGATGGTGACACCGTTACTGCAAACCGAGTTGGGTTTTGCCAAGGACATCATCGGCATGAACCAGTTCTGGCTGGGCATGTTCATGAACATCGTCGGCGCCATGCTCGGCGGATACCTGATGGCCAAGCTGGGTTCGAATCGCTCAATCTGGCTGGCCATGGTGTTGCAGATGGTCAGCAACCTTGGCTTTGTGGTGCTTGCCTCCCAACCGGCGCATGTCGGATTGCTGGCAACGGTGGTCAGTGTCGAGGCGATCTGCTCGGGGATTGCCACCGTGTGTTTCATTGCCTACATCATGGCTCAGTGCAACAAGCGATTCAGCGCGACGCAATACGCCCTGTTCACCTCACTCAATGCGGCGACGGGAACGATTGCCGGATCATTAACCGGTGATGCGGTGCAGGCGCTAGGTTATCAGACCTTCTTCTGGCTGACGGTAAGTTTCGGCTTGCCTGCGATGGTGCTTTACGCGGTGATTGGGCAAATTCAGAGACGATCAAACCGAACTTTGGATCCGTCTTAAGCGTATCAATGGGTATCCGGGAGATGGTTTAAGGGCCATCCCTGCGTAGCGGACGCATCGCGCATAGCCATAAAGCAGACAATACCAGTACATTACGGACACAATCGATTATGAACGATACCCCTGCAACGTCAGACAAAAAACCGCTGATCAAACCTGAAGAAAAATCCAATTGGCCATTTATCATTCGACTTTTAGCCATTGCCGCGACGACGGTGATCCTGGTTTATATCGTCTGGTGGGCGGTTTTGTATTCGCTGCAGGATCAAATGCTCTTCCCGGTGGACAAGCTGCCCTCCCCGACACGTCAACCACGATTTCCCAACACGCTGGTTTTGAGCCTGCCACTGGAAGAAGGTGGCACCAACGAAGCCTGGTTGATTCCCGGCCGTGGCGTATCACCGGACAAGCCTGCTCCATTGGTGATTTTTTTCCATGGCAATGCGGAACTCATCGACTTCCAGGACCAGATCGTCAACGAATATACCAAACGTGGCATCAACGTCCTGCTGCCGGAGTATCGTGGGTATGGTCGCTCCGCGGGTACACCGGGCCTGGTGACCATTCAGGAAGACAACGAAAGATTCTATGACACTGTCATCAAACAGCCCATCATTGATCCGACGCGCATCGTCTTTCACGGTCGCTCCATCGGCGGCGCGATTGCAGGCCAATTGGCGAGTACCCGTCGACCTGCAGGCCTGATCCTCGAATCCACACTGGCAAGCATGGCGCAGATGGCAAACGACCGCGTTGCCCCATCATTCCTGGTCAAACATGATTACAAGACGGACTTTGTGGTTTCAAAACTCAAATGCCCCATCCTGATCATGCATGGCTCGGTGGATGAAATCATCCCCGTTCACCACGGCCACATGCTCCAGCAGGCCAACCCCAACGCCACTTACCTGGAGTATGAATGCGGGCACAACGACTTCCCGGGCATGAATAACCTGCCGGACTACTGGAGCCAGATCGACAAGGTCCTTGGTGAGATCGGCATCGACACCTCGATTAAACCATTGCCAGTCAAGCCTAAAGCTGCAGCGGATTCGAAAGCCGACACTTCCTCCAAGCCGTCCGCATCACCACCGGCACCAGCAGTTGAACCGGCCCAATGATCGGTTAAACTGACATTTTGTCGTTACAAACCCGTCAAACCGTCAGGTTGTGTTATCGCCTTGACGCAAACAAAACACATTTGACTCTACGACTCTCTTTTTTGTCGCTATAATATCTGGCTCGCATTCAATCATTCGGTGCGTACTGCGGGGGATGACTTTGCAGGACCTTTCGGGTGAATTGAAAGGTGACAGTGGCCCTCATGTCCACGGATATCGCTAATAATCCTGAGTACCGGGCAGCTGACAAAGCATTACGTCTTCGAAATCTGAAGATCGGATTTTTGCTGACACTGTTCTTTGTTCCTGCTGGCAACTGCCTGGAATGGTTTGTCTACCCCCAACATATCACCGAGTTCCTGCTGACGCGTCTGCTCTTTGACGTGTTTCAGTTACCGTTATTTATCCTGTTGTTTTTCCCGATAGCCAAGCGACATATCAAACTGCTATGTCACATCTGGCCGTTGATCCCAGTGGTGATGGTCAGCTGGTTGATCTATCGTAGTGAAGGTTCGGTGAGTCCGTATTACGCGGGGCTGAACCTGATGATCATCGTCGCCTGCTTTCTGATTCCCTTCACGTGGCTTGAGTCGTTGTTCTACTGCTCGATGACACTGCTGACCTATGTCGCAGCATGTGTTGTACACGATCAAACGCAGGTCGACTGGATGCTGCTACTCAACAACCTGTATTTCATCTCCGTCACCGGGGTGATCTGCGTGGTAGCCTGCTACTTCCTGACGCTCAAACGCCAGGAAGACTTCCGCCTGCGTCATGAACTGGCCAAGCGCAATGATCAGTTGGCGGAACTCGATCGTATCAAGTCCGACTTCTTTGCCAATATCAGCCATGAGTTTCGCACACCGTTGACGTTGATCCTGGCGCCGGTTCAGGAAATGCTCAATCGCAAAGCCAACTTACCTGAGCCCACGCAACAGACTTTGGAACTGGTCAAGCACAATGCCAACCGGTTGCTCAAGCTCATTAATGACCTGCTGGAAGTCATCCGCCTTCAGAACAAGACCATCAAGCTTGAAAGTCGCCCGCTGGATAT
>MDSW01137390.1_pt1 | contig 10344 bp, 8 predicted proteins | sample 811171 | NCBI WGS metagenome assembly MDSW01 (sample SAMN05326641, study PRJNA326480) | marine metagenome | isolation source: seawater | place: Atlantic Ocean: North West | collected 2012 | reverse complement strand
CTGCGCCACCATCTAAAAGGTGCGTGGCATAGGTATGCCGAAGGGCGTGCGGGTGCGTTGGCTCAAGCGACCGGCGGTCAATGACACGCCGCACATCTCGCGTTGTTAAACGATTACCGCGTCTGTTTACAAAAAGTGCCTTCGGGTCTGACGAGCCTTTGACAAAGTCGAGTTCAAATGCTTTCTTGCCTCCACCTAACCACGCATCCATAAGACGTTGGGCTGGTTTGCTGGTTGGGACCCGTCTCATCTTCGAACCTTTACCAACAACATCTATGCAGTCTGCGTGGCGTTCAACTTCACTTTCGTTAGTGCTGCATAGCTCAGCCACCCGAAGCCCACTGCCATAAAGAAGCTCGACTAGGAGACGATCACGTAACTCGAGCGAGCTAGTCGGTTCTAGCTCATCAGATATTAGTGATCTCAATTCTTTTTCTTTTAAAACTTCTGGCAATCGTCCCAAACCCTTTGGAGCACTTAATCCTGCCGTTGGATCTAGCGCAATTATTCCTGATTGATGCAACCAGCCAAAATAACGGCGAAGTGACGAAGCCTTTCGAGATATTGAACGTCGTTCCAATCCACGCGTTCCCATAAACGCTATGTACCGGCGAACATGCAGTCGTTGAATTTTCGCTGGCTCACTAATATTTGCCCTTTCAGCCCAAGCAACGAATTGATCTACATCTAGCCGGTATGCCTTCAGCGTCGACTCCGACGCAGCTGTCAGGCTCAGAATGAAATCAGGTAGCTCCCAAAAATCTTTCGACACACTATCGAAGGTACAGATCTATGCCGCTACTCACCAGCTAGTTCTTTGTTCAAAGCGCCTAATTGTGGTCCCCGAAGGGCATACTTCTCCGATGGGCTACAACCCGTATAGAAAACAAAAAGCCAGTTTGGCAGACTATTCTCTGATCGCTGCAGCGTGTATCACAGCCTCAGCACTCATCATCTGGGGATTTTGGGGGTAAGAGATCAAAGTGGTTTTTAAACTGGAACCTGAAGACGGACATGAGGTTAGACGCATTCAGCCTTATCAAGCGAACAAAACCTACCTCTGTCCTGGATGTAACCGAGAGATCCCTCCAGGTTTAGGTCACATGGTCGCGATTCCATTAGACGCACCTGATTTACGGCGGCATTGGCATTACGGATGCTGGGAAGCGCGCCGAAGAAGAAAGCCGCTATCTTAATTATTGCTAAGAACAGAAGAGTGATCCAGTTTACTAACGGTTCTTAAATCTCCTAGTGCATTAACATTGAGCTATTCAAAGCTCTGTCTAGTACCGCTTCTCTTTCACCCGAGCTTTTTTACCAATGCGATCTCTTAGGTAGTAGAGCTTGGCTCGCCGAACGTCACCAACTGCTATTCTTTCGATTTTGGCCAGGGTCGGAGCATGTAAGGGAAAAGTTCGCTCGACTCCAACACCAAAGCTGAGTTTACGAACAGTGAAAGTTTCTCTAATGCCCGAATTTTTTCGCGCTATTACGTAGCCTTCAAAAATTTGTGTTCTCTCGCGGCTACCTTCGACCACGCGTACATGGACTTTGACCGTATCTCCTGGCTTAAAGTCAGGGTGGTCTTCACGAAGTTGTAGTTTGTCAACAAAGTCGGTGCTGTGCATGGCGCACTTGCTCCTGAGATCTCAATGGTTTCGAACTTCGAAACCCGGGGGGCGATAGACATAGAAAAATCTATAGTCTTTTTTCACATAGAAGAACGCGTCTTTTAATGCGAGTCACAATACTACCTGAAGATCAGCAAGAAAAGAAGCGGGGGTCGATCTCAATTTCAAATTCAGCCATCCACTCAATTTCGAAATTTTTCACACCTCGAATTTCAAGTAAGTCTGGTCTCCGGGCTGCTGTCATTGCAATAGACACGGATTTGCGCCATCGTCGAATTTTTTCATGATCACCGCTTACGAGAATTTCCGGAACTTCCAGACCTTCAAAAATTGCAGGTCGAGTCCAATGTGGATATTCAAGTAGTCCATCTGAAAATGTTTCATCTTTAGGGGAAGCATCATTATTTAAAACCCCAGGTATCAGACGGACAACAGCTTCGACTATCGCCATGGCAGCAAATTCTCCGCCAGCCAGGATCATATCTCCAATAGACATTTCATCATCTACTAAATGGCTACGGATTCTTTCATCTACCCCCTCATAACGGCCACATAAGAGACTAAAACCATCGAGCTTCGAAAGCTCATTAGCTTTCGCTTGATCAAAGGCTTTGCCGCCTGGGCCCAAAAGAATTAGTGGCCTCGGGGGTGAAACCACTTCCACAGCAGCAAATACCGGTTCCGGTTTCAACACCATGCCTGGACCACCGCCAAAAGGGCTGTCGTCTACAGTTCGGTGTTTATCGGTAGTCGCCATCCTCAGGTCTTGACTTCGAAGGTCCACGAGTCCAGACTTTCTGGCCCGCCCCAGGATGCTGAGGTCACTCATCTGGTCTATCTGGTCAGGAAAAATACTGAAAATATCGATTCGCATACTAATTCCCAAGATCGAAAAGACCAGTTGGTACATCCACCGAAATAACACCGTTCGCAAACTCCACTACGAATGTCAATGGTATTAGTGATCCACTATCCAACTCTAACAAGTCTGACGCAGGGTTAGAAAGTACTGCCACCACTGTGCCACGATCGGTGCCGTCCACTTCCTGAACTGGGGCGCCCATAAGTTCATGTATCCAAAGCTCATCACTGTCGTGAATTGGAGGCGCCAAAAGTATAAATCCACGCAACTCGTCTGCGGCGTCTTTTGTGTCTACCCCTTCAAAGTGAACAATCCAATTATCTTGGTGCGGACGGGAGGCAACAACAGTTAGATTTCTTTCATGAGTCGACAAGGAACTGCCACAATCAAGTCGCTCGAAACGGTTCGTTACTAACTTGACGAGAACATCACCCATTAAACCATGAGCTCGTTTAATTGATCCGATTTCTAACAGTTGGCAAATATTACCACTCATCGAACTAACCAATTCCGTCAATCGCTGAAATCGACCTCAACCTCAACTCCGTCTTTGACAGCCGCGGCGCGAACCAAAGTACGTATTGAATTTGCGACTCGACCGCGCTTTCCGATGACTCTGCCGATGTCTTCAGAACTTACTTTTGCCATAAGGCTAATTTTCGTATCAGATTCTTCGATTTCGAGTTCAACTTGATCGGGATGTTCAACCAATTGAGCAATCAGATACAGGAGAACTTCTTCAGCCGTCGTGCCCTCTTGTTCGCTCACGATTCGTCCTTTGTGTCGTCTTCCGGTGCTTCTTCGACTACCTCAGCCTCGGTGGGAGTCTCTTCAACAGCTTCTTCGACGTTTTCAGTCTTAGCTTCTTCCTTAGCAGCCGCAGGCTTTACAGGCTGTGCCCCTTCTTTTGCCGCTGGTGGTACAGGAGGCACAAATTCTTCACCTTTGAACTGAGCCATCGCACCAGAAATAGTTAACAGTTTTTGCACGGCCTCGCTTGGTTGAGCGCCCACACTCAGCCAGTGGACCGCACGATCGTTGTCGATTTGAACACCAGAAGGTTCTAAACGCGGTTGGTAAGTGCCAAGAATCTCTATGAAACGCCCATCTCTAGGAGATCGGCTATCTGCTGCAACTACTCGATAGGTAGGTTGCTTTTTTTTACCCATCCGCATCAGGCGAAGTCGTACGGCCATGGTTCTCCGGGTTTCTCTCTCATCATCAGGGGATTGGACAGTTACTCAACGGTACCTACTTACAAGAAGTTGGTGGAGCAACTCTAAGCGTTGGCCAATGGCCAGACCGCCATCATATCGGCATGAACGCTCAACAAGAACTTTAAAAATTGAATGAATCCCAAATTAGCTGTTCTTATTCAAGCCGGGAAGCGTTAGGTCTAGCTTCTCAATATCGAATTTAGGTGCTGCGACGGCTCGTTTAGCTTGAACTCTCCCACCACCAGGACCCTTTTTGCCTTTTTTAGATTTCTTATCTTTACGGTTTTTTGTAGCCTTCTTCGTGCCGAATCCAGCCATTCCTTTCATCATTTTGCGCATTTCTTTGAATTGGTTAAGCAAATTGCTCACTTGCGCAGTGCTCGTACCGCTACCTTTAGCTATTCGAGCCCGCCGAGAACTATCAATTAACGCCGGTTCGACTCGCTCACTTGGCGTCATCGCTAAGACTATTGCCTCAACTCGATTTATATCGCGTTCATCAATCTCAGCATTTTTTACCTCTTTGGGAATCCCCGGCATCATCGCCATCAAACCCGAAAGATTTCCCATTTTTCTAACTTGTCTTAGTTGATCAACAAAGTCATCTAAGGTGAAGGTCCCGTCAAGAAGTCGTTGAGCAGCAACTTCCGCTTCTTCTTTTTCAAATACTTCTTCAGCCTTCTCGATTAAGGTAAGAATGTCTCCCATACCGAGAATACGTTCAGCCATCCGTTCAGGGTGAAACTGATCAAAGTCTTCTAGGTTCTCTCCTGTAGAAGCAAAAGCGATTGGCCTTCCTACAACTTCTTTTACTGAAAGAGCTGCCCCTCCACGAGCATCACCATCTAGTTTTGTGAGGATTATGCCATCGAGCTCTAATGTGGCATGAAAAATCTCGGCTGTGTTCACAGCGTCTTGTCCGGTCATCGCATCAATCACGAGGAACGTGTAATCAGGTTCAATCGCGTCAGATATGGATGCGATTTCGTCCATGAGTTCCGTGTCGACTGCTAGTCGACCTGCTGTATCAACAATTAACACGTCGCGTCCGAGACTCTTAGCCTCCTCCAAACCACGCTGGACAACGGCTACTGGCCCCGTGGAATCGCTATAGACAGGCACATCTATTCGATCACTGAGCGTGCGGAGTTGCTCAACCGCCGCCGGACGTTGAAGGTCTGCGCCTACCAGAAGGGGATTCCTACCTTGCGACTTAAACCAGCGCGCTAATTTCACTGATGAGGTAGTTTTTCCTGAACCTTGGAGCCCCGCCATTAAAACAACGGTTGGTGGAGATGCCGCAAACGTTATTTTTAGGGTTTCCCCTCCAAGAATTGCTTTAAGTTCTTCATTAACGACTTTTATAACCTGTTGCCCGGGAGTTAAACTCTGAGCGATATCGGCACCTAGACATCTATTTTTTACTCGTTCCACAAAGTCGCGAACAACCGTAAAGTTGACGTCCGCTTCAAGCAAGGCAAGGCGAATCTCTCGCATCGCATCTTCAACATCGCCCTCTGAAAGGCGACCTTTGCCTTTCAAACGCCCAAAGATGCCATCAAAACGATCGGAAAGAGACTCGAACATATGCTGTAAATCCTATAGGCCCCTCAGAGATATCGTTTAGTTTCGCACTTCGAACCTATTGGCACCTGCCTAGCTACTAAATAAAGTCTCAACAAATTCTTCGGATTCAAATGGAACTAAATCATCAATGCCTTCACCAAGTCCCACAAGTTTAACGGGAAGCCCCATTTCTTTTTCGATAGCAAAAACAATTCCACCTTTTGCTGAACCATCAAGTTTCGTTAAGACCACACCGGTGACATCCACCGCTAGGGCAAATTCACGCGCCTGAGTTAAGCCATTTTGTCCTGTAGTGGCATCGATTACTAACAAAACTTCGGCCACCGAGCCAGGGTTTCGATCAGCCACGCGTCTGACTTTCGCTAATTCCTCCATCAAATTAACTTTATTTTGCAGGCGGCCAGCAGTGTCAGCCAAAACAACATCGGCATTGCGCTTTTCTGCGCTTATTACGGCATCAAATATCACTGAACTCGGGTCAGCTCTTTCCTGTCCGCGAACGAAATGCGCCCCACATCGGTCCGCCCATGTCTCAAGCTGTTCAGCTGCAGCAGCGCGAAAAGTGTCTCCGGCGGCCATAACTACAGAGTGTCCTTGAAGCGTCAGCGATTGGCCAAGTTTTCCGATAGTGGTAGTCTTACCGACCCCATTAACGCCCACAAAAAGCCAAACAGGTACACTTTCAGAGTTAAGTTCAAGAGTTCTATCAACATCCAAATCACTCTTCATTTGAACTTTTAAAGCTTCAAGTAAGTCCGGACCTTTGGTGATTTTCTGATCTTTTGCTGTCTTTTTCAACCGGTCCAAAACACTTGAAGTCGCAGCCATCCCAACGTCAGCAAGAATCAAAGCTTCCTCTAACTGTTCCCAAATCGACTCATTAACTTCGCTGTTACGAATTGAAGTCACATATCCAGACATCGCCGACTTTGCTTTGGCGAGTCGACTTCCAAACGATGTCTTACTTACTGAATCTTCAACCTCCTGACCAAACACGCCTTCACTTGCCTGCGGCTCTTCATCTATCAGTTCCTCAAGCGGAACTGCGACCCTCTTTCCTTCAGGAAGCGGGGACTCTGCAGGCGGCTCAGCCAGCTCTTGGGTCCGAGCTAGATTTCGTTTCGACCACCAACTATTGATACGCGGTAAGGCCGCAAGAAAAAGAAAAACAAGAACAACTATAAAAACTATAAAAATACCTGTAGTCACAATCTTGAGATACTACCTCTCAAGATGCCTGGAGCATTACGCTACTTTTTCGCTGAGGACTTTCGAAGCGCCGCCTGGAGCCATCGACACCCCGTACAATACGTCGGCTGATTCCATGGTCCGCTTCTGATGTGAAACGATTACAAGCTGCGCTTCCTTTCTGAATTCCGCAATCAACCCCAGGAAACGATGCAGGTTTACATCATCTAATGCCGCTTCAACTTCATCCATAACATAGAACGGAGATGGGCGGCTACGGAAAATGGCGAACAAAAACGCTAGTGCAGTTAGCGACCTCTCCCCACCTGACAGCAATGAAAGTTTTTTAACATTTTTTCCTGATGGCTTCGCTTCCAACTCGATCCCCGTGCCCAAAAGATCACTCGGATTGGTCAGACGAAGTTTTCCTTGACCTCCAGGAAAGAGCGTCGAGAATAATTGTTCAAAGTTCTCTGAAACATCGGCGAAAGCTGAACCAAACACTCGAACAATCTCTTCATCGATTGCTGAGATAACCTTATTGAGCTCTCTTCGACCTTTTTTCACATCTTCTAACTGTTCGGCTACAAAATCATGCCGCTCGCTCAGCTCTTCAAATTCTTGAAGAGCTAGAGGATTGATAGGCCCCATTCGCCGCAAATCAGCATCTAACTCACGCACTCTTGCCGCGGCTGAAGTGCCCTCAGGTAGAGCAGGTAGCTCATGAGAGATCGCTACGTCGGGCTCAACTTCTAGCTCACTACGAACTAGCTGAACAACATTCTCGAGTTTGAGGCGACGTTCTGCGTCTGCAACATCGACACGACCTAATAACTCTCTAAGCTCCAACAATCTTTTCTCTACATCTGAACGCTCTCCCCTCGACGTCTCAAGTTCGCTGGTGATAAGCCGCACTTCCTGAGAAAGTTTCTGCCGCTTTTCCCTTAGACGGGTAACTTCTCCTTCAAGCCTTTCAGTATGACCAAGAAGCAGATCACTCAGCAGGCTGAGCGAAACAATAATTTGCTCGATACGAGTTCTTCGATCTGCAGCATTCACTAACTCACTCTCATGCTGAAGCAGCTGGGCGGAAATTTCAGAACTTCGACTTTCTAAACGTTCTTTTTGCTCTATGAGATTACTTGCGTTGACAGTCAGCTGCGCTCTTATTGCAGCTAGTTCTCGAGCTCGGCCCTCCAAAACATCTCTGCGATTACCATTTTCAAGGATCGCTTCTCTTTCGGCGCTTTCTGCCGCTTCAAGTGCCGGCAGAAGATTTTCCAACTCTGAGAGACGCGGCTCATCAACAAGAAGTACTAGCTGTAGCTCATCTAGCCGAACTCGCAAGGCTGAAATATCACTAGTTGATGAAGCTACGTCCTGCTGAGTCCTTCCAACCAAATCTGAGGCCTTCGTCAAGACATCATCATTCGCTTGAAGCTCTGCCATAGCCCTAGCTAACTCATTTTTTGAAGATTCAAATGCCGAAAGGGCAGACTTGCGATTTGATTCCGCAGACTCGCGCAGATTATTTGCATTCTCGCACGCTAGCGTCGCCTCTTCAAAGGCGACCAAAGTCACTGCGCTTCCAGCTTGACCTACACGCCACCCATCTGGCCCACATCGATCACCCTGAAGAGTCACGAATGTGAGACCAGGGTTTTCCAATGAACCATCAACGGCTTCTTTCCAGCCTTGCTCCGCACAAACAACCGAGTGAAGCAAATGGTCCAAAAGGTCATTTAACTTTCCATCCAAAGAACGAACATGCTGCCTTAACGGTGGGCCGACAATTTGGGCCATTCGCTTTTGTTCTGCTGGAACAGCTGATATTACAGCGCCTGGCGTGCTCTTTTCTCTAAGCAGTTCTAATGCTGAGCGAGCGCTTTTAGGATCCTGAATCACAACTGACGTGAGAGTCTCTCCTAAACCAGCTTCTACTGCCAACTCCCAACCAGTGTCTATCTCAATGAGCTCTGTTAAGAGACCTTGAACACCTTTTGCTCCCTGTAGCTGATCTAACCCGGAACTGTTGCGTGCCTGGCTTAAGGACAACTCAAGAATTTCCATCCTCGCATGCCAAGACCGTTGATCTTCTATTGCCTCTCGAAGCTCAACTTCAGCTGTATCTAAAAACCTTGCCGCAACTTTTTCTTTCTCGTTGGCTCTGTCTAAACTCGCCACCAGCGGAAGTTCGGCCTCTGTTGCAATTCGAATATTTACTTGTAACTCATCGAACCGCTCAGTTGCAATTTGCACTTGCTCCGACAGCTTCTCGAGACGATTCCTAAGTCGACTTGCTTCTGCCACTTCCCTACTGACTGTCGACCGCAATGCCACAAGCTCTCCGCGTACTTCACCTGCACGATCACTTGCGCCTAGCTGTATTCCACTCATTTCTTCTAAATCTGCAGCATCCCGGTCCGCTTTTAGCAGTGTCTCAGATTCCTTAACTTCCTCAATCTTGGGAGCTACAAGAGCTTCCCGCTCACTTACATTTTCAAGCTCGATTAATATTCGGCTTTGCTCGGCCTCAAGAGTCGCGAGCACGTCAACAGCCAACAAAGCGCCCTTATCCCTCTTTACCGCTCTTGTTCGTTCATTAACTAGGGCTAATAACCCCTTGCATCTCTCCCTCAAAGATTCGGCACGCGGCAGCAAATCCATCCCGCCGTCACCCGAAGCTATTAGTGTTGATTCCGATTGTAGAATGCGCTCATCTAACTCTGCTAGACGCGACCGAAGAAGAATCTCTTCGTTAGATAATTGATCTCGTTCTACACCAGAATTTACTTGTGCTATTCGTAGAGAAGCTATTTCTCGGCCTGCAAGATGTAACCGCAACGAATGAAGCTCTGAGACCACATCACCATGTCTCTTAGCCGCATCAGCTTGCTTTTCTAACGGTCGAAGCTGCCTCCTTACTTCACGCTGCAAATCTTGCAATCGAGTTAGGTTGGCCTCAGTTGATGACAATCGCCTCTCTGAACGCTCTTTTCTCCGGCGGTATTTCAAGATTCCAGCGGCTTCTTCAATGATCGTCCGTCTGTCTTCCGGACGGGCATTTAGAACCTGATCAATTTGACCCTGAGCGACAATTATGTGCTGTTGTCTACCGACTCCGGCATCGCTCAGAAGTTCCTGAATGTCAAGTAGCCGGCATGGGACACCATTCATCGAGTACTCGGAGTCTCCGGCACGATAGAGAATTCGAGTTATAGTTAATTCGGTAAATTCAACGGGCAAAAGGCCCACCGAATTATCAATAACTAAACTGACTTCTGCTCGTCCTAAAGCCTTCTTTTCAGAGGTACCCGCGAATACCACATCTTCCATTTTGCCTGACCGAACGGTACTAGGACCTTGAGCTCCCAATACCCACGCTATCGCATCGACAACGTTTGATTTCCCACTACCATTTGGCCCGACTACGACAGTCACGCCTGGCTCGAAATCTAACACTGTGGTATCAGCGAAGGACTTAAAACCCTTGATGGTGAGCGACTTTAAGAACACTAATCAGACCAGTCATTATTAGTTATGCAGCACAATATCTCTGGGCACATCATGCACCGAGAATCTGTAACTTTCGAGGACCTTCAGCGTAAATCTCGAAACTTGCCTATTATTTAAACTTGATAGTCACAGTAATAGTGAGGAATACCACCGACTCGCGATTGCATAACATCCCCTCGACCGTTTCGACTTCTTTCCCCAACCCGGCCATACACCTCTATATATTCGTCATATCCTCCAGGCTCACCAAAAACATCGACCATATCTCCAATACTTACGCCGCGATGTTTACAAGCATTATGAACCGTCTCAACGATTGCTCTATACAAACGTCTGATTTCTT
>MDSW01021407.1_pt1 | contig 10344 bp, 6 predicted proteins | sample 811171 | NCBI WGS metagenome assembly MDSW01 (sample SAMN05326641, study PRJNA326480) | marine metagenome | isolation source: seawater | place: Atlantic Ocean: North West | collected 2012 | reverse complement strand
GATTTAACAGGTACCTTTGAACACTTCTTTGATGGAGCACCAATTAATACTAGTGTAGATCCTTCAAACCCAATTCCAGTTAGTTGGGCAACATTGGCTTCATTACTTCCCGGTGATTATTTATTCGAAACATCATTTACAGGTTCTGAATTATATGAACCTTCTAGCGGTCAAGAATTTATTAGAATTCAAGGTAATGCAGAATTAGATGTGGCATTAAGTTCTAATTGGGTACACATAGGAACTACAGGATATCTGACTGGCCAATTAATAGATGAACAAAAAACTCCTCCAGGGCCTATTACTGGTAATGGGACAGAATTTGTTCTTCAGATTTTTGGACAAAACCAAATAAGAGACAATATTATTGGAAACGGTTCTTTAGATACAAATACAGGCGAATTCAATATTTCTTTTGTTATGCCTTCGGGATTAGCAGCAGGAATTTATCAGATATCATTAACAGCAGAAGGAATGATTGACCCTGCATATTATTTGATGCCTAGACCTATAAATCTCTCTGTAGGTTTAGAATCTGAATTTTCTTTAGAAGTTGTAGATTCAGAAGGTGATCTTGTTTCAGGCGCTAATGTGTTGAATGCACCATTAAGTGGTGATTTAGAATTTGGAGTATTTGCAATCGATGTTGGGAATAATTCCAGAGTAAAAGATAGAACGATTCATGCAATCTTTGACTGGAATGGTAGTCAACAAGTTATTCCTGATGAGGTTACTCAAGAATGGACAATTTCTGATGGAAGGGGAGGAACTACAGTCGAGGGTGGATCTGCTAATTTCACTTGGACAATACCAGGTGGGACTGCACCTGGAACATATGTTTTGAGGATATATATTGATGATGATGTTACTGATTTAATTACAGACATGGGTGGAGCAAGATGGCTAGGGAATGAAACCTTTGTAGATGTAACTATTCAAGTACCATCAGCAGTAGTGATTGATTGGATACAACCAGAAGTTACTGCTGGATCATCCTTTAATGTTGCAGGTTATGTAGAGGATGGAGATGATAATACAAGGGTGTTCAATGGCCCAATTTCACTAAAGGTTTACTTTTCGAGTGATGAAGAAGAAGCTTTAGTTGCTACATATACAACTAATGCGACTGGTTGGTTTAACATTACATCTCAAACCGATTCATCTCTTGACGGAGTGGCAAGTGGAGATAGAACGGTTGTAGTTGAAGTGATTAATGGTTCAAACATCTATTATCTTCCAAGTTCATCACAGGCACCTATACATGTTACAGGAGTTAGTGCTTTTGTTGAATTAAATCATACCGCTCCAATAATTATTAACAGAGGAGATACATTGGAGGTATTTGCAAATCTAGTGGAGACTTCAGCAACATGTTCTGCTTGTGCATATGATACACCAATTGATGTACGTCAAAAGAATAAACCAGTATTATTGTTGGTTGATGAGACTTGGTTACCTGGGCAAGTGACAAATTCATCTGGTGGTGTAGGATTTACATACACTATTCCTTATGATCAACCCTTGGGAACTATTGTAATTTCATTGATTTATAATGGATCTAATGATGTTCACCCAACAGTTAGGAATTTACCATCTACTATTGTGCGTTCATTAACTATCTTGGTTATGGACCCGATTACAGAAAATCCACTGGCTGGTGGCAATTTTAATCTTTCAGGAACAATAGAATCTGATAATGGTACAACCTTGATGAATAGGAATGGAATACCCTTAATTGCACAGATACAGATTACAATGGATGGTCAATCTGTTCAGTATTTAGATGGTCAAATTAATTCTAATGGTACTTGGTATGCAACAGTTTATGTTGAACCAACAACGTCTGCAGGTACTCATGAAATTAGGGCTGCTTATAATCCACAAGTACCTTTTTACATTAACAGTTCTGTATTCGATACTATAGATATTCAAGGTTATTCAGTACTTGATTTCCTTGAACCTGGAAATTTGAAAAATAGTGATACTCAGGATAGAGGTGGTAGTATTGATGTTGTTGTGAGGGTATTCGATAATGCAGGTCAACCAATACCTAATGCGATGGTTGATGTTGAATTACTAAATACTGCAGAAACAGGAACCTTGATAACTAATGCTTCGGGATTAGGTGAAGTTACAATTAATATTCCTCAAGATGTAAATCCTGGAATATTTACTTTACATGCAGTGTGGGCTGGGAATATAGGTACTTTTGGAACTGTGGGAATTATTGGAGGGAATACCTCCGTTGATTTCGTTGTACTGGCTCATACAGATTTAAGTCTAGATTCTGTGCAAGGTAGTATGATTGTAGGAGAAAATATTTGGGTAAATGGAACTTTACTTGATGATGCAGGAAATCCACTTTTGGGTGAAGACGGGCTTCCAGCAGGTGGATTAGTAAGACTATATGTTGATGATATGCCGATGGCTACTGCAATAAGTGATGGGACTACTGGATTTTATTCTATTGAATATGAATTACCTGAATGGATGAGTGCAGGAACACATGATATGAGGGTTGTATTCAGCGGGGGATTCCTTTGGGTTGCTCCATATGCTAGTGGCGATTCAGAGAATCCAGAATTCTATTGGAATTCTACTGACCCAATGCCTGATCGAGAATTTGATGTATATGTTCCAACTGATGTTATTATTATTACTCCACAAGGAAGCCAAGTTGATCGTGATTCTGATTTAATTATTAACGGTACATTAGTTGATATTCAAAATAGATTACTCCCTGGAAGAACAATGCAAGTTTTCGTAGGTGAAAATGATGGTTCAGCTGATTATTTTGTTACGACTAATGAATATGGAGTCTTTACAATTTCATTACGTGTCCCTGAAAATCAACAATTAGGGGAATTAGATATTACATTAAGATTTGATGGAGATGATTACAATTTAAGTTCTGAATCCGTTTCAAGTTGGTATGTATATAGTACGACTACAGTAACTATTGGTGAATTATCCCCGCAAACATTAGGTGACGACATCACAATAACAGGAACAATTGTTGATAATCTTGATGTTCCATTAAATGAACATCAGTTGAGAATAATTGTTGATGGAATTGAAATAGGAATCATCAATAGTAGCTCTGATGGCACTTGGTCCTTTGTTTGGACGATTCCTAGTGGTACAAATTGGGGTGAACATACGGTTGGTGTAAGGGCTCCAGGTCAAGGATATTATCGTGAAAGTTATGCAGAAACTCCACTATTTGTTGCTCATAGAAGCGCTCTAGAATATAGTTTAGAAGAAGAATCAGTTGTAAGAGGCGAATCTTGGAATCTTTCAGGAGTTTTATATGATGAAGATGATTTATCTAATATTGGATTAGGTAATGAAACACTTCACGTATATCTTGATGGTGTTTTACAGGATACTCTGATAATAACAGAATCTGATGGAACATGGACTTATTCTTTACCCGTTGAGATGTCTTTAGAACGTGGAGAACATACAATTTTAGTTGAATTTGATGGAACCATAACTCATGTTGGTAGTTCTCAAGAAGTTGATGTAGATGCGTGGTCAGAAGTAGAAATGACATTTATGGATTTATCTTCGGAATATAGTGTAAGGGGCTCGGATGAATTTCCAATTGAGATCTATGGTGAAATTGCAGAGATAGGTGGTAATAATTTGAAATTTTCAAATTTATCGATTTCACTCTTAACTGCTGATGGAACCCTAATTTCAAGTCAATTGAATTGGACAGTAATCGGAACACAGTTGTTCTACATTAATGCAGTAGCACCCAATACTTTAGAGCCAGGGAATATTATACTTATAGTAGAATTTGCAGGTTCTGATGATGAGTATTTGTTGTCTAAATCAACAAACTACACTATTATGTTAAAGGTTGATGCAACATTTACTACAACTTTAGATCCAATTGTTATGGATGAAAGAGAAGATGTTTATGGGAATATATCTGTTAGTGCTGATGATACTGGACAACCTTTAGATGGAATAAGTGTAATTTTAACTCTATCAAATGAATCGGGACAATTATTCACTAGGACTTTAATTACAGATGAATTTGGAGTTGCTGAAATTGTATTAGAAAACACTCCTCCATATTCTGACTCTAGTGCTTTTGGTACAGTAAGTATAGAGATTTCTTCTGACGATGCTAGGATATCTAACAAATCATTGGTTACATTACAGGCTAGAATACCAGAGGCTCTGGTGTATCAATCTATTGAAGCTGAAGGTGAATCTTCTCCATTTGTTTGGGCGTCATTACTGGCTTTGATTGCTTTAGCTGCCTTTGGAGCATTTTGGTATAGAAAGAGAAAGCAAGATGTATTGGATGAGATAGCAAGTATCTTTAGTTATACAGCTGAATTATTAGCGCATGGAGATGAAGTTCGAGAATCTATTTTCCATTGCTATGAAGATCTTTGTAGAGTTTTAACAAAACATGGATATTTGAGAAGGGATTTTGAAACAGTAAGGGAATTTGAAATGGCTTTAAGGAGTGCACTTCCAATACGTGAAGATTCATTAGTAGAGTTAGATAATGTCTTTGAAGAGGCAAGATATTCAAGACATGAATTGAATACTCAAGATTCATTAAGGGCACAATCTGCTTTAGAGGGTGTACAAAGTGAATTAGTAAGGATGAACGTTGGAAAAGGCGGTAGAGAAGATTCAGTTCCAGAAATTGAAGCTTAGAATTTAATACTCAAGTTATTGGAAGACCAATTAGCGATTGGTTCGTTAGCCATTTTTGGTAGTAAAAAAGTGCGTACTATCTGATTTTGCTCTATTTCTGATGGGTTTATTGAAAGTTTTATTGCCCAATTAGAATCGATATTTGTATATTCAATATTTACATTCTCTTCAGAAATTCCTTTGAATGGAATTTGTAATGTGTTTTCATTTACAGCACCATTGAATTCTTGTGCAATTGAACCAATTGAGATCATTTTTTGATTTTGATTAGTATGTTCGGGATTTTTTCCAGAAATTTCTGTAACAACTTTTTGATTTGAAATTGCTTCTGTCAAATGTTGTGCTTGATCAAAAAAGGCATTATGTAATTCTTCTGGGGATACTGATAAACTATGGGTATTTGGCTTTAAGAGATCTTTTTCATCCACTTCCTCTGATTCAAGGTGTAGTGGCTGCCATTCTATCCCCATGTATAGTCCTCTCATCGGACTCATTTCAACTTCTCTGTATTTTAGAAAAGAACCTTGCAATATATCTTCTAGTAGTTTCACTATCATTACAAATTAATGGACTAAAATTTTCTGGATGGCATTTTCTATAATTTTGATCTAAATGTCTACTGTCTAATAATACGATAAATGCCTTATCTTTGCTTGATCTAATAGGTCTCCCCATTGCTTGAATTACTGAATTTATTGCAGGTTGCATTGATCCATATAGCCAGCCTTTATTTCTTCCAAATTTTGTTTCTAAAAATCCTTTAAGTGCGTCAGAAAAAACACTTGGTGGTGGGACGGGGATTCCAATACATATTACAGCATCAAGAATGTTGTTGTTGTAATCTATACCTTCAGAAAGTTTACCTCCAAAAACACCAGCTAACAATATTTTTTGTTTAATTTTACGATATTTTTCTAAATCCGGAATTATTTGATCAATTTCTGATTTCTTCCAATCGCTTTTTTCTTTTATTACTAATCTATTAGGCCATCCTTCATTATCTATGAATTCGTTTAGAAGTTTATAACTTGGAGCAAAAATCGCGATATGCCCTGGAGTTTCTTTAGCTACAGAATAAATATGTTCACAAATCTTACGCGTATTCTCAGGTCCTCTTTGTTTGTATCTTGTCGTAACATTGGTGGCAATTGAAATGGGTTTGTTATGGCTTTCAAATGGTGAAATATATTCTTTTAATGTTACATTTCTTAGTGATGTTAATCCAAGAATGTCAGAATACATAGTTGGCGGATATAATGTTCCAGACATGAGGATTGAACCTGATGATTTAGAAAAAATTGGTTTGGAAATTATGCTAGGGTCTAATAAGTGGCAAGATAGTTTACCTGCTTTTTCATTATTGAAAACTAAAACTAATTCTTTTTTATTTTCAAATTTTAAAATAATGTCTAATAATCCTGCGATTCTCCAACAGGAGAGTTCCTTATCTCCATTATCGACAACAACATCTTTCAACATTTTTGAAAATTTTGATAGTGCATATTCTTTTGAATCATAATTTTCATTTGGAATCATACTATCTAAAAAAAGTTTCAATAATTCACTGGAAAATATTCTTTTTTCTTTTTTATTTGATTCTATTTCACGATTCCATTTTTCAAAATGTGTACTAATATTTTTCTCTAATCTCTTGAATGATTTCATGACCCATTCCCAAATTTTTTCTTCACTTTTTGATTGAACGTATCCCATAAATTCCTCAATTTCAAAACGACCATGTATCACCATTTGTTTTGTTAATGTTCTTTCAAGACCTTTTCTTATTCTATCGGGGAGATTATGCGCTTCATCAACTATGATGATGATGTCTTCTAGACTAACGCCTAGTCCTGGAAGTGATCTTTCTCTTATGGTGTCTATGAAAAGATGGTTATAATCACAAACAATGATGTCAGCATCTTTGGCAGAATTCCTCAAAACTTTCCAAGGACAGAGTAATCTTCCTCTGGATTTGCTAATTACTTCATCAACATGTAGTGGCTTGTCAAGTATTTCCTCTGAGAATCTCTCATATTGAATTTCTTTCCCCTTGGAGATTCCCCCTTCGCAATTGCATTTTCCTGAAAATTGATCTAATTCCAAACACATTGATTGCCTTCCAATTAAATCTACACATTTAATATTTTGAAAATCCAGTGATTTGTTTATGTCTCTTATTGTGTCAATTACTATTTTATGTTGTGATTGTCTGCCCGTGAGGAAGAAAATTTTTTTATTTACTGAATTTGATAAAACCTCTAATGCTGCTGCTAATGCTGCTGCTGTTTTTCCAATGCCTGTAGGTGCTGCTGCAAGGTGGTGACCCTCATTCTTCAAAGCGTAAATAGAGTCTTCAAGCATTTCTTTTTGTCCATCTCTAAGTGATTCATGGGCGAAAAAAATAGTTTGCTCTATTTTGTTATGTTCTGGCACAAGAGGTCGTCAATGTCGACTGACCAAAAGGTTTCTTGGTAAAACAACGATTGTTTTTCGTTTAACTAGCAGGAGGTGGGCCGCCTCTAGAGCCACCACCTCCGCTGGGGGAAGCGGAAGGTGGCGGGGGGTTTGAATCAGAATTTTTTCTAGCTATGATTGATCGGTTTAGAAGCCATGAGAAATTCTGCCCGTGGGGGGAAGGAGGGGGGTTATTCCCCTCCAACCCTCTTTCGTGCATCCCATCTCCCATTTGGCTTCCTCCTGTTCAACTTTTGTATGAACGGTGTTTACTGATTTCATCGACAGCATTTTGTGCTCTCTCTTCCAATTTTGCCGTAAGATCATCTATTTGATCTACAGATCTATTAAGATAATCGTGGAGTGCAATTTTAATTATCGAATTTGGGTCATTGCCCGTAATTTGATAAAGTAATTTTAATTGTTTTCGAACACCTGCACCTAATACTAAACTTACCTTTGATTGGCCGGGTAATTCTGGAGAATCAGTTAGGAATGTGCTCAGTGATTTTCTAAGTAAGTCACTTCTGTTTTTTACACCATCTAGGCCAATTCTTTGGTCTATTGCTGCTAATTCCTCATCAGATAATCTTAGCGTGATTACGTTACTATTGCCGCTCATGACTCTCTCTCCTAATACAAGGAGTATAGAGGCAGTATATATAGATGTATTACGTATAGTGTTACAATTGAAATACAAAAGATAAAAAAACTGCTTTTTTTATCAATTTTTAATTTTAAAATAAATTAATCAATAAAATGTAATACAAAATTCATGATTTGTTGAAAATTAAAAAATCAATCAATAATCTCTTATTTTTTGATTATGTTATCGACTGAATAATAAGCATCGTATGTGACGGAAGGATATGGTGTTTAATCCTGAACGTTCAAAATATTTGTATTACATGACTGTAGAAACCGCATTAGATGATGAAATAATAACTGGAGATGAATCTCAAATATTATCTATCTTAGCTAAATCTCTAGATATTGACGAGATTACTCAAAAAGAAATAATAAATTCATTAAAGGAAGGAACAGACAATTACTCTTTTGACCCTGATTTAGTTGAAAAACCTGGAGTCGGTGAAGCAAGTGCTTATCAATCTGCGTTAATTGGTGCATTAGATGATGAAGTAATTACTGAAGATGAATGGGCGTTATTAGACATCTTAAGAGAATTAATGGTGATTCAGCCAAATCAACATTCAATGATAGAAGAATCAATACGTTCAAGAATTATGAATCTTGATGGAAATGAGAATTTAATGAATAGATTAGATCTCTTTTTATCAAGAGGTCTTTAAATTATTAAATCGTGTAAAAAACATTACAAGTACTCTTTTGTTGGGCACATTAAACGAGATGTAAATATGATTGAAAAAGTCTACGAAGAAATGCTTGCCAGAGATCCTAATCAGCCTGAATTCCATCAGGCTGTGAGGGAGGTTTTAGATACATTGAAACCAGTATTAGAGAGACACCCAGAATATGTTGAAGCTAATATTTTAAGTAGAATTATTGAGGCTGAAAGGATAATACAATTCAGAGTGCCTTGGACTGACGATGATGGAAATGTACATGTGAATAGAGGATTTAGAATTCAAATGAATAGTGCAATTGGACCTTACAAAGGTGGCTTAAGATTTCATCCTAGTGTAAATCTATCTATTTTGAAATTTTTAGCATTTGAACAAGTATTCAAAAATAGTCTTACAACACTACCAATGGGTGGAGGAAAGGGAGGTTCTGATTTCGACCCTAAGGGTAAATCAGATGCAGAAATAATACGTTTCTGCCAATCATTCATGTTAGAATTGAATCGACACATTGGTGCAAATATTGATGTTCCTGCGGGAGATATTGGTGTAGGTGGTAGAGAAATAGGATATCTTTATGGAATGTATAGAAAAATTAGAAACGAGTTTACTGGCGTTTTAACTGGTAAAGGGATGTCTTACGGTGGTTCTTTAATTAGGCCCGAAGCAACTGGTTACGGCCAGGTATATTTTGCTAGAGAGATGTTAAAAACAAGAGGATTGAGTTTAGAAGGAAAAATATGTCTAGTATCAGGATCAGGTAATGTAGCACAATTCGCAACACAAAAAGTATTGCAATTAGGTGGTAAAGTAGTTACAATGTCTGATTCTGGTGGTTTTATTTATGATGCTGATGGAATAACATCTGAAAAATTAGAATGGATTATGGAATTAAAGAATGTGAGGAGAGGAAGAATTAGTGAATATGCAAATCAATTTGAAGGTGCTACTTATACTCCTGTAGATCATAGTTTGGATTATAACCCATTATGGGCAGTTGATGCAGATGTTGCATTACCAGCAGCTACACAAAACGAAATCAATGGAACAGATGCTAAAAATTTACTTTCAAATAATGTTTATGTTGTCTCAGAAGGAAGTAATATGCCGTCAACACCAGAAGCAATTGATCATTTCATTGAAGCTGGGATCCTATATGCTCCAGGTAAGGCAAGTAATGCAGGCGGTGTAGCGACATCAGGGTTAGAAATGTCACAAAACTCAATGAGGATGAATTGGACTAGTGAAGAAGTAGATGAAAAATTAGATGCAATTATGGTTAGTATTCATGAAACATGTGCAAGAACTGCAGAAGAATACGGTTTTCCAGGGAATTATATGATGGGTGCAAATATTGCAGGATTCCTAAAAGTTGCAGATGCAATGTTAAACCAGGGTGTAATTTAAGATTTCTAAGAGTCATAATTTCATGAAAACCATGGATGTTCGCCAAAGTGATTTCTTGGTACACTTTTTCCAGTCATTGAAAAATGCTTGAATCCAGTTAATACTGATTTTAGGTAGTTTCCTAAACGAGGTTTGACCCACAAAATATGTGGGATATAAGCCAGTATTTTGGGAATTTTTGCCAGTATGAATGGATAAACTGTGATGGTTAATTTTGAACCATCCCCTTGTTTCTCTATTTCCCATTTTACGTAAGACTGGGCTCCGTTTTCCTCACCGATTAGCAAAGTGTAACCTTTACCTTCTTCCCAAGTTTGAAAATTCCTGATGTAGTTTCTTCCGTTAAGATATACCAATCTGTCACTATGATTTTCATCATTCCAAGATATAATTTCATTAGTCTTACAAAATGGGTGAGATGAATTTAGATTTCCAGGTTTACTAATTAATTCCCACATTTTTTCAGAACTTATTT
>MDSW01018962.1_pt1 | contig 10344 bp, 8 predicted proteins | sample 811171 | NCBI WGS metagenome assembly MDSW01 (sample SAMN05326641, study PRJNA326480) | marine metagenome | isolation source: seawater | place: Atlantic Ocean: North West | collected 2012 | reverse complement strand
TTACCGATTGAAAGAACACAAAGTCAATAAAAAAATAAAATCTAGTAGATTTTCATTCTTGATTCCTGATGGTATAGAAGTCGTGGACCGAAGGACTCAGCCTTTCTTGAAACAGTAGCTCTTTTTGGTACATTATCTATGTCTGGAGTGATGATATTATTTGTAGTTTTATTTTGCATGGGTAGTGCACACGCGGAACTTGTTTGGTTGCTTTTGCAAGATAAGATTAGCCCGGTGGGACGTGTTATTTCTTGGGATCTCTCTCGCCATACCTATGATGTTAGAGAGCAGGATTTTCCGGTTCGCAAGGATTACATACGGGAAATAGAAGAAATAGGTGTACGGGTGCGAATTACCTCGCGCTGGATTAACGCCGTTAGCGTTGATGCTTCGGAGTATCAAAAAATTCAATTAAGTAAGCTAAAGTTTATCAAAAGTATTATACCAGTAAGGCGGTTACCAAAGCCAGATAAGAGAAACGGCCAACCGTTGCCTGCGGGTCGTACTGCATATGGTAATGATTATTATGGTAATTCCTATGAGCAGTTAGCTCAAGTAAACGTGATACCATTGCACCAGATGGGATTTCGAGGTGCGGGTATTCGAATAGCTATTTTAGACAATGGCTTCCATTACAGAGAGCATCCAGCTTTTTTAAATGGGCTCAGGGTAGTAGCGGAAAGAGATTTTATTAACAGCGATGCTATTGTAAGCGATGAAGTTGGTCAGCCTTACACTGGAGATGAAGATCGTTCATCACAGAATATTCACGGTGCTCAAGTACTTTCTATTATGGCTGGTAACGATATCGGATCGTTTGTCGGTGTTGCACCCGATGCGGAATATATTTTAGCAAAGACGGAAGATAATGGCTCTGAATATCCTATCGAAGAAGATCGTTGGGTAGCTGGACTTGAGTGGGCTGACTCGTTAGGAGCTGATGTTGTTAATAGCTCTTTAGGATACAACCTATGGGATGATGGCAGTGGCTATAATTATGACGATTTAGATGGAACAACTGCTTTAACAAGTGTAGCTGCAACCCTTGGAGTAAAGCGAGGTCTTGTTATTGTTGTGGCGGCTGGTAACGAAGGTCTATCTTCTTGGCATTACATCACTGCCCCAGCTGATGCAGACGGAGTAACTTCCGTTGGGTCCATTGCACTGAATACGGGTTATGAGAGCCAAATCAGAATCTCCACAACAAGTTCACGTGGCCCCACTGCTGATGGACGAATAAAGCCGGATTTAGTGGCTCCCGGCCAGGGAGTTGTTGTGGCTGATATTCGCTCTGGCGGCTATATCAGAAATAACGGAACCTCCTTTGCTGCCCCAATCGTGAGTGGTATCAGTGCTTTGATGCTGCAAATTAATCCGGATTTGGAGCCCAATCAGGTACTTTCTATGTTAAGAGGAAGTGCTATAGATCTTGGTGATAGTGGAGCCGATACGGTTTATGGTTGGGGATTAGTTAATGCGCTTGGCGCTAGTGGATTACATATGCCCGTCCCCCAGTCAACGGAATTGAATGCGCCCTCTCCGAATCCTGTCACCGGCGAGATTAACCAGGTTTTTTTCCCGGCGAACATTGCTGAACCAACTAATGTGAGTTTGTATGTGTTCGATGTCGGTGGCAGCCTTGTTTTCAGACAAGAGAATTATTTCTTATCAGGCGTCTATCAGGCAACTAATGGTGCTCCCGCCTGGAGGTTAGATAACAGTTTAGCCAATGGAATATATTTTTATAAGCTTGCTGCAGGGCAAAAAACTATCAACGGTACACTGGCGATTGCTCGTGAGAAATAACTAGCATTTTTCAAATGTCACCACTTAATTTTAAAAAATCCAGTAGTCTTGACTTGTATTTGCGCCGGCTTAATCGCTATCTCCTTGGTGTTGTAGTAGTTTTCATTCCAATTTACATATTTTTAAAATTTGCGAGTGATGAATCTATCAGGATTAAATCGATTGGCGAAGTTATAGAAAGAATCAAAGAACCAATAGTTTGGAGTGTGCCTAGGAATGGGGTTCGCTATGCTTCGTATTTCAAAGGCGTCCCAGATGAGGGGAATAAATTTGTTTTAGTGGATATAAAGATGAAAGCTATGATGAAGATAGGTTTTCCTGTTGTTCCTCGCTGTTTTCGTTTAGTGGACGATATAAAGACTCGATATTATCCAAGGACACATTCTCCTTTCTTTATTGCGTATGGTGATTCATTTTACATGGACCAGGATGCAACCTTTGATGGCACGTTGCTTTTTGAGATACCTCTTCACCGAACAGCAAGTAATTTGCTTTTTGACCGATTTCAAAAATAGGAGATTAATCATGCCTACCGTAGAAGAATTATTAAACAGTTGTGATGAGAAATTGATACGGTTAGGAGGGTACCTTTGACGTTACCCGTAAGAAGACTGAATTAGTCCTGTTAGAGGAGCAAATGTCTGATCCAAGTTTTTGGTCAGACAGAAAAAATGCTGAGAAAATTTCTAAACAAGCACGATTATTTAAAGAGAGCATTGAAGCTTGGGAGACTCTTACGAGTCAACACAAAGATTTATGTGAATTGCAAGAGATGGCCGCTGCAGATGGCGATGAATCAGCACTCAGTGATTTAGAGAATGAAGTTGATGAGTTGACTAAGAATGTCGAGTCATTTGAATTTCGGTCCATGCTAGATGGCGTTGATGACAGTAAAAATGCGATTTTAGTAATACATTCTGGGGCTGGCGGAACAGAAGCGGCTGATTGGGCCGAAATGTTGCTTCGTATGTACAACCGATGGACTGAACGGAATGGTTTGAAAAGTAAGGTTATGGATATACAGCCTGGAGAAGAGGCTGGAATAAAAGGGGTGACGATTGAAGTTAGTGGTGAATATGCTTACGGGTACCTTAAAGCTGAGGCGGGTGTTCATCGATTGGTGAGAATTTCCCCTTTTGATTCTGGTGGACGCCGTCATACTTCGTTTGCTTCAGTTTTTGTGTACCCTGACGTGGATGACGATATAGAAGTCGATTTGAAAGATGAAGATCTCAAGATAGAAGTTTATCGTGCCGGAGGGGCAGGTGGGCAACACGTAAATAAAACATCCTCGGCTGTTCGGATTACTCATGTTCCAACCGGGATTGTAGTTCAGTGTCAAAATGAACGCTCGCAGTTTAAAAATAAAGCTACCGCTCTGAAAGTACTAACAGCTCGAGTTTATCAGAATATAAAAGATGAGGAAAACAAAAAGCTAAAAGAAGTTGAGAATTCAAAAAAGAGTATTGATTTTGGCAGCCAAATCCGGTCTTACGTGTTCCATCCGTACAATTTGGTGAAGGATCATCGCACTAATTATGAGACTGGTAATGTTCAAGCGGTGATGGATGGAGACATAGATAAATTTATTCGTGCCTTCTTGACTTTGGAATAATACTATGAATGTTTCGCTCTATGTTGCTCGTCGTTATTTAACATCTAAAAAAGCTAGTGGTTTTATTTCCGTTATTGCCTATCTGGCTATGGGTGGTGTAGTTTTAGGTGTGGCTGCCTTAATTATTATTCTGTCGGTTACTAATGGTTTTTCGGGTGAAATAAAAAATCGTCTTATCGGGATGAATGCTCATATTAACATTCGTCGATTTGATGGTGAACCAATAACCAATTACCATGCTTTGATAGATTCTTTGAGTGAATGGTCTGATGTGATAGGTGCGGCACCAGTGATAGATAGTAAGGTTATTATAGTGTCGAAGCGAGATTTTGGTCGCGTAGATGGAATCCCAATATGGGGAATAGATCCAAAAAACTTTCCTAAAGTATCAGACCTTTCAAAGCACCTTTTGTATTCAGACAGAGAAGAAATTCTATTAGGTGATGTAGAAGGGGAAGATCAAAAAGGTATTATTTTGGGCGAATATTTGGCCAGGCGTTTGAAGGTTGGTCCAGGTTTTGAGGTCTTACTTTTTACCGTACGTAATATCGATGTGGAAAATACTGTTTTGGATGGTTTGGTTCCCAAAACCTGGCCGTTTCTCATAGTTGATCATTTTGAAAGTGGAATGTATCAATATGACGACAATTATGCATTCATTCATTTAAAAGATGCACAAAGGATTCTTGGCATAGGGGATGTTGTGACGGATATTCATATTAGAGTCAAAGATATATATACTGCTCCGGAAATAGGAGAAAGTCTCGCCGAAACGTTTAAATATCCTTATAGGATCAGTGATTGGACGCAACTTTTCCCCGAATTTTTTCGATGGATCGAATTAGAGAAATGGGCGATATTTATCGCCTTGAGTTTGATAGTCTTAGTAGCGGCTTTCAACATAATGTCGATTTTAGTTATGTCGGTTTTAATAAAAACCTCTGAGATCGGTATTTTGCGAACTATGGGTTGCAGTATTAGCGAAATATACCGGATATTTGTTTATCAAGGTCTAATTATTGGCGGAGCCGGCACGATATTAGGGTGTATTATTGGTACGGCGGTTTGTTATGCGCAGCAGCGTTTCGATGTTATTTCGATTCCGGGTGATGTTTATTTAATAAACTCATTGCCTGTGGACATGGCGGTTATTGATTTTTTATTGGTAGTTTGTGTGAGTATGACCATATGTTTATCAACCTCTATTTATCCTGCGCGAAAAGCGGCAAAGCTGATGCCAGTACGTGCCATTCGACATATTTTATAAAGGATATATGTTGAATACGAAAAGAAATATAGTGTTGCGAGCACGAGGTTTGCATAAAATTTTCGAGTCTGGTGGGCGCATGTTAGAAGTCCTTGATAATATTAATATGGATGTGTCCCGTGGTGAACTAGTTGCAATAATGGGAGCGTCTGGTGTCGGTAAAAGCACATTGTTGCACATTCTAGGGGCTTTGGATCAACCCACATCTGGAGAATTAAATATTATTGGTAAGAATGTATTTGAGATGTCGTTAGACAAACAGGCTCGTTTTCGCAATAAACATATAGGTTTTGTTTTCCAACATCACCATTTACTACCAGAATTCACTGCTCTGGAAAATGTACTTTTCCCTGCTCGTATAGCAGGGAAATCAGACGAGTTGTATGGTCGAGGTAAAGAATTACTAGAAACGGTCGGATTACGTGAGCGAATGAGTCATAGGCCCGATCAATTATCAGGAGGTGAATGTCAGCGTGTTGCTGTTGTTAGAGCTATAATTATGAGTCCAGATGTAGTATTGGCAGATGAGCCATCTGGAAATTTAGATACGACCAATAGCGAATCGCTTCATAGCTTACTTCGAATTATGGCCGAAAAAGATCGACAGGCTTTTGTTATAATGACGCACGATATTAAACTTGCAGAACAAATGGACCGTTGCGGTTATTTGGAAGATGGATGTGTGCATTTTTAAATATTTATCTATAGGGATGGCTTTAGAAAATGAAGTGTGAAATTTGTCATAAGGGAGATGCTACAACAGCATACACTCATATAGTGGACGATCAGAAAAAGACGCTTCTTCTTTGCACGGATTGTTTGCCAAGCGAAATGAAGGTAACGTCAGAATTCGTGGTAAATTCAGATTTGACTAAATCTTCTTCATTAGATTCGGATTCTCATGATCCACAGATTCCGAAATTGAAGAAAAAGGCTAAGGTAGATTTTTCTTCTGCTCCAATTATGGGAGGAGTTAACGAAGAATCGTGTTCGAAATGTGGTATGGCCTACAAGCAATTCAAGAAGGTAGGTCGGTTGGGATGTTCCACCTGTTATACCACTTTTCAATCATATTTGGGTCCCTTAATTAAGAAGATACATGGGGCTGATAAACATTGTGGGAAAAGCTGGAATGATGTAAAACAGAGTGGTATGCCTTTTACAGAAATGTCCTTGAAGGAGTTGAATTTACAGTTGCAAAAAGCTGTAGACAGAGAAGCATTTGAAAAAGCTGCCGAGATACGGGATTTGATCCGTTTGAGGAGCGAAGAAGTCGAAAAGGGAGAAGGAAATGAAAGTCGGTGATTTGGCTCCGAATCGTGCTCGTTGGTTGACGGGAGATTCAGATCTGAATGGCACGGTGATTAGTTGTCGGGCACGTTTAGCGAGAAATGTTGGTTTCGCTCCATTTTCTCCAATGGTTACTGCGGATGATCAGGATCGTGTGATCGAAGAAGTTTTAAAGGCAGCTCAATCTGGTCGATATATGGGTGATGCAACTTTTTTTAAAATGAATGCTCTTCAAGAAGAAGAACGTCAATTGTTAGTGGAACGTCATTTAATTAGTCCGGCTTTAGCTGAAAGTACGGGACAAAGAGGTTTGTTATTTAATTCTGACGAGTCTTTGAGTATTATGATCAACGAAGAAGATCATATGCGTCTTCAAGCGATATTACCTGGACTGCAGGCTGATGAAGCTTGGGCTTCTGTTAATGCTTTGGATGGCGATGTGGGAACTTCTCTTGAATATGCATATTCTGATAAATGGGGGTTTTTGACGGCCTGCCCAACCAATTTAGGCACAGGGCTGCGTGTTTCGGTGCTCGTTCATCTACCGGGATTAGTATTAACTGACGATATGGACCGAGTAAAGCACGGGTTAACAAAAATGTCTTTCGCTGTTCGCGGTTTTTATGGCGAAGGAAGTCATCCATTGGGTAATTTATTTCAAATTTCTAATCAGGCGACTTTAGGTGTAAGGGAACAAGATATCATTAATAGACTCTGTTCTGTAACGCGCCAAATCATAGAATATGAGGAGTACGCCCAGCAGTCGCTCTACAAAGAGGCAAAAGCGCAGGTCGAAGATAAAGTTTGGCGGGCATTTGGATTATTGTCGAATGCTCGGGTATTGAGTAGTAAAGATTTAATGGCCCTTGTATCAGCATATCGTTTGGGCTTAAGTTTGGGGATTGTCGACCATGTCGATACGGGGTTCGTTAATCGGTTGATGATAGAAACGCAACCATCGCATTTACAGGCTTTTTATGGAGAAGAACTCGAACCTAACGAACGTGACGTTTTTCGCGCTGAACTGGTAAGAAAATACTTTAAAAAGACAGCGGAATAATGCTATTGGTAGATCTTGACAATTCTAAGCCATTTTGATACGTTCAAAAGGTGCAGATGGAAGGTGTTTCTTGCATAAGCTATTGATATACAGATATTTATATCTATTAAAAAAACCGTTTCTTTTATTAAGGATGTCGTCGAGGATATCAAATGAATAACATGTTCACGGATGGTGTTAAGCGAGTTATGCAACTTGCTCGGGAAGAATCAGCACGACTTGGGCATAACTATATCGGTACCGAGCACTTGCTACTTGGTATGATTAAAGATGGGAAGGGTAAGGCCATAACGGTTCTGACGAATCTCGGATTGAGTCTAGAGACAGTCCGGCAATCCGTCGAGGATTATGTAGCTACGGCTGGTGGGACCATGACCATAGGTGAAGTTCCCTTTACGCCTCGTGCAAAGCAGATTTTAGAGGTTGCTGCTAATGAGGCAAAAGATATGAAGACGCAGTTTGTAGATGTCGAACATCTGTTACTTGCTCTACTCAAAGATAAAGAGGGAGTAGCGGCTCAAATTTTGGCTGCATTTGGAGTCGATTATAAAACTGCAATGGAAGAGACTGTGGCTGTTTTGGAAGGTAAAACTACCGGCCGCAAAGAAAAAGGGAAAAAAAGTAAGACCCCTTTTCTGGATCATTTTGGTCGTGACCTCACGCAATTGGCTCGGGAGGGAAAATTAGATCCAGTTATTGGTCGACAACAAGAGATCGAACGATTGACCCAGGTGCTGAGTCGTCGAAAGAAAAACAACCCAATATTAATTGGTGATCCTGGGGTCGGTAAGACGGCAATCGTTGAAGGTCTGGCTCAAAGTATAATTGAGAAACGGGTTCCTCAAATATTGCTTGATAAAAGACTAGTCACGCTCGATATGGGAGGGGTGGTTGCCGGTACAAAATATCGAGGTCAGTTTGAAGAGAGAATTAAAGCAGTAATGAATGAACTGCAGCAAAATGAGGAAGTGATCATCTTTATCGACGAAATGCATACGATTGTGGGTGCTGGTAGCGCTGAGGGTACTCTTGATGCGTCTAATATGTTCAAACCTGCGTTAGCAAGAGGTGAATTACAATGTATCGGTGCAACAACTTTGGATGAGTATCGTAAGCATATTGAAAAGGACGGGGCTTTAGAGCGGAGATTTCAAAACATAATGGTTGATCCGCCTTCAGCAGAAGATACGATTGAGATATTGAAGGGGCTACGTTCGAGTTACGAAAGCCATCACCACGTTGAATTTTCCGATGAGGTAGTAGCCTACACGGTTCGACAGTCTGATAGATATATCAGCGACAGATATCTTCCGGATAAGGCTATTGATGTTCTTGACGAAACAGGCTCGAGAGTCCATTTATCTCGTCTCAGCCCGCCAGAGCGAATTACCAAACTCGAAGCAGAAATTCAAGAAATAAACCGTTTGAAAAATGAGGCTGCTGAACGTCAGGATTTCGAAGAGGCAGTGGTTCTTAGAGACAAAGCTCTGCAGTTAAGCGAAGATCTTCAAAAAAAGAGACAGGAATGGGAAGAGCGCGTCAGAGATGAGGTGGTAAGCGTAACTGAGGACGATATTGCTGGCGTCATCTCGAGCATGACGGGTATTCCGATTACCAGACTAGCTAAAAGTGAGAGCGATAGACTGCTGGCGATGGAATCCAAACTTAAGGAAAGAATTGTAGGACAAGAGCAGGCAATAGCTGCGGTTTCGAGGGCTATTCGGAGGACGCGTGCTGGTTTGCAGGATCCGCGGCAACCGATAGGTTCGTTTATATTCCTGGGTCCTACTGGCGTTGGAAAGACGGAATTAGCCAAGAGATTAGCAGAGTTTTTGTTTGATGACGAGGATGCTTTAATTTCTGTAGATATGTCTGAATATATGGAAAAGTTTGCAGTATCCAGACTTATCGGAGCGCCTCCGGGGTATGTCGGCTTCGATGAGGGTGGGCAGCTCACTGAAAAGGTTCGTCGCAGGCCATATTCTGTAATTTTACTGGACGAGATCGAAAAGGCTCATCCGGATGTCTTCAATATTTTGCTACAAATTCTTGATGAAGGTCGGTTGACGGACAGCAATGGTCGTAAAGTCGATTTTAGTAATACTGTGTTGATAATGACATCCAATATAGGGAGTCGAGATGTTGGTACAGGTGGAGTTTTGGGCTTCCAAAAGTCAGACACTGAGACACTTCATGGTCTGATGGAGGGAAAAATTAATGATGCTTTGAAAAAGACGTTTAATCCAGAATTTATCAATAGAGTCGATGAAAGTCTGATTTTTCATGCTCTAACAGAGGAACACATCAATCAAATCATCGACATAGCGCTGGATCAATTTAAGAATCGTCTCACGGAACAAGACATATCGTTGAGAGTAACTCCAGGAGCAAAAAGTTTGATGGTAGAAAAGGGCTTTGATTTAGCTTTTGGCGCCCGCTATCTCAAGCGTACTATGCAGAAGATGTTGGAAGATCCTCTTGCAGAAGATATATTAAATGGAAAATTTGGTGAAGGTAGTCGGATTCGCGTGACGAAGAAGGGAGAGCAATTGGTTTTTGACGAAGAGCGTGGTAGTTCAGAAAAAAAAGTTGAAGAAAAAAAGGAAACCACTAATTAAAGTGATTTGATCGAAATAACCGAGATTATTGGAGCCGCTCTGGTTTTGCCACAGAGTGGCTCTCTTTATTTTGAAAGGTGATTGGAGTCCAAATGAGGGGTCAATTTCAAATCCTTTTGTTTGCTATACTGTTAATAGTACCAAGGTTTTGTTTCGGACAGGAAATAATTGATGTTGAAGTGAGAGGTGAATTACGTAAGGTTGCCGAATCATTGATTTTAACGGCAATAGGGTTAGAGCCTGGCGTGGAATTATCTCAAGAAAATGTACAGCAAGCGGTGCGAGATTTGCAACGTCTTAATGTGTTTGCTGATATCCAAATCTGGGGAGAGCCTATTAAGGGTGGTATGAAGCTGATTGTGGTTGTTTCTGAGTATCCGTCTCTCCAGGGGATTCGTTTTAAGGGTAACGAAGAGTTGAAAGAGAAGGATATGAAGGAGACTCTTGGATTAGTTGTTGGTCAGGTTATTGCTCAAAAAGACGTTGTTCGTGGACAGCAAAAGATCTTGGAGTTATATAAGGAAAAAGGCTACTTGAGAGCTCAGGTTGTTGGCCAAACCTTTGCAGGTGAAGAGACAGGAGAGGTGTTTTTACAATACGATATAGAGGAAGGAGATAAGGTCAGAATTAGGGGCATACGTTTGTTGCAGCAGACCGCCTCCGGGGTTTTAATAGACAGTGACGTATT
>MDSW01102800.1_pt1 | contig 10345 bp, 8 predicted proteins | sample 811171 | NCBI WGS metagenome assembly MDSW01 (sample SAMN05326641, study PRJNA326480) | marine metagenome | isolation source: seawater | place: Atlantic Ocean: North West | collected 2012 | reverse complement strand
GTACCCTTACCCTGCCGTGAACATGCCGAGCGCCGACTGGAAATGATCCATGTAGAAGGTCATCAACGCGCCCAGCAGAACCAGTAGAAGGGCCAGCCCGACAGCGATGTTCACGGGCATGGCGATAAAGAAGATCTGCATCTGCGGCATCAGCTTGTTGAGCAAGCCGAGGCCGAAATAAAACACGATGCCGACCACGATGAACGGTGCGGACATGCGCACCGCGACGGAAAACACATCGGCGACCGTCTGGGTCGCCATCGCGGCGAAATCCCCCAGCGGCAGCCAATGCCCCGGCGGGAACATCGCAAAACTGTCATGCAGCGCCGAAATCACCAGGTAGTGGCTGTTGGTGACGAAGACCAGGGTCACGCCGAGAATGGACAGGTAGTTGCCGAACAGGGCGCCCTGCTGTCCGGCGTTGCTGATATCCGTGCCGAGCGCAAAGGCCATCCCGGACTGGCTGGCGATGATGACACCTGCCGTCTGCAGGGTAAAGGTCACCAGTTTCGCACAAAGGCCGACCGCGAAGCCGACGGCCAGCTCGCCGCCGAACAGGATCAGCAACTGCAACAGGTCGCCGGTCAGATTGCCCGGATAGGTCGGAGCCCCTGTCGGATAAAGGACGAGGGTCAGTGCCAGCGCGATACTGAGCCGGATCCGTGAGGGAATGGAGGACTCGCCCAGCGCCGGCATGATCATGATCATGGTGCCGAGACGGGCGAACATGAGCATGAAGACCGCTGCGATTTCCGGCAGAAAGGACAGCTGCAGCGTCATGCAACTCGCTCTAGGACGTTGTCAGGATCAACTCGCCGATCCGCGCCATGAACGCGGCGAGTATCTGACCCATGAACGGCAAGGTGACCAGGAGAGTGACGAAAATCGCGAGAATTTTCGGAACGAAAACCAGCGTCATTTCCTGGATCTGCGTTAGCGCCTGAAACAGGGCAATGATCACACCCACAACAAGACCGACGATCATCACCGGGCCGGCTACCAGGATCATGGTCCAGACGCCTTCGCGGGCGATATCGAGCACCTCACCGCCGGTCATGTGGCCGTCCCCCTTCGTAAAGGTCTAATGGGCCTGTCAGATCGGCATCCGCATGATTTCTTCGTAAGCCGAAATCACCCGGTCCCGGACCGTTACCATCGTTTCAAGAGCTACTTCGGTTTCCGAGATTGCCGTGACCACGTCAACAACGTCTGTCCTGCCTTCCACAAGTCCGATGGATTTCTGGTCTGCCTCCCTGCCCTTGTCGACGACGGTTTCCACTGCGTTTTGAACCATTTGCCCGAAATTCGGGCTGTCGCGGTTCGGATTGAGGTCTTCCGTTCCCGCCGTGGCCTGTGCCAGCCGCGCTGCCATCTGATAGGCATTACTTGCAATGGTCGGTGTGGACATTGCGTTTCAATCCTTATGTTGAGTCGCTGATGGCTAGGGGTCGTCGACCCGGCTCATGCGCGCAGAATATCGATCGTCCTCTGCACCATCCGGCGGGTCGCCTGAATGACGTTGAGGTTCGCTTCGTAGGACCGTTGCGCCTGTCGCATGTCCACCGTCTCCACGAGCGTACTCACGTTCGGCCGGCGCACGAAACCCTGCTCATTGGCCGCCGGATGGCCCGGTTCGTAACGCTCGACGAAATCCGACTGGTCCTCGGCGATCCGGCCCATTTCGACCATCTCGGCGCCGATCTCCTTGTCGAAGTGACTCTTGAAGGTCGGAATCTTGCGTCGATAGGGGTCTTCGTCGGGCGTCCGCCCGGTCGAATCGGCGTTCGCGATGTTTTCGGCGATGACCTGCATCCGGTTGTTCTGCGCCTTGAGGCCCGATGCCGAAATGAACAGTGATTTAATCAGATCCATTTGGGTTCTCCTGTTCGTTCATTCGGGTCATGCATTCTTGGAAAGCGCGGTGCGGATCAGCCCGAGGCTGCGGGAATAAATGGCGGAGGCCGCCTGAAAATCCATCTGGTTTTCCGCAACCTTCATCATCTGCTCTTCGAGGACGACGTTGTTACCGCTGGGCGTCACCTCGAACATGTCCTTCTCCTCGACCTTGCCGGAAGCGGGAGGACTCATGGCGCCGGTCAGATGCCCGGTTTCGGTCCGGACGGTTTGCAGTCCGAAATTCTCTCGACCAAGATGATCGGCGAAATCGTAGTCCTTCAGTTCCTTGGCCTTGTACTCGGGCGTGTCCGCGTTCGCGACATTCTCTGCCAGCACCGACTGTCGGACCTGGTGCCATTGCATTTTCGATTTCAAAGCCTGAAACAGGGGCAGATCGGTTATGGCCATGCGAGTCACCATTTGTTAACGGATTAGGCAAACATTGCCGGTCAGAAGGTTAACGAAAGGTTAACGCAACACCCGCAACCCGCACCCGAAACAGCAGAAAACCGTGGAAGATCAGCACCAGCCTTTGCAATTTGCAAGATTTAAGCCCCTCATAACGGGCAGAATTTGCCCACTTCTGTTAACTTTAAAAGAGTGAGGGATTCGATTATGCGCGTTGTCGCGGAGGGCGAAAACGCGGTGGATCAATGCGACGGTCGGCAACAACAAGACTGCATGAGGAAGTGCGGCCGGTAGCAAAGGCCCGCTTGCGAGCCTTAATTCGAGGGAAGTATGTATACTTGGATTGAAAATACCTTTGGCTTCAGCGACGGGTTGGCGCGTGGTCTGGTCTTCGCAATGGCACTCGCGGTCGTCCTGGCCCTGTTTGCCCTGTTTGTCTTCATCATCAAGTGGTTGGCCGGAGCACGCAATCCGTCGGTTAGAAGCAGGCAGCCCCGGCTGGCCATCATGGACAGCGCCAGTGTCGACACCAGGCGCCGTCTCGTCCTGGTCCGACGCGATAACATCGAGCATCTGATCCTGATCGGCGGACCGAGCGACGTGGTCGTGGAACAGGGGATTGTCCGCGGCACGCCCCTTGCGGCCGGGCATGTTCGCCAGCAGCCGCATCTGACGAACGGAAATGCCCAGATGCCGAATATGGACGGCATGGCGGCATCCGTTTCCGCCCCCGTCGCAGCGCCGGCCGGCGCTCCTTATCCGGAACCGGCAGCCCCCGTTTCTTCGCCAGCTGTCGCGACCGGTCCGGTCGAAGTTCCCCAGCGCAGTGCCCCCACCCCCAGCGCTCCGGCGACCAGTGCGCCTGTCCCTGCGTCCCCTCAGCCCACACCTTCGCAGGCTCCGGTTTCACCGGCACCCGCTTCCCCGGCTGCCGAAGCTGCCCCCCAGGCACCGGCTGCGAGAGCGGCAGCAAGCAGTGGCAGCGCCACCGTTTCCTCCTTACGCTCAAGGCTTGGCGACCTGACCAGGTCGACAGATTCGTCAGCCGCAAAACCCCAGACGCCGTCCTCCAGGGAACAGACTTCGCGGACTGGCGCCGCGGCCTCCGCGTTCTCCAGGACCCTTTCCGCCATCAAACCGCAGGAAACCGGAAAGAAGGAAGAGGCGCGCGCGCCCGGACAACCGGAACGCCGGGAACCGCAGCCCCCTCAGGCCGCTGCGACGACAGCACCCGCAGCTCCCGCCCCTCAACCGCCCCGCGCCGCGGACCGGCCGGCAGCACCGGCCTCATCGGATGAAACCCCGGCGACCGGCTTTGCCCGCACATTGGCCAAGCCATTGCAGAATCGTCCGACAGCACCAAGACCCGTCGGGTTGACAAGAGCGGTTACGCCCCCCTCCTCCGGTCCCGCTGCCAAGGCCCTGACCGCCTTTCCGAAAGGACCTCTGGAGGAACGCAAGGAACCGGTGATGGACGCCGAACCGGCACCGGCCGCGGAAAACACGCCTGAGGCCAGGGTTTCGCCGCCCCAACAGGGTTCGGAAACGAAGCCAGCCGACCCGCCCGTCAAGACGGAAGCGCCTGCGGTCGAAACACCGGCCGCTCCGGCTCAACCGGCAGAGGTGAAATCCGAACCGGCGTCATCTCCAACACCCTCCGACGAAGTATCTCCGGAAGCGCCTGCATTGGAACAGCCTGCCGCTCCGGAGGAAGTGGACAAGCCCGACCCCACGCGGGAGGCCAACAAGTCGGTAGACGCAGCAACGGAGACAGCCGCAACCGAGAAGGCTAAGACCAACGCGCCGGCAGCCGCAGAAGACGCCTCCTCCGTACAAAGCTCTGCTGCGGAAGAAACCGTGTCAGCGGAAGCCAGACCGGAAGCGGAAACGGGCGGAGAGCCTACCCCGAGCGCCGGCACGGCCGCAGACGACGGCAAGACGCCGGCAGAGCTCCAGACTGCGGAGGCCCAAACGGCTGAAGCCGAGACAAAGGCCGCTGATCAGGACACCAAAGCGGAAGACAAGACACCGGAAAATGGACAACCGTCTCCGGACGCCGGGGCCAATCCCATCGAGGATGAAATGGCTAAGCTTCTGGATGAAATCCACGGAAACCAAAAAGCATGATCCCCCGTTTCGGCCGTCCGTCCCGGCGGCTGACGCTTTTATTGCTCCTTTTGGGCTTACCGGTACTCGCCTTGTTCGCCGGACCGGCCATCGCGCAGGACATTACGGTCGGGTTCGGAGCCGATTCCAGCCTGACGGAGCGGGCCGTCCAGCTGATCGCCCTGCTGACCGTTCTTTCGCTCGCGCCGTCGATCCTCGTCATGGTGACGAGTTTTACCCGGATCGTCGTCGTCCTCTCGCTGCTGCGCTCTGCGATCGGCCTGCAGACGGCACCGCCGAACATGGTAATGGTCAGCTTGGCACTGTTCCTCAGCGCCTTCATCATGGCCCCGACCCTGCAGACGGCCTACAACGAAGGCGTTGAACCGCTCGTCAACGGCGATATCGAATTCAACCAGGCGTTCGAACGCGGCTCGGCGCCCTTCCGGACCTTCATGCTGACCCAGGTGCGTGAACAGGACCTGAGCCTGTTCCAGGAGCTCTCGGGCCAGCCCGCGCCGCAGACGCCTGACGATCTGGCCATGAGCACGCTCATACCGGCCTTCATGATCAGTGAATTGCGACGGGCTTTCGAAATCGGCTTCCTGCTCTATCTGCCGTTTCTGATCATCGATCTGGTGATCGCGTCGGTGCTCATGTCGATGGGCATGATGATGCTGCCGCCTGTGGTGATCTCACTGCCGTTCAAGCTGATCTTCTTCGTGCTGGTGGACGGCTGGAACCTGGTGGCCGGATCACTGGTCAAGAGTTTCGGTGCGGGATAGACGAAGACCCCGGGCTTTCTTGCCCTGACGGCCTAACCGGTGGGGGCTGTCGCTGCGACCTGATCGCCGTTGTTTTTCTGCGGCGTCATGTACTGGCGCCGGTATTCGTCCAGGAAGGTTTCAAGCGTATCGGTATCGGCCAGCTTGTTGGCGACCTCAAGGAATTCCACGCCCTGCGCATCGATCGGTCGCGTGACCACTTCGAAGGCCGAGGCCTCGGGGCTGTCGGCCATTTTGGCAATATATTTGGTCTGCAGACGGTTGAGGCTGAGCTGGTCGCTGGCCAGCGAATAGGCAATGCCGGCCCGCAGGATATCCCGCCGCTCGGTCTGGTCGAGCGGAATCGTGTCGGACCAGCGCGATCCGTGCATGGCTTCCAGCTGTTCGCCGGCTTCACGCCAGCTTTGCGCCGCCCAGAAAGTGTCGGCGCGCAGACGGTCGACGTCGCTGCCGCGCATGTTGCGCACCAGTTCCAGAGCCAGGTCCGGGCGTCCGCTGGCCGTGAGCGCCCGCGCCTCGACGATGTTCCGCTGACGCTCCAGCGTGGAGGGAAGGCTCGCCTGCCGGGTCAGGTTGAGAACCCGCAACGCTTCCTCCGGCTTGCGATCCGCCAGGTAAAGGGCCGAAAGGTCCGCTGCGATCTGCGCGCGGGCTGCCCCTTTCAGGCGATTGTCCACCTGATGGCGCAGAAGGCCGATGGCCTGATCCAGAAGATCGACCTCCACCAGCCGTTTTGCCAGCAGACGGACCATTTCGTCGCCCTGGCGGCCGATGGGGGTCATTTCGCGGAAGTCGTAATACAGCGCGAGCGCCTTTACCGAATCCATTTCGTCCGCCTTGCCGTCCAGGAAAAGCGATGCGAACAACCCGTTCATCTCCTCCTGCAGCAGCCGGGTCGTATCGGAATCCGGATTTGCCTGTACTGCGGACTTCATGGCCTCGAAGGCCTCCCGGTAGTTTCCTTTTTCCGCATAAAGCTGCGACAGGAACCGAAGGGTCTTGAGTTCGATTTCATCTCCGCGCCAGGACGTGGCGAGCCCGGCGAGCTGATCGATCGCCTGGTCGATATCGATATCCCCGTCCCGGTACCGGATCCGCAGGGCCCGGTACTCGGCTTCCGCTCCACGCGGCCGGTCTTCGGACTTCGCGACGAAATCGAAGGCCGAGAGCGCTTCCTGGGACCGGCCCGAGGCATCCGCAACGCGGCCACGCAGAATATCGTAACGCGCAGCCTGCGAACTGGTCACATCGCTGGGCTCGATTTCCGCCAGAACCGAGTTCGCGACACCGAAGTCATTCGCCTCGACCATGGCCTGCGCCGCCGCAAGATTGAACTCCGCCTGAATGGTCTTTGGATAGTTGCCGACAACAGCCCTCCCGCGGGGCACGGCGATCCGCGCTTCGGTCCACTCGTTCAGTGCGACCGCGACAATGGTTTGCCACACGGCGGCGTCCGGACTGTTTTTCAAGTCCGGCCGGTTCAGATGTTCGTAGGCATCCTTGAAGTGATGCGCCATGGTTTGTGCCGCACCCATCATGAGGTTATAGGAGCTGTCCTGGGCCAGCGCCGGATCCTCTTCGATGGCAAGGCGCATGAGGCCGAGCGCCTCCTGGGCGAACTGGTGCGCCAGATAAAACCGGGCGAGGTCCATCAGCGCCTTCCGCCGCTGCCCTTTCGGCGTCTTGCTCAAATTGTCCTGAAGGGTGCGCAAACGCTCGGCGTAAGTCGCCGGACCTTCCGTCGTCAGCGACACAAATTCCACATATCCCGGCTCGTTCGGATCGACGATGGAATTGAATGCCCCCGTGCCCCCGCGCAGATGACGGTTGGACAGGGAAAGACCGCCCGGCTTCTCGATAATCACATCATCGCCGAGCAGCTTCATGCTGACACCGTCGGAACGCGACACGAGAGCAACGCCCTGCGCCGAACTTAAAACTTCGAGGTCGACGAATTTCTGCGGCTTGAGCAGTCCCCGCGGCGGCCCGAAGCCGGTTACGATGGAGATCTTGTCGCCCACGAACGGATCGTCGATCTCACGGATGTTCTGCGGGTCCTTGTAGAGAACCCGAAGGACGGACCCGCCGTCGCCGCGGACGTTACGCTCCATCTTCAGCGGGATGGACGGCTCCAGGATCATGTCTCCGATGACAAGGCTCCAGGCATTGCCATCCAGCCCGACCGTCGCCAGCACGGGATCGTTCATGTCCATGCGCAGGATCTGATAGCCGTCACGCTGTTCCACTTCGATGTTGGAGGCCGTATCGGCCAAGGCCGAAACCATACCCCTTATGTCGATGGTCGCATCCGTATCGAAAACCATCCAGATGCTGTTGTTGCGCCGGAAAACGGCACTGGAAACCGGCTCCACGAAGGGAAACACGACCCGGACCGTCTTGCCGATACGCCGCGCTTCTGCGGCAACGAAATTGCGCACTTCTTCAGCGAAATCATCGGGCGGCGTTTCCGGGGAATTTGAGATCTCCTCACCGCCCTTCGCTCGCCAGACACTCCCGCTGCCCGGCCTGTCGTTGAGCACAACCGCGGGGGGAACGGTCCCATCATTGTTTGCATTCGGCCCCGCGGGAACGACCTCAACCGGTTGCGGCGCCGCCATTTCCAGTTGGTCAGCTCCCTCCGGCCGGCCCGCCGCTTCTGGGTCGGCAGCGGGCTGGGATACGGTTGCCGGTTCGGCTTCCTCTGGCTGGGCCGGACTTGCATCCGCAACAGCCGGTGCCGGCTCCGACGCCCCATCCGGTGCGTCCTCGTCCGGTCTCCCGGCCGAGGCATCGGCAGGCGCATTTTCAACCGGCTGCGAAGCCGGCATGTCTCCCGTCTGCGGAGCAGGCGGTTCCGGTGCCGAAGCGCCGTCCGCCGCCTGCGAGGCGGTATCGGCCATTGCCGTATCCGTCGTCTTGGCAGGCTTCGGCTTCGGCGTTACCGGGACCGGTTCCGCCGAGGCTTCAGAGGCAGGTTTTGCCGCGGCATCGTCGGTTCCCGAACTGGCCGCATCCTGCGTTTCCTGAACCGGAACCGGGGCTGGCGGATCGTTGCTGGTGGTCTCGTTGTTCGGAGGAACTGGCGTTGAAGGCACCGTCTCCGCCGGCGGAGACGGTGCGGATGGCTCGTTTGCGGCCTCTCCCGGCACCGCATTGAAAGGCACCATCGCCAGCGCGGTTTCATCCTGAACCGGCCCGGTCGGTGCGTCTGCAGGCACCATCACTTCCGCGGATGTTTCCGGCCCGGAGGCCGCTTCCGTGTTGCGGACGCCGGGCGCAGTAATCATTTGCTGGCCCGTGCCGCCGGTACCGGCATTCAATTCCGCATTGATCTGCTCATTGGCCGGATCCCGCGGCACCATCCGTTCCGGCGTCACGTCGATGACATAGGTCTGGTCTTCCCGAAAGGCGCGGATATCCACCGACGGATCGACCCGCATCAGGAACTTCAGCTTGCCCTTGTCCAGGAAAGACGTGGCATCCACGACCCCTTGAGGCAAATGCGCGCGCAGGTCGGACACGTCGAGCTGGGCGGGATGGTTGAACGTCACCTTGACGATATCGTCCTCGCGTACGAAGGCGGTATCGAAGCGCACCGTCCAGTCGAACACCAGCCGGGTAAACGTCGGATGCTCGCCGATGTGCAGGGTGACCTGAGGCCCCTCCTTCACTTTCAGCCGGGCCTGCTCCAGTGCGCGGACCTTGCGCATGGCCTCTTCCGCGCGCTTGGCAAGCTCGCGCACGACGTCATCCGGGAGTCCCGGCGGAAGGCCCTGCCAGTTGGCCGGCAGAATGTCGACGAACAGCTTTTCCCCTGCCTCCAGCGTGTTGATCTGGAACTGACCTTTCAGGGCAAAACGGATCGCGCTGCCGTCCGGGTCTCGGCGGGCAATGGTGATGTAATCGCTGAGATCCAGCGGCACATCGTCGACGTTGATATCGATCGGGTCTTCGAAGGAAATCCGCAACACGCCGCCGGTGATGACCGCATCGTAAACCGGCAGAAGGGTCCGGTCCTTGAAGGTCAGGACCATGCGGCCATAACCTTCCTTCGGCTGAACCTGCAGATCCACCGGCTCCAGGGACTGCGCCCGGGCAGCCGGGGAAACGATAAGCTGAACCGGCATCGCAAATGCACACAGGAACGCAGACATCAGGCAGATTGCCAGACGTCTAGAGCGCTGAGGTTTCCCTCGCGTCTTACCGCGTTTCCATATGTGCTTCAGCACGGGGTTTTTCCTTCGGATGCCACCTGTTTTTACGTTATTTTGGCCGTATTAACGCGGCCTTACGCTGACTGCCGAAAAGCGCCGATTCGACTAGTTTGAGCGGATTTTCGGCAATTCGGCCTGCATCTGCTTCGTTTCCGAGACCGGTTCATCCGTACTAGTCGCGATGGCGACGGTCAGGCGCTCCGCCGCTTCCGCGGACATTTTGCCGAGAATATCCGCCATTTTGCGCGGTTTCATCTGACGCACGACTTTCAGCAATACCGGCATGCTCAGACGGTCAAAAATGCGCGCAGCATCCTTTGGCTTCATGCTCTCATACATGGTCACGAGGCCCGCGATCTCGCTTTCATCCTGCTTGCGCTTTTCCTCAACCGCCCCCTCGATTCGCTTCTCAAGCTTCTTAAGCTCTTCAACGCGCTTTTGGATGCGTTCCTCCGTCGCCTGCAGGAGCTTTTCCCTGAGATCGAGCTGTCCTTGCTGGTTCTCGAGATCCTGCCGGCGTTTTCCGAGGCTTTCCAGGACGGCGCGCTCCGCCGCCGATCCGCCGATTTCCAGCGATTCAGGCAACACCGGCACGTCCCCGGGCGACGCATTTCCGTCCGGCGGCGCTTCACCGGCGTTGCCACCTGCACCGTCGGCGGGGGCCGAGGCCGGCATGGAGACCGTCGCTTCACCGCCGGGCGGCGTCCCTTGCGGCGTTTCCGGCGCCGGCTGCTGGCCGGGCGTCGCTTCCTGAGCGACGGCCCCCTCGATCGGAACCACATTGGCTGCCGGGCCGATCACCAGGCCAAGCAGCTTCAGCGCCAAGAGGGCGCTGGCGGAGATTCCAACCAAAGGGAGCAGGCGGATGTTCATGCAGCAGAGCCCCCGGACCGCCTGCGGAACTGCTCCAGCCGGGCCGTCGCCTCCGCTGCGGCC
>MDSW01125630.1_pt1 | contig 10346 bp, 13 predicted proteins | sample 811171 | NCBI WGS metagenome assembly MDSW01 (sample SAMN05326641, study PRJNA326480) | marine metagenome | isolation source: seawater | place: Atlantic Ocean: North West | collected 2012 | reverse complement strand
GTCCTTTGCGCGCTCGCGCCGGCGGGCGAGGCGGCGCTGCACGTACGCGCCGCACGCCGTCGCGGCCGCGGCCACGCCGAGGAGCGCGACCTGCGGCGCCTCCGCGTCGCTGAAGTGGGCCACGGCGAGGTGCAGCGCCGCGGCGAGGCCGCAGCCGCCCAGGGCCGCGGAGACCAGGCGCACGAAGTTGGTCTTCTGCGCAAACGACACCGCGCCCCCCACGACGGCGCAGCCGCCGAGGGTCGCCCAGTACCAGCCGCTCCGGTCGAGGAAGACAAAGGGGGCGTCCACGCCGCCCAGGGGCAGGGTCTCGTAGACGAGGTGCCCGACGGCGGCGAAGCCCGCGGCGCCGAGGAGGAAGAGGCCCGTCTTGAGCACGCACAGCGCCAGCGCTGCGAGCACGATGCCCGACACGGCCGCCGCCGCGAGGCGCAGCTCGCAGGCCACGCCCGCGTCGACGAGGAGGTACGTGGCGGCGACGCCGCCGCCCGCGCCGACGACGGCGGACACGGGGCGGACGATCCGCTCGCCGTGCGTGACGAGGAGCGCCGAGGTGGCGCAGAGCACGAGCAGCGCGCCGGCGGCGCCTGCGTCGGTCTCGCCGACGAGCGCGATGGCGCTCGCGGCCCCGGCGTCGATCTCGGTGCAATTGAGCATATTTTTTTTTTGTTTTTTTTTTCCGTCCTCCTCACACGCGCGGCGCGCAGCGCTGCCGTGCGCGCCCCTTCCTCCGGCGGGGGAATAAAAATTTTCGGCGACACGAGGATCAGATTGACCTCTCCGCAGCGCGTGCGTCGTCACCATCCGCGACCGATGCCCCCGTCCGTGCTCTCGACCGCGGCGCGCACGGGCGCGGCGGCGGTCGGCGCGGCCTCCATCCTCGCGCTGATCCGCCTCCGCGCCTCGCGCCAGGCCTTCCACCCCCGGATCGCCGAGTACGCCGCCGTCTGCGCCGCGTTCCCGGGTCTCGCGCACGACCTCGCGCCGCTCGTGGACGCCATCGAGGAGCACGAGCTGTCGGAGCTCCTCGCGCGCCTCGCCCGCGTCGCGGAGCTCGACGCGGCCGGCGGCCCCACCGCGCAGTGGCACCTCCACCGCGAGGGCGCGGAGGCCGTCCGCGGCCTCCGCGCCGCGCTGCGGCGCGCGCTCGCGTCGGGCGACTACCGCGCGGCGCTCGCGTGCCGCGAGGACGTCTTGCCGCAGCTCGAGCGCCACCTCGAGACGATCCTGCACAACCACCTCCTCGCGCATCACAACAGCGCGGCCTGCTGAAAGTAGCTGAGCGGCGGCGCGACGTGCCCGGCGGCGCGGCGGGTGAGCTTGCACGTGCGGTACGCCGTCTGCACGACGGCGCCCTGCGTCGTCGCGAGCCCCGCGTGCAGCGGCGAGCTGGCGGGGACGGGGAGCAGCTGGCGCAGCAGCGCGCAGAAGCGGCAGTAGCGCGCCGTCAGCTCGGCGGCGCCGCGCTCGTGCACGTCGATGGCGACGAGCAGGAGGGTGTCGGCGACGAGGACGGCGTCGACGACGTCGCCGCGCACGAGGTACCGCTCCATGAGGCGCTGCAGCGGGATGGGCGGGCAGGGCGCGTGGCCCTTGGCGCGCGCGATGCTCTTCGACACCATCGTCTTGAGGGTGTGCAGCGTGCGGAAGGCCTGCAGCCCGTTGTCGAAGCGGAGCGGCCGGCCTTTGGTGATCGCCGCGACGTGCGCGCGGTGGTTCGCGCGGCACTTGGAGCACGGGAGCATGTCCGGGACGAGCTCGAAGAGCTCGGCGAGCTGCGGGAGGAGCCGCTCCTGATCGGAGGTGCGCCACGCCGCGGCGAAGAGCAGGTGCCAGAAGCCGGGCCCCCAGATCTCGGGCCGCATTCAGAGAATCCAAATTTTTTCTTTCCTCCCTCTGATACCAAAAAAAATTTCCGCGATGCTTCCCGGGCAGCGCGACCTCCACCGGCAGGTGGTCGTCTCGAACGCGCGGGGGGTGGTGCAGGCCACGCCGGGGGAGCGGTGCGCGTACGTCTGCCTCAGCGGCGCGCCGCAGGGGGCGCTCGTGCGCATGAGCGCGGAGGACGTGCAGAAGCACTTTGACGAGGAGAGCGAGGGGGTGCGCTGGCTGCTGCGCCAGATGCACACGTACCGGACGGACTCACAGGCCGTCATCGGGACCGCCTTCGGGCGCAGCGCCGTCCTCAGCGACGTCGTCTGGGTCGCCGACGCGCGGCGCGGCGGGCGGGGCGAGTGACGGCGGGTCGGGGAGCGCCATCGGGCCGAGCGCGGGCTCCGCGCCGAAGCCGTCGCCGAGGTGGTAGGTCGTGTACACGAGGCTCTCGTGGAGCGACGTGTGCCCGAGCACGTGCATGGTGATGTAGGCGGGCGAGTACGGCCGGTCCCACGCGAAGAGGCGCGGGCAGATGCAGGCGTAGACGCCGCGGAGCGCGTGGACGCCGCGCACCTGCGCGTAGACCGCGTGGGCCAGGAGGCTGCGGCGCAGCCAGCTCTGGTAGCTCCGCGAGAGCGCCTGGCGGTGCGTGAGCCCCTCGCGGTCGCGGCTCGTGACGCGCTCGAGCAGGCGCGCGTGCGCGCGCGCGACGACGCGCGCGTCGGGCACGAGCAGCGGGATGACGTACCCCCCGGCGTCGCCGCGCCGCTTGGCCTGGCCCTCGAAGGAGCACGCGTGCGGCGGCGTGGCGGCCGGCAGGAAGCGGCTGCGGTGCGAGAGCACCTCGCACGTGCGCCGGCCCGTGAGGAGGGTGAGCGCGAAGACGAGGCTCGCGAGGGGCGCTCCGTCGGGGTCGGCGACCGCGCCGCGCGCCTCGCGCAGCAGGGCGCGGCCGTCCACGCACAGCATGGTGAAGTTCTTGCGCTTCGCGGCGTGCGCGCTCGCGCGCTTGCACTCGAGCATCGTCTCGCGCGGGACGCGCAGCCGCCGGGCGGCCTCGGGGTCGCCGCACAGGCTCCGGACGACCGACGCCTTCGAGCTCAGGCACGCCGCGGTGCGGTACCTCTCGCGCAGGCGGCGCAGGACCTCCTCGCCGGCCTCCCCTCCGTCGAGCGCGGCGGCGCACTCGCGCAGAAAGTCCATCCCTTCCCCCCTCTTTTTTTTTTTCTTGTTTTCTGGGGTTGATTTTTTTTATCATGGTGTACCCGTGAACACAGAACGTGGATGGCGAATTGCACGGAGGACGTGTACCTGCCCAGCGCCCAGACACTGACGTCCTCGCCGTTCGCCGTTGCGGACCCCGTCGACCCTTGGACCGTCGCCCTGGCCTCCGTCCCGGCGGCGGCGCACCTGCTGCTGTGGGCGCTGTGGGAGATCGGCGCAAACCGCACGGCGCGCCGCCGCTGGGTCGTGGTCGGTTCGGCGATCGTGTCCGGCCTCGCCTCCCTCGCGCTCGCCTACCTGCTCTTCGTCGGTCTCGGCGTCCTCGAGTGCGCCCTCGCCGAGCGCTCCGACGGCTTCCTCGCCCAGACGCGCGTGCTCGTCACGACCGGGTGCGGCCTCGCGACGGGCGGCGTCGCGGCCTTCGTCCGGCCCTACGCGCCGCGGCTCGCCGCGGGGCTGCTCCTCTCGGTGGGGACGTTTCTGGCGGCGTGGCTGTGGCTGCTGCGCTCGGGCGCCGTCGCGTCCGTCGTCGACGAGCCCGCGGCGCAGCTCGGCGGGGCGACCATCTACTCGGCCCAGATCCTCTGCTACGTGACCTCGACCGCCGCGCTCCTGCGGACGACCCCGCGGGTCCGCACGGGCCCCGCGGCGACGTCGTGGCCGGGCGCGCCCGTCACGCGGCGCGGGACCGCCCCGGTGACCGACGTCGACCCCGTCGACGTCCGACGCGAGCCGCGCCCCGTGAGCCGCAGCCCGCCCGCGCCGCCCGTCTTCTGCGGCTTCTAAAAAAAAAAGCACTCAAAGTCAGAACGTCGTCTCTCCCCTCCCGCGCGTTGGTTGGGGATCGCGCCCGGGCACCGAGCGGCCCGGTGCAGGACGCGCCCGCGCCGTCGCATCCTCCCGCGCGAGGAGGAGCTTCAGGATCTCGACGGTGAGCCGGCTGCGCTCGCCGTTCGTGACGACGTCGCGCACGTTCTCGTGCGCCGACGCGTCGCACACGTTTCGGCAGATCTGCGCTGCGACCACGACCAAGTCGTTGACGTGCTGCGCCTCGTCCATTTTTTATTTTTTTTTGGGGGGTTGTTTTTCGCTCTCTCCCCTTTTTTTTCCCAAAAAAAAAACACACCACAGCGACGCGCACCCGTTTCGGTTTCCGGATGGAGCGCGCAGCCTAGGCGTTCTGAGTATAGAGCAGTTCCACTACGAATACGTTTTCGCCATCGTATTTGAGATATGGGTACAGGTTTTCCACCGTGTAGGAGCCAGGAGGCAGCCGGACCTCTTCCAACCCCAACGTTTGCTCGTTGTGCAGCCATGTTCCGCTCTCGCTATCGCCCGCTACGGTCTTGGAGACCTCGAATATGGGAACCCTAAGTGCCTTCGTCCCTTCAGGAATGTGTATTCGAAGAAGTACCTTCCTTCGTCGTTCGTCGTTTTCGGACGCCTCCGCCAGGGGATAGTACCATCCTGGATGTGCGTGGGTATCCAACCATTCCCGACAAACGAGGGTGTCGGCGGTTTCCACGCGCAACCAATGATCGAGATCGTCGTTGTTCGTTACCCAGTGCAGGAGCGTGATTCGCTGCGTCGTTCTTGCCATGTCATACCTCTCTGCATACTCATTCATGAGTTCGAGCTCCTCCTTCCTCTCCTCTGTGAGAGAGTGGAAGAACGTGACGTCGCCATCGCGATATCCTTTCAGGATCTCGAACGTTTGCTCGTCCGTCGGTGTCACGTCTAGAAATGCACTGGTGAGATGATACGCGTCGTCAAACCATTGAGCGAATTGCGACGAGAAACGCGTGCTGTCCCGAAATTGGAAGTGCCGAAACGTCTGGATGGTCGACGGTACAAACGAAAGCGTCACAAAGGGTAGCGGAGACTTTATGACCCCGTCATCATGACGTATCAAATACTGCGTTCTTTCTTCTTCCGGCATTTGCCTCATGAGTTCAAGGAGCACTTGTCTGCGGCGATTGACTCCAGGCGCTCGTGGAGGCGTCGTCGGCGGTAATCTCGCGTCGGGCGTTGTTTCACCCACTCTCGCGTGCGGCGTCCTTGCGCCAGGCGTGCTCTCTCCACGCTCTTGTGTGGATGCCCGCACTGGCGTCGTCGGCGCGTCACTGAGGGACTCCTCTGTGGGACGAGAACGAAACAAAACGACCTCGCGCATTTTTTTTTTGTGTGTTTTTTTTTATCGTCTCCCCCCCCTTTTTTTTTTCACTCTTTAACTCTTCCTTTGGAAAAAACAGGGGGTGCGCGCCTCGACAAAAAAAAAACAACCCTCGCGCCTGCGTCGCGTCCGTCATCTTCGCCCGCCCGGAGGGCGTGCTCCATCCATCGACTCTCCGTGTGGCGTCCGTTGGGACGCGCGCTTCGCTTTTTGGATTGGCATCGAGACTGTGCCATTCCCCTTGATCACCCGTCCGCCACCGCCGCGCGTCGCGTCGCCGATGGTGAAGGTGTGCACAGCGGTGTCGACTCGCGCCCATACCATCACGTTCATATTGAACCTATCGCCCATGAACCTCTGGGACACAATCTCCAAGGGATAGTTTTTTCCCTCGACCGTTTTGCCGCACCAAAACGCGAGGGCGGCGGGTGCGTCCTTATAGAACCGCCAGTTGTCGCCTGGATATGCGTGGTACGGACCGGCCCCAGGCGCGGAGCAGAAGATCTTGCCACCCATCTTCGTCACGCGAGCTAGCTCTCGGATGGTCACCCAGAACATGGGGTCGTGCTCCAGCACAGAGGAGGTCATGACCACATCAAAGCTGCCGTCGGCGAACGGCAACGCTTCGCCCGGCGGCGATACGACGTCGACGCTCGGATCTTCCTGCATGTCCTGGCACGTATACTTGGCACCCTTGGCCTCCATGATGGGCCGCGCACCGCCATTGACGTCACGACCGCCGACGTCCAGCACCGTCATACCAGCTCTCACGTGCTCGTCGGCAAAGCCTTGTACGGCCTTTGCCGCCGCAGGGTGCCATGCGGTAACGCCCACGAAAAAGAGACCCAGCATCGCCAGCGTCGCGAGCATCGGGCGCACGCGCTCGTTCTGTTCTTTTTTCGTGGTCTCCTCCGTCCTCGACGAAAAAAAAAAGACGCGCCGCGCGACAGCGCGCTCCTCCCTTTTTTTTTACGGGGCGTCTTTCGATGCAAGCAAACAATAAAAAAAAAAAAACACCCTTAAATGCTGTGGTCCGACGGGCGACGGGCCGAGCACGCGGGCGTGGAGGAGCTGACGAGCGCGCGGGAGATCCTCCTCGTCACCGACGAAACCGAGCGCATCGTCGGCGTGAGCCAGGCCTGGGTCGCGCTCTGCGGGTACGCGCCGGCGGAGTGCTGGGGCCGGACGCCCCGCGAGCTGCTGCACGGTCCCAACACGGACCGGCAGGCGGCGCGCGACTTTGCGGCGTGCACTCGCAACGGCCTGGGGCGCGTGAGCGTCGTCAACTACACCAAAGGCGGGCTCCCGTTTCGCAACCACCTGCGCGGGACCAGGCACGGCGACCTCCTCGTCGCGCAGACGCTGTCCGCGGAGTTTATCTAGAAGAGCATGCTCACAGCCTCCTCTTCCGTTATGGTCTCCTTGCGCGCGCCGGCGTACGCGTTTGCCGCCGGTGGCGCGACGGGCGGCGCCACGGGCGGCGCCACGGGCGGCGCCGCGGGCGGCGCCGCGGGCGGCGCCGCGGGCGGCGCCACGGGCGCCGAGCCCGCGTAGCGGCTGCCGTCGACGAAGACGGGGGAGATGGTCACGAAGGCGCGCTCCGCGTTCGGCGCCTTTGCGTCCGCGATCATCACCATCGGGCGCACGTAGCTGTAGCGGTCCACTGCGCCGTAGATGGGCGTGCTCTCGATGGGAGCCCAGCCCGTGTGGCAGATGGACCCGCCGAACATCGCGTCCTTGTCGCGGTCCAGGTACTGGGCAAGCACCGTGTCGCACGTGTCCTTGTCCGCACCTTTCTCGACGGCCGACCGCACCGCCTGGAGGCCGCGGTAGGCGCGCGCGAGCCGCTGGTCCCAGGCCGGGTCCTTGATGTCGGTGTGCTTGCTGAGGACGGCGCACAACCCGCGCTGGGGGTGCTGCAGGCCGACGAGCGTCTGGGTGAACTTGCCGTTCTTCGTGGTCTCGTAGCTGCTGCGGTAGCCCTCGGGCTCGGCCTCGAACGCGCCACGGAAGCGGCGCTCCTCGTTCGCGCGCTGGGCCGACGTGGATGATGAGCCGAAGCGGGCGTCGCCGATCGCGTGCCGGAGGTGCTCGTGCATGCGATTCAGCACGCCGGCCTCGTCCTTGTCGTCCTTCCGGCCCATGATGGCCTCCATGGGTGCGGACTCGCAGGCGTCGACGCCCCGCAGCTTCAGGAGCGGCGATCTGTTCGTCGGCGACTTGTTCATTATGACGGTCATGTTGGCCTTACGGGCTTCCGACACGAGCTGCTCGACGGCACTCCGCTCGCTCGCGCCAAAGATCGCGCGATCCTGCACGTGCCCGTTCCGGAGCGTCACCACGGCGTAGCTCTGCGGCTGCGTGCTGTGCCCCACGCAGCGGAAAAATGGTTCGGTCTCGCTCGGGTTTTTCGTCGTCGATCCACGCGCGATGAGAAGCGTGTCGCACATTTGTGCTTTTTGTTTCCAGAAGAATAGAAAAAAAAATCAGCCCCCCCTCAGGCAACGAGTGAAATGGACTTCGTCTTTTTTCGAACTGCCTCCCCGGAGTCGCTCCGGGAATTCTGGCACGAGCAGCGCGCCCGTGCGGAGCGCATTCGGGACGAGTACGACCGCGCGACGGAGGCGAAACAGGTGCAGCGCCTGCGTCCTCCCGAAGCGGCGGGATCAGTATCGCGTCCCTCGCGACGACGCGAGCGCACGGTGCGTCGGGCATGCCCCCCCTCGAGCGCCGTATCGTCGTCGGCCGACGGCTCGTGCCTTCGTACTCGAAAATCGTCGAGAAGTCTGAGCACGATCACTACATGACCGAGCTCCGCGCCCGGCTCGGCTGCCCGCCGAGCCAATTCCCGACGTGCAACCCCGTCGGTCTGGATCGCAAGACCCTCAAGCGCATCCGCGCGCAGGACTACCAGGCGACGCTCAAGAGCGACGGCGTGCAGCACGTGCTCGTCCTCACGACGCGCCCGGGCTCCACGTACGACAGGCCGCTCCCCGTGGCGCTCATGATCGACCGGGCCAGCCAGATGCACGAGGTCGACGTGTGCGCCACCGAGGACTACTTCCTCAAAGGGACGGTCCTCGACGGGGAGCTCGTGGCGCAGCAGCCCGAAGAGGACTGCCTGCTCTACCTCGTCTTCGACTGCATGTACCTCCGAGGCGAGCGGCTGGGCCACCGGCCGTTCACCGAGCGCATCGCGGCCGCGCGCGGCGCGGTGGTGGAGCCCGGCGACGCGGCGGATGTGGACGACGTCGTCGAGGACTGCGACGGCGTCGCGATGGTCGCCTTCGCGCCGCGCATCGCGATGCGCGTCAAGAGCTTCGTCGACACGGTGCACGCGTGCCGCCTCTGGCGGGACCGCGAGCAGCAGGACCACCGCGTCGACGGGCTGGTGCTGCAGCACCTGCGGGAGCCCTACCGCGCGGGGACGGCGCGCAACCTCGCGATCCTCAAGTGGAAGTTCGCTCCCACCGTCGACCTCGTCGGCGTGCCCCCCCAGCTGCGCGTGCGCGAGGGGCCGCTCCCGGCCACGCTCCTCGGCCGCCGCGTCACGCACGCGGCCGACGGCGGCGTCATGGCCGAGGGCGAGGACGACGTGTACGAGTACGCGCTCGACGCGAGCGACGACGAGGTGCGCCTGCTGCCCCTCCGCTCGCGGCCCGACAAGACGACTCCAAACGCCCTGCGCGTCGTCGAGGCGACGCTCGGCGAGGTGCTCGCCGCCATCACGCCCGAGGAGCTCAGCGCGGCGTCGTGAGCACCACAGAATCCACCCGTCCTGCACCTGTCTGGATCACGAGCCGTATGCAAGATGGCATCATTACCGTCATATTATATAAATTCTAGTTGATTTCTCATTTTTTTTTCCACGTGAGGAAAAAAAAAAAACTACGCTTCTTGTACGGGACGGATGAGCGCCGCGGCGTTGCTCCTGCGCCTCGAGGCCTGGGACGCGCCCGAGGGCGAGGAGTTCGCGCCGGTGTGCGCGCGCGCGGTCAAGCACATGCTCGCGAACGAGGACGCGCGGAGCGCGCTGCGGATGTGCTACGAGACGGGCCCCCTTGCGTTCGCGCTGCGCCCGGGCATCAACCTCTTCGTGGACGCGGTGGAGGTGGGCCTGCGGACCCGCAGATAGGAGAGATTACACGCCGGCGATGTCGACCAGCACCTGCACCGACGGAGGCAGCACAGCTTTGGTCGTGTCGACGACCTCACCCGAGCTCCGCCTGACCCGGGCGTCGAGCAGCCCGGCGCGTAACTCCATCGTCGCCAGCAACACGTAATCGACCGGCCGGTCCGTGGGCGGGACGACACGCGGGTTGCCGTGCTCCGAGATCTCGAGCGCGCGAACGCCAACGACGCGAGCCACCTCGAAGCGCGTCAGCATTGGCGCCTGGTCGGACATCTCTCTCTCTCTCAGAAACGAAACTCTATGTTCGTTTGCAACTCTGATCACCGAGAAAATTTTTTTTTTTTTTAAAAAAAAAAAATACCCCCCCTTTCGGTGTCGTTTCCCCCCCCCCTTTTTTTTTTCTTACCGCTTGCGCTTCCTGGACCGCTCAGCCAGCGTTTTGATGGTCGTTCTCAGACCCTCGTCGCCGTCCTCTCCCTTGTAGTGCGAGACCAGCGCGACAGATCCCTGGTTTGCGGAGGCGTGGATCGGGTCGTCGTCGAGCAGAACAACGTGGCCGTCCGGAAAGAGCCGGCGAACGACGTCGAGGTCCTTGTACCAGCGCTTGTTCTCGTCGACGGAGACCGAACGGCGGTCCAGCACGAACGCGGGCTTGACGTCGCTTCCACTGAGACGCTGGAGCTCGGCCACGACGCACTGCGCGTACTCCGGCGTGGCGAGCGTGAACACGCCGAACGCCTTCACGTCGCCTGTCGTGCTTTGGTCCTGGAGAAGGCGCCAGAGCGCCACTGCGTGCGGTCGTATCTTGGTGTAGAACGTCTTTGGGTGACCGTGAACAGGGATTTCAAACTGGAAGGACGGCGTCTCGACCTCGCCCTTGGTCGGTGTCGAGTAGATGAGCGTCGAGTCCAGGTCAAGCGCAAGCACAAGTCGGCTATGCAT
>MDSW01054357.1_pt1 | contig 10346 bp, 8 predicted proteins | sample 811171 | NCBI WGS metagenome assembly MDSW01 (sample SAMN05326641, study PRJNA326480) | marine metagenome | isolation source: seawater | place: Atlantic Ocean: North West | collected 2012 | reverse complement strand
CCGCCGCCGCCGCCGCCGCCGATGGACATCCCGAGCAGGAGCTCTATCGCGCCGTCGACGTCCTCGCCGCATCCAGCGTACACGTCGCGTATCGCGTCCGGAGGCACCGCGGCGTCGAACATCTCCAGGAGCTCGCGCGGGCACGACGACGCGCCCGCGGACGCGTTCGAGGCCGCTCGCGCGGCGGCGCCGCCGCCGTCGTCGCGGAGCGCGAACGCGGGGCCGCCGCGCGGTCGTCGCTCGACGCTCCCCGCGGCGTCCGTCTCGCCTCCGCGCTCGCGAAGTCGCGCTTCCACGAGCCGATCGAGGCCGTGCGTCGTCGCGGCCTTTCTCCCGCCCCTCTTACTCTTCTTCTTCGCGGTCTCGCTCTTCCCTCCTCCTCCTCCTCCTCCTCCTCCGCCGCCGCCGCCGTCTTCGTCGCCGCTGGACCAGTCGAGCCAGTCCGGCTGGCGACTCCCTCCGCCCTTGCGCGGCATCGCGACGCGCCGAGAAGTGCCCTCGCGTCGAGACGCGTCGAGCCTCGCGTACTGTATTATTCCTCGACTCGTCCGACCGCGCCGCGCGTCATTCATTATTCCGATCGCTAACAACGCGCGCCGCGGGACTCTGCATGTCGTCCGCGTCCGTCGCCGCGCGTCCCCTCCGAACGACGTCGCGCGCCGCTCGCGACATCGTTCGCGAGAGCGTTCGCCGAGCGCGCGCGGTCGCGTCGTCGTCGGAGCGACCCCCCGCCCCCGAAGCGCGTCGCCGTCCGATCCCGATCGATCGCCGAACGCTCCTCCTCGCCTCCGCGACGGCGGCGTCGTCGCGCGCGCTGGTCCTCGCGACGCTCCGCGCGGACGCGGCGGACGAGACGGACGAGACGGAGAGAGAGACGACGCGCGCGTCCGCGGGCGGCGCGCGGGATGATCCGGACGGGCGGTCGGCGTCGACCTCGACGGCGACGTCGACCCCCGACGGCGACGGCGCGACGCGCGACAGCGGCGAGGACCCGTGGGAGGGGTCGTACGTCAAGCCCGCGCTGTCGGTCCGCGAGTACGTCGAAGAGATCGACAAAGAGCGCGACGCCGCGTTCGCGACGCTGCGCGCGCTGTGCGCGTCCTCCAAGTTTGCGGCGCTCTCGAACGAGCTCGTGCTCGCGCCGACGGACGACGTGCGACAGGCGGCGTACTACCTTCCGTGGGCTCTCGTCAAGTTGGATGAAGACGCGGGCGTCGCGACGCAGCGCGCGTGGTCGGAGATGCGAGACGCGCTGACGTACTTGGACGCGACCGCGATCGACGCGAGTCGGTACGACGCGGAGGAGGAGGACGTGATGGCGGGGATCGATAGGGTGGAGCGCGCGCTGGACGCGCTGGTGGACTCCGTGCCGGCCGCGTATCGGTGACGAGAGCGCCGGAGAGAATAATAGACTACTGTGCGTAGACGGAGCCCGGATCGGACGGCGGCGTCGCGTCGACCCTCTCTCGCCGCGGTCAGAGTAGTCGGCCGTTTAGTATCGCGCAGACTCGATCGGTTGGTTGTAGACCCGTCGGCGGTCGTGATCCTCATTTCAAACTACCGACGAGCTCGCGACGCGCCATCGAGTACGACGCGACAGCTGTGCGACGCGATCGGCCGCGCGCGAGTCGAGACGGAGCGCATCCGTTCCCGCTCGCGCGGCGCGGCGATCGACCCGTCGCCGCGTTCTTTCTTCTCTTCTCTCTTCTCCTCTCCCTCCTCCTCTCTCCCTAATCGTTGCTAGTACATCAGCGGCGCCCACCGGGACGCGTAATACCGTGTTAACCCTTCTTCCCCACTCGCGAGGACGCGCGGCGTCGGCGTTTAATATCCGACTCCGCGTCGCGCGTCGCGCCGGCCGGTCGCTTAGTACTCGATCTCGTCCAGGGCGTAGTTGTTCGTCGAGACGCCGGCGTAGTTCACCTTCTCGAAACGCACGACGACCGGGTAACGCACCCCGCTCTGGTCCACGGAGATGACCTTGCCGTAATCGTTGAACCAGTAGCTCTCCGGGCGCAGGATCTTCACCTGGCTCCCGCGAGGGGGGCCGATCGGCTCGGGCTTCTTCTCCGCGGGCGCGGCGGCCTCAGCCTTGGCGTCCTGCGGGACGCGCGCGATGTGACGTGGGGGGCGACGGCGCGTCAGCGTGATGTTCGGTCGTCGAAGACATCGTCGCGCGCGATGGCGGGGGGGATTGGACGTCGGGCGGGGAGCGAGCGCGTCGATCCGGGCGCGACGACGCGCGGACGATTTCGCCATCCTTCCGCTTCGCTCGCAGCCTCCCGAACGATTCGAGTTCGCGGATTCGGAGACGCGACGCGCGCGACGTTCGGACGCGGGCGATGAGACGCACCTCAGCGCGGACGCGGAAAGCGACGCGAGCCTTGTTCTGGGACTTCACGGAGAACTTGCTGCGGTGATGAGACGTCGGCGGGGGTGGGAGTCGTCAGCGCCGGTCGACCGCGACGCACGGGAAGGCACGCATCTATCGCGCGAGAAAAATAAAGACCTATCAAGCGACGGACGACGCGACGGAAACGTCGGCGCGCGCGCGATGCGCGGAGACTAACCTCGTCACGACCGAGCGAGCGGCAAGAGCGGAAGCGGCGACAGTCATGGCGGCCATTGCTGCGTGTGTATCGACGACGACGGGCGTGCGTTGGGTGCGGGAATAGCACCGCGCGCGTCGCTCGGCACGGTTTTATCGACAGAGCTTCGCGCGCGAATCGATTCCCATTGGTCGAGAGTCGATTCGGTTTTCGTTCGTACGGGAAGCAGTCGGGAAATTAAACTACTGTACCGTACTCGACCGTACACCGTGTGTACCGACCGCCGTCTCGGGAGGAATTTTCGTTCCGTCGTCGACCTCGGCAGTTCGGCGAGCGCGCGCGCGCCGACCGCACCCGCGCGCCGCGGGGGCGGAATGCGCGCGCGACGCCGCGCGGGTTGGGCGCTCGCGTCGCTCCTGCTGCTATGCCTATGCCTCGCGGGCATCACCTCGAGCGTGGACGCCGCGAACGTCAAGGCGAGTCGTCGTTCCGCCGCGCGCGCGGCGAACGAGGGCGTCCGTCCCGTCTCGTCCGATGTCTCTCTCGATCTCAACGACAATCACGCCACGCCGTCGCGCGGCGTCTCCCTCCCCTCCTCCCCGTCTGACCCCATCGCGTCGTCCAACGCAGGCCCCGACGCGGATACGCCCGGCGAACGCGAAGCGACTCGCCGCGCCGTCGTTCGCGGACGACGCGCGCGCGTCGGCGCCGCCGTCCACCGCGGCCGCGCGCGTGGACGGCGACGGAGGGCGGAGGCGCGACGATGATCGTCGCGACGTCGACGACGACGACCCGCTGCTCGTGTCCCTCCTCGACGGCACCGTCTGCGCGGTCGATCGCGACACCGGGGAGACGGTCTGGTCGTTCTCCTCGGGCGGGCCGCTCGTGCGAGCGAGCGGCGGCGGCGGCGACGGCGGCGGCGGGCGAGACCCCGCGATCGACGACGGCGACGACGATGACGACGACGACGCCGACGCCATTCGCGGGCGCCCGCGCGGGGCCCGCCCGGCGACGGTGTTCCCTGGCGTTGACGGGTCTCTGTACAGCCTCTCGCACAGACGTCGCAGAGACCGCGACGGAGGCGAAGGCGAAGTGGGGGGGTCGCAATCGCACGTTCAGAGGGTCGTCACGCGGCTCCCCATCACCGCGCGGCAACTGGTGGACGCGTCGCCGTCCGCGACGAGGGACGGCGCGGTCGTCATCGGCAAACGCACGAGCGTCGTCTTCGCGCTGGATGCTAAGAGCGGGACGCTGTTGCGAACGTTCGGCGCGGACGGGACAGTCGTGCGCGCGTCCGCGTCCGCGTCGTGGGGAGGAAACGCGGAGGAGGAGGAGGACGACGACGACGACGCGTTCACGTTGGAGATTCCCGCGGCGTCCGAAGGGGAGGAGGAGGAGTTCGACGGCGCCGTCTACGTCGGGCGGACCGAGTTCGCGGTGCGGTCCGTGGACGCGCTGACGGGCGTCGAGCGTTGGAACGTGACGTACGGGGAGCTGCGTCCGCTGCTGAGGCGCGGCGGCGCGGGACCCGGACCCGGACCCGGACCCGCGGGGGGGTGGCTGTTCAGGTGCGTTCTATACACTGGTCCCCATACGGCCGCGTTCGCGTGGTGAACGCCGATCCTTAAGGACTTTCGCCGTCGTTTCTCTCCGCCCACACCTCGCTTTCAATCCCCGACCGCGGCGCCTTTGAACGCCAACTGACGCCTTTGAACTCCACCCCGATATTCGCTCGTATAGAACGCCCCTCACTCCGAGGGACGACCGAGCCGTCGGCGGGACGGGCGGCTCCGGCGGGGGGCGGCGGCTGTCCACGGGTCCCGGGAACGCGTTGCGCGCGTCGTCGCCGGACGGCAAACGCGCGCTGTGGTCCGCGCGATTGCCGTCGGTGCCCCTCGGCGCGTTCGATCACCGCACGGGCGAGGCGTTCGCGTTCGCGGGGTCCGACGACGAGAGCGACGGCGCGCCGTCGGACGCGAACATGAACATTCTCGTCGGCGCGCACGCGGGGGGGTTCTACGCGTTGCCCCCGGGGCTCGGCGGCGGCGGTGGCGGCGGCGGCGGCGGCGGCGATGGCGGCGGCGGGACGTCGACGTCGCTCGACGTCGTCCACGCCGGAGGGTTACTCCCCGTGACCGTCACCGACGGCGCGTACGACGACGACTGGGCGTGCATCCCGGAAGACCTCGCGGAGGCGGCGTTGAGGGGCGGGTACGATCCGCTGTACCCCGCGCTCGGCGGCGGCGGCGGCGGCGGCGGCGAGCTGTCGAAGCGGACGACGAACATCGCGTGGTTCGTGACCGGCGCCGCGGGCGCGGGAACGATCGTCGCGCTCGCGCTCGCGCGCCGCTCGTCGCGCGGCAGCGCGAAGGAGAGCGCGAAAGCCGGACCCGCGGCGGCGGGGCGGGGCAAGCGTGGAGGGAAACGGCGAAGGAACAAAAACGCCGCCGCGGCTCCCGTCGACGTCGACGTCGAGGTCGTCGCGAAGTCCGACCCCGAGCCCGAGCCTCCCCCCGAGCCCGAGCCCGAGCCCGAGCCCGAGCCGGCGCCGGCCCCGCCTCCGGTCAAACCCGAAACCCTAAACCCCCCCGAGCCTCTCGACGCGAGCGATAAGGCTGCGCTCGCGTCGCGGGCGGCCAACGTCGGCGCCGCGCCGACGGCGTCGGGCGCCGTCAAGGTGGGTCGGCTCCTCGTCGGGCCGAAGGTCTTGGGCTACGGCGGCTGCGGGACGATCGTGTTCGAGGGCGCGCTCGACGGGCGCCCGGTCGCGGTCAAGCGCCTGCTTCTTCAGTTTTATGAGCTCGCGCGAAAGGAGCTCGCGACGTTGATCGCGTCCGACGAGCACCCGAACGTCGTGCGGTGTTACGCGTTGGAAGAAGACGCGGATTTCGTGTACGTGGCGTTGGAGCGATGCGCGTCCACGCTCGCGGCGTTGGTATCCCCGCCGGAGGGAGGTGCTCTAGACCCTGATAGCCCTGTGCCGCCGCCGCTTGTGGACGTCGAGACCAAGGGACCGACCCGCGCGGGGTTGCGGATCATGCGCGACGCGTGCGCGGGTCTCCACGCGTTGCACGCGCGCGGCATCGTCCATCGCGACTTGAAGCCGCAGAACGTGCTCGTGACCGCAGCGTTTCGAGGCAAGCTCGCGGACATGGGGCTCGCGAAGCGGTTGAACTTGACCGAGGGGACGTCGTTCGAGACCAGGCTCGATCGCGGCGGCGGCGCGGACAGAACCGGCGACGATCGCGGCGGCGGCGGCGGCGGCACTTCCGGGTGGATCGCGCCCGAGCGTTTGCTCCACGGCAGGCAGGCGCGCTCGGTGGACGCGTTTTCGCTGGGGTGCCTCCTCCACTTTTGCCTCACCGGCGGCGGGCACCCGTTCGGGGAGCGGTACGAGAGAGACGCGCGCGTGCTTCGAGGCGACCACGACCTCCGCGCGCTCGACCACCTCCCCGAGGCGAGAGACCTCGTGTCGAGCTTGATTCGCGCGGACCCGGCGGCGCGGCCGACGACGTCCGAGGTGTTGCTCCACCCGATGTGGTGGAGTCGCGAGACGCGGCTTGGGTTTCTGAACGACGTCTCCGACCGCGTGGAGATGGAGGACCGGGAGAAGGGCGGGCACCTGCTGCTCGCGGAGCTGGAGCGAGGGTCGTGGCGCGGCGCGCTGGGGGGGAAGGAGTGGACGTCTCGGCTCCCCGCCGGGTTGCTCGACAACCTCGGCAAGTACCGGAGTTACGACGGACGCGCGCTGCGGGACTTGCTTCGCGTGATACGCAACAAGTCGAACCACTACCGTGAGCTCCCGAAGAAGATCCAAGACGAGGTCGGGTCTTACCCGGACGGGATGTACGACTACTTCGCGAGGAAGTTCCCCGGGTTGCTCCTCCACGCGTATCGATTCGCGAAGGATAACTGCGCGCACGAGCCCGAGTTTCGAAAGTTTTTCTTTCCGAGCGACGACGGCGGCGGCGGCGGAGGCGACACCCCCGACGGCGGCGGCGGCGGCGGCGGTGGGCGAATTGACGGCGGAAGCGGCGTCGGCGGCGGCGGCATCGGCGGCGGCGGCGGCATCGGCGGCGGCGGCGACGGCGCGACGTCCGCGTCGCTCGAACGCGCCGCGCGAAAGGCGGCGTCGCGTTCCCAAAAGCGGGCGGCGGAACGCGCGGCGGTCATCGACGCGACGCCGCCGGTGACGTACCCCTCGCGCCCGGGGCAGCCCGAGTGCGTCTTCTACGTGAAAACGGGAAGGTGCAAGTTCGGGCACACGTGCAAGTTCCACCACCCGCCGGGGATACACGACTGACGACGGCACCACCGCCAGACTAGCTACTACGGTACTGTACTTCTAACTAGAGACTACTTTTACGTCCGAGGCCCTCCTCTCATCGCATCGCGTCCGACCCCGGCTTAAACGCCCTGACCGTGATGTTCACCCGGCTGTGCCTCATCCCCTCTTTGCTCGCGCTCGCGCGCACCCCGTGCTCGTGCGTCCTCTGCGTCGTCCCGTCCATCGTCAGCACGTCTCCGTGCGACAGCGGCACCGTCGCGAACGGCTTCTTCGCGCCTCTCCCGCGGTACAGGTCGAACAACCTCGGCGGCGACGCGTCCCCCCCGGACGCGAACGAGTACGAGAATATCGGCGCGTCCGGGATCAGGTCTTCCTCCGCGTCCGCGTGCCGTCCCATCCCCGCGGACGCGTCCGGGTACCAGTTCACGTGCGCGGCGACGCCGGCGGCGAAGGCGTCGCGCTTGGCGTCGCGGACGCGTCCGAGCGCGTCGTCCACGCACGCGGACACGAGTCGCGGCCACGCCTCTGGTGGTTCGTCCACGCGCGCGCTGACTTGCGCGCCGAACTTGTACCGCGCGCCGAACGTCGCCTGCTTGCGCTTGATGAACGTGTTCGCGTTCAGAGGGTTCCGCGTCCGCGCGACGCGATCGCTGAAGGCCCAGATCTCGGCGTAGTCGTCCGGCGCGCACGGGAACGCGCGCGGCTCGTATCGCACCACGGACCCCGGATGCGACGACGGCTCGACGGCGTAGTCCCCCGCGGGTAATGGCGCGTTCGCGGGCTTCGTGACGTTCGACGGCGTCGACGACGCTCTCTTCGCGAGCGTGAACGGGTTCGTCGTCGCCCCGGGCGCGGACGCGGAAGATTTCCTCTTGCGATCCGGGGACTCCCCGGCGTTCGGCGCGCTCGCGGGGCCGCGCGTCGCCGTCGCCGCCTTCATCCCGCACGTCCCCGCTCGCGTGAGCGCGTCCTCCATCGCCCCGGGCAGCGGCGGCAGCGCCCGGGGCGCGCGGATCGGCGCGAGCAGCCACGACGCCGACGGGGACGCCATCGGGAGTGACGCGCCCGACGGTTCGGGAGCCGTTCTGACCTTCAGTTCCTTGAGTTTTTCCCGCGCGATTTCGCGATCGCGCCGCGGCCACCGCGATCTCAGTCGAGCCCGCGCGTCGAGCACCGTCCACGCGTCCAGGCACGCGCGCGGTCGTTCTCCTCGTCGAGCACACACCGAGCGAGCGGAGCGTCGGATCGCGGTCGCGAAGCGCCGCGTCGTCGCTCGGGCGTCGTCGCGCGCGTCCTCCGATCGAGATCGAGAAGACGGCGACGACGGCGATGGCGACTTCGACGCGCGCGGCGACGTCGAGCGTCCGCGTCGTCACCCCGCGCGCGCGATGCGACCGCATCCTCCGCTCGCGATCGCGCGTGCGATCGCGCGCGATCGCGCGCTCGCGCGTCGTCGTCGCGCGCGCGGCCGCGGACGACGCCGCGGACGAGGAGACCCCCGCCGCGGGCGCGGGCGACGAAGACGCGAGGGTCATCGTCATAACGTCGGGAAAGGGCGGCGTCGGGAAGACGACGACGTCCGCGAACCTCGGGATGTCGATCGCGCGCCTGGGCTACCGCGTCTGCCTCGTCGACGCGGACATCGGCCTTCGAAACCTCGACTTGCTCCTCGGCCTGGAGAACAGGGTGATGTACACCGCGATGGAGGTGCTCGAAGGGGAGTGCCGAATGGAACAGGCGCTGATTCGAGACAAGCGGTGGCGATCGCTCGCGCTGCTGCCGATCAGCAAGAACCGACAAAAGTACAACGTCACGAAGGACAGCATGAACTTGCTCATCGACATTCTGAAGGACATGAACTTCCAGTACATCTTCATCGACTGCCCGGCGGGGATCGACGTCGGCTTCATCAACGCCATCGCCGGCGCCAACGAGAGCATCATCGTGACGACGCCGGAGATCACGGCGATCCGCGACGCGGACAGAGTCGCGGGGTTATTAGAAGCCAACGGTCTGTACGACGTGAAGCTCATCGTGAACCGCGTGCGCGCGGACATGATCAAGAAGAACGACATGATGAGCGTGAAGGACGTTCAGGAGATGCTCGGGGTGCCGCTGTTGGGAGCGATTCCGGAGGACACGGAGGTGATCGTGTCGACGAACCGAGGCGAGCCGCTCGTGTTGAAGAAGAAGCTCACGCTCGCGGGGATCGCGTACGAGAACGCCGCGCGACGGGTCGTCGGGAAGGAGGACTTCATGATCGACCTGGATCAGCCGAAGAAGGGGATCTTTCAGAGGATCGGGGATTTTTTCACGGGGGGGGAGGAGTGATTAGTCGGTTCGAACGAGGCGAGGCGAGTCCGAGGGTCGGCAGAGGACGACGAGGAACGACCGCCGTTCGATTCTTTCTACACTAAAAGCATTCATTTTTCTGATGAACGAACGACACGACACGACGAGAGACGGCACGACTCGCCCTGCGCGCGGCGCTCGTCACGCCCCCTCTAGGAGCTGCTCCGCCTGCTTCGCGAGCACCCTCGACAGCGCCGCCTCTCTCTCGCGACTCGCGTGCAGCTGCGATTTCAAGTTCCGCGCCTCCCCTCTCAGCTTCTCCACGACCCCTTTCACGCGCTCGTCGACCGAAGCCAACGTCGCGGCGTGCTCCGCCTTGAGCGCCTCGCACCTCTGCGCGGCGGCCTTCGCGGCGGCCGCCGCCTCCGCGGCGGCGGCGGCGCGCGCCTCGGCGGTTTCCACTTTCGCCGCGCGCAACGCCGCGGCGAGCTCTTCGTTCGCGTCCGATAAGCGGCTCGCCGCGGACGCCTCCGCGTTCCTGCGCTCGCGCACGGCGTCGTCTCTCTCCTCGCGCATCGCCTCCGAGGTCTCCACCGCGGCGGTCGCGCGCGCGCGCCAGCTCTCGTTCTCTTGCGACAACGCGTCGACGCGTCCTTGAGGGTCGTTCCATACAAGCGAACGTCGGGGTGGAGTTCATAGGCGTCAGTTGGAGTTGAAAGGCATCGCGGGCAGGGATTGAAAGCGTGGAGTGGACGGAGAGACACGCCGGGCAAAGTCCTTAAGGATCGGCGTTCACCACTTCAACGCGGTCGTATGGGAACCAGTGTATAGAACGCGCCTTGAAACTTGATGATCTCCAGACGCGCGTTCGCGAGCTGTTCTTTCAATTCGTCCTCGCGCGCGGACGCCTCGTGCCGCGCGCGAATCGCCGCCGCCGCGAGCGCGTCCTTGTGCTGCTCTTCCTGCTGCACGGACTCGGCCGCCGCCGTGGACGCGAGGGCTTCGAGCTTTTTCTGCGCGGCGTCGAGCTTTTGTTGCATCTTTTTCATCTGCGCCTCGTGATGCGTCCGCATGCTCTGGCTCCGCTCCGTCGCGGTCTGAAGCGCCTTCTTCGCGTTCGCGAGCTTCTCCTCGTTCTCCTTCTCTTTCATCATGAGCTCCGCTTTCGCGCTGTTGGGGGGAAGGAGCCGCGAAGTGTGTGTGGGCGGGGGAGGGGT
>MDSW01077089.1_pt1 | contig 10347 bp, 9 predicted proteins | sample 811171 | NCBI WGS metagenome assembly MDSW01 (sample SAMN05326641, study PRJNA326480) | marine metagenome | isolation source: seawater | place: Atlantic Ocean: North West | collected 2012 | reverse complement strand
ACATGCCACTCATGAGAATCTGTTATATGATGCATAATCATTTCTCCCGGCTGAAACCTATTTTCTTCTTCGCCAGTTTTATTTTCAGTGGGACCTGTAGCGCTGTCCGCTATTGATAAATATGATACAGAAAAAATTATCCAGAAAATTGCCTTTATTCGATTCATGATTTTCAATAAAAACACGATTAATTAATCGAGAACAAAAGTAATTAATTTATCATTAATAACAATTTAAATTGTATGAGATTTTATTTTTTTTTTTTTAAACCCTTTCACCAGCTCAACCAAAGAGTAAATTAAAGATATAATGGCTAGAGATGCCACAAAAGGAGCGTTTGTTGTTTTAAACAATTTGTCCAGCTGATTACCAAAAAAAACAGAAGCTAGTACAATAATTGCAATCTGAGCACCAAACACATAATAATAAAAGCTCGGTTTTTTATTTTTTTTCATTTGAATAAAAAAAGACAGCAACAGTGTTCAAAATTAGATATAAAAAATAGAGCCCAATAAAAAATAGAGAAAACTGAATCTTTTCCTGATTGGCTAGTTGGGCAGCAAATAACAAATAATAAATAATCATAAAAAGAGCCGAAAACATCAATTTAATAAAAGTCGAAAAATTATAAACAAACACAAACATAGATGGCTTTAGCTGACGAGTGTTTAATAATAAATTTTGAATTGTGTATAATATAAAATAAAACCCTGGGGTTATGTAAAAAATTGGTTTGACAGCGAGCCCAAACCAACAATCTAATAAAAACAAAATAAAAATAATAGCTATTGATAGGCTGGTATTTACTACAAGTTGTTTAATCATTTACTTAGGCCAGCTTTTCTTTGTCATGTTGTAAATTCTGGGGTTCACCTTTTGAAATTTTTTTTATAATTGGCCCCATACTGCATTTTCCTGTAAACACCGCCCCCGGCTCAATAGCTAACTGACCCGCAACAATTTCACCTGAAAGTTTCGAGGTGGATTTAAGGGTTAATAATTCTTCAGTTGTAATTGTTGCTTTTAGTTGTCCCGCAATTATGCCTGTTTGGCATTTGACCTGACCATCAATAACCCCCTCCTCTCCCAAAACCAGGCGCCCCTGTGTTTTAATAGAACCCTTCAAATGTCCATCGATTCTAACATCACCTGATGAAACCAAATCACCTGTTAATTTAGAGCCCGAAGCAATCGAATTAATCTCGTCTTTTTTTTCTGTAGATTTTAACATAGTAAAAAATTGTTTTTTAATTTAATAAATAGATGGCTTGAAAATAAGCGTCATACTCATCAATATTTTTTTCTTTCAAGAAAAGATAAAAATTATTTTTACTAATGACAAATGAGCGCATTGCATTATTATTAAATAAACTATTGGTTTTATTATTTTCTTTTATTGCCTCATAATACAATAGTGCTTTTGTTTTGTCTTCAAAATCACCAACCCTGAAAATTTGTTCTTGTTTAGTCAATAACATGTTTTTTGTTTCCAAGCTATCTAATTGGTAGTGTTGTTGATTAAATCGAGCAATAGTAGACTGTAGCTCTGGAAGGCTAATTGAAACATCTGATAACAAAAGAATAAAGTAATGCTTTTCCTCAAACTCATTAATATAGTTTGTTTTTATTATACCCTCTAGCTCCCCTTTTAAAACCATCGCAATACTGTCTGCTTGGTTTGAAATAGGAGAATTGGGGTATTTGGTTTTCATCTCTTCTAGTTTAGAAATAAAAAGTCCCTTCTGTATACTTTTTGCTTCACACAGTATGCTTAAAAACTCTATTTTATCTAAAAACAAATTATCCTTGTTTTCTTCTTTTAGTTTCTGTATCTGTGAACAGGCTTCTGTAGTGTTTTGTGTGTATAAACTATAGATTTTGTCATACTTTTGCGAATCCTCTATTAACTTTTTGTTAATTGACCCGCCCCCCTTGAGGCTTGCCAAATAGTCACTATTGGGAAACTCCCTCTCCATTTTAGCTAAATAATTGTTAGCCCTAAGAGTGTCTTCTTGAATCTCATATATATTATATAAATCAACATATACTAGTTGTTTATAGTCTGTCTTGGGGAATCTTTCTAACAGTTCATTGTAAATAGAAATAGCCATTTTATAGTCTTGTAAATCGGATTTAAATATCTTAGAAAGATCATAATATGATGTTTCTATTTCTGAAAAAAGTGGTGCTCTTTTTTCTTCTGAAAGGGGCAACTTTGATAAATAATATTCCCTGCTGTATTTTTCCTTTTCGCTGGGTTGGTCTGAGGGACCGTCTGTTAATATGTTGTCGGGGTCGTTGATTTGATTTTTATTTTTTCTTCGCCAATTATCCTCAAGCTTTCTATTGCCCCACCTAGAAACAAACTCTGAATAACCCAAGCCAATAGCAGAAGGATTGTAAAAATACCATCCACCGCCTGATGTTATATTAATACTGTTTTGAGTTTGTTTATTATAATCGTAAGAATTAAAATTTGAGCCCATTGGGCGAGAGTCTGAACCTCTTGCGTTTTTTTCTTCGTCCTGTCTTTTAAGCTCTAAAATATAGTTGTCAATAACCTGGTTTCTTTCTTCTTCGGGCAAAATAGCCAGATTTATTATGCTGTCATTATAATTAATCTTTATGTATTGCTCTGCTATTTTTTTTGAATTTCTTAGCATATTTTTAACTTCTATGTACCTTGTGTTTTTGGGGCTCAATAGTTGGTGGGCGGAATCACAGTGATTATAGGATTCAACATAGTTTTGGTTTTTCCAAAATATCTTGGCTAAGATATAGTGTGATTCTATTTTTTGATTGTCATTGTTTACTGAAAGAGTTGCTGATTTTTTCAATGATTGAATAGCCGAAATGGTGTCATTGTTTTTTAGTTCCATGTTGGCTATTGCAAAATGTATTTGGTCTTTGTATTCTTTGTTTTTTTTATCGGCCAACATTTTTTCCAGCTCACGTCTTAATTGGTAAAAGTTGTCCTCGTTGGGCAAAAATGTTTTCGCCCTATTAAGTTTGGCGTTAAAAACAAGTTCATAATTTGGGTTGCTTTTGATCACCCTGCCAAAATAGTCTCTAGCATTATTGTTTTCATTCAACAATAAACACAGTTGACCTAAAATATAATTAGCCCTAACCTTTTGGGGCTTATTGTTTGTTAGGCTTATAAAGGCTATAGCATTTTCTCTTGCGACACTATAGTTTTTCAATTTTATTTCATTTTCTGTTTTAATTGCAAAAAGAATAGAGCTCTGTTCTTTGGTTAAAATATAATTCTCATCTAAATCAAAAATATGCTGGCTTAGTGTTTGTTGGTTATTTAATTGTTGTTGACATTTAGCTGTCCACAAAAGAGCTTCTGCAGCCATCTCTCTGCTATTCGCTTTTCTCATTAAATAATTAAAAGTGCTAATTGCAGACACGTAGTCTTGCTTGAAAAATTTTGCCTTACCAATAATTAAATATGCATCATCTATTAATTTATTTTTTTCTTCGCCTCTTATTTCCATAGAGTGTTGTTTAATAGCTAGGGTTGCTTTTTGTATTGCATGATCAAAAAGAGGTTGGGCAGATTGTGCAGATTTTAAATCAGCGTGCAAAAAAACAGTGATTATTTCGGAGTAGTTGTCCTGGTGTGAATCGTTTAATTTGTTTACACCCCTTTTTAAATATTCTTTCGCATAGAACAGTCCGTTAAATTTTGTGTTTAATTGGTGGTATAACCTATTTATAGCTGCATCTTTTTGTGTGGAGCAACCAAAACAAAACAATAGGGCAAATAATATATTAATATATTTATAACTGGGCATTATCTAATAATCTGTTTGTTTTTATCTAATAAAACGCTTATAAAAGTATTTTATTTTTTTGACTATACATATGTTTTGATAATCTATTTTGCGATATTTGATACTAATATAGATGCATAAAAGAATGTCTAAACCTAAAAAAAGTAGGGGTAATTCGGTCGTTAAATTCTTAATAAAAACCTATAGGTTAACGACTACCAACAAGTCTTCTTTAAAAGAGAGCCAAATAGCTGATTTTAAGGGTTACCAGTTAGTGGTTTTTATAATTTACTCAATTATACTGGTTTTCATTGTTTCTTTTTTATTAGTTGCATATAGCCCAATTAAAAACCTGATGCCACAAACAGAGCTGGCTAAAAAAAAGAAAATTATTGAGCTTATGATTAATATTGACTCATTAGAACGAGATCTTTGGTTAAAAAACCAATATGTGAGTGCAATTAATAAAATAATTAACGGGGAAGTTATAGATAGTGTTGTTCTTGTTCACAATAAACACACGCTTGCTCCGGAAGAAATCAGCCTATCTCCATCAAAGGAAGATTCGCTTTTGCGAAAAGAAGTTTTGGATTCAGAGTTATATAATATTCCCGATTCTCACAAAAACAATTTAAGCCCCTTGGAGGACTTTGTTTTTTATAAGCCTGTAGATGGCTTAATAACAAGTTCTTTTGATCCTCAAGAAAAACATTTTGGGGTAGATATTGTAACAGCAACAAATACGCCTGTGAAATCTTGTTTGGATGGAGTTGTTGTTTTTGCAGATTGGTCGAGCTCTAAGGGCAATGTTATTATTATACAGCATGTCGATAATATTGTCTCGAGCTATATGCACAATTCTATTTTGGTTAAAGAAACAAATGATCTTGTAAAAGCCGGAGAAGTTGTTGGTGTCGTTGGAAACAGCGGTGAGTTAACGTCTGGCCCACACCTTCACTTTGAGCTGTGGCAAAATGGAATGCCTATTGACCCAGAAGAATATATAGATTGGTAAATGGGGGTTTCTAGCTTCATATTAAAACTATTGGCAAAGCAGGAATATAAAAAAAATGTCTTGATGCAGGCCTCTGCTATTAAAGATCAAAATTCTATTTTGCGCACAATACTAAAGAGGGGTAAAAACTGTTTGTTTACACAACATTTAAATCTATCCAACAACCCAACATATCATCAATATTCTAATTGTGTGCCTATTTCAGACTATGAGTCCATTCGCCCATATGTAAAAAAAATTTCAAATGGAGAAAAAAATATCTTAACACAAGGATTGCCCAGCTATTTTGCTATAACATCTGGAACAACATCTGGAACAAAATTTATTCCTATAACAAAAGAAATGATGATGTTTCAAACACGAGCAATAAAAGAGCTTTTATTATTATATGCTTATCAAAGCAACAACTACTCCGTTTCAAATGTGGGTATGATGTTTATACAGGGCTCCCCTGAACTCAAATATTTAAATAAAATCCCTTATGCTAAACTATCTGGAATAGCGGCAAGACACATTCCCTTCTTTCTGAAAAAGAACAGATATCCATCTATGACAACAAACTGTATCTCTGATTGGAATAAAAAAATATCAAAAATTGTTGAAGAAACCCACAATAAAGACATGCGTGTTCTTGGGGGCATCCCCCCTTGGGTGATAACTTATTTTGAAGCACTATTAAATTATACCAACAAAAAAAATGTGTCTGAGGTTTTTCCAAATTTAAAACTATATATACATGGGGGTACCAGTTTTGATAATTATAGGCGGGCTTTTTTAGATTTTTGTGGAGAAATAGACACTTTGGAGGTTTATCCTGCCTCAGAAGGTTTTTTTGCCTATCAAAACACAGTGGCTCAAAGGGGTCTTTTACTACTCACCAACCACGGTGTTTTTTATGAATTTATACGATTGGATGATTATCTGTTGAATCGTTTCAATCGATTGTGTTTGGAGGAGGTTGAGCTAGACACCGATTATGTAATGTTGGTTTCTACTGTTGCTGGTCTTTGGGCTTATAATACAGGGGATACTATTAGGTTTATTTCTAAAAAACCATATAAAATACTTTTTAGCGGAAGAGCTTCTCAGTATTGCTCTGCTTTTGGGGAGCATGTTATAGAAAAAGAGGTGCAGCTTGCCCTTAAAAAAGCTGTTGATGAGGTTGGTGGGGCTGTTACAGAGTTTTCTGTGTGTCCAAAGGTTTTGAGCAAACCTGGACAATCACACCACATGTGGTTTATTGAGTTTCTTCGGAAGCCTGATAATTTAATTGTATTTGAAAAGTTATTGAACAAGAATCTAGAAGAACAAAATATTTACTATAAAGACTTAATTAAATCTAAAGTGATTGGTCCCTTAAAAGTTTTTTGTGTAAAAAGTGGGGGCTTTAACCAATATATGAAATCAATTGGTAAATTTGGTGGGCAAAATAAATGTCCCCATTTATCTAATGACACTAAAATTGGGGATTTTTTAACTAAAGGATATGTTGAAGAATAAAAAAAATATTGCCGTCTTGGGCTCAACAGGCTCTATTGGCACACAAACTTTGAGTGTAATTTCTAAGTTTCCAAAACTTTTTAAAGCTTATCTTTTAAGTGCAAACAATAACCATGTTTTATTGTTGAAACAAGCTGTTTATTTTAAGCCTAAACACATTGTTATTAATTCGGAGGAGGGTTATGTGTTTTTAAAAGAGCGGTTAAAAAAACAAGCCACAAAGGTTTGGTTGGGAAAAGATGCGTTGTGCCAATTGGTGACAGACAAAAGTGTTGATTTAGTATTAACGGCTATTGTTGGTAGTGCGGGATTAATACCAACAATTAGTGCTATTAATGCACAAAAAACTATTGCACTAGCCAACAAAGAAACATTAGTTGTAGCTGGTGGTTTAATAATGGCGTTAGCAAAAAAGAAAGGTGTTTCTATTGTTCCAGTTGACTCTGAGCATTCTGCAATTTTTCAGTGTTTAGTTGGGGAGGACTATAAAAGTATTCAAAAAATTATCCTTACTGCTTCGGGGGGACCGTTTTTTAAATATTCTGCTAAAGAGTTTAAAAATATTTCTGTTGAAAGGGCACTAAAACATCCTAATTGGGAAATGGGTGCTAAAATTACAATTGATTCTGCAACACTCATGAACAAGGGGCTTGAGTTTATAGAAGCATATTGGCTTTTTAGTAAGCCTGTAGAAGATATTGAGGTGGTTATACACCCAGAATCAATTATACATAGCCTTGTAGAGTTCAAAGATGGTTCTGTTAAGGCTCAATTGGGTTATCCCACTATGACCACCCCAATACTTTACTCTCTTTCTTATCCCTCAAGATTGGATTATCAGTGCCCGAGTTTTAATTTGAGCAAACTTAAAGGTTTGAGTTTTTTTGAACCAGACTTTAAAAGGTTTCCCCATCTTGGTGTTGCAATAGAGGCAATAAAAACAGGTGGTACGGCACCCTGTGCTCTTAATGCGGCAAATGAAATTGCAGTAGATGCTTTTCTGAAGAAAAAAATAAAATTTTTAGATATGATAAAAATTGTAGAAAAATCATTAGAAAATTTTACTTTTGTACAAATTCCAAAGCTAGAAGATTATTTGTCTGTAGACAAAGAGACGCGGTCAATAGCTAATGAGTTAATCAAAAAAATATGATACAAGTAATACAGTTGTTGTTAAGCCTTTCTATTCTTGTTATTCTTCATGAATTTGGACATTACGCTGCTGCAAGATTTTTTGGCTGTAGAGTAGAAAAGTTTTATTTATTTATGGATTGGGGTTGGGGAAGTTGGGATGGTAAGTTATTTAAGAAAAAACTTGGTGAAACTGAGTTTGGTGTGGGATGGTTGCCTTTGGGGGGGTATGTTAAAATTGCGGGCTTTATTGATGAGTCTATGGATACAAAGGGAGTTGAAAGTGAACCTGAAAGTTGGGAGCTTAGGTCAAAACCAGCGTGGCAAAGACTGATTGTTATGTTGGGGGGCATTTTTGTAAATCTAGTTTTAGCGTGGTGTATTTATAGTGCAGTTCTTTTTTCTTGGGGCGAAAACTACATGCCTATAAAAAACCTTGAAGATGGGTTTTCCTTTAATGAGGGGGGAGAACTTCTTGGTTTTCAGGATGGTGATCAAATAATAACAATCGATGGTGTTGAGCTAATTGAATATGATCCAATGTTTGTTTTGGGTTCAATTTTGTTTGATGGTGCCCAAACAGTTGGTGTAATTAGGGATAAAGAAAAATTATCACTATCAATAGAGTCTTCTTCCGTTAATAGTGTTATAAGCAATATGCAAAAATATGATGGCAACTTAATTTCGCCGAATTATAAGTGGATAGTGGATAAAATATCCGCCACCAGCCCTTTAAAAAACACCCCACTTAAAGAGGGATGTAGAATTTTAGCACTAGACTCTTTAGAAACAACCTTTTTTACAGCTGAAGCTAAACAATACTTAATTTCAAATGCTGGAAAAAAGATAAACATAACATACAGCGATTTTATCTCCGACACACAATCTGTTAGTGTGGTTATTCCAAACAGTGGGTTGTTGGGGGTTGAAATGAAAATGGGAGACTATTATGAAAACCGGAATTATTCTTTGAGTGGTTCTGTCTCAGCCGGTCTTAAAAAAACTTCTGAAACGGTTAAAATGTACTGGGGGCAAGTAAAAACAATATTTAACCCCAAAACTGGTGGATATAAACATGTTGGTGGTTTTATTAGTATTGGTCAAATGTTTCCTAATAATTGGAATTGGTTAGCTTTTTGGTCTATGACAGCCATGCTTTCTATTATTTTGGCAATTATGAATCTTCTTCCGATTCCCGCTTTAGATGGTGGTCACGCTTTAATTGCAATAATTGAGATGATTACAGGCAAAAAAGTTCCCTTAAGTGTGTTGATGCCTCTTCAAATAATTGGAATGGTATTACTAATGACATTGGTAATTTATGCTAACGGCATGGATATTGTTAGATTGTTTAATTAAAATTTTATGAAAAATATACTAAAAAACTTAAATATTGCCCCCCTTCACCCGGGCACCTCAACTGGTGTTGAGTGGAAAAAAAACCAACAAAAAACTATTGTCTCAATTTCTCCTGTAGATGGTGCGGAAATTGGTCAAGTTATTGAAACAACAGAGGATGAGTATCATGATGTGATAAGGGTGGCAACAGCGGCTTTTAAGGTTTGGAGGGATGTGCCGGCCCCAAAAAGAGGGGAGATTGTTCGACAGTTCGGCGAAGAATTGAGAAAAAATAAAAAAGAACTAGGGAAATTAGTTTCTTATGAAATGGGTAAGTCTTTTCAAGAGGGGCTGGGTGAGGTTCAAGAAATGATAGACATTTGTGATTTCGCTGTAGGTTTATCTAGACAATTGTGCGGTATTACTCTTCACTCTGAAAGAAGTCAACATAGAATGTATGAACAATACCACCCTTTGGGAGTGGTTGGTATAATTTCTGCTTTTAATTTTCCTGTTGCTGTTTGGGCTTGGAATGCTGCAATAGCGTGGGTCTGTGGAGATGTGTGCGTTTGGAAGCCCTCTGAAAAAACTCCCTTTTGTGCTGTTGCTTGTCAAAAAATCATGTCTAACGTTCTAAAAAACAATTCCCTGCCAGAGGGTATTTCTTGTTTGGTTAATGGTGATCATAAGGTGGGAGAATTCCTTACTTCTGACAAGAACATACCCTTAATATCGGCAACTGGATCAACGAGAATGGGTCGCCTAGTTGGAACAAAAGTGGCTGAAAGGTTTGGTAAAACAATTCTTGAGTTGGGGGGCAATAATGCCATGATCATGTCTCCAAATGCAGACTTAAATATTGGTATTATTGGTGTGGTGTTTGGTGCTGTCGGAACCGCTGGACAAAGATGTACAACTACAAGGAGATTAATTATACACGAATCCATTTATGAGGATGTAAAGTCTAAGTTGATTATGGCTTATAAACAAATAAAAATTGGAAACCCACTGGATGAAAATAATCATATGGGACCCCTAATTGACACTAATGCTGTCGAAGCCTATGAAAACGCTATCGCAATGATTGAAAAAGAGGGAGGAAAAATTATTGTCCCTGGTGGGGTTTTAAGTGGGGATGGTTATAGTTCTGGTTGTTATGTTAAACCTGTAATTGCTGAAGCTAATAATAATTTTAAAATTGTTCAAACTGAAACTTTCGCCCCAATATTATATATAATGAAGTATTCTTTGCTTGAAGAGGCCATTGAAATGCAAAATGGTGTGCCCCAGGGCCTATCGTCTGCTATTATGACTAATAGTATTAGAGAAGCTGAAGCTTTTCTGTCACACGGGGGTTCAGATTGTGGGATAGCGAATGTTAATATTGGAACTTCTGGTGCTGAAATTGGTGGTGCTTTTGGTGGCGAAAAAGAAACCGGTGGAGGACGAGAGTCGGGATCCGACGCTTGGAAGGCTTACATGAGGAGACAAACAAACACAATCAATTACTCAGACCAACTTCCTTTGGCTCAAGGAATAAAGTTTGATTTTTAATTTCTTGTTTGTTTAAAATCATTTTGT